>Ga0163162_10000798_pt1 | contig 29316 bp, 26 predicted proteins | sample S55metaG_FD_115310 | JGI IMG/M metagenome (GOLD analysis project Ga0163162, IMG submission 115310) | Switchgrass rhizosphere microbial communities from Kellogg Biological Station, Michigan, USA - S5-5 metaG | ecosystem: Host-associated > Plants > Roots > Rhizosphere > Soil | place: USA... | reverse complement strand
TTAAAAAAGGGATTCTTTTTAAGGTTCAACATAAAGATTTCACAAGATAAAGCATAAATCTCTGCATAGCTTCTCCAAAGTTCCGGGCCCCGACAAAACCATGCAGAGAAAACGGGATAAAGGCGGTGTTTAGTATGCCATTATTTCTCTGGTTTCAACACCGCTTTGATATAATTCTGCATATCGAAATATCTTACTGCCGCATCCTGCAGATCTTTTGTTGTTAAGGCATCTACTTTTTTTGCAAATTCAAGTAACCCAGCGGGATCTTCACGATCAATCCATGAAGTACTGAGTGATTGCAACCAATACTCATTTTGTTTCATGTGATCTTCGTTCTGTCTTTTCCATGTCTCTTTGACTTTGTCAAGATCTTTTTGATCGATCCCCTTCTCTTTTGCATTTTTTATGATATCAAACAACGCCGCCGTTAATTTATCAACGTTTTCCGGTCCGCACGGAAAACTGGTTGTAATTGTATAGTGATTGTATGGTCTCTTTTCAAATCCTGCTCTTGTACCTCCAGTGTAAATGCCGCTCATTTCTTCACGCAAGCGTTCAATTGTTTTTATGTTTAATACTTCTACTAATGCCCGCAATTTTAATTGCTCCTCGCGGCTGTATGGTGTTTCGCCGGTAAAAATCAAGTTGACGAGACTTTTCTTATCGGCTCCTCTATAAATTGTTGCATCAACAACTCCCCTGACGGGTCTCAACCCAACATCTGTAAATTTATTTTCTTTCTGAGCTGCAGGCAGGCTTCCAAGGTATTTTTCCAAAAGTGGTGTAATTTTTTCCTTGTCAATATTTCCAACAAACGTGAAATGCATTCCATATGCATTACTGAAAATTTCCTGGTAAATCGAAAAAGATCTGTCGAGATTGATCTTATCGATGTCGGAGGGAGTCGGGATGCCTGCTGCCCACGGATTATTGTTGTATTCAATTTTTGCAAGTGTATCGCCAAAATAAGCAAAAGGATTCGAGCGGATGTTCTGGAGAAAACTTTTCTGCGATGTAACAAAATTTTGAAAAAGTTTTTCGTCTTTTCTTGGTGCCGTAAAATACAGGTGAACCAGTTGAAGGAACGTTTCAACTTCTTTTGTACTGCTTGATCCTTCTATTCCTTCATCATTTGCGTTCAAATAGGGTGTTGCCGATACTGTTTTCCCGGCCAGGAATTTTTGAAGGTCGACTGGTGACATATCTTTTACTCCCATTACGTCAACCAGCTGGGAACAATACTGGGCATTTTGCAAATCAGCTAAACCGTAATTGTGAAATCCTCCCCATCGCCACGCGTCCATTTTTATTTCGTCGTTCTTAAATTCAGTCGGTTTGAGCGTAACCGTAATTCCATTCGCAAAAGTAAGATCTGTAGTTCCGAGCGCATCATTGGAGGATGTAGCAGTAACCTTCCCAGGTTCTGGTGATTTATCCAGCAGAGATTTCGCAACAGCTTTTTCCTGGTAAGGTTGAAGAGGCAAACGATGCGCGTCATTAACCATCGCCAGCACCTGTTGACTGGTTGGTAAAGAATCCGCGTCTTTATCGGGCGCGCGCAACAATACAAATTTACCTTGCTTGTTTTCCATTTTAGCAGTCAGCGCATTTACTTCCTGCAATGTGATGCCAGGGATAACTTGCTGCATATAGCCATACTCGTTAGAGATACCGGGAATTGGTTCGCCGGAAAGGAAGTTTCCGATATACTCCTCCACCAAGTTTGCTGATTCAGTTTTGTCTTTGTTCTCATATGCGTTTTGCATTTCATTCAGCAAACTGCTTTTAGCGCGATCGAGCTCTGTCTGCAGAAATCCAAATTTCTTAACGGTTTCGGTTGTCCTTACCAGTGAGTCAATTGCGGCCTGAACTGGTTTATCGTTCAATGCAGCAACGGAAACATGCAGCTTGTAACCACGAACGACATCGTCTGTCCCAACACCTGCAAATAAAAATGGAGGATTTGGTTGCTGCGTTATTTCATTCAGCCGCTGGTTAACCATTGTGGTAAACAAATTCTCAATTACTGAATTGCGATAGTCCGCCCAGGTTATAATAGGTTTTGTTCTTTCAATATAATTGAAGATGTTTAGCAATTTTATCGTCTGCTCTTTGTCGGTTAACACCATTGACTCGGTTGTTGTCCGGGGAGCAACGGGTACTACAGCGGGACGCGGTTTTTCCGGAACCGGATTTTTGAACGCGCTAAAATGTTTAATGATTTCTTTTTCCGCTACAGCGGGATCGATGTCACCTACAACAACCACAGCCATGTTATCAGGGCGATACCAGGTTTTATAAAATCTTTTGATTGTAGCAGGTTTGAAATTCTGAATGATCTCATCTTTCCCTATTGGAATACGGCTCGCGTATTTCGAACCATTGAAAAGTACGGGCAAATATTTTTTCAGCATCCGTTCGTTTGCGCCTTTTCCCAACCTCGATTCTTCAAGAACTACACCTCTTTCTTTATTAATCTCAGTTGAATCGAGCAATGCATTTCCCGCCCAATCTTCTAAAATGGTAAATCCCTTATCAACTTTCACCGGATCATCAGAAGGAATTGGCAAAATATAAATCGTCGCGTCGAAACCGGTATTTGCATTCAGGTCGGCTCCAAATTGAACGCCGATTGATTGGAGGTAACTCACCAAATCATTTTTCGGGAAATTTTTTGAGCCGTTGAAATTCATGTGCTCCATCATATGAGCGAGACCGAGTTGATCAGGATCTTCCAGAATTGATCCTGCATTTACAACTAACCGCAGTTGCACTTTATTCTCTGGTTTTGAGTTTTTCCGGATGTAATAAGTAAGGCCATTAGGAAGCTTCCCTTTTTTTACCGCAGGATCGATCGGCAATTTATCGACTGCCTTGAATTGCGAATAAACACTGCCGGTCAGAAACAGGCCGAGCAACAACATAAAAACACCGTGGCGTAAGGTCTTCAATTTTTGCATAGAAGAAAAGTTTAAATGAATGCTATAAGACAACGTAAATACTATTTTAAATGTTGAAATAAAGGATAGATTGCGAATTTAACAAAGCTATTTCATGACTTCCCGAATGGGAACGCCAATACATCCATTAGGCATTTGTATGTGCAATAGCGCGGCAATTGTAGGAGCGATATCCGTCATGTGAACTGTTATGTTTGAACTTCCCTGGCGAATTCCCCAGCCCATAAACAAAAGAGGAATATGCGTGTCGTATGGGTTCCAGGAACCATGTGTTGTTCCGGTTCTTGCATAAGACTCGAGCCAGCCTGCATTGAATACAACCTGAACTGGTCCGCTGCGTTTGAAATTATATCCATTTATGATCATTGTTTTGATCGGTTCAGGAATTGCTGCGTCACCAATTTTTGCAACGTCAACTGCATATGTGACTCCGGGCACACGCTGTAAATAATCAACAACTGTTTTTTTGATTGCGTCAAAATCAAGTTTTTTCTCGTCGATCTTTTTCATATCAAACATGATTTGAAAATTCATTCCCGCAATGATCAGCTTTTCTTCCCCAAATTTCATTGTAAGTAACCGGTTGAGATTGTCGAGAATATTTTGAGAAATAAAAAAGTCCGCCGGCAATCTGTTTTGTTGCATGTATCCAACTGCATGAGCGGCCCCGTGATCTGCAGTCAGAAAAACAATGTATTCATCTTTACCGACTTTAGAATCCAGCATCGACAAAAATTTTGCGAGGTCCTGATCGAGTCTTAAATACGTATCTTCCACTTCGATTGAATTTGGACCGAATGTATGTCCAACATAATCGGTCGATGCGCAATTGACAGTAAGAAAATCAGTAGCCGGTCCATTGCCCAAATCATATCCATCAATCGCAGCCGTAGCAAATTCAAGAGTGAATGTGTTGCCAAAAGGTGTCGGACGAAAAAAGCCTTTATTTTTTTCGTACGCCGTTTTGATATTATGTGGAAAAACAGAGGCTGATTCCCCTGCTAATTTTCCTTCGTATGATTTGCTATCTGAATCACTTTGCACATAAGTGCTTAGTGGATACAAAGTGTTCCATCCATCTTTAATTAACTGGTCGATTCGTTTTTGCTTGTTGAACTTATTGACCCAATCGGGCAACTGTTTCATATAATACGAGCTCGTAATAAAATTTCCGCTCGCATCATCTAACCAAAATGCAGCGTTTGCAGTGTGTCCCGCCGGCAGGATCGCTGCACGGTCTTTTAATGATACACCGACAACTTTCGATTGATAGTTTGTTGCCATTCTCAATTCGTCCGTGATTGTGGTAACGAGTAAATTGCGTGGCGACATTTGTCCTTCCATGGAATTATCAACGCCCACACTTTGTACGGTTGTATCTTCAGTACAGTACATGTGCTTGCCCGTTAGTTGTTCGATCCAGTCGTTACCTGCTATTCCATGTAGTGATGGGACTGATCCCGTAAAAACTGTTGAATGTCCAACAGCGGTATATGAAGGCAGGTAATTGATCAGTGTATTTTCGCAGGAGAATCCTTCGTGAAGCAGTCTTCTGAATCCTCCCTGTCCATATCGGTCGTAGTATCGATATATGTAATCCCACCGCATCTGATCAACCACAATACCCACAATAAGCTTTGGTCTTTTTATTGGATGCGTTTGCGCAAATCCATATGATGCAATTATCAAAAAAATGACTACAAATGAATATCTGCGAACCATGTGCGAATTTTAAACAAAAGTATTTGAATACGGCGATTTGTAAATGAAAATGTTAAAAATGGCAAAATGAGAAATGAGAGCGGAGGAATGAGAGTGCGAAGAGTGCCGATTCATTTCACTACTTTCACTTTCCTCCGCTCTCTTCTGTTTAATGCTTGGCCTTTGGTGCAAATGCGTTAATTTAGCACCTAATTTTGAACCCTTAATCTATCACCTAATGGCAGACATTTTTGAAAGATTGATTAAACACTACGGCCCGATCGGGCAGCATCGTGAGCGTGCCCATGGATATTTCGCCTTTCCAAAACTGGAAGGTGAAATCGGCAGCAAAATGAAATTTCGTGGCAAGGAAATGATCGTGTGGAGTCTCAACAATTATCTTGGATTAGCCAATCATCCCGAAGTGCGCAAAACAGATGCAGAAAGTGCTGCGCAATTTGGACTCGCAACACCAATGGGTGCAAGAATGATGAGCGGCAACAGCAATTATCACGAGCAATTGGAAAAAGATCTTTCCGATTTTGTGATGAAAGAAGATACCGTGTTGCTCAACTATGGTTACCAGGGTATGGTCAGTATCATCGATGTCCTGTGTGGTCGCCACGATGTGGTTGTCTATGACGCAGAATGTCATGCATGCATTATTGATGGTTTACGTCTTCATCCGGGCCACCGATATGTTTTCAAGCATAATGACGTAGAAGATTTCGAAAAACAAATTCAACGTGCCTCTGCGTTGATCGAAAAACAAAAAGCCGGTGGAATATTAGTCATCACTGAAGGCGTTTTTGGAATGGCTGGTGACCAGGGCCGCCTGAAAGAGATTGCGATGTTGAAAGACAAATATCAGTTTCGTTTATTGGTCGACGATGCACATGGATTCGGAACACTTGGTAAAACAGGCGCCGGTGCCGGAGAAGAACAAGGCGTGCAGGATCGGATCGATCTTTATTTTTCGACCTTTGCAAAATCAATGGCGTCAATTGGGGCCTTTGTTTCGGGAGATAAAATCATAGTTGACTATATCCGTTATAATATCCGCAGTCAAATTTTTGCAAAGAGTCTTCCGATGCCATTCGTATTGGGAAATTTGAAACGCCTCGAGTTACTACGCAATTATCCTGATCTGAAGGATAAGCTATGGCAAAATGCGCGTAAGCTGCAAAATGGACTAAAACAAAAAGGATTTGACATTGGTAATACAGATTCTGTAGTTACGCCGGTTTATATGAAAGGAGACGTTCCGGAGGCTACGGCAATGGTAATGGATTTACGTGAAAATTATGGCGTATTCTGCTCAATTGTGGTTTATCCTGTAATACCTAAAGGAAACATCATTTACAGGCTTATTCCGACCGCTGTGCATACAGATGCAGATATTCAGGCCACTTTAAAAGCCTTCGAAGAAACGAAGAAAAAGCTCGATGCAGGCGATTATAAGGTAGAAGCTATCCCACATATGGCAGAAGCCTGATTATAAGGGTAAAAACTTAGAAAAAAAGGTTCCCGGTTCTCATAAAACCGGGAATTTTTCGTTTATACATAAACGATAATCTTTTATCAGGAATAAAAGGTTTTTTGTGACTAGCCCCTGACGTATCAGTATTAGCCCTGAATAAATGATTAGATATTTATCTGATTCCCTAAACTGGAAACTGTGTTTCTTCGATATTTCATATCATGCCTTCTTGCGCTATCGCATATAGTAGGTTTTTCGGCCACGAATAAACCTAAGAGAGACTCCACGACTGTTGTTTTTAAACTGGACAACGCTTCTCATAGTAACCTGAATATCGACTCGGTTTTTATGATTTTTGATAAGTACGACAGAAGTGGCGCGGGTGTGGTAATGCAGGTTTTTTATCCCGTGGATAATACAATCAAAGTAACAGTGCCGAAAGGGAAATACTATGTAAACATAATTTGCATCGGTACATATGTGAATGAATCCTTCGATAAAATCATATCAGCAACTTCTGACAAAGAAAAAAAACTCTTATTGAATCTACAGGAGGCCGATTTATTTACCCCGGGCCTTGCATTTATTCCTGAAGAAAAAGTTGACTTCACCAACCTGGCAATCATGCGTCGAACTTCATCAACGCGATAGAATCGGATCGCAGAAATTTACTTATCACTGATCACTCCGAAGTAGGAAATTTATAAACCGAAATATTTGCGTCTCACATGTCTCAGGTTTTCCTGTCTCACGTCTCATCTTTCATCGATAGGCAAAAAAAAGCCTCCTTATTCAGGAGGCCGCACTAATCAAATACCATTAACCATTAAACCTTATCCTATGAAAAGTCAAATATAGTATGTTCATTTTAAAATAATGGTTGCATAATATACCTTTTTTTTGTCAAATAATGACAAAATTGATAGATATCAAGTGTAAATCCTACAATTAATCTTCAGAAAGTATAATCGCATCCTTATGGAGTAACAATGTTACAACGTTAAACAGCTCTTAATGAGAAACAAATCGTAATATTCTGCGAAAGCGAACGGTGCAAATTTCAAATTCCTATAATACAGGTGGACTTTTGTAGCTAAGCAACTACGATCCTGTAAGAGTTTCAGCTACCAACTACTCTTGAAGTTTTTTCGATAGGTTTCAAATGGTGTCTTCCCATATTCTCCTTCGCCAAAATATTTTACGATCAACTCAAACTCTTTTGGCTCCAGGTAACCCGGGATCGCCTGCGGCTCGCCGCCATCAGCAGGGATAATAACAGTCGTCGGAAATTCCAGTCTTCCCTGTGTAACATATACGGCAAATTCATTCGCCCGATAATTTGGATTGAAAGCATAAGATCTGCCGTTCCACGTAATGTTCTGTTTCGATTCTGCATTAACTTTCACTGGGTAGAATCTCTCTTGTATGTATTGCACAACATTTTTGTCGGAATAAGTTTTCTTGTCCATCTGTTTACACCAGCCACACCAATCGGTATAGAGATCAATTAGTACAGGTCTTCTCTCCTTCTGCAAGCTCGTGCCGGCATCAGTTAAATTCATCCATTTTAATTTTTCCGCAGAAGGCGCCGGTTTGTGCGCGCATGAAAAGACAACAAGCCAAGCAGATAAAAAAAACAGTTTCCCTTTTTGCATAGTATTTTTGTTTAGAGGATCAGACAAAATTAAACAAATACCATGCAAAAGATCGTCGTTGCAATTACCGGGGCAAGCGGTTCCATCTATGCGCAATTATTGCTCGATAAACTCGTTGCGGCAAAAGACCAATGGAGCGAGCTTTCGGTTGTTATGACTGACAATGCAAAACAAGTTTGGCAAACCGAATTGAATAACCGCAGTTATGAAGATTACAAGGTTAAATTCTTTCAGCAGCAGGATTTTTCGGCTCCTTTTGCGTCTGGCTCGGGTCAATATAAAACGCTCATTATTATTCCCTGTTCAATGGGTACACTTGGAAGGATCGCAACCGGTGTGTCGTCCGATCTGATCACGAGGGCGGCTGACGTAATTCTGAAAGAAAGGAGGAAGTTGATTTGCGTTGTACGCGACACGCCGTATAACCTGATTCATATACGGAACATGGAAACAGTAACACTTGCAGGAGGAATAATCTGCCCCGCAAGTCCTTCATACTACAGCAAGCCTGCAACCATTGAAGCAGTCGCTTCCACAGTCGTCGATCGTATGCTAGATCTTGCCGGCATCGAAATTAAAACGTTCAGATGGGGATAAAAGGAATAAAGACGTGAGACTAAGTTCACTCACCTAAATCGACAACTTCTACTCCCGGATGTTTCGTTTTGTCAAATACAAAATCCGAGTCACTGATCGCAGCCTTTCCATTCAGGTTATTAATAGTATACAAATACTTGTTACCATTTTTGTCGAGTGCTTTTCCGGCATAAACCGTTTTGGAAGCTTTATCGACGTACAGGTATATTTTAAAAATATTTTTTGTTTTATCCACGGGCGTCATTTCGATCTCACTCACCGTTTTGTTTCCCATTTTCTGATCGCCATTCAATTTGTATAGAAAATCTTTGTCATAAAAATTGGTCAGCAATTTCTGCGGAGAAGTCGCGCTAGTGGAAGAAGGATCATATTTCGTAACAGTCACCTCATTGGAAGCTTTATCATAAGTCCACACGTTTTTCCCATCACAATAAATTTCCTGTCCCGTGATCGCTAATTTGTACTTGTTGCCCTTTGCAGATAAAGTTCCTTTTTTTGAGCCTTGCGGATTTCCTTTTGCGTCTTCTATTTTGAGTGTAAAATTTGCCTGGATCGCCTTATAGGTATTCATTTTTTTGCTTACTTCATCCAGTAATTTTTTGGCATCCGGGTCATTGTTTCCAATGCTGTTATTCTGTGCAAATCCCGAAATACAAACACAAAAAATAAATACTAAAAATGTAAATTTCTTCATTGACAAATTATTTATCGACAGCGCAAATATATCTAAAAGATGCAATAGGCGTGCCACTGGAGTTCAGGCTACTGCTAACCTTCATTTAATCGTGTTTCATCGATGCACGTCCTAAAAATATTTAATTCCAAATCTCATCTATCAATATTAAATCCAAGAAACCATTTTCCGTGTTGAGCGTTGATAGTTGAAAATTTCCTATTCGATTGCTTTTATACAAGATAGTTTAATCTACTTTGCCGCCGAGATACATGTCTAACTCTAATTCTGTTTTTATTAACACATCCCTTGCCTTGCTGCCTTGGCTTGGTCCGACGACACCAGCAGCTTCCAATTGATCCATCAATCGCCCTGCACGGTTATAGCCTAATTTCATTTTCCGTTGCAGCAATGAGGTTGATCCGACCTGATTTAATACAATCAGGCGGGCAGCATCTTCAAACAACGGGTCGCGGTCGGCCAGATCAAAGTCTTTTCCTTCCATTTCCTTTTCATCCACATATTCGGGGAGAAGAAATGCCTGAGGATATCCTTGCTGTTCACCAATGAATGCGGTAATTTCTTCCACTTCGTGTGTATCCACAAATGCACATTGCATGCGGGTTATTTCGCCGTTGTAAGAAATGAGCATATCACCCTTGCCAATCAACTGCTCGGCTCCACCCGTATCTAAAATCGTTCTCGAGTCGATCTTGGACGATACTTTAAAAGCAATACGTGCAGGGAAGTTTGCTTTGATTGTTCCAGTGATGATGTTGACAGAAGGCCTTTGCGTTGCTATGATCAGGTGTATGCCGACGGCACGCGCCAATTGCGCAAGTCTCGCCAATGGCATTTCCACTTCTTTGCCTGCAGTCATAATCAGGTCCGCGAATTCATCAATTACCAAGACGATAAAAGGAAGATATTGATGTCCCTTTTGAGGATTCAGTTTGCGTTTGATAAATTTATCATTGTACTCGCGAATATTTCGCGCTGCGGCTTCCTTGAGCAAATCATACCGGTTATCCATCTCGATACACAATGCATTCAAAGTATGAATTACTTTTTTTGTATCAGTTATAATTGGTTCATCTTCTCCCGGCAACTTTGCCAAAAAATGTTTTTCAATAGTTCGGTATAAGCTTAGTTCCACTTTTTTCGGATCCACCAGTACCAATTTCAATTGCGATGGATGTTTTTTGTAAAGAAGTGAAACAAGAATCGCATTCAATCCAACCGATTTCCCTTGTCCTGTTGCGCCCGCCATCAGCAAGTGAGGCATTGTTGTTAAATCCACAATGAAGTTTTCATTATCGATTTTTTTACCGACTGCAATGGGAAGATTGAAACTATTATGTTGAAATTTTTCTGACGCAAGCAATGTGCGCATACTCACGACACTTTTTTTCACATTGGGTACCTCGATACCGATCGTTCCTTTTCCTGGTATCGGCGCAATGATACGAATACCAAGTGCCGCCAGGCTTAACGCAATATCATCTTCCAAATTTTTAATTCTCGAAATCCGCACGCCCGCGGCAGGAACGATTTCATAAAGGGTTACCGTAGGTCCAACAGTCGCGCTGATTTTCTGGATTTCGATATCATAATTCTTTAACGTGGCGATGATCTGATTTTTGTTGTTCTCCAGCTCGCCGGCGTCCTGAACTATTCTATCACTTCCATGCGATTCAAGTAACTCAAGCGTGGGATATTTATATTTGGTCAGATCAAGTGTGGGTTCATAGTCCGGCAAAAGCTGCGGTTTACCCTTCGAATAAATATCTTCCTCTTCCAGTTTTTCCGCCTTAGTTTTTATTTCAAGTTCGAGCGATGTCGCTTTTGGCGATACAACCGGTTTCGGATCTTCTTTGCGGACGGGTTTCACCGGCTGGATGGGCGGCGAGGCTAATTCCACATTCTCACCTTCCGGCAGATCTTTCTCGATTAAACCAAGATCCATGGATTCTTCGTCATCGTCAGACGGAGATATCACAACAACACCACTGTCGTTCTTTAATGTGTTGCCTTTATTTTTCGAAGTTGATTCAGCTACATACAATTTAGCTCCGTCGTCAACAGGAGGAATTGCCAATCCTTTTGATTGATTCTGTCGCGATGGAATTTTTGGAACTTTCGGCACATTAAATACCGGGTTGAATCTCCATATGAAATATGCTAACGCTCCAACAAACAACAATGCGCCTGTTCCGATCTTACCGAGAAAGCGCGTGAGCCATTCATTGGTCATGTCTCCTACGGCGCCACCCCACGAAAACGAACTCCCTTTGGTAAGAAATGAGAGCGCAACTGCAAAGAACAATGTGCTCACGATCACATAACGCAAATTGCGACTGATTGAAAAGAGTTTTTTCTTAAAAAAAAGATTGGCACCGACGATAAAAAAGAATGAACAAATAAAATATGAGGCTAGTCCAAATGCTTTATCAAAAAATTCGTAAGAAACATATGCGCCCAGATTGCCGAGCAAATTAGAAGCTTTGACATCCGATGACGGCAAAAGTATTGATGCACCCTGAAAGACTTTGTCCTGGTCTTCTTTCCAGTTGGATAGGTATGAGGTAAAAGCAATAAAAAGAAATATGGCCAGCAACAGGAAAATTGCTCCTGTGATTTTATGGGTACGCTCATCCCTGATAACCTGCTTCACTGTTACCTGCGCCTCTTTTTCGGGTTTCAGCTTATCGGGGACGGACGACTGGCTTTTCTTCGATTTCGAACGTTTTGCCATGGTGACAAAGATAAGGAGTTATTGCAATTGCGGGCGCTGGCAAGTCGTTGACAGATGACGGTTCACAATCTCATGATGTAACTTGCGCCGGAGACTGTTAACTGTAATCTGAAACCCCACATGAAGTTTGGGTAATTAATTGTAACTTAAATTGAGAACAAGTCCCGTGCCCTGCCACAGCGCTGCGGAATATGAGAAAAATAATAACCAATATAATTTTCCTTTGCCGGATCATATATGCTATCGTCCAGATTGATATCGGCAAAATGAGTTTCTTTCTTGCCACCCTGATGTTGTTCGGACAACTTCATGCACAATCTTTCCCTGACAGTACGCTTCTGGATGTAGCCAAGGTGCAGGCATCCGCCGTTGTAAAATCCGTTTTATACACCACGTACCAGGGAAAGGCGCTGTCTGCTGGTGAATTGTCCCAATTAAATATCTCCGAAAAAATTCCTGCTGACTACGCCAAAAAAATTCCTATTGAGAAAACAGGCAAAGACATCTACATCAAATTCGCCCTATATAACAGCGCCGACTCTACGGTTTCTTTCTATTTCTCACCTGGCATGTATTGTAAAGAAACGGAGTTATTTAAAAAGCCATTGAACAATCCTGCGCAAAAATTTGCGCCGGTAGGTAAGTATGAATCCGGATTTCTAAAGCTTACTCTTGCGCCAAATGAAAAGGCGCTGTTTATTGGGAAGTTGGATTATATCATGACGACAATTACGACATTAACTCCATCAGTCGTCAAAAAAGATTTTCTTTCTTACTTCCGGTTCCGCCAGGACGACAATGTGAAAGGTGTCTATGTCAAACTTCTAAATTATATCACGGCAGGTATCCTGTTGATGATGATATTTTATTCCATTGCTGTGTTCTTTCAAAGTTATAATGTCGAATTTCTTTACTATGCCGTGTATGCGTCGTGCATGGCGCTGCTTCTGTCATTGAAGTCTTATTTATTTGGCAGCCCGACCAGTTTTAATTATTTCTTCGAGGGCTTTTTTGATTTTGTAATCCAGATGACCGGCTATTATTTCTATTTGTGGTTCTTCAGAAAATTCCTCAATACAAAATACGATCATCCTTTTCTTGAAAGGGTTTTTCAAATCAGCGGATGGTTGATAGCTGTTTCTGTTTTGTTCTTTGTACTTCTCTACGTTGCCTCTGCTGAATTCAGTCTCATGAACTTGGTAGAGAATATAACGAAACAATTACTCCTCGTCGTGAGTCTCGTTTTTATTTTCTATGGTCTTAGAAAGAAGGACCCGCTAATGAATTATTTGGTAGCAGGTCAACTATGCCTCACATTCTTTTCTATTATTTCTTTTTTATTGTTGATTACATCGATACGCATTTCGGATGTTCCAAATAGCATTTTGAATGATTCGTTGATTTATTACCAGGCAGGGTTGGTCCTCGAACTCATCTTCTTTATGTCTGGCCTTTCTTTTAAAAATAAACGGGACCTTATTGAAAGGATCAAGGAACGGGAAAGATTGAAGCTGGATAATGAGAGAAAAGAATTTGAAAAACAAGTTGCCATCCTGGAAGCGAAGCAACAGGAACGAAACAGGATTTCTGCTGATATGCATGACGAGCTTGGATCGGGTGTAACGGCAATCCGCCTGATGAGTGAAATTGTAAAAACAAAAATGAAAGAAAACACTTTGCCGGAGATTGAAAAAATTTCACAATCGGCCAATGAATTGATCAATAAAATGAATACGATTATTTGGACAATGGTCAGTTCGAACGATAGTGTTGAAAGTCTTGTTGCTTATATTCGCGCGTATGCCGTAGAATTCTTTGAGAACACTCCAATTGATTGCCGGTTCAATCTTCCTTCACAGATTACATCAAAAGATTTGAGCGGAGAAAAAAGAAGAAATATTTTCTTGTCGGTCAAAGAAGCGTTAAACAATGTATTGAAACATTCGCGCGCTTCGGAAGTTGTCATTCATATCCAGGTAAATCATAAGTTGTCGATCGAAATCTGGGATAACGGAGTTGGAATTGATATGGAGAACATCCGGAAATTTGGCAATGGATTACAAAATATGAAGAAAAGAATTACGTCGATATCCGGCGATTTTAAAATCGAAAATCACCACGGAACAAAAACCATTTTCGAACTTGAATTATGAAATGAAATTTATTTTTTTGAGACACCGAAAAATAGCAGCAGCCATCCCACAATAAAAAAAACGCCGCCGATAGGGGTAATAATGCCGATGCCTTGCAAGCCAACGCTTTCTTTTGCTTTGAGCACTGCAAGGGCGTACAACGAACCAGAAAATAGAATGATACCTGCAACAAAACAATATCCAGACCAATTGATCCATCTGCCCTTAAACTTATCGCTCAGGATTGCGACAATAAATAATGCAAATACGTGATAAAACTGGTAGCGAACGCCGGTCTCGAATATTGACTGAGATTCGGCAGGAAAAATTTCTTTGAGTTTGTGCGCTGCGAAAGCGCCCAGTGCTACAGACAAAGCACCAAGAACCGATGCAATCGATAAAAAATTTCTATTCATTCTTCAATAATAATTCAATAAGTGGCTGTAATAAAATATTTTCTTCATTCACGATCACATCCGCCTGCTCATAGTAAATTTTCCTTTCTCCCAGTTTGCGGATGATATAAGCCTTTAGTTGTGTTTCGCCGATATTCTTAATTAAAGGCCGGCTCATTCGTTCCTTGAGTAGCCGTTGTTTCAAAATTTCGACCGAAGTATTTAACCAAACAACGGTTCCATTTTTTTTCATGAAGGAAATGTTATTGAAAAAACAGGGAGTGCCTCCGCCCGACGATAAAATAAAATGTTCATTCTCTTTTACCAATTCCTCCAACACTTCTTTTTCCCTATATCTAAAAAACTCTTCTCCCTTATCCGCAAAAATTTCAGAAATCGTTTTGCTTTCCTTCTCCGTGATCACCGTGTCGAGATCAAAAAAAGTAAGATGCAATTTTTCCGCGAGCAGTTTCCCCCAATGCGTTTTGCCGGAGCCCATAAAGCCGATGAGAAAGATTTTCATGAGAAATGAGTTCAGAATTAGGAATGTGGAAATGTGGAAATATGAAAATGTGAAAATTCTATAGCTGACCCAATAAGCATAGCGAACTTTTTCATTTAATCAATTGCACTTTTTCATTTAATCAATTGCACTTTTTCATTCTCACATTTCCACATTTGCGATATACATCGATTTCGAATTTGTTATTTAAACGCATTAATCCCCGTCACATCCATTCCTGTAATCAGCAAATGAACGTCGTGCGTTCCCTCATAAGTAATGACGCTTTCAATATTCATCATATGCCGCATAATGGAATATTCGCCGGTAATACCCATGCCACCCAATATTTGCCTGGCGTCTCGTGCGATATTTGCAGCAACGTCGCATCCATTTCTTTTTGCCATCGACACCTGCGCAGGAGTCGCGCGTCCTTCATTCATCAAAACACCCACGCGCCAATTCATCAATTGCGCTTTGGTGATTTCAGTGATCATCTCTGCCAATTTTTTTTGCTGCAGTTGAAAACCGGCAATCGGCCGGTCGAATTGAATTCTTTCTTTGCTGTAACGCAATGCCGTGTCATAACAATCCATTGCTGCACCAATCGTGCCCCATGCAATCCCATAGCGGGCTTTGGTCAGACAACTGAGTGGACCTTTCAATCCTTTTACTTTAGGAAGAATATTTTGTTTGGGAACTTTTACATGATCGAAAACGAGTTCACCAGTTGCTGATGCGCGCAGACTCCATTTACCGTGCGTGGTTGGTGTTGAAAATCCTTCCATTCCTCGTTCAAGGATCAATCCGCGAATATCTCCTGCCTCATCTTTCGCCCACACAACGGCTACCTGCGCGAAAGGCGCGTTACTAATCCACATTTTGCTTCCATTCAATATAACATAGTCGCCAGCGTCCTTGAAATTGCTTAACATACCGCTTGGATCTGATCCGTGATTTGGTTCAGTTAATCCAAAGCAACCCAGCCATTCGCCACTGCCTAACTTTGGAAGATATTTCTTTTTTTGATCCTCACTGCCGTATTCATTGATGGGAAACATCACAAGTGAACCCTGTACAGATGCCGTGGATCGTACGCCGCTGTCTCCTCGTTCGAGTTCCTGCATCATTAAGCCATAACTAATATAATCGAGACCGCCACCACCATACTCCACCGAAACAGTTGGGCCGAAACATCCCAGGTCGCCCAATTGCTTGATGATTTGTTGAGGGAACTCTGCACGCTGAGCGAAATCTTCTATGATCGGGGAAATCTCTTTTTTTACATAAGTCCGGACCGATTCTCTTATCAGCTTGTGTTCTTCCGAAAGCAACTCGTCTAGCAGGAAATAATCGGGACTTTGGAACATATCGGTCTTTGCAGCCATGAACATCAATTTATAAGGCGCTAAAGTAAGGAAAAGAGGGGAAAGGCATGAAGTGAAGAGTGGTCCGCAACTGTCGAACGTTGGGTTTAGATAGAATCCAGGATGGTTCGAGCATAAGGAAGTATTCAATTATCAACAATCAACAATCAATATTCAAGTCGGAATTCGAGAAGTATGACGGATCTGATTTGAAAATTTATTAGTGATTATATCCATTAATTGACTGCTCTGGGTCAGCAAGCGCTCAATGCTTGTATTGGCTTGGGTTTCAGCCTTTTTTTAATTTTTTTTATTACCATGCAACATCGTAGATTTCTCGGTGTATTTATAACAGATAATTAAAAACAACCGGTTGGAATTAACAGCACCAATACTACACGATGAGCTGGTTGAGCGCTGCAAACGAAGGGATTCCCGGAGTTATGCAGAGCTATACCAGAAATATTCGAGAGCGATGTATAACACGAGCCTACGTATTGTAAACAATACGGGAGATGCGGAAGATGTGTTACAGGAGGCATTTACGGATGCTTTTAGTTCCATCGACAGCTTCCAATACAAATCTACATTCGGAGCCTGGCTGAAAAAGATCGTGATCAACAAATCGATCAACCACCTCCGGAAAAAGAAAATGGACCTGGTGGATATGGAAAAAACAAACGTCGGCCATTTGGCTGAGGATGACGGGCCTGATGAAAACGAAATTCAGTTGAAAGTAGACGAAATAAAAAAGGCAGTTAAGTTATTGCCGAATGGTTATCGCACGGTGTTGAGTTTGTATTTGTTTGAAGGATACGATCACGAAGAGATAGCGGAGATACTGACAGTGTCTCATGCAACAGTAAGAACTCAATATATGCGCGCAAAACAAAAATTACTAATCTTAATAAAACAAGGAGGCTTATCATGAGCAGCCGTTTGGAACAATTTATAAAGGATCACCGGGAGGAGTTTGATTCGGACGAACCCGCATTGAAAGTGTGGGATCAAGTCAAACAGCAAATTGAACCCGGAGATAAACAGGAGAAGGAGACGCCTGTTGTGCGCTTTAACTTTTTTCGGTGGAGCGCCGCCGCAGCAGTAGTTATTCTCCTCGGCAGTGGCATTTGGTATTTCAGCCGTAATAATGGTACCAATAGCCCCAACAAGCCTGTGGCTTCAAACGATCTGCCGCGCCGTGCAGTCGATACTTCTGCGACAAAATCACCTTCTGTTGCCAATACCATTGATTCAGCATCTACTCAAATGGCAAATCGTGAAGAAGTGAAACGAAAAGAAGAAGTGAAAGATGATACAAAAAAAGTGGAAACATTTAAAGACGATGTTTCAGAAGAAATGTATCACTACACCAAATTGATCGAAATAAAACATAATGAACTAAAAAAACTGGAGAAGGATGAACCCCTGCTTTACAAGAAGTTTTCGGGTGATGTGCACAACCTGGACAGCGTTTATCATTCCCTGCAAAAACAATTACCAAAAAATTCAAACCGCGAGCAGGTGCTCGAGGCGATGATACAAAACTTGAAACTACAGATAGAACTTTTGAATCATCAATTAGACATCATCAAACAAATCAACAATTCAAAAAAATCAGAATATGAAAAAGCATATAAATCTGCTTAACGTCTTAATCCTTGCCTTTACCCTGGTACCCGCATTCAGTTTTGCAGGCGACGGAGACGACGTTGACAAGAAACGAACAATCAGTAAATCATACACAGTCACATCAAGCGATAAATTATCAATAGAAAATTCATTCGGTAATGTTGTTGTAAGTACCTGGGATAAAAATGAAATTAAAGTTGATATAGAAATTGGCGTGAAAGCCAGCAACGATCAGAAAGCGCAGAACATGATGGATGAAATCGAAGTGAGAGATTCGAGGAGCGGTAACACCATTTCATTCAAGACAGATATCGGCGACATGGGTAACAGTAAACACAACAAACACAATGATGACGACGGAAACAATGAAAATGACAGAAAATTTTACATTGACTATAAAGTATACATGCCAATTTCAAATCCACTTGATCTTGAAAACAGCTTTGGTAAAACAACGGTTCCGGATTTAAAAGGCCAGGTGAATTTGACAAGTAAATTTGGAAGCCTGAATACAGGCAAATTGGATAACGTAGATGAAATTGATGTTGAGTTTGGAACAGCTGCACTGGGTCCTGTTCACAACGGACAAATTACTTTTAAATTCAACGGCAAATCACAAATCGCCAGCGTCAGCGGTAATGTGAAAATCAAAAGCGAATTTTCAGGAAACGTACAATTTGATGTCGATAATAACATCGAAGAACTTTCAGTATTCGAATCTTACTCGACGATTAAGATGAATGTAACAAAAGCACTTTCAGCTAACATTGATGTACATACGAGTTTCGGGAACTTCCACAACAACACTGACTTCAAAATTGCAGAAGACAGGGAAGACGACGACAACGGCCCGCGATTCGACAAAGACTATTCCGGTAAAGCCGGAGACGGTAAAGCGAAAATAAAAATCAAGAGCAGCTTCGGTAACGTTCGTCTCTCTGACAACAATAATAGCAGCAGCAAAGACGATGAAGACGACGACAAAGACGAAAAAAGAAGTACGAAGAAATCAAAAACAAGCATATAGGAGAATGTTAGAATGTTAGAATGTGGAAATGTGGAAATTCTGCAGAACAGTCGAACACCAGAATTTTCACATTTCCACATTTTCACATTTCCACATTCTAACACCACATTCTAACATCACTTTCCACATTTCTCGAAAATATTTTCGCTAATTTTCCATTTTGAAAACATTTCAACATGGAAGTGAATTCTGCCGAATTTGCAAAAGCAAAAGATTTAGAAGATCCGCTGCATAAATTCAGATCGAACTTTCATTTTCCAAAATACGAGGAAGGAAACGCCATTTATTTTTGTGGCAATTCACTCGGATTACAACCAAAAAATACCGAGGATGCTATCAGGCAGGAACTGATCGACTGGCAACAGTTTGGCGTTGGAGGATATACCCAAGCAAAAAACCCCTGGCTGTTCTATCAACAACAATTTTGTAAACCACTTGCAAAGATCGCCGGCTGTAAAGAAGAAGAAGTGACCGTGATGAATGCGTTGACGGTAAATCTCCATTTTATGATGCTGTCTTTTTATCGCCCGACAAGAAAACGCTATCGCATCATTATGGAAGCTGGCGCATTCCCATCCGATCAATACGCTGTCGAAACGCAGGTGCGTTTTCATGGATTCGATCCGACAGACGCAATTATCGAAATTAATCCGAGAGATGGCGAGAAAATAATTCGCACTGAAGATATTCTTTCAACAATCGATAAACACAAAGAGTCCATTGCCTTATCCTTGTTCGGCGGTATTAATTATTATAGTGGACAATTGTTCGATATGAATCAAATTACCGGGGCGGTACATCGTGCAGGCGGAATTGCAGGATTCGATTTAGCCCATACTATCGGTAATGTACCAACGCAGTTGCATGACTGGAATGTCGATTTTGCGGTTTGGTGTTCATACAAATATTTGAATGGCGGGCCTGGTGCTGTGGGTGGTGTTTTTATTCACGAGAAATATTCGAAGGATAAATTGTCGCCCCGTCTCGGAGGATGGTGGGGCAATGACGAGAAGACACGATTTCGAATGGAAAAAGGATTTGTCCCAAAAGCGGATGCCAGCGGCTGGAACCAAAGCACCGCACAAGTTTTTAATATGGTTGCACTCAAAGCTTCCCTGGAAATTTTTGAAGCAACCGATATGAAAAGTATTCGACAAAAAAGTATTGCGGTCACGGCCTACTTACAAACATTATTACATCAACTTCGCAATCTTCAATTTGATATTATTACACCATTGGATCCTGAACAAAGAGGTGCACAATTGTCCTTATTTTTCTTCGAGAAAGGAAAAGAAATTCATCAAAAGATGATTGACTCAGGAATTATTGTCGACTATCGTGAGCCGGGTGTAATACGAGTGGCGCCTGCTCCGCTTTATAATTCTTTCGAAGATGTTTACCGGTTTTATGAAATTCTTCAAACCTTCGATTGACACCAAATTAAAACCTGCAGGCAATGCCAAATGTTGGAAACTGAAATGTCATTTCATTTTGCGGCATTTCCTCAAACGTCCACTCCGCGTTAATGAATAACCACTTTGTAATATGACCTTCAACTCCAAATCCCGCCATACCGGCAAGACCATATTTAGTATCTTCAATCAGGGGATTGTAGTGGGTTGGATAAATCGTTTTTGTATGTTTTGCAAAAGAAACTCCAAAATCTACGAATGGCTGCACGATCCCACTCGTAAAATTAAATTGAAAAGTGATGGGAATACTGGTGAAAACATCCCTTGTGTCACGCAGATATTTTATATTTCCCCCGCTAAGCCTTTCTTCGGTTGTGATGGTGTTTGAATAATGGACCCCGATACGCAAAAATGCTTTCTTACTGATTTGTGGTGATGATATCGCAACTCCTCCTTCTGCAGTTACCTGATTTTCTTTTCCCGGAAATCCACCAATGTAGGCAAATGGCGCATACCTAATTTTGGGGCTGTGATAATAGATGGTGCTCGCCTTCTCTGGCGCCATACACTGATTCAATTCAGCGATGAATTTGGCCACGGTTTTTTCGTTGTAAACAACCCAATCGGTAGACTTCATTTTATCGCAATAAGCACCAAGATGAATAACTGATTGGTAAAAATTTCCCGTTGTTTTTTCCGTTCCAAGTGCGGTATAAGTCGAGTTGTACAAAAAATATGTGCTGTCTATATTAAGAATAACAAAATAAGTTGCTTCGTCTTCGACATAAGCGAATAAGTCAAATTCCCCGCTCACAAGTTGTTTTGCGAAATAATTTTTTGATTCAGGGACCTCGTTCAATGTGGATTTAAACGAGATAGATTTATATATATTTCCATTGTCGTATGCGAACGATTTTAAATCTGACGGAGCGAAAACGTTTCCGGTTGCATCTTTTTGCGAAGAAAACTTTATTTGTTTTACAATTTCAGACTTAACTTCTTCCTGCAAAAAACCATGAATACTATCTCCGGCATTGTTGACAATGTATCCGGAGGCATTAATTTTTTGGGCAAAAGAAATGATATAAATGAAAGCCGCTGCGCACAGCAGCAGTAAGCGCTTCATACCGCAAGAGGTTTAGGTTTGAGTTAGGTTTAAAAAAATGCTAAAGATATAAGGAACCAAACACGTGTAGGGAAGATATCCGGCTTTCGTTTTATTAATTGATAATTGTCAACGTGCTAAATTCTGTAAATAACGTCTCATTTCGTTTTGATATTGTTCTGCCTGTGTTGCCGCCGCGATCGCAAAATCTTTATTTGATGATGCAAAAATAATCGAGCGACTGACATTTACCAAAAGGCCACAATCCTCTGTCATCGCCAGCGTGGAAATTTCTTCAAGGCTTCCGCCCTGCGCACCTACGCCCGGCACTAGGTAGAAATGCTTAGGAAGTATGGCCCTGACTTTCTTTAACCATTCCGCCTTCGTCGCACCAATCACAAACATTGTATTTTCGGGTGATCCCCAACGTGAAACTGTCCGCAATACTTTTTCGTACAGGTATTCGTCACCCATTTGCTGCAATTCAAAATCTTTTGCGCCCGCATTCGAGGTCAGACCGAGTACAATCGTCCATTTATTTCTATATTCCAAAAATGGCCGAACACTGTCTTCCCCCATATAAGGAGCAACAGTCACCGCGTCAAAATTCAATGTTTCGAAAAAAGCTTTTGCGTATTGCTGGGATGTATTACCAATATCTCCACGTTTTGCGTCGGCGATTTTAAAATATGATGATGGGATATAGTCGACCGTTTTCTGCATCGCCTCCCACCCTTTTAATCCCAATGCCTCATAAAACGCTGTGTTGATTTTGTAACTCACGCAGTAGTCTTTCGTCGCATCTATGATTTGTTTGTTGAATTCAAATACCGGATCGGCGCATGAATGAAGATGAGCGGGAATTTTTGCAGGGTCGGTGTCCAACCCGATACATAAGTAAGAGTTCTTCTTTTGAATGAGGTCCACCAGCTGCTGTCGATTCATGCCGTCGATTTCTGCAAATCTAATATAAATGTCTGCAGCGGAGAAAAGAGAGCGGACAGCATCCTGGTAGCACTTTGCGCTCTCTTTGCTTCAAGCCATTTTCAGCCTATTAAAACAAATTTGGAAAATCAGTAATTATTCCGTCAACCTCCAACTTTTTTAATTTTTCCATATTGCGTTTGTCGTTTACCGTCCACGGGATAATTTTCATTCCACGATGATGACATTGCTGAACTAAAGAATCGACAACGAGGTTGTAGTCGGGACTGTAAATTGTTGGTGTAAACCCAAGTTGATCTAATTGCATTTCCAGCGGTCTCTTATCATACCCAACGACGAGGTAAGAGGTTTTGACCATTGGATATTTTTGATCTATCACCTGCAATGCCCGCGGATCAAATGATTGAATGATGAGCCGGTCGACGATTCTTTTCTTAATAGCGATATCCATGATCAGTTTTGCGTATTCTTCCGGATCCGGATGATAAACATTGTCCGACGATGGAAGCGATTTGATTTCTACATTATAAAACGGAAGACGATAGCTCTTCGATTTACAATATTGTTCAACGCTGTCGATCAGGTCGGCCAACAACGGTTTGTGAGCTGCAATTTTTTCCTGCCCGGGAAATTGTGGGTTTGTCCTTAATCCAACATCAAATTTCTGCGTTTCCGCATAATCCATTTTATAAATGACGTAATTCTTTTCCTCGCTGGCATTCATGGGAGTGCCATCTGGCTTAGTTGTAAAGTCGTGACTAAAGTATGCGTCATGCGAAATGATTACCATTTTGTCTTTCGTGATATACGCGTCCATTTCAAGTGTAGTAACGCCGATTTCGACTGCCTTTAGCATAGCGGGTATTGTATTTTCAGGCATAAGTCCCCTGCAACCGCGATGTCCCTCTTTATCAAAAGCGGGTAAATCTTCGCGTACGTTTGCAGAATATGACGACATAAACAATGTGATGCCGATTATAATTGATTTATACATGGAGCAAATTTATCACGAGCGGGAAATCGTTGTCAATTATTTTTTTTATCTACTGATTCCGAATTTCTTTTTTTCATTTCTGATGCAATATATTTTCCATCTTCATCCTGCGAATCAAGTTCACGAATGATATTATGGTAGGATTTCTCATCGCGATTTTGGCTCAGCTTGAAAACGTGTTCAATGGATGTAACCTCGATCTCAAAAGCAATAATTGCCTGCATCATTTTGCGGACATATTCTTCATCCATCTCTTGTACAAGCGCTGGGGAATGAGGATTATTCTCGAATGTTTCAGTCAGTGAAACTAGGAGGGAATGTAATTCCGCTTCATTCAGGAAGCGTAAAATTCCTTTTGCATGAACAGCCTGGTAATTCCATGTACTTGCGATCGATTTGTTTTCATACCAACTGGCGCTGACATAAGTATGAGGACCATAAAAAATCGCCAGTACGTGATCGTTTTCATGAAACGCTTCCGTGTGATCCTGTTTTTTCATGACGTGTGCGCGAAGAAATAATTTTCCATCTCTTTCATCAAACAATACTGGAATATGTGTGGCAACAGGCTGACCATCTTTATCCGCACCACATAGAATGATAAAGGGGTGAGCATGCATAAACGCAACAACTTCCCGTTGATCTGAAGTTTTGAAATAAGAAATGTTATACATGGATCAAAGATACATGTGTCTCCAATATACTCATGTGGAAATGTGGAAATATGAAAATGTGAAAATTCAGAAGATAGATCAATCGCCAGAATTTCCACATGTCCACATTTTCACATTTGCACATACATTAAACCTGCTCTACAACTTCCGCCACCTTATCAACCCCCATATGAGCATTCAACATTGAAATACTTCTTACGGCATTTCCTGCAAATTCTTCAAAAGCTTGTTTGGAAATTTGGTCGTCACTGATCATTACCGGAACACCGGTATCTCCTCCTTCCCGGATGCTTTGGACAATCGGAATTTGCCCGAGGAATGGAATTTCATATTCTTCCGCTAACCTCTTGCCACCTTCCTTGCCGAAAATATAATATTTATTGTTGGGTAATTCTGCAGGAATAAAATAACTCATATTTTCAACAAGTCCGATGATGGGTACTTTCAATTGTGCTTGTCCAAACATGGCGACGGCTTTTTTCGCATCAGCCAACGCAACGTCCTGCGGAGTTGTTACTACGATGACTCCGGTAACAGGCACGGTTTGCATTAACGTAAGATGAATATCTCCGGTACCGGGCGGCATATCGACTACGAGATAATCGAGCTCGTCCCAAAAAACATCGGATACAAATTGTTTGATCGCACTGCTTGCCATGGGACCTCTCCACACGACCGCATTTTTTTCATCGATCAATAATCCGATGCTCATGAGTTTGATATTATATTTTTCCAATGGAACGATCATTCCTTTTTCATCGATGTTTGTCATCATCGGGCGTTCCCCGCGAACACCAAACATAATTGGCAAGCTTGGTCCATAAATATCAGCATCAAGCAAACCAACCTTGGCGCCATCTTTCGCCAATGCGATTGCAAAATTTGACGCAACAGTGCTTTTTCCAACGCCACCTTTTCCACTGATCACCGCAATAATGTTTTTTACTTTAGGCAAAACAGTTTTTGGATCGGTACGATTTGAATTTGTATTGGCTGTAAATTTTATATTGACGACGGCCTCTTTATTGATCAGCAGATGTATTGCATTTATACATGCATTCTTAATCATATCTTTTAGCGGACATGCAGGAGTGGTGAGAACAATCGTAAAGGAAATATAATTGCCTTCTACGAGCAGATCTTTGACCATATTGAGTGTAACGATATCCTTTCCTAAATCCGGCTCCTGAACAGTGCTCAATGCTTCTAAAACTTTTTCCTTTGTCATGCGCAATTTTTTGTTAAAACCATTATTTTGGGGCAAAATTAATCATTGCAATCTTTACTTTGTTTACGATTTACGGTTAATAAGGTTTAATTTTGATCCCTCATGTGGACTATTAATCAACACTTTATTAACTAATAAGTCGATTGCAAGTTTTGTGTGAACCAAAAGTTGGCCTGATGAAAAAAATTGTACTATACTTTTTGTTACTTTCCGCTCCGTTTGCCGTGCGTGCTCAGTTTGACAAGCTCAAGGATTCCGTTGTTCAATTTTATGGAATTGTGATGACTGCCGACAGTTTAAAGGGAATTCCCGCAGTGAGTATCGCCATCAAGGGACAAAATCGCGGTACGATTTCAAACGATCAGGGTGTTTTCTCCATCGCCGTTTTTAAGGGAGATAAATTAGAATTCACGAGTATTGGTTATAAGCCAAAACTTGTCGATATCCCCCGCGACCTGCAGGGGAATCAATATAGTATCCTTCAATTGATGGTTGCGGATACAACTTACCTTCCCGCCACGATTATCAAACCAAGACCGACACGGGAACAATTTGAAAGAGACTTTGTAAATACAAAAGTTGCGGATGATGATATCGAAATCGCCCGCAAGAATACGGACGCAACCACCAGGCGTTTACTTGCGAGAACATTGCCCGCAGATGCGAAGGAAGCTTCCAATTATTATCTGAAACAAAGTGCAAGCCGCTATTATTACCAGGGACAAGCACCGCCGCAAAACATTTTCAATCCCCTGGCGTGGGCTGATTTTATCAAAGCCTGGAAGCGCGGCGATTTCAAGAACAACAATTAGCGATATTGCTTGAACCACGAATTGATTTTCATGAAAAATAATAAAACTTGAAAATCACAATTTCCTTATTCATCTTTACAATCCTGAGCATCCCGATAAATCGCGATTCTGATTATGATGAATTACTCGCAAACCATCGATTATTTATTTACGAGACTTCCGATGTTTAGCAGGATTGGGGCGGCGGCGTTCAAAAAAGATTTGATAAACACACTCGCGCTGAGTTCATTTCTCGGCAATCCACACACACGATTCAAATCAGTTCATGTTGGAGGCACTAACGGTAAGGGCTCAACGAGCCACATGATTGCTGCGATTTTTCAGGCGGCGGGATTTAAAACCGGCTTGTACACTTCGCCGCACTTAAAAGACTTCCGTGAACGCATCAGGGTAAATGGAGATATGGTTGATGAGAAATTCGTAATTGGTTTTGTCGAAAAGATAAAACCAATGATCGAACAAATAGAACCATCTTTTTTCGAGATTACCGTTGCCATGGCATTTGAATATTTTGCACAACAACAGGTGGACATTGCGATCATTGAAGTAGGTCTTGGCGGCAGACTTGACAGCACAAATGTTATAGCGCCCGAATTGGCCGTCATAACAAACATTAGTTACGACCATATGAATATGCTTGGTGATACACTTGATAAAATTGCTTTCGAAAAAGCAGGCATCATAAAAAAAAATACTCCCGTCGTGGTCGGTGAATATCACCCCGAAACACAAAAAGTATTTACTGAAAAAGCTGCACAGGAAAATGCGGACTTACATTTTGCGGATAAAAAAAGATTCGTTGCCGAATGGAAATTTCAAAAACACGAGCTCGTCGCCGAAATGACTTCGGTCCATGACAATGAAAAAAAATATTATCACCTCGATCTGACGGGAATCTATCAACTCAAGAACCTGGTAACTGTTATCGAGGCAATTCATATTCTTCAGTCAAAAGGATTTAATATTTCAGAAAGTGATATCCAGAAGGGATTGCGACATGTGAAGAAGCTAACAGGCTTGCATGGGCGATGGGAAATAATACACGAAAGCCCGAAATTAGTTTTGGATGTCGGCCATAATGAAGATGGCATCCGCCAGATTGTGCGCCAGATTGAAATTACGGATCATGAAAATTTACATATCGTGTTAGGAATGGTAAAAGATAAAGAAGCCGAAAAAATATTGGCCATTCTGCCCAAGCACGGCAATTATTATTTTACGAAGGCGCAAATTCCGAGGGCGCTACCTGAGGATGAATTAGCGGCCACGGCAAAAGCACTCGGGTTAAACGGTGCTCATTATCCATTTGTGAAAGATGCGCTGCAGGCAGCTTTGAATCGCGCTGGTAAGAAAGATCTTTTGCTGGTTTGTGGGAGTGTTTTTGTTGTGGGAGAAGTTGATGGAATTGAGTTTATTTGAGAAGTACTATAAATCAACAATCACTAAATAATATTCAATTCAGGTCCTTCGACCGATTCGAATATTGCATTTTGTTTGTTGATTTATTGAATATCTAGCCCGGCGGCATCCAAAGAACTAAAATGTTAACTCACCCATTCTCTGCAGCCCGTAAAACAGCGCAGTTACATGCATACTTTGAATAATCCGGTTTTCCTTCAACATTTCTTTTACATCGTCAATTGAAAACAAATACACTTCGATTTCTTCATTGTGGTCCAATTGCTGTTTTTGCGCATATACCCCACCGGTAGCAAGATACATGTGCATCCAGTTGTTGTTAGTGGAGGGATTAGAAGATGTTTTACCAAGATATTCGTACCGGGAAAACTCATAACCGGTTTCCTCAAGTAGCTCCCGGGCAATTGCCGCCTCCAACGAACGGTCGGTGTTGTCAACACAACCACCGGGAATTTCAAAATTCGTTTCCCGTAATGCATGGCGGTATTGTCTTTCCAGGATAATTTTATTGTCCGTCGTCAACGCTACGGCAGTGACCCACGTTGGGAATTCATAAACGTAGTATGGACTCACAATTTTCCCATCCTGTCGTTCACAGGTTTCTTTACGAATAGTAAACCAAGTGTCTTTATAAAGATATTCAGACGACAAAGTCTTCCAGCTTAGATCCTTCATTAATATTTTAATTTTTCGAAACGAATTTAGCTCTTAAACTTCTTTTTTGCACGTTTGCGCCTTTGCCCAATATTTTTATTTGTGCCAAGGCGCAAATAAAAGGCAACAAATTCCAAATTGTGTTTGGGAAATAAAGAATTCGAGTTTCTATCTCTTTTACCAATCATTTCTGTCACGCAGCGCCGCGATATGCGCAACGTGATGTCTGCCGTGCCATGCATAGTTTCCAAGCAGCCACCATAAAGTAATCGTCTTATTCTGACCGGGATGAAACACCGTGCGCTCCCAAGATGAATCAGGAAGATTTTTCAGCATTTCGAACCACCGTGTGTGCAGCGCATACAGCAACGTTATTGAAATATTAATGGGGATATCTTTCACGTCATCTAGTTCAGCCCACAGTTGTTCTTCATATGTTTTGATTGTTGGATTGTCTTCCGTCAAACACACTTTAAACCGGCAATATGCATTGATGTGGCTATCCGCAACATGATGTACGAGCTGCCAGACGGTCCAGCCACCTTCACGATATCTTGTGTGCAATTGCGAATGATCGAGATTGGTGATAATATTTTCTATTTGCTGTGGAAGGAACTTGATATCAGTCAGCCAGATTTTTTTTTGGTGCTCTGAAAACGGTTTCTCTTCATAATGGCCAATGGGATAGCGAAGATCGAATGACATGACAGAAAAGTTTTGGTGTTTAGAATGAACCATTATTCACCTCTCAAAGCATGACCCGTGAGTTTGATGAACACATCTTCGAGGTTTGCTTTCTTAACCTCCTTTGGTCTCTCAAACCCTGTTGCTACAAGGTGGTCGATCAGTTGATCCGGAGTGTCAAGCGCAATGATTTTGCCAGAATCAATGATGGCAACACGATCACACAATACCTCTGCTTCGTCCATATAGTGTGTCGTGATAATTACAGTTGTTCCCTGCGACCGGATATCCGTCACAAGGTCCCAAAGATTTCGCCTGGCTTGCGGGTCCAACCCGGTCGTAGGTTCATCCAGGAAAATTATTTTGGGATGATTGATTAGCGTCGTGGCAATCGAGAACCGTTGCTTCTGGCCGCCGCTAAGTTCTTTAAACTTTGCTTTTGCTTTATCGCGAAGATTTACACTGTCGAGCAATTCCATTGGCTTCACCGTTTCATTGTATAAGCCGCCAAAC
>Ga0163162_10000797_pt1 | contig 29330 bp, 25 predicted proteins | sample S55metaG_FD_115310 | JGI IMG/M metagenome (GOLD analysis project Ga0163162, IMG submission 115310) | Switchgrass rhizosphere microbial communities from Kellogg Biological Station, Michigan, USA - S5-5 metaG | ecosystem: Host-associated > Plants > Roots > Rhizosphere > Soil | place: USA... | reverse complement strand
GCTTCTGCGCGAGCTCGACTATCGGCAGGAGGCGCAGAACCTCCTGACGCTGCGCGAGAACCTTCGGGAGTTCCACCGGATCGTCGTACCCGCGCCCATCGAGGACTTCACGACGTCGCGCGTGCTCACGATGGAGTACGTCTTCGGGCAGAAGATCACGTCCCTTTCGCCGTTGACGCGGATGGAGATCGACGGCGCGGTTCTCGCCGAGGAGCTTCACAAGGCGTACCTGAAGCAGATCCTGATCGACGGGTTCTTCCACGCGGACCCGCACCCCGGCAACGTCTTTCTGAACGACGACGGAAAGCTCGCCCTCCTCGACCTCGGGATGATCGGGCGGATCTCTCCGGTCATGCAGGAGAACCTGCTGAAGCTCCTTCTCGCAATCAGCGAGGGGCACGGCGAAGAGGCCGCGGACCGCGCCGCCGAGATCGGCGAGAAGCTGGACACGTTCGACGAGATGGAGTTCCGGCGCCACGTGTCGGAGCTCGTGGGCGTGTACCAGAACGCGAAGATCGAGGAGCTCCAGATCGGCCGGGTGGTGATGGAGGTGTCGCACGCGGCGGGCGAGGCGGGAGTGCGCCTTCCGCCCGAGCTCACGATGCTCGGCAAGACGCTGCTTCACCTGGACGAGATCGCGCGCGTCCTCGATCCGGCGTTCGACCCGAACGCGTCGGTTCGTCGCAACGCCGCGGAGCTCCTCCAGCGGAGGATGCGCAAGAGCGCCTCTCCGTCGAACCTCTACGCGAGCCTTCTCGAAGCGAAGGACTTCGTGGAGAAGCTGCCCGGCCGGGTGAACAAGGTCCTCGACATCCTCGCGAACAACCAGCTCCGCCTGGACGTGGACGCGGTCGACGAGCGGCTGCTCATCGACGGGCTCCACAAGATCGCGAACCGCATCGCGCTCGGATTGATCCTCGCGGCACTCATCGTCGGGGCCGCGCTTCTCATGCAGGTGCCGACCACGTTCCGGATCCTGGGATACCCGGGGCTCGCGATTCTCTTCTTCCTGGCGGCGGCCTTCGGCGGCGTCGCTCTCGTCGTGAGCATTCTCGCGAGCGATCGCACTCCGCCGGCGAAGAAGAGGCGCGGCCGATAACCCGGACGCGCTGCGGTAAAGTTAGCCGCAGGAAATTTCCAGAATGGCCACTGCAACGGGGACGATGCGCAAGCTCCACCCGCTCGTCACCCTCGACTACCGGGTCCGAGTGGTTTCGATGGTGGTCGTGGCTCTCATTCCGCTCTTCCACTTCGCGGGAAGACCGCCGGCGCCGGCGCTCGCCGGAATGGTCTTCACCGGCCTCCTCTGGCCGCAGATCGCCTACCTGGTGGCGAAGAACAGCCGGGACACGCGAGCCGCCGAGTTCCGCAATCTGCTGTTCGACTCGTTTTTCGTGGGCTGCTGGACGGCCGGCATGGCGTTCAGCTTGTTCCCGGGGGCCGTCATGGTCGCCGCCCTGAACTCCGCGAACCTCTCCGTGGGCGGGCTGCGGCAGGCCGCGAAGGGCCTCGCGGCGATGCTGCTCGGAATGGTCGTGATCGGCATCCCGATGGGATTCCGGGTGATGCCGGAGTCGGACCTCCCGACCGCGATCTTCTGCATCGTCGGCATCCTGATGGTCACGACGATCTTCGGCTACTACGGGCACCTCCAGACGAAGCAGGTACGGCAGGCGAAGAACGTTCTCGAGGAACGGAACGACCAGATCGAGGAGCAGAACCGGGCGATCGAACAGGCGCGCAAGACGGCGCTCGAGGCGAAAGAGGCCGCGGAGACCGCCAACCAGTCGAAGAGCGCGTTCCTCGCGAACATGAGCCACGAGCTCCGGACGCCGTTGAACGCGATCATCGGGTACAGCGAGATGCTCGAGGAGGACGCGCAGGCCTCGGGTCAGAAGGAGTTCGTCTCGGACCTCCAGAAGATCCGGTCTTCCGGGAAGCACCTCCTCGGCCTCATCAACGACGTTCTCGACCTCTCGAAGGTCGAGGCCGGGAAGATGAAGCTCTTCCTGGAGACGTTCGACGTGGCCAACCTGGTCGAGGACGTCGTCGCGACGGGCCGTCCGCTCGTCGAGAAGAACGGGAACCGCCTCGAAGTGCGGTGCGCCGAGGACGTCGGCCAGATCCGGGAGGACATCACCAAGGTGCGGCAGGTGCTTCTGAACCTGCTTTCCAACGCGGCGAAGTTCACGGAGAAGGGGACGGTGTCGCTCGAGGTGGTGCGGGAAGCCGACGTCACCGGGAGCTGGGTCGTCTTTCGCGTCCGCGACACGGGGATCGGGATGACGCCGGAGCAGACCGCGAAGCTCTTCCAGGCCTTCACGCAGGCGGACGGCAGCACGCAGCGCAAGTACGGCGGGACCGGACTGGGGCTCGCCCTGTCCCGGAAGTTCTGCGTCATGATGGGCGGCGACATCAACGTGGTGAGCGAAGCCGGCAAGGGATCGACCTTCATCGTCCGGCTGCCGGGCGACATCGAGAACTACGACGGCGAGGCGACATCGATCCGGATGCGGCTGCCGGTCACCCGGCACGATCACGCGCGGGAGACCGGGAAGGTCGCTCCGACCGGAAAGGTCCTCCTCGTGATCGACGAAGACCCCGCGGTGCGGCAGATGATGGAGCGTCTCGCTGGCCGCGAGGGATACGAGCTCCTGGCTGCCGCGACCGGCGAGGAGGGCCTGAAGCTGGCGCGCGAGAGGAAACCGGACCTGATCACGCTCGAGGTGGTGATGCCCGGAATCGACGGGTGGACCGTGCTCAAGAGCCTGAAGGCCGACCCGCAGCTCTCCGGGGTCCCGGTCGTGATGGTCTCGATTTCGGACGACCGCGACCGCGGGCTCGCGATGGGCGCCGCGGACTATCTCGTCAAGCCCGTGGACCGCGACCGGCTGGCGGAGATCCTGGCCGTCTACCGGACGGGCGCCCCGGTGTAGCCGAGGCGAGCATGCCGAAGATTCTGCTGGTCGAAGACAACGAGATGAACCGCGACATGCTGTCGCGGCGTCTCATCCGGAGCGGCTACGAGGTCGTCCTCGCGTTGGACGGTGCGCAGGGCGTGGCTCTCGCCGCGAGCGAGGCGCCGGACGTCGTTCTCATGGACATGAGCCTCCCCGTGCTGGACGGCTGGGAGGCGACGCGCCTGCTGAAAAGCGACCCGAAGACACGGACGCTTCCAGTGATCGCGCTGACCGCACACGCCATGGCGGGCGACGAAGCGAAGGCCCGCCAGGCGGGATGCGACGACTTCGACACAAAGCCCGTCGAGTACACGAGGCTGCTGTCGAAGATCGAGGGGCTGCTCCAGAAGAGGAAGGCCGGCTGAAGAGCGCGGAGGGGTCCGGCCCGATCGAGATCGAACGCGAGGCGCGGGTCGAGAACGTGGCGGCGTTCCGCGACTTCGTCGAAGAGGCCTGCCGCCGCGCGGGGGCGCCGGAGGCGGTGTGCTTCGAGCTGAAGCTCGCGGTCGACGAGGCGTGCAGCAACCTCATCGTCCACGGCTACGAAGGAAGGGATCCCGGGCCCATCTCGGTAAAGTTCGCGGTCGACGGCGACGAGATCGCGATCACGATCTCGGATCACTCGCCGCCGTTTCATCCGGACGACGCTCCGGATCCGCGTCTCGACGTCCCGGCGACCGACCGCCGGCCGGGCGGGCTCGGCTGGCACCTGATCAAGCAGATCGCGGATCGGCTCGACTACGAGTCCGACGGCGATGGAAACCGACTCACGATGTTCAAGAAATTCGTCCGGCGTCCGCCGGAGTAGGAGACCCATGGAAATCCGGTCGGACAAAAGGGGCGCGGTCACCGTCGTCTCGATCGAAGGCAGCATCGATGGAACGACGGCTGCGGACCTGGTCGCGGCGCTCCGCGGCCAGGTGACTGCGGGAAACGTTCACCTGGTCGCCGACATGGCCGGCGTGGACTACACCTCGAGCGCCGGCCTGCGCGCGCTGCTGGAGACGGTGAAGGAGGCGCGCCAGCACGGCGGCGACCTCCGGCTCGCCGCCGTGCGCAGGGAAGTTCTGCGCGTCCTCGAGCTCTCGGGCTTCACGAGCATCCTCCAGGTCTACCCGGACGTCGACTCGGCGTCCGCGAGCTACCCGGCGTCCGCTTGAGCACCCCGCCCGGCACGAAGGGTCGCCGCGTCGCGCTCGTCATCGGCGCCGGCAGCGTCAAGTGCGCCGCGGCGCTCGGGCTCCTGAAGGTGCTCGATCGCGAGGGCATCGCGATCGACATGGTCGTGGGGTGCAGCGGCGGCAGCCTCTACGCGGCGTTCATCGGGCTGGGGGTCGGCGCGACCCAGGCGGAGGAGATGACGCGGCGGCTCTGGACGCGTGAGCTGACGAAGCGGCGGCACTACCCGTCGCTCCTGCGGGCAATGCTGCCGCAGCTCTTTCCCTTCCAGGAGAGCTTCGGCCTGGTCGACGACCGCCTGATCCTCCAGCGCCTGCAGACCGCGTTCGGCGACCACACGTTCGAGGAGGCGCGCATCCCGCTGTTCCTGACCGCCACGGATTTTCACAGCGGCGAGCAGAAGGTTTTCTCGAGCGGCCGTCTCGTCGATGCGATCCGGGCGTCGATCGCGATCCCGTACGTCTTCCGGCCGTGGTCGATCGACGGCCACCTCTACGTGGACGGCTTCCTGACCGATCCGATGCCGGTGGGGGTTGCGATCAAGCACGGCGCCGACGTCATCGTCACGCTCGGCTTCGAGAGCCCGTACCAGCGGAAGTCGACGTCGGTCCTCCGGTTCGCGTTCCAGCTCTCGAGCATCATGTCCAACAACCTGCTTCGGGCGAACTACGCGTTCCACAACCTCGCGCACCACACGGAGATCCTTCCGATCATTCCGCAGTTCCGCGAGAGCATTCACCTCTTCGACACGGACAAGATCCCGTACGTCATCGAGGAAGGGGAGCGCGCCGCGGAGCAACAGCTGCCGTACCTGCGGCGGCTCCTCGCCGCGTCGGAGCGCTGAACCTGGCCGCGGACGCCTCGCCGACCGGAGGCCGGCTCCTCGTCGTCGACGACAACGAGATGAATCGAGACCTTCTCTCCCGGCGCCTCCAGCAGCAGGGCCACACGGTCACCCGCGCCGAGAACGGCCGGCGCGCGCTCGAGATGATCGCGGCCGAGGAGTTCGACCTCGTCCTTCTCGACATCATGATGCCGGAGCTCGACGGCTACGGGGTGCTGGAGCAACTTCGCGCCGACGGCACTCTCGACCGCCTGCCGGTCATCATGATTTCCGCGGTCACGGAGATCGAGAGCGTCGTCCGCTGCATCGAGATCGGCGCCACGGACTACCTCCCGAAGCCGTTCAACACCGTCCTTCTCCGGGCGCGCGTCGGCGCAACGCTCGAGAAGAAGCGGCTCCGCGACAAGGAGCGGCTCTGGGCGAAGAGCATGGAGCGGGAGCTCGAGATCGGGCGCGAGATCCAGCAGAGCTTCCTGCCGGAGGAGCTGCCGCGGCCCGCGGGCTGGGAGATCGCGGCGGCGTTCCAGCCGGCGCGCCAGGTCGCCGGGGACTTTTACGACGCGTTCCCGCTTGCCGGAGGGTCGCGGATCGGGCTGGTGGTCGCGGACGTCTGCGACAAGGGGGTCGGCGCGGCCCTCTTCATGGCGCTCTTCCGGAGCCTCCTGCGCGCGTTCACGGAGCGGACGTTCGCCGAGGCCGGCGGGGCCGCCGACGAATCACGGCTCCTGTCGTCGGTCGTGTCGACCAACGACTACATCGCGAAGACGCACGGCCGCTCGAACATGTTCGCGACCGCGTTCGTGGCGGTGCTCGACCCGGCGTCCGGGAGAGTGGCATGGGTCAACGCCGGCCACGAGTCTCCGGTCATCCTCGGACCGTCGCGGTCGCCGGCCCCGCGGCTCGCGCCGGGCGGCCCGGCGCTCGGCCTGATGCCGGGCATGACCTTCACGGCCGGCACGAACCTGCTCGCACCGGGGGAGACCCTGTTCGCGTTCACCGACGGCGTCACGGAATCGAAGGATCCTTCGGGCCGCTTCTTCTCGGAGGAGCGACTGATCGACCTCCTCGCCCGCGAAGCGCCGTCGGCGACGGAGCTCCTGGACGCCGTGGGCGCCGCCGTGGCCGCGCACTCCGCGGGCTCCGAGAGGTCCGACGACATCACGATGCTCGCGGTACGGCGGGCCACGGCCCAACAGGGATAGGCTTCTTCCATGCGATTTCTTCTGAGGTTCCTCATCAACGCGGCGGCCCTGTGGGTCGCGACGCAGGTCGTTCCGGGCGTCGAGCACACCGGGCCCTGGACGTCACTCCTCCTGGTGGCGCTCGTCTTCGGGGTCCTGAACGCGATCCTGCGGCCGATCCTGAAACTCCTGACCTGTCCCCTGATCATTCTGACGCTCGGCCTCTTCACGTTCGTGATCAACGCCGTGATGCTCTGGCTGACGAGCGCGGTGTCCGAGTCTTTCGGTCTGGGATTCCACGTGGCCGGGTTCGTTCCCGCGTTCCTGGGAGCTCTGGTAGTGACGGTCGTGAGCGTCTTGCTCTCGGTGTTCGTGCGCGACGACGAGTAACCGTCGCGTTTCACGCTCCCGCGGCGCGAGACTCCTCCGCTCGGTTACTTCGCGGAGACTCCTTGCGGCGCGAAGAGGTGTGAGATCGAATTCGCGTAATACGTCAGCAGCGGCAGCTCTTCCTTCCGCGCGGTCAATAGCCCGTCTTTTTCATCGACCAGGTGCCGCAGTGTCAGCATGCGCAGTCCCACCGTGATCGCGTAGTCCTGGTCCTTTCGGGGCAAGTAGACGTGCGCGCCGCGACCGGCGAGATCCTTCATCGACGCCAGCACCTCGGCCTTCAGCTCGAGCTCCGTGCGGGGCCGGTCGGGATCGCGGACGAAAACGGTGGCGACGAGTGGCACCGGGACGACCGGGATGACGGCCGCGATCGCCGCCATGAGGTCGTCTCCCAGCTTCTCGACGTTGGAGAACCGCTCCTCCTTCGTGAGCGCACGGAACTCGATGCCTCGAGACTTCCCGTACGCCGCCAGCGACACCGGGGAGCCGAAGTTGACGCAGGCATAGCCGAAGCGGTGCCAACGGTTGCGCGCCATCAGGACCATGTTGCGCAGGACGAAGCGAATCGCGTTCGTCGCGGCGCCGGCCGCCTTCGGTTTCGGTCCGTTTCCGTCGCGCTCCAGGAGATAGCTCCGGTCCTCGAAGACCCGGTCGTAGTTGATCCCGACCGGGACGAACACGACGTCTCGCCCGACGGGATCGAATGCGCGGACGATGTAGTCGAGTATCCCGAGGCGGGGCTTCCGGAGCGAGCCTTCGCGGGAAAGACCGCCCTCCGGAAAGACCGCCTGCGTGACGCCGGCGGCGGTAGACATCGCAATGTATCGCTCCAGGACTTTGCGGTAGAGCGGGTCCTTCGAGTTGCGGCGGACGAAGTACGCCCCCATCGAGCGGATCAGCGTCTGGAGCGGCCAGATCCGCGCCCACTCGCCGACGGCGTAGGACAGGGCCGCTTTCTCCGCCGCGAGATAAGAGACGAGGATGTAGTCCATGTTGCTGCGGTGGTTGATGAGGAAGATCACGGTCGAGTTGGGATCGAGCGCCGCGAGTCCCGCCTCGTCGGAGTAGCCCAGCCGTACGCGGTAGAGGAGCCGCACGAACCAGCGAGCGACCCGGTAGCCCAGCCGGAAGTACAGATAAGCGTTGAACTGCGGGACGATCTCGCGCGCGTAGTTCTCGATGCGGCGCCGCACCTCGGATCGCGCGGCTCCGGTCTCCCGCTCCTCGGCCTCCGCCGCGGCCTGGACCTGCGGATCGTCCACGAGCCTCTCGATCAGGATCTCCCGCTTCGTCAGCTTGAACGGCGGAATCCGGATCTTCAGGCGGGCCTCGACGTCCTCGAGGACCCGGTTGATGCGCCGCCGGAGGATCCATCGGGCTCCCGGCAGGACGAAGTGGGCGACGAGCGCCCACAGGGCCAGCACCCCGGCCAGGATCGCCAGCCAGATCGGGAGCGAAATCATGGGGTCAACGCTGAATGACTGAATTCAGCGATTCAGCGTTGACCCCGATCTCTCTCAGAACTTGTACGCCGTCCGGACGTAGACGTAGCGCCCGTTGAATCCGAAGGGAGCGTTTCGGGGATACGTGAAGATTCCGAAGTTGAAGTTGGCCGGGATGTTCCGGTCCGGGAAGTTGTCGAGGAGATTCTGGACGCCCGCCGCCAGCAGCGCGTGGCCGAGCTGATAGGACAGCTCGAAGTCGAAAACCCACTCGGAACCGAACGTCTGGTCGTTGGCGGGCAATGCGCTGTCGATCGAGCAGTACGAACCGTACATGCCGGCGCGCGCGGTCGCGCCGAGGTCACCCCGCCGCCAGTCGCTCGTCAGACGCAGGTTGTCCTTCGGCTGGCCGCACGTCAGCCGCCGCTGCTCGAGGCGGTCGAAAAGAACCGACTGGAACGCGGCGAGCTGCGGAGGCGTCGCGGCGATCCGGGTGATCTCGTTCTTCGAGTGCGCGAACGCGGCCTGGAACGCGAGAGATCCGGCGCCGCCCAGAGGCACGCGGGTGTTCGCCGTGACCTCGTAACCCTCGGTGGTCGTGTCGATCGCGTTCGTGAAGAACCGGGCACCGGTCGCGTTGAACGGGGCAAGGATGGGATTCAGGCTCGCGCCGGTGAAGTTGCCGGACAGGATGATCCGGTCGTCGATGTCGATGTGGAAATAGTCCGCCGTCAGGTCGAACACGCGCGACGGACTCCACACGAAGCCGGCGCTGTAGTTCACGGAGTCCTCGGGCTTGAGGTCGGTGGAACCGAGGGCCCGTGCGAGCGGGCTGTTCACCCGGAAGTGGCCCACGTCGAAGGGCGTGAAGACCCCGTTGACGAGCAGGAAGTTCGTGCTGATCGCGGAGAAGTTCGTCTGGCCGAGTGACGGCGCCCGGAACCCGGTCGACGCCGCGCCCCGGAAGACGAGCTGTTTCGTCGCCTCGATGCGCGCCGTGACCTTGAAGTCGGACGTATCGCCGAAGTCGGTGTAGTGCTCGAATCGCCCCGCGAGGCCGAGCCGGAGGAAGCTCAAGACGTCCGCCTCGAAGTCGACGTATCCGGCGTAGCTGCTGCGGGACGCGTCGACCTCGTTCGACGGGCGGAATCCCGGAAAGACCTGCGCCCCGGCGGGCGCCTTTCCGCCGAACTGGTCGGGGTGGCCGCCGTCGATGTAGGACCCTTCCTCGCCCGCGTGCTCCTGGTAGTTCTCCCGCCGGTACTCCGCGCCGATCGCGACATTCAGGGGACCGGGCAGACCGATCTCCACCTCCCGGGTGACGTCGAGGTTGGCGATGAACTGGTTGAACTCGAGGGCGCCGGCGTAGAAGTTCGTCTTGTTCGGAGGGATGTCCGGGCCGAGCGACGTGTTCAGGGTGTGGGTGATGTCGAAGTCGAACTGATCGTGACCGTACTGCGCGGACACGTCCCAGAACCACGCTCCGCCCACCACGCCGCGCACGCCGAGCGTGCCGGAGTAGTCCACGATCTTGGGCTCGATCAGCGGGAGGAATCCGAGCGGGTAGATCTGCGGCCAGTTCTGCGCCTGGAGCGCGCGGCGGTAGTTTCCGCCGTGGACGCCGTCCCGGCGGCTGGCGCCGCCGAAGAGGTAGAGAGTGGTGGACGCGTCGTCGTTCAACGGCACGGAGCCGTTGACCCAGCCCATGATGTCCCGCTCCTCGGCGTCGCCCCAGTGGGTATTCGGCTGGTCCACCGGGTTGTTTCCGGCGTCGCCCGCGACGATCTGGTCGCGCGGGTCGTTCCCCGCCCGGTTGGTCGAGTTTCTCTTGCGGTACTCGCCGGTGATGTTCAGGAACCCGTTACCGACCTTGAGGCCCGTGTTTCCGTTGAAGTCCAGAAGCTCGCCGTCGGAGTGCGTGGTCGTGCCGCCCTGCAGGCCGAGGTCGAGGGGCGACGTTCCTGACTTGAGCACGATGTTGATCACTCCGGCGATTGCGTCCGAGCCGTACTGGGCGGCGGCGCCGTCCCGGAGGACCTCGATCCGCTCGATGGCGCTGGCCGGGATGGCGTTCAGGTCGACGCTCTGCGCGCCGCGCCCGATCGTGCCGTTCACGTACACGAGGGCGCTCGTGTGGCGGCGCTTCCCGTTGATGAGGACGAGGACCTGGTCCGGGCCCATCGAGCGAAGGGTCGCGGGGCGGACGGAGTCGGTGCCGTCCGAGATCGTCGGCCGCGGAAAGTTCAGCGAGGGCGCGATCTTCTCGATGATCTGCGCGGTCTCGGCACTCGCGGACGCGGTCTCGACCTGCTCCTCCGTGAAGACGTCGACCGGGACCGCCTTCTCGGCGGCGGCGCCCGCGGCGCGCGATCCGACGACGACTTCCTGCTGGAACGAATAACCGAGCGCGAAGTCCTGCGTCAACGTTCCGGCGGTCAGAGTCACCTTCGCCGTCTTCGACTGCAATCCGGGGGCGACCACGCGGACCTCGACCGTCTGACCCCGGACCGAAGCCGCCGGCACCGTCAGGACGTAGTGGCCGCTCACGTCGGTGGTGGCGGTGACGCCGAGCTCCGCGATCGACACTGTCGCGTTGGCGATCGCGGGGCCATCCTCGTGCGTGACGCGCCCGGTGATCGTGGCGTCCTGCGCGGACGCCAGCGCGGGTATCAGCGAACCGCTCAGGATGAAAAGGGACAGAAGAAGCCGGAACTTCATTGGCCCACCTCCGAAAGAAAAAAGATGAAGCTTTCTGGCGAAAGCTTACGCCTCTCCGTTTTCAGCGGACTCGACCGCGCGCCGCGACGGCCCATTCCCCTTCGACGCGGTCGCCCCGGACGAGCACGATCCGGTCGTGGAGGTTGGACACGACGCACGCATGGTTGGGCAGCACGCGGACGCGCTCGCCGACCCGGAATTCTTCGCCGGGCTCGACGCGGACAACGCCGTGCTCCTCCGAGAGGCTCTCGATCCGGCTCCGCCGGCCGAGGATCCAGCCGTGGCCGCCGGGGCGCGGCCGCAGCGGGTCGGTCGACAGGGTTTTCGAGCCGCAGTCGAGCACGGCGCGCCCCGGCGCCGGAACCGACACGACCGTGGCGATCACCGTCATCGCGCAATCCTCGACGGCGCAGGTGCCGATCGAGACCTGCGAAGCGTCGTGGTAGACGTAGTTTCCGGGCCGGCACTCCGTGACGCCGGGGACCGACATCGCGATCCGCGCCGTGGGCGTGGACCCCACCGAGACCTCGCCGACCGGAAGACCTTCCCGGCGGATCGACTCGGCGGCGGCGGCGAGGATCTCCCCCTCGCTCCGCGCGATCGCTTCGACCTCCGGCGGCGCGCTCGCGATGTAGGCGTGCCCGCCGTGCGTGAAGATCCCGCGCAGGGTGATTCCGGGCACGTCGGCGATGCGCCGCGCCATCGCGGCCGCGGCGTCGGGCGGCACCCCGATCCGGTGATATCCGCAGTCCACTTTCAGGAGAACGTCCAGGCGCCGGCCCGCCTCCAGAAAAACGGCTCCGAGGCTCGACGCGCCTTCGACGGAGTCGACGCCGACGGCGAGACGGATGCGGTCGGCGAGTCCCAGCAGCCGCCGTCCCTTCCCGGAGCCGACGATCGGATACGCGAGAAAGATGTCGTCAAAGCCGGCGTCCGCGAAGACCTCGGCCTCGCCGGTCTTCGCGAGCGAAAGACCGGACGCCCCCGCCGCGAGCTGGAGCCGGCCGAGCTCCGGGACCTTGTGGGTCTTCGCGTGCGGCCGGAGCCGGACGCCCGCGGCCAGCGCCCGAGCCGCCATTCGCTCGACGTTCCGCTCGACGACGTCCACGTCGACGACGACGACGGGCGTGTCGAGGTCGTGGACGAGAGGCATGCCCGGAGCCTACAGCGCCCGGCTGCAATAGACTGCGCGGAACAAACCCCACCCGAGGACTTTCGGCGTTCCCAACCGCTCTTTCGAGAAGGAGGGATGCATGGGCAGGATCAACTGGGGCAGGGTCTTCCTCGGAGGTCTCCTGGCGGGCGTCGTAATCAACATCGGCGAGTACCTCTTCCACGCGGTCCTCTTCAAGAACGAGGTTGCGGAGATGATGCGGGCGCTCGGCAAAGACCCCGCGGCGGTCATGAGCGGCAACGCGATCGTGATCTGGAACCTCATGGGCTTTCTGGCCGGCATCGGAGCCGTGTGGGGCTACGCGGCGATCCGGCCGCGGTTCGGCGCGGGGGCGAAGACCGCGATGATCGCCGGGATCGCGGTCTGGTTCTTCAGCCGCTTCCTGGGAGCCGTCGGTGAGATGAACATGGGGATGGCGTCGCAGAAGATGATCCTGACCGGGCTCGTTTGGGGGCTGGTCGAACTCGTGATCGCGACGATCGCGGGCGCCTGGGCCTACAAGGAAGCCTAGCGGACCTCCCGACCGCCGTAACCGAACCGGAAGGCGCACGTATGCTCCGGGTGAGGAGACTCACCATGGACCTACGCGCTTTCCGGGTTCGGTTCGGTTTTGCCGCCGGCTTCGGCCTTCTCCTCCTGCTGCCCGGCTGTTCATCGACGCCGGCCGCCGTGCCGATCGAGGGCGCTCCCGCGGAGCTTTCGGCGCTCGCCGGCCGGTGGGAGGGGGAGTACGACAGTCCCGCCACGGGCCGTCTCGGGTCGATCGTCTTCGACCTGACGGCCGGCGAGGACCACGCTCACGGCGACGTCCTGATGATCCCCAGCGGATCGACGACCCCCTATGGCCGCGTTCCCCGCACGGGAGGCGAGCCGGCCTCGCCCGGCCCGACCTCGCAGCTCCTGACGATCCGATTCGTCAAGGCGGAGGCGGGCAAGGTGAGCGGGACGCTCGACCCCTACTGGGATCCGTCCTGCTCGTGTGAGGTCACGACCACGTTCGTCGGCGAGGTCCGGGGTGACGCGATTTCGGGAACGTTCTCGTCGACCCGCAACGCCGGCCGGGTCTTCGGCACGTGGAAGGTGACCCGGAAGAGGTAGGGGCGCCGCCGCCGGCTCGCCGCGGTCTGGCAGCCGCCGCCGGGACCTACGCGATCGGCCGGCTGATCGGGGTCACGCTCAGCTCGTCCGCCGAGCCCGGCGTGCACCGGAACGGCTAAACGAGGTTAGGTGTGTCGGGTTCCACGACGAAGAAGTCGACGCCCGACGCTCGGTCGATCAACCGGTCGAGGTTCGACGGCACGATGCGGCGAATGAGCCCCCGGTGGACCGTCGGCCGGCCGACGAGCAACAGAGAGATGTGTTCGCTGCGCAGGAAGTCGAGAATGGTTGTGACGATGTCCTCGGACTCCCGGGTCACGACGGTCGCGCCGAGAGACATCGCGAGCTGGACGTTCTCGGAGAGCCGCCGATGCTCCTCGGCGGAGATGTTGTGCGGATGCTGCTTCTTCTGCCGCACGTACAGGACGAACCACGCCGTGTTCATCCGACCTGCAAGGCGGGAGCCGCGGAGGATGAGGGCCCGCGCCACGTCCGGTTCGAACGGAATGGCGACGGCAATCCGGGTCCGCGCCTCCTTTTCCTCGACCGCCGCGGTGGCCGCTGTCCGCCCGGGGAGCTCCGCCGTCTGCAGAAGTGCGAGCTCGCGAAGCCGGACGAGCAGCTCGGCTCGGAAGAAGTTCTGGAGCGCGAGCTTGGCCTGGTCCGGCGGATAGATCTTTCCCTGGCGCAGCCTCTCCTGGAGCTCCGGAACCGGGATGTCGATCAGGACCACGGAGTCCGCGCTGCGGACGATCCCGTCCGGAACGAGCTCCCGGATCTCGATCCCGGTCGCCGACTGAACGACGTCCTGCAGGCCCTCCAGGTGCTGAACGTTCAACGCCGTCATGACGGAGATCCCCGCCTTGAGGATCTCCTCGACGTCCTGCCACCGCTTCTCGTTCTTCGATCCGGGGACGTTCGTGTGGGGGAGCTCGTCGACGACGACGAGGTCCGGCCGGCGCGCGAGGATCGCGTCGAGGTCCAGCTCCTCGAGCTCCACGTCGTGGTATCGGACCTTCCGCCGGGGAATGATCTCGAGGTCCCGGATGCGCTCGATCGTCTCGGCGCGACCGTGCGGCTCGATCAGGCCGAGCACGACGTCGACGCCCGCGCGACGCATCGCGTGCGCGTCCTCGAGCATGCGGACCGTCTTGCCGACTCCGGCGGCCATGCCGAGGTAGACCTTCAGCCGCGCCTTCGCCTCTTCCCGCTGAACGAGGCGGAGAAGCCTGTCTGGGTCGGGTCGGCCGGGCGGCTGCGACTCGGGCATCCGCGTGCGGCTAGTCTAGCGGTGCGCGGCCTGCGGCAACGCTCGGTCGAGGTCGAGGTTCGTCAATAGCACGTTGACCCTCGGTTCACCCAGGATACCGAGCGTCCTCGGCTCGACGTGGCGCCGGATGACCTCGAGCACCCGCTCTTCCGGCACCCCGCGCGCTCGCGCGATGCGCGCCGCCTGCCAGACCGCCGCGTCGGGAGACAGGTGCGGATCCAGTCCCGACCCCGACGCCGTCACGAGATCCGGCGGCACCGGACTCGAATCGCCGGGCCGGTCGGCCCGCGCGGCCTTGACCGCATCGGCGACCGACTGCGCCAGCCCGGCGTCGGTCGGACCTTTGTTGCGCCCTCCGGATGCGAGCCCGTCGTATCCGTCCTTGCCGGCGCCGGAGGGCCGCGGATGAAGGTACTCGGGCTTTCGGAAGTTCTGCCCGATCAGGGCCGACCCCACGACCTTCCCGTCCCGGAGAACGGAGGAGCCGTTCGCCTCGTTCGGCCACACGAGCTGGGCGACGAGAGTCACAACGGCCGGATAGGCGGCTCCGAAGAGCACCGTCGTGACGAGAACGTAGAGCGAGGATCGGAGGAGTAGCTTCATGCCAGACCCAGCGCGGCAATGAGGAGGTCGATCAACTTGATCCCGATGAACGGGATCACGATCCCCCCGATGCCATAGATGAGGAGATTCCTCGAAAGAATCTTCGCCGCCCCCAGAGGCCGATACTTCACGCCCCGCAGGGCGAGCGGGATCAGGGCCACGATGATCAGCGCGTTGAAGATGACGGCCGAAAGGATCGCCGACTGCGGCGTCGCGAGGTGCATGACGTTCAACGCGTTCAGCGCCGGATAGGTCGCGGCGAACATCGCCGGAAGGATCGCGAAGTATTTCGCGACGTCGTTGGCGATCGAGAACGTCGTCAGCGACCCGCGCGTCATCAGAAGCTGCTTGCCGATCTCGACGACCTCGATCAGCTTCGTCGGATTCGAGTCGAGGTCCACCATGTTCCCGGCCTCGCGCGCCGCCTGCGTGCCGGTGTTCATGGCGACCCCGACGTCGGCCTGGGCGAGGGCCGGCGCGTCGTTGGTCCCGTCGCCGGTCATCGCCACCAGGTTTCCGCCCTCCTGTTCCTTCCGGATGAGTGCAAGCTTCTGCTCCGGGGTGGCCTGAGCGAGGAAGTCGTCCACGCCCGATTCGCGCGCGATCATGGCGGCGGTCAGCGGGTTGTCCCCCGTGATCATGATGGTGCGGATTCCCATCGCGCGCAGCCGGTCGAAGCGATCGCGCATGCCCGCCTTGATGACGTCGCGAAGCGCGATGACGCCGAGCGTCGTCGATCCTTCCGCGACGAGAAGGGGGGTGCCCCCTTCGGCGGCAACCCGGATGACGATCTCCTCGACGGAGCGTTCGACCTCTCCGCCCTTGCCGCGAACCCATTCCGCAACGGCGTCCCCCGCGCCCTTCCGGATCTGCCGGCCGTTCCAGTCGACGCCGGACATGCGCGTCGTCGCGGAGAATGGGACGAAGTGCATTCCTTCGACGTGCCGGCCGCGAAGCCCGAACTTCTCCTTGGCCAGAACCACGATCGAGCGGCCCTCCGGGGTCTCATCGGCCAGCGAGGCCAGCTGCGACGCTTCCGCGAGCGCCTCGATCCTGCGACCCGGACACGGGAAGAAGTCGGTCGCGTGCCGGTTGCCGAGCGTGATGGTCCCGGTCTTGTCGAGCAGGAGCACGTTGACGTCTCCCGCCGCCTCGACCGCCTTCCCGGACATCGCGAGCACGTTGTGCTGGAGGACCCGATCCATGCCCGCGATGCCGATCGCGGAGAGCAGCGCCCCGATCGTCGTCGGGATGAGACAGACGAGGAGAGCGATGAGAACCGCGGTCGAGGCGAAGCCGCCGGCATAGATGGCGAACGGCCGGAGGGTCGCGGTCGCGATCAGGAAGACGATGGTCAAGCCGGCGAGCAGGATCGACAGCGCGATCTCGTTGGGCGTCTTCTGACGCGCGGCGCCCTCGACCAGGGCGATCATGCGATCGAGAAACGTCTCACCCGGATTCGACGTGATCTCGACGACGATCCGGTCGGAAAGCACCCGGGTTCCGCCCGTCACGGCGGAGCGGTCCCCGCCGGCCTCCCGGATGACCGGGGCGGATTCGCCCGTGATCGCCGACTCGTCCACCGAGGCGATGCCCTCGACGACGGTGCCGTCCCCCGGGATCACCCCTCCGGTCTCGACGACGACCCGATCTCCCTTGCGAAGGCTCGTCGCCGGGACCGACTCCTCCCGGCCGTCTTTCCACAGACGGGCCATGGTCTCGGTGCGACCCCGGCGGAGCGCCGCCGCCTGGGCCTTCCCGCGGCCCTCGGCCATCGCTTCGGCGAAATTGGCGAAGAGCACCGTGAACCAGAGCCACAGCGCGATCTGAAGATCGAAGAGGAGCTGGCCTCCGCGCGTCGCGTCCCGGACGAGCAGGCCCGAGACGAGGATCGCTCCGACGTAGACCACGAACATGACCGGGTTCTGGAGCTGCGTTTTCGGATTCAGCTTGACGAAGGAGTCGCGCACGGCCGTACGAACGATCCCCTGCTCGAAGAGCTTGCGTTGGCCGGGCTTTGCCATCAGAACAGCTTTCCGGCCCTCATCAGGAGGTGCTCCACGATGGGGCCGAGAGAAAAAGCGGGGAAGAAAGTCAGCGCGCCGACGATCACGATCACGCCGACGAGAAGGAGCGTGAAGAGAGGTCCGGTCACCGGAAACGTTCCGGCGGACGCCGGGACTTTCTTCTTGGTCGCGAGGGCTCCCGCGATCCCGAGGATCGGGATCAGCATGAAGAACCGGCCGAAGAACATCGTGAGGCCGAGCGTCGTGTTGTACCAGAGCGTGTTGGCGTTCAACCCCGCGAACGCCGACCCGTTGTTGCCGGCGCCCGATATGTACGCGTAGAGGATCTCGGAGAAGCCGTGCGGCCCCTGGTTGTTGCGCGAGGACAGGCCCTGCGGCAGCACCGACGACGCCGCGCTGAACCCGAGGATCACGAAAGTCAGGACGAGGACGGCGAGCATCGCCAGCTTGACTTCGTGCGCCTCGATCTTCTTGCCGAGGTATTCCGGCGTGCGCCCGACCATGAGCCCCGCGATGAAGATGGAGAGGACGACGAACACGAAGATCCCGTAGAGGCCGGCGCCGACGCCTCCGAAGATCACTTCTCCCGAAGCGATGTTCGCGAGCGGCACGAGGCCGCCGAGAGGTGTATAGGAGTCGTGCATGGAGTTGACCGCGCCGCAGGACGCATCCGTGGTCACCGTGGCGAAGAGCGCGGAGTCCGCGATGCCGAACCGGACCTCCTTGCCCTCCATGTTGCCGCCGGCGCTGCCGGACGAAGGATCGACGGCCACCCCGAGCCGCTCGTGGATCGGATTTCCGGCCTGCTCGGAATAGCTCGCGAGCGCGAGACCCCCCGCGAAGAGCAGGAGCATCGCGGCGTAGAGCGCCCAACCGTGGCGGACGGATCCGGTCATCCGGCCGAGCGTGTTCGTCAGGCCCGCTCCGATCGAGAAGATGAGCAGCATCTGGACGAAGTTCGTTCCGGGAGTCGGGTTCTCGAACGGGTGAGCGGAGTTCGCGTTGTAGGGGCCGCCTCCGTTCGTACCCAGCTCCTTGATCGCCTCCTGCGAGGCGAACGGGCCGCCCGGGATCTTCTGCGTCTGCCCCTCGACGGTCGTGATCGTCGTGTCGGCGCGGAAGTTCTGAACCACGCCCCGCGAGGCGAAGACGAGCGCGGCGACGAACGAGAATGGCAGGAGGACCCAGAGCAGCGCCCGCGTGCAGTCGAACCAGAAGTTGCCGATCCCGCGGGCCCTTTCGCGGGCGATGCCGCGGACGATCACGACCGCGATCGCGATGCCGGTCGCCGCCGAAAGGAAGTTGTGGTACGCGAGCCCGACCATCTGGGTGAAGTGCGACATCGTCGACTCACCCGAATATCCCTGCCAGTTCGTGTTGGTCGTGAAGGAGACTGCCGTGTTCCAGGAGGAGTCCGGAGACACGGGCCCGAGCCCGTTCGGATTCAGCGGAAGGAGCTTCTGCAGCCGCTGAAACGCGTAGAGGAGGACGAGCGAAGCCCCGTTGACGACGAGCATCGCGACAGTCCACTCGATCCAGGTCTGATCGCGCGACGCGTCGACGCGGCAGAGCCGGTACGTGAGGCGTTCCACCGGACGGAGAATCGGGTCGAGGAAGGTCTTCTCGCCGGAAAACACCCTCTTCATGTAACCGCCCAGGAGCGGGGTGATGGCGGTCAGGAGTACCGCGTAGATCAGGAATTCCGCGGCTTTGAGACCCGTCATTTCAGGGCTTCTCCGCTTTCAGGAGGGCCCGGAGCAGGTAGTAGAGAAGCCCGATCGTGATCACGAGGCCCAGCACGTCTTCCCATCCCATGACGAGTCCTCAGATCCGGTCGCAGCGCCGCGTGTACCAGATCGCAGCAGCGAAGAGGAGGGCGGTGAGCAGGAGGAAGACCAGGTCCGTCATCTCTGGAACGAACCGGTGCGATCGATCTTGCCCGCTCGCCGGGCAAGGAGCATCGGAGCCGCGGGCCAGATGAGAATCGTCAGATCCCGAAGACTCTGCGACACGACCGTCGGATCTCCGAGGAGCCGATAGGCCGGGTCAACCGATCGAGTTCCGGCGAAGAAATCGGTCGCGATCGAGAGCGCGAGCCATCCGAGACCCGTGGCGAGAACGAAATCCGGCGACGAACCGTCCGCCACGCGGGCGAAAGCTCCCCCGACCGTGATGATGAAAACGATCTTCAAAACGGCAATCGCGGCGGGCGAGAGCCCGCGGAGTGCCCCATGCGAAAGGAAGGCGAGCGCGTAGATGCCGAAGGCCGCGGCGATCCACCCGAGCAGGCCCCAGACGGGCAGGGGCAGCCGCGGACGCGAACGAGAGACCGGCAGGGAGACGATCCGGGCATCGAGGTGTTCGTTCTTTGCGAGACTGATGGTGCTCATCGGTTCCTCACGACCCTCATAACAACGCCAGGGCAAGTCTCTCGAAAGGAAGCTCGAACCGGTCGAAAACAGATTGAAAAGGGTTCATAAGGAAACTCGAAAGATCCCGCCGGAGTTGACACCGATCAAAACTGCCAGACCACGTCGACCGCCGCGGTCGCCTGAGACTTCCGGGTCTGGTCGTCGAACGGGCGCGCGTCGGGGGTCCAGTCGTAGCGCGCCTCCGGCCGGATGCGAATGTTCTCCCGGAGGCGATAGGTCACTCCGACGGTCAAGTCGTAGAAGCTCGCCGCAAAGCCGGGACGCCGCAGCAGGGCGGTGCGGGCAGTGTCGTCGTCGCGGAACCACTCTGCCCGGAACCCCAGCCTCCAGCGCGATTCGAGGGCATAGAAGAGATGGACGGAGTATGCGTACCACTCCGCGTCCTGGAAGCCGCCTGCTGGAGCGGCAACGGCGTTCTGTTCGTGCCCGACGTGGCCCCCGGTCGCGAGGAGCCACTTGTCATCGGCGCCGAATTTCCAGGTCAGGTAACTCGTGATCAACGTTCGGGCGTTCCGGTCGTTGTCCGGCTGCTCGGGTCCGGTAATCCAGACGGTCGTCCAATTGAGCCGCTTGTCCGTCGAGTTCCAGATCAACGCCGCCTGGTAGCTCGGCCGACCGTTGTTGTCCTCGAAGACGTCCCATCCCTCGACGACTCCGGCGACGAGGTCGAGGTTGCCCGTGGCGTGGACCGTGGCCAGGATCCCGGTGTGCGTGAAAGGCGTGCCGACGACGTTCTCCCAGGTCCGGGAGTAGAAATCGGTGTCGGGAGCGGGATAGACCTCCCGCCCCATGAGCGTGTAGAACTTGCCGACCCGGAAGTCGACCCCTCCGCGCGTGAGGAAGTTCGGAATTCCGAAATCCACGTAGAACTGGGGCAAATCGATCCCGATGCGGTTCACGTTGCGGTAGCTCGGGATTCCCTCCTGGCCGACGCCGGACGTGGGATCGAGTCCTGTGAAGCGGTCGAACAGGCCGTTGGCGACGAAAAACGGCGCGTCATGGCCGACGAGGAAATCCACGCGGTAACCGACGTCGAACTTTTCGTGTTCCAGCGGATTCTCGAAAACGAAGTTGAGCTGGTTCAAACGAAAATCGTTGGATCGCCAGTCGAAGTTGGCGCCGAAATTGATCCGGTCCTCCGGGCTGTCGAAGTTCGCGGCGAATCCGGCCTGGAGCCAGCCGTAGAGCTTGTAGGGCTTCTCCGCCGCGGGCGGCGCGGGGGCCGGCTCCTGGGCGCGGGCCCCGGACGCCAGCAGCAGGCCAGCGAACAGGATCGACGGAGTCCGGATCGATTCACGAAACGGAAGCATCCGTAGCTCTCCTTTGTCGGATCGAGCATCGCTCCGAATCCGCCGAGGAAAGCCGAAAGGTTGTCTGAAGAAAGTCGCGGGGACGGGCCCGACCCGCCGCCGTTCTACGTGAGGGGTTCGGCGATGAATCGATAGCCGACCCACGGTTCGTTCACGATGTACCGCGGGTTGGCGGAGTCCGGCTCGAGCTTTCGCCGGAGCGCGCTCATGTGCACCCGGACCGTATCTCCGGTGGTCGCCGGGGCGCCGTGCCAGACGCGCGCGATGATCTGGTCGAGCAGCACGGGACGTCCGGCGTTCGTGGCGAGAAGCTCCAGCAGCGCGAATTCGGTCGGAGTGAGCTTGACCTCTCTGCCCTTCTGCACGACGTGTCGCCGGTCGAGGTCGATCGTCAAACCCTCGAACGCGAGAACGGTGGACAAGAGTTTCGCCGATCGTCTCAATTGTGATCGGACCCGGGCGAGGAGCTCCGTTACGGAGAACGGCTTCGTCACGTAGTCGTCGGCGCCGAGGTCGAGCGCGCGCACGATGTCCGGATCGCCGCTTCGAACCGACAGCACGATGATTGGAGTCGTCAGAGACGCGCGGATCGCCGAGATCAGCTCGTAGCCGTCAGAGACCGGCATCGCGAGGTCGGTCAGAACGAGGTCGGGCGAACGCGCCTTCGTGAGGGCGAAGCCCTCTCTTCCATCCGACGCCGCGATCGTCTCGTAACCGGCGGAGCGAAGCTCTTTCGAGAGCGACTCCCGGATGCCGGGGTCGTCGTCCACCACGAGAATGACTTTTGCGATCAGACTTCTTCCCTGGCGACGATGGCGGGGGCGGCGGGAAGGTCCAGCCTCGCGACCGCGCCACCTCCCGGTCGATTCGAAAGGCCAATCGAGCCCCCGCTCGCCGCCGCGAGACTTCGAGCTATCTCCAGCCCGAGGCCGCGCCCCGGAACGTCCGACGGCGACAGGGCGCTGGAATTTTCGATGGCCCCGATTCCCGGGCCGCGGTCGAGGACCTCGATGCGGACCTGGTCGCCCGCCAGCGGGTGTTTTCGAGCGAAGAGCTCCAAAGGCTCCCCGGCGGGAGACACCCGATCGGCGTTCTCGACGAAGTTGACGAGGACCTCCAGGGCGAGCGACGGGTCGACGTAGGCATCCGGGCAGTCGGGCTCGACTCGGGCGGTGACCGAACGCGATTCGAAGACTCGGGGGAGATTCTCCCGCACTGCGCGAAACAGATCTCCCGGAGGCGTCGGTTCCGGCCGCGGCCGGATGGTCCCCCCCTCGAGGCGCGCCATCGCCAGCAAACCCTCGATGCGCCGGCGAAGCCGGGACGTGTCCTCCGCGATGCCGTTGACGTCCTCGGCGAGGTCGGAGTCGCGGGCCGCGTGACGCTTGAGCCCCTCCGTCCGAATCGAGATCGACGTGAGCGGAGTCGTCAAATCGTGCGAGATGGCGCGCAGGAGAGAAGTCTTCAACGCGTCGGCTTCACGCAAGGCGCCGAGGTGCGCGGACTCCTCGATGTACTTCTCGCGCTCGACCGCGATCGCCACTAGCCGGGCGACCGACTCCAGCGCTTCCTTCGACGTGTGCGCCCCGCGGGCGACGAGCACACCGCTCGCCCGCCCGCCGAGGACGAGCGGGAGATAGAAGTCGGTACCGAAACGCGAGGGCAGTTGGACCGGCTGGGAATGCCTCCCCACCCCGGCCACGATGTCCTCCACTTCGTCGCCTCGCGGACCCGTCCACCAGACGACCTGCTGCCGGTAGGAGTTTCCTCCCTCGAAGAGCACGAGCCCGCCGGCCGACGCGCCGAGCAGCGTCAAAGCGCGCCCCGCGGCCTCTCCGAGAGGCGCGACGCGCGTCGTCGACGTGAAGAGGTCCATGCTGAGACCGTAGAGCGTCTCGATTTCTCTCCGGCGCGTCTCCGCTCTTTCCGCCTGCCGGCGGGCGAGCACGACGAGGCGCCCGACGACGATCGACGTCACCAGGAAGGCGGAAAGAGCGATCCAGTTGGCCGGCTCTTCGATCGTGAACGTGTAATAGGGGGGGAGGAAGAAGAAGTTGAAGCAGGCGGTCGCGAGGATCGACATCGCGAGGCCGAGAGCGAGGCCTCCCCACATCGTCAGCAGGAGAACCACGACGAGAAACACGTAACCGATCGTCGTCGCGTTGAGGCCGACGAGCTTCCCGCCCGCGGTGACGGCCGCGATCGAAGCCACCGCGGCCGCCCATTGAAGGACCGGTCTCCATCCCTTCGCAGTCATTCGCCCGAGCTGCCGCGCTCTACCTTACGCCTCGTTTGGGAAACTTCCCCTCCCGACCGACGAGACCCGCGCCGAAGACGACCCGGGAGACAGGGGACAGAGAGCGCTCCTGCGCGCGCGACAACAGCCGGTAGTGGCGGATTCCGACGAGGTGGTTCGGGATCTCCCACAGGTTCTCCTCCGTCGTCATCCAGTCGAGTCGATCGAACGTCGAGAGATCGAACGGCCTGGAGTACCGGCGCAGCGTCTTCTGCCGTCGCAGGTTGAAATAGGCCTCGACGTACGAGAGGACGAGGTCGCGCACGCTCCGGAACAGCGGCTCGCGGAAACGGAGACCGGAGTAGTTCGACCGCGCGATCGAACCCCACAGCCCGTTGCGTCGATAGACGGCCAGGACGTGGTCGTCGTCGAAGACGGCCTCGAGATCGAGAATGAGCGGCGGCTCGCCCTGCACGCGCAGCGCCGCCGCCGCGAAGAGCGCGCCGTCCATGCACTGGACCTTCCTCTCCCGCAGGACGCGCCGCGGCGACCGGCAGCCCTCTCCGCGCACGTCGTAGTCGAGATCGTCCAGGAACTTCTGGATCCGCCACGGCGGTGTGAGGCGGCGCAGCCGGCCGACTTCCGCGGATGTGAGTCCGAAATCGGAGCGGGGTGGCAACGACGCCTATGATACGAGCCAGCAGACTCCTCCGCGCGAACCGACGCGGGAAGACTCCGGCGGACCTGGCGCGCGGGTGGGGGCACGAGATCGCGACGCTGCTCTAGGTTAAAGTCCTCCCTTCGTGGAGGCACCGCCGGCCGAGACGCATCCTGCCCATCCACACGCCGCACCACCGCGCGGCCGTTACCTCGCCCTCATGTCGCTCGGAGCCCTGGGCATCGTCTATGGCGACATCGGAACGAGTCCGCTCTATTCCCTCCGGGAATGTTTCCACGGCGTCCACGGGGTCCCGCCGACGCACGCCAACGTGCTCGGCGTTCTTTCCCTGGTCTTCTGGGCGCTGATCGTCGTCGTCACTCTCAAGTATCACGTCTACGTCCTGCGGATGGACAACCGGGGAGAGGGAGGAATCCTCGCCCTCATGGGGCTGGTCCACAAGGAGAGCGGCAAGCAGACCGGATTCCGGCGCCTCATCGTGCCGCTCGGTCTTTTTGGCGCAGCGCTCCTCTACGGCGACGGCATCATCACGCCCGCGATCTCCGTCCTCTCCGCCGTCGAAGGTCTCGAGGTCGTGACGCCGGCGTTCACGAAGTTCGTCGTGCCGATCACGATCGTCATCCTCATCGGCCTTTTCCTGTTCCAGAAGCACGGGACCGGGCGCATTGGTTCGGTGTTCGGACCCGTCATGCTCCTCTGGTTCGGGAGCCTCGCCGTCCTGGGGATCTCCGGGATCCTCCGCGATCCTTCGGTGCTGGCGGCGGTCAATCCCGCTCACGCCTTTCACTTTTTCGCCCGCAACGGCTTCCACGGTTTCCTCGTCCTGGGAGCGGTCTTCCTCGTCGCGACCGGAGGAGAAGCGCTTTACGCGGACATGGGCCACTTCGGCGAGAGGCCGATCCAGGTGGACTGGTTCGGGTTCGTCGGACCGTCACTGATCCTCAACTACTTCGGACAGGGGGCCCTGCTCATTCACAACCCCGAAGCGACGAGCAATCCGTTCTACCGGCTGGCGCCGGGCTGGGCGCTGTACCCGCTTCTCGTCCTGGCGACCGCCGCGACCGTGATCGCGTCTCAGGCCATCATCTCGGGCGCCTTTTCTCTCACCCGGCAGGCGATCCAGCTCGGCTACCTGCCGCGCATGCGGATCGACCACACCTCGGCGCGGGAGATCGGTCAGATCTACGTGCCGGGAGTGAATTGGGCGCTGATGTTTGCGTGCATCGCGCTGGTCCTCGGCTTCGGCTCGTCGAGTCGCCTCGCATCGGCATACGGAGTCGCCGTGACGACGACGATGGTGATCACGACGATCCTCGCGTACTTTGCGGCGCGGCACGTCCTGGGATGGAACATCGCGGCGGCGGTCGCCGTCACCGCCGCTTTCCTCTTCGCGGATCTGGCGTTCTTCGGGGCGAACATGGTGAAGGTGGTCCACGGCGGCTGGTTTCCACTCGCCGTCGCGCTCGCCGTTTTCACGCTCATGGCGACGTGGCGGCGCGGGCGGCAGATACTCTTCGATCGGATTCAAGAGGTGGGAATGTCTGACGGCGACTTCCTGAAGTCGATCGCGCGCCACCTGCCGCCGCGCGTCTCGGGCACGGCGGTCTTCATGGATCGCACCATTGACGAGATTCCCCTTCCGCTTCTCCACAACCTCAAACACAACAAGGTCCTCCACGAGAAGGTCGTCCTTCTGACGATCGTGACCGAAGAGGTTCCCTACGTCAGCGACGAAGAGCAGGCGGAGGTTCGAGAGCTCGGGGCCGGGTTGTACCGGCTCGTCGCGCGGTACGGGTTCATGGAGACCCCGGAAGTGCCGGCGCTGCTCACCAACGTCGAGATCCCCGGCGTCAGCTTCGACCCGGCCTCGACGACCTTCTTCCTCGGGCGAGAGACCCTTCTGGCCACGTCCCGCCCCGGGATGGCCATCTGGCGCGAGAGGCTTTTCTCGTGGATGGTCCGCAATGCGGAGGGGGCGGCGCTCTACTTCCGACTGCCGCCGAACCGCGTCGTCGAGCTCGGCGCCCAGATCGAGCTGTGAACGACGTCGGTGCGACGCCGGCCGCGACCGACTTCCCGACCGCGAGATACCCGGTTGCGCCGCGGGGCCGCGAGCTCTTCCTGCTCGCCGCCGGTGCCCTGGGAGTCGCTTACGGCGACCTCGCGACGAGCCCTCTCTACGCGTTGCGGGTCTGCTTCGCCGGGCCCCATCGCGTCGCTCCGGACCCGACGAACGTCTTCGGCGTTCTCTCTCTGATCTTCTGGACTCTCGCGATCCTCGTCGCGGCAAAGTACCACGCCTGGATCCTCCGGCTCGACAATCGCGGCGAGGGGGGGATCCTGGCCCTCACGGGTCTCCTGCGGACGGATCGATCCGGGTCCTCCCGCGCGCGCGGCGCCGTCATCCTCATGGGAGTGCTCGCGGTCGCGCTCTTCTATGGGGACGGCATCATGACGCCGGCGATCTCGGTCCTCGCGGCAATCGAAGGTCTCGAGCTCGTCTCTCCGGACGCTCAAGCGTTCGTCGTTCCGGTCGCGATCGTGCTCTTCTTCCTCCTCTTCTTTTTCCAGCGGCGGGGGATCGGGAGGATCGTCCGTATCTTCGGTCTCGTGATGCTCGTCTGGTTCGTCGTCATCGGGCTCCTCGGCCTCATGGCGATCGTCCGGGAGCCTCACATCCTCGTGGCGATCGATCCCCGACACGCGGTGCTTTTCTTTTCGCGCAACCGCATCGCGGGCTTCTGGACTCTCGGTGTCGTGTTCCTCGTGGCGACCGGAGCCGAGGCGCTTTATGCCGACATGGGACGGTTCGGGAAGAGGCCCATGAGGATCGACTGGATGCTCCTCGTCTGGCCGGCTCTCCTTCTCAACTACTTCGGCCAGGGATCGCTTCTGCTCCGCGAACCCCGTGACGTCGGCAATCCCTTCTTTCTGCTGGCTCCGTCCTGGGCGCTCCTGCCTCTCGTCGGGCTCGCGACGGCCGCCGCGCTCATCGCGTCCCAGGCCATCATCGCGGGTTCGTACTCGCTGACCCGCCAGGCAGTGCAGCTCGGATATCTGCCTCGGGTCTCGATCCTGCACCCCTCCCGCGCGGAGATGGGCGAGATCTACATTACGGGGACGAGCTGGATGGGCCTGCTCGGAACCGCCGCCGTCATCCTGTACTTCGGGAACTCGACGCGTCTCGCCGGCGCCTACGGCGTGTCGATCGCCGGGGTCATGGCGATCACGACGATCCTGGCCTGCATGATGTCGCGCGAAGCTCTCGGATGGAGTCGCGCAAAGGCCGGCGGGGTCGCGGCATTCTTTCTCGGGATCGACCTCCTTTTCCTGGTCGCGAACTTCCCCAAGGTGCAGTACGGCGGATGGATCTCCCTGGTCGTGGCGGCCGGGGCGTTCGTTCTGATGACGACGTGGCGGCGGGGCCGGCAGATCCTCGGCAAGCGACTCGAGGCAGACACGCTGCCCCTCGACGTCTTCCTCGAGGGATATGCGCGGAAGCCGCGGCTGCGGGTGCCCGGCACCGCGATCTTCATGGACCGCATCAGCTCGGGCACGCCGCCGGCGCTCCTTCAGAACCTGGTTCACAACAAGGCAATGCACGAACGCGTCGTCTTTCTCTCGGTCCTGACGGATCCAATGCCCTTCGTTTCGAAGCGCCGCCGGGCGGAGATCGAGGATCTCCGCGAAGGTTTCCATCGGATTACGCTGCACTACGGTTTCATGCAGGATCCGGACGTCCCGAAGGCGTTGACCGGCATGAAGCTCGCGGGAAAACCCATCGACTCGATGAGTACGACGTACTTCCTCGGCCGGGAGACGCTCATCCCGCACGGAACACTCGGGATGGCGATCTGGCGCGAGAAGCTCTTTGCGCTCATGTCGCGCAATGCCACGAGCGCGATGTCTTTCTTCCGGCTGCCGCCGAACCAGGTCGTCGAGATGGGGGCGCAGATCGAAATCTGAGGCGGTAGCCGGTAGCCGGGAGCCGAAATAGACTCCGGCGCATGGCTCGCGAAATCCACGTCGACGAACGCCTCGAGCACGCCGGAACGATCCCGTCCTGGTGCTACATGGACTCCGCGACGGCCCTGTCGGAGCGCGACCGGATCTTCGCCCGCACGTGGCAACTCGTCGGGCGGGAGGACCAGGTCGCTTCGCCCGGCTCGTACTTCACGGCGGAGATCGCGGGAGAGCCTGTGCTCGTCGTCCGCGGGAACGACGGGCGCGTCCGCGCTCTCTCGAACGTGTGCCGCCACCGCGCGGGACCCGTTGCGGCGGGCGAAGGGACCTGCGGGGCGTTCAAGTGCGGCTACCACGGCTGGAGCTACGCGCTCGACGGGCAGCTCTCCAACACGCCCGAGTTCGACGGAGTCGAGGACTTCGAGAAGGCTTCCGTGCGTCTGCCGGAGTTCCGGCTCGAGACGTGGCTCGGACTGGTGTTCGCGAACCTCGATGCCTCCGCGCCCTCACTTCGCGAAACGCTGGGCGACCTGGCGGCGACGCTCGATGCGCGGGGCCTCGGGGAGATGGGGCTCGCCGGCCGGAAGGACTGGGAACTCGACTGCAACTGGAAGGTCTACGTCGACAACTACCTCGAGGGGTACCACATCCCGATCGTCCACCCCGGTCTGATGAAGGAGATCGACTATTCGCTGTACTCCACGGAAACGGACCGCTTCTGGTCGCTTCAGCACTCGCCGATCAAGAAGAGGGACGGCGCCCGGTTGCGCCGCGATCCGACGCAATCCGACAGCGACGCGCAGTTCTACTGGGTCTATCCGAACCTGATGCTGAACGTGTACCCGGACAACTTCTCGACCAACCTCATCGTGCCGCTCTCTCCCCGCCGGACGCTGACCGTCTTCGAGTGGTTCTTCCGCGACCCCCGGAGCCCGGCGGTCCAGGAGACGGTCCGGCAGACGATCGACTTCTCCGACGAGATCCAGCGCGAGGACATCGGCATCTGCGAAGCCGTCCAGAAGGGGCTCGAGTCCCGGACGTACGACGTCGGCCGCTTCTCGGTGCGGCGCGAGAGCGGGGTGCACCACTTCCACCGGCTGTACGCTGACGCGCTGGCGGGAGCCGGGAGCCGGTAGCCGGGCACGAGCGACTGCCGAAGGTCCGGCTGGCGTCGGTCTCCGAAATCCTCTGTCCCCAGTCCTCAGTCGTTATGGCACCTCCCTTGCGTTTCTCGGAAACGGCACGCGTGTGCCCCGTCGAGGAGACGGCCGAGGAGGCATGTCATGAACCGGGAAATTCGATCCGGAGTCCCGCGCCGGCTGGCAGTTGGTCTCGCGCTCACCGCCCTCATGGCGTTTTCCGTTCCGGGATCCGCCCAGACGGCGGTGAGAGCCGGCTTCAACGTCTTCTCGGCTGACCAGGACGTCGAGATCGGCCGGCAGTCGGCGGTCGAGGCGGAGAGGCAGCTGCCGCTGCTTCGCGACCCGTCCATCCAGGGATACGTCGACCGCGTGGGCCGGCGGCTCGCGGCGAACGCGCCGGGGCCGAAGTTCCCGTACACCTTCCAGGTCGTCAACGCCTCGGACATCAACGCGTTCGCGCTGCCGGGAGGTCCGGTCTACGTGACGCGCGGCATCCTCGACGCCGTGCGCAACGAAGGGGAGCTCGCCGGAGTCATGGCGCACGAGATCTCCCACGTGGCGCTCCGGCACGGGACGAACCAGGTCTCCAAGGCGTACCTGACGAAGGCCGGGATCGGCATCCTGGGCGGGATCCTCGGAGGCGGCAGCACCGCGTCCGGCACCATCGTTCAGGCCGTCGGCG
>Ga0163162_10000795_pt1 | contig 29353 bp, 26 predicted proteins | sample S55metaG_FD_115310 | JGI IMG/M metagenome (GOLD analysis project Ga0163162, IMG submission 115310) | Switchgrass rhizosphere microbial communities from Kellogg Biological Station, Michigan, USA - S5-5 metaG | ecosystem: Host-associated > Plants > Roots > Rhizosphere > Soil | place: USA... | reverse complement strand
GTTGATAGTTCCAGCGCCTCCAAAGAATACAGGCGTAATATCTTTGACTGATTTAGTAGTAAGATCCATCAAACGAAGCTTTACGTTTTTTCCAAATGGATGATTTTGTTTTTCGTCAGATGTATATGCTATGTATGCGATCCATTTATTGTTTGGTGAAGGATGGGGAAACCAGTTCGAATTTTCATCGAATGTCATTTGTTCCGGGTTTGAGCCATCATGGTTCATTCTCCAGATTTGCATATGCTTTGTGCGATATGAATGAAAATATATGTACTTGCCATCAGGAGAATAATCAGGTCCATCGTCCAGCCCTTCCGTTTCCGTTAATCTTTTCGGCGTGCCGCCTTCGGCAGGAATGGTGAAAACATCCAGGTTGCTAAAGGTGCCACCACAATAAGCTATTGTTTTGCCATCGGGGCTCCATCCGTGCCAAAACGAGAGGTCCCCAAAGGTTAACTTCTTCGGTTCTCCGCCGGAAACGGCCACCGTGTAGATATAAAATTTATACTTCTGCATTGAATGACCACTCGAATCAAAGTCTGTAATAGCTAACCATTTTCCATCGGGAGAAATTCCGTGGTCATCCATGAGATGATTAACCGAGCCGGTGTTGATTACGCTTAATGTTTTGGTGGCAATATCAAGTTTATACATCTTTCCCCGGAAATTCAACACAAGGTAATTGTCCGGGTGCCAGTTAGGCGCTTCAAAATCCCCTTTGGCAATGAGTATTGTATCAATTCTTCCTGTTTCTACATCCACCGTTTGTATATAACTGGTAGTGTCTGCATGTGTTTGCGCAACCAAACAGAAAGAAGAAATCAAAGAATAAAAGATTAAGAATATTTTTTTATTTATAACCATAAAAGTGGAAAGTTAAAAGTTGTAGCCGTAAAAAATCCCCGCGGAGTGAATATTACTATTTATAAAAATACAAACATGCGAGATATATCCGGCATAATTTCATGAATCCATCAGAAATACAAAAGATATCTTTGGGCATTCCTTTGCGGGTCTCCAAAAAATTTCATTTCATCATTTTTCAAGGTCTCCAAGCAATCATTGCGCAAAACAACATCCGCACCTGGCAACGCAACTTTATTGCGTAAGGTATCCATCACGGTTGGGCCCAGGTGTTGATTTAATAAATCCACTTTCGCGATAATTGGAATTCATAGATGAAATACCTCCGTTAAAACAGGGAAATTTAAATTTTATTTTCGGCCGTGTTAAAGTGCGGGAAGATTAAATTGGCGACTAACAATTTTGTATTCGAAAATTGGAAATTGAATCAACATAGGCGATTTTTTTTGGTCGAGCCAATGCAGGAGCCGTAAAATATTTTTTTCTGACATTGCTGTACATCCGACGGTTCCGGTGCTATCATTTTCCCATATATGCATAAAAATGCAAGATCCTCGCGCCGGAACAGTTTGCGGATAATTGTAATTGACGACAATGCCCCATTTATAATAATCGTCACTACGTCGCATATCTTCGGCACTTCTCCAATCTTTACTGGTCGTGTCGGATTTTACGATTCGGTTGTAGTGTGTCGACTTTTCGTCATCGACGCAAAATACGTTCGAATTCGATTGTAGATATGCTAAGTTCATCCACGATACATCTTTCATCTTTGCATAGCCAAATGCGGGGCCCAATTGAAAGAACCCGGCGGGGGACCGACCATCACCTTCGTGTTTCAAAGGAACTCCGCCGTCAATTTTAAACGAACAGGCACTATCAAATCCAAAACCGCTTCTGCCAATGACAATTGGAAAGTTAAATACCTCAATCCATGCGCTGTCGTGCTTGTCGAATGCCCACAAATGCCCTTTGGAAGTGTTCCAATTTTCTGCAGTTACGATCATCAATTGTTTTGATGACGCATTAAGTTGAGCATTAAGGTCCGTAAAACAGAAACAAAAAAAAATCGTAGTTCTAACGAAAAGTAAGCAAACACTCGATGGGTTCATAAGTTTCTGTTTCCGTTATTATTTTGGTCGTTCCGGGAGTAGAAAGTTCAAAACCTGGTATAAACAGCCAATTGAATAATATTATTCGAGGTATTCGTAGTTGTCCCTTTTATATACTGGTTCATGTAACCGGATTCCACGTCGATCTTTGGAGCAATTCGATACCCAAGTGCGCCATATGCACGATTCTGATCAAAAAAACTATTATTGAATTTTTCTTTGTTCTGTACGTTGAAGAAAATTTCATTTTGAATCGCAACGAATAACCCTTTATCAAAGGTGTTAGTTTGCTTCTTTAACGGGATGATCGTCCTTACAAAATAGCGCAGTCGTTGCCCAAATACATTCTCGGTCTGTCGCTCAATAAATCTTTGCTCGAGTCTGAATCGATTTTGTAAGGAAACCTGCCCAAACTTGGTCGAGTAAATGTATTGTTCCCATATCCGATTTTCGATCAGCGTGCTTTTCGACGGCGCCGCCAAACGGGTGTATGTGGGAACAAAAGCATATCCCGCCGTCACACTGTTCTTTGCGTTTATTACATACGTGATTCCCGGGCGGAGAATGATATTTCTTATATTATTCCAATTGTCGGCGGATCTGATCTGTCCGTCAAAATAAAAAGACCAGTGTTTCGACAATTTATAAGAATTAAACCAGGCGAACCATCCTGTGTTTTCCTGCACTGTTTGCGCAAATGCGCGCATTGAAATGATTGACCCAATTAGGAGTAACGAACACTTTATTATTTGATGCATCCTGAAAATTATAGGTAAGTAAATGGTCGAATAGAAAAGTTCAGCATATCATCAACTCACTTCCAATAGCTCCACCTCAAAAATCAGTGTACTATTCGGACCAATATGCGCACCGGTTTGACGATCACCATAAGCCAGGTGCGGCGGAATAAAAAATCGCCATTTGCTACCGACGGACATCAATTGCAATCCCTCTGTCCATCCCTTAATCACCATATTTAATGGAAACGTTGCTGGCATTCCACGTTTCACCGAACTGTCAAATTCGGTTCCATCGATAAGCGTGCCATGATAATGACAAGTGACTTTGTTCTTTGCGCCTGGCTTTATGCCGCTTCCTTCCGTGATGATCTCATACTGCAAACCACTTGGCAACGCAACAACCCCGGGCTTTTCTTTATTCGCTTCGAGAAACGCTTCACCAGCTTTCTTGTTTTCTGATGCCTTCTGATTTTTTAGTTGAAACAACTTATCTGCAATACCCATATGTCTTTTTTTGCGAAGCTAAGAAAATGGATTGAGACTTTTGACTGCACTTCACAAGTGCGGTATAATCGCTACACATTTTGATTGCATCCAATTATTGCGAGCGGATATCCAACACCGTTAGTTAGCAGGGCGATTTAACCGTTATCTGCTTTCACAATTTTGAGCGCATTCACAGCGTCTCCTTTGAGCGGATACATTTTGCGGTTGATTTCTTGAAAGAAAACAATTCCCAGTAGTAGAAAAAATTTCCGGCGATCACGAAAATAAAATTCGTGCGCGATTCCTGGCATGATTGGATCTGTCAATGACAATGGCTCAGTTTGTCGCGAATCAACAGAGAATTTTTTATTATCAAAATCAATAGCCGCACCAATCGTTACGATTTGGAAGTGTGTAGCGCCCTTGGGTGCGGAGATAAATTCAGCAGGTGAAAATGAAGTCATTTCAAAACTAATTCGCCTTGTTTCATTGTCGATGGCGACGGTAAAGGAGGAGTGAAGCACACTCGTCAATAATTGCTCATCGTTAAAATCGAATCCCTCTACAAGTTGAATATTGCCATTGTTGATCGTTCTTGATCCACGATCACTTATCTGGTCCGATTTAATGACACGAAGAATTTCTCTCGTCCATCGCCCCGTCATTGCAATGTCAGAGGCATTTATCAGTACTATTCCAAAAGCAGTTCTGATCAACCGGATCGATTTGCCTGCGCGGCCAAACTCTTTCCCATTTTCACGAAAGCGTTGAAAGCGCGGATGTTTTTTAAGTCGGTTAGCACTAACCCTGCCTTTCCTGCGAACCAGGTTGCCGTGCTTGGTTTTGTAGAAAGTAAGATCGTCAATGGGACCTTCAAATTTGAACGGACTTTTTTGTCTTGCCATGGATATTTGTTTTTTAAGTAAATAGAAAAGTTTATGCAATCATTACGTAATTACAAGTATAACTTTATGCATTCTTGGATCATTTTCCCATTATCTATCCATCATTTGCCTATTAAGCGCCCATTAAACGCCCATTAAACGGCCATCAACCGCCCATAGGCGTTTGATGCTATTTTGTGTATAAGACAACCGACTCCGGGTTTTATATTGTCGATGATCTAAATAAATTTTCGAATGCTATCTGCATTAGATCGTAAGTTTTGGTTTCACACAAAGACACAAAGGCACAAAAGCCGCGACTCTTTTTTGTGGCTTTGTGCCTTTGAGTGAAACCAAAACTTAGTTCAGGAAGAAGGACGTAATTTGTAACAGGCTTTCGTATATCGATCTGCGTTAGGAAGTAGCTTTTCGTTTCACACAAAGGCACAAAGAGTTTCGACATTTTGTGTCTTTGTGTGAAACCAAAACATATTTCATGAAGAAAGACGTAATTTGTAATGCCATCGTAAAACTAGCTCCTATGCGTTTATTTTTTCTTTTCGTTTTTCTCGGTTTCATTTTGAAGGCCCCGTCGCAAGTTCCGGTAAACAAAATCGATTCAATCTTTAAACAATGGAACAATTCTAACAGCCCCGGTTGCGCCGTCGGCATCGTAAGAAATGACTCACTCATATTTTCAAAAGGCTATGGCATGGCAAATTTGGAATACGGTATTCCCAACACACCGGAAACCATTTTTCACATGGCTTCCGTTTCAAAACAATTCACCGCGTATGCAATAATTCTCCTCGCACGCCAAGGCAAATTATCATTGGAAGATGACTTTCGGAAATACCTTACCTGGTTTCCTGATCTCCACAAAAAAATAACCATCCGGCAACTACTTAATCATACAAGCGGGATCCGCGATCAATGGCAATTGGTCGCAATTCAGGGGACAAGACTCGATGACGTCATTACACAGGACCATCTCGTCAAGGTCATTGGAAAACAACAGGCATTAAATTTTTTACCCGGTGATGAGTACAGTTATTCCAACAGCAATTTCACACTGTGCGCCGAAATCGTAAAAACAATTTCCGGTCAGTCCTTCCGCAGGTTTACCGACTCAGCGATCTTTCATCCGCTGGGGATGACAAACACGCATTTCCATGACGACTATGAAGAAATTGTCAAAAACAGGGCTTATTCATACGACCGCAGGGGAAATGAATTCGCAAATGCAGTATTAAGTTATTCCAATGTTGGTGCGACGAGCCTCTTTACAAACGTCAACGATATGTCGAAGTGGGTGATGAATTTTTTCAACCCAAAATCCGGCGATGCTGCGACTATTAAAATGCTGACAGAAAATGGACGATTAAACAACGGAAAGAAAATCGACTATGCACTCGGGATCGCTTCGGTTGCATATAACGGTTATAAAGAGTATTCACACAGCGGCGGCGACGCCGGCTTTCGGACTTTTGTAGATGTGTTTCCTGATTTGAAAATGGGGTTCATCGTGTTTTCTAACATCGGTGATTTCAATCCCGCCGGTAAGGCACACGATGTGGCAAATCTTTTTGTAGTTGATACAACAAATAAAACCGCCCGTGCAGAAAAGAAAAGCGGGGATACGTCAGAGATGAATTTTAAAGACAGCGCGTTTCTAAAAAACTACGAGGGTAATTATATCAGTGATAACGGCGTGGCAGTGAAAATGGAATTGAAAGGTAAAAAATGGTATTACTCTTCGGGAGGCGGGACTTATCTTCTGCTAAAAGATTCTGAAAACACATATTCAATGTTTTTTGCACCCGAAGTAAAGTTTCGGATGGATAAGGATCACTCCATTTTCGTAACAGCGCCGGGCGAAGAGTTCATCTTAAAAAAGTATTTGGAAAAAACTTATAGCGATGATTCATTAAAGAAATACGTCGGAACATATCATAGCCCGGAGCTGGACTGCAATTATTATATCCGTTTGAAAGACCACAAACTGGTACTCACAAACAATAAGTATAACGACGCTCAATTGACTATCGCGGGACCTGATCACTTACTCTCCGATTATTGGTGGATGAATCATCTCTTCATCAGGCGTGATAAACAAAATCACATTGTCGGATTTGAAGTCAATAGCGGAAGAATAATGCATGTGGTATTTGACAGGCAGTAATTCGCGATTACGGTCCACTCAAAATGCTTATCAGCGTGTCTTCATACTTTGTGCCCTTTGTGTGAAACCAAACTCGATCATCAGGCCCGTTACAATCTATTGTAAATCAACCTATTTAACCGGGTGCTTGGTCCTGTTCGGTGCCCTTTAGCCCGGATTCCTGTAGATATACGAATACTAAAGCAAAGTACTATTACGTTGTATCTGTGGATAAGTTCAACTACTTTTAATCTGATAAACAGTCCGATCCTATAAAAAATAAAACTATGGAAGCAGTTATTGATTTACTCAAAGCAATTCATCTCAACATCATCGAGGTGTTTCTTACATTGGTTCCCGCTTTTTATATTGGTTTTAGGCTTGGTAATCGAAAAGTCAACAAGCTCACTGAGGAAGTATACAGTCTTCAGCGCCAGATGCTCGATTTAAATGAAGAGCTGTTATATGGGAAAAATGAAACACCCGTTATCGGTATCAAACATGAACCGATTAAGATTACAAACATTGCCAAATAAGTAAAATCGAACTTATAGCAGAAATTTACACTTCATTTTTTCTTATCTGATTGATGCACTCTACCAGGTTTGATTCCCATGCGGGAATTGCAATCCCATATGTTGTCCTGATTTTTGTTTTATCTAATAAAGAATAGTGTGGTCGCTTTGCCGGAGTTGGGTACTGTGATGTCGGAATCGGGTTGACAGTGCATTTCGCGCCAATTAATTCTTTTATCGCAATAGCAAAATCAAACCAGCTGATTTTCCCTTCGTCACTGTAATTATAAATTCCCGGAATAAAATGCTCATTGCTGACAATTTTCATGATTGCATCAGCTAACCCTGCCGCGTAAGTCGGCGAACCGATCTGATCATTAACTACGTTGATAGAGTCTCTTTCACGCATTAAGCGAATCATGGTCTTCACGAAATTATTTCCAAATGAAGAATATACCCACGCTGTCCGAATAATCAAAGTTTCATTATTGTGCTGAGTAGCTAATAACTCACCCTTCAATTTTGATTCACCATAAATGTTGATAGGCCTGGTCGCGTCTGTTTCTTTTAGAGGGGTAGAAGATGTACCGTCAAACACATAATCGGTAGAAACATGAATCAACTTGCATGCTGTCGCTTTGCTTGCGTTCGACAAAAAACCTACCGCATCACCATTTATTAAAAATGCCATGTCTCTTTCTGACTCGGCTTTATCGACCGCAGTATACGCTCCGCAGTTAATGCAATAGTCCGGCTTCACATCGTGAAAGAATTCATCCACTTGTTTTTTGTCCTCAATGGGAAGTTCCTGTCTTGACCGGAAAAAATAATCAAAACCGGGATAGTTGGATGAAAGACGTTGGAGTTCTTTTCCAAGCTGGCCATTGGCCCCGGTGATCAAAATTTTCTTTGATTGCATGAAACAGAAAACTTATCCGTTGAATTCAAAATTATTTTTGCTGGTAACAAACGTAGGCAGGGCGAGATCTTTCGAAGAAACAATTGCTTTTCCGGCAGGAATTTTCCAGTCGATTTTAAGAACGGCGTCATTATAGATGATGCCGCCTTCACTTTCTTTATTATATCCCTGGTCGCATTTGTACAAGATCTCGGCTGTTTCACTCAACACGGAAAATCCGTGTGCAAATCCGCGCGGAATAAAAAGTTGTTTTTTATTGACAGATGAAAGTTCAACTCCAAACGATTTTCCAAATGTTGGTGAGCCTTTCCTGATATCTACAATCACATCAAGAATTGTTCCCTGCAACACTCTTACCAATTTTGCCTGGGCATGCGGTTCCAATTGATAATGCAGACCACGTATAACGCCGTACCGCGAATAAGACTGGTTGTCCTGTACAAATACAGAATCGATATTATTTTTTTTAAAAACGCTTTCATTGTACGATTCGAAAAAGAATCCGCGCTCGTCCTCAAATACAAGCGGCTCGAAAAGCAAAACGCCATGAAAGTCTGTTTTAAAAAAAGCCATTGGTTTATGTCGTTTGAGTATTCAGTTTAAGGTTGCCAGTTGATTGTGCATTCTCAAGGGTCCTTTCGAACGAAGTTGCTGAGCGCAGCCAAGCAACGGAGTAAGAAATCTACCCGAAATCTTAGCGAGCGCATTCACAATTGTGATCGGAAATTTTTTCTCTTTGCCTTCCAAATAATGGCACGCGATTTATTACTTTGTTTCTTCGCTCGGTACGAAACTTCGTTCGAAATGACGCGAAAAATCTGTCAACTGTTATCTTTTTTCGTACTGCTGCTCGTAATAATGCTGATAATTGCCGGACGTAACATGCTCCACCCACTCTTCATTCTGCAAATACCAATCAACTGTCTTCTCCAATCCTTCTTCAAATTGCAGGGATGGTTTCCAACCTAATTCTTTGTTTAATTTGGTAGCATCGATTGCATAACGCATATCATGACCCGCCCTGTCTTTGACAAACGTAATGAGTTTTGCAGATTCGCCTTCCTTTCTTCCTAATTTTTTATCCATGATCCGGCACAGTAAATGAACCAGGTCGATATTTTTCCATTCGTTGAACCCTCCGATATTATATTTTTCACCTGTTTTGCCTTTGTGAAAAATCGTATCAATCGCGCGTGCATGATCTTCAACCCAGAGCCAATCCCGTATGTTTTCTCCTTTGCCGTATATCGGAAGCGGTTTACTTTTTTGGATATTGTTGATCAGTAGCGGAATCAATTTTTCAGGAAAATGGTGCGATCCATAATTATTGGAACAATTGGACAGCACTACCGGTAATCCATATGTGTGATGATATGCCATCACAAAATGATCCGAAGATGCTTTTGAGGCAGAGTAGGGTGAGCGTGGATCATATGCCGTTACTTCAGTAAAAAATCCAGACTCTCCGAGTGAACCATACACTTCGTCTGTCGATACATGATAGAAAAGTTTGCCGGCAGCAGAACCTTCTTTTATCCAGGATTCCCTGCAGGTATTGAGCAGGGTAACTGTTCCCAGGACGTTTGTTTTTACAAACGACAACGGGTCAATAATAGAACGGTCGACATGACTCTCTGCCGCAAGATGTATGACGCCATCAAATTTGTATTTTTGAAATAACAACCTCGTATGCTCCGCATCGGTAATATCACCTTTCTCGAAAATATAATTTGGAGCCGCTTCAACATCGCGAAGATTTTCAAGATTCCCTGCGTAGGTAAGCGCATCCAGGTTAACAATGAGATACCCGGGATACTTATTGACAAATAATCGAACCACATGCGAGCCAATAAAGCCTGCACCGCCTGTAATCATTATCTTTCTTTTCGCGCCTTCCATTATAAACTCCAGTATTTTCTGTTATCAATTTTGTTTTTGATGATTCCTTTCAAATCAGCAATCATCGCATTCTCCTTGGTTATCGTTGCGAAATAATTTCCGTCCAAATCGATGTACGGCTGATGCGGTACCGTGATGACGACAGCATCATAATCCGTCCCTTCCTTTTTTACAAGGTGCAATCCATATTCTTCAAAAACTTCCTCTTCATCTGCAAACGGATCTTCTACGTCAACATGGATGCTGAATGCCAGCATTTCTTTTACGGTATCAATAATTTTGGAGTTCCTGATATCACTCACATTTTCTTTGAATGTAACTCCTTTCACCAATACTTTCGGCTCGTTTGAAAGACGCAATACATGTGTAATAATTTTTCTCGCCACATATTTTGCCATGTCGTCATTGATAAACCTCGAAGCAGTAATCACTTTTGATTCATATCCAAGTGCCGCCGCTTTGTATGTAAGATAATAGGGATCTACGCCAATGCAATGCCCGCCTACCAAACCCGGCTTAAATTTCAAAAAGTTCCATTTCGTTCCGGCTGCCTCCAATACTTCGTATGTGTTTATCCCGATATGATCGAAGATCAGCGACAGTTCATTCATCAACGCAATATTCATATCACGTTGCGTATTTTCTATGATCTTACTTGCCTCCGCTACTTTGATCGATGGAGCACGATGTACACCGGCGTCTACAACTAACTCATATATTTTAGAGATCTCTTCCAATGACTCATCATCACAGCCAGACACTACTTTTACAACAGTTCTTAGCGTATTTTTTTTATCGCCCGGGTTTATTCGTTCAGGAGAATAACCCAGTTTAAAATCCTTGCCCATTTTCAACCCGGATTTTTTTTCTATGACAGGGAGACAATCTTCTTCCGTACATCCCGGGTATGTTGTAGATTCAAAAACAACATAGTCGCCTTTTTTCAAAACTGAACCAATTGTTGCCGATGCAGATACCAACGGCTTCAGATCAGGCACATTGTATTTGTCGATAGGAGTGGGAACGGCAACAATATAAAATGACGCTTCTTTTAAAACTTCCAGTTCATCGGTGAAAACGATGTCCTTGTTTTTAAATTCATCCGCGTGTACTTCTTTATTTGGATCAATTCCCTTCCTGATCTGATCAATTCTTTTTTTGTTGATATCGAATCCTATGACAGATATTTTTTTCGCGAATTCCAATGCGATGGGCAAACCAACATAACCCAGACCAATAACCGCTAATTTATTTTTCTTGCCAAGTAGTTCCTTATACATATAATGCGTATAACAAATTTTAGATAGCCGGTAGAATCACGGCTATTTGCTGCTAACAAATTCTTTCGGTTGTTTATACCATTCTTCAGGGGGCAATGATTTGAAATAATCGTATGTGATCTTTAATCCTTCTTTACGGCTTACTTTAGGTTCCCAGCCCAACAATTCCCTTGCTTTTGTAATATCCGGCTGTCTTTGTTTCGGATCGTCGACAGGCAGGGGTTTATATATAATTTTTTGCGAAGTACCCGTCAATTTAATGACTTCTTCTGCAAATTCTTTCAAGGTGATTTCGGATGGATTTCCAATATTGACCGGTGATTGATAATTACTCATCAGCAACCGGTAGATTCCTTCCACCAGGTCGTCCACGTAACAAAATGAACGTGTCTGGCTTCCATCTCCAAAAACAGTCAGGTCTTCTCCGCGAAGCGCTTGCCCGATAAATGCCGGCAATGCACGGCCGTCGTTGAGTCGCATACGGGGACCATATGTATTGAAAATTCGAACAATTCTTGTTTCTACTTTGTGAAAATTATTGTACGCCATTGTAATCGCTTCCTGGAAACGTTTAGCCTCATCATATACACCCCGAGGACCAACCGGGTTTACGTTTCCCCAATATTCTTCCGATTGTGGATGAACTAATGGATCCCCATAAATTTCAGACGTTGAGGCGACAAGAATTCTTGCTTTTTTTGCTTTGGCAAGTCCCAGGCAGTTATGCGTTCCCAACGATCCGACTTTTAATGTCTGGATAGGAATTTTCAGGTAATCGATCGGGCTGGCCGGCGACGCAAAGTGAAGTATGTATTTTAATTCACCTGGTATGTGAATAAATTTGCTGACATCATGATGATAAAATTCAAACTGCTCCAGTTTGAACAGGTGCTCTATATTTCGAAGATCACCGGTAATGAGATTATCCATTCCGATCACGTGATATCCTTCCCTGATGAAACGGTCACACAGGTGAGATCCTAAAAATCCCGCTGCGCCCGTAATCAATACGCGTTCTTTATTCATGCTTATTTATGATAGTTGCTGTTTTCCGGAATTGCCGGAGCGCGTCCAATACTTACGTAGTAAAAGCCAAGTTCTTTGATCGCACTTACATCAAACAAATTTCTTCCATCGAAGATAATTTTGTTTTTCATAGATGTAACCATCTTCAAAAAGTTTGGCGTGCGAAACTCATTCCATTCTGTTGCGATAATCAATGCATCTGCATTTTTCAGCACATCATATTGGCTTTCTCCGTAGGTTATTTTATCACCCACCAAATTTTTGACATTGCCCATGGCCTCCGGGTCAAACACTGCAAGTGTGGCGCCTTCATTCAACAACGCTTCGATCAAATATAATGCGGGTGCTTCACGGATATCATCGGTGTTCGGTTTGAAGGCCAGTCCCCACAGTGCAAAATGCTTTCCTTTCAAATTCCCTTTGAAATATTTTTTGATCTTGGGTATGAGATGCAGTTTTTGCTTTTCGTTGATGTCCATTACAGCCTTCAAAATCTTAAAATCATATTCGACTTCATTTGAAGATTTCACCAACGCCTGCACATCCTTTGGAAAACAACTTCCACCATACCCGATGCCTGGAAATAAGAATCTTTTTCCAATTCGTTCGTCACTTCCTAAACCGCGACGTACCATATCAACATCTGCTTCCAATCTTTCACACAGCTGCGCAATCTCATTCATGAAAGTGATTTTCGTTGCAAGGAAAGAATTCGCTGCGTATTTGGTAAGTTCAGCTGAACGTTCGTCCATAAAAATAATTGGATTTCCCTGGCGCACGAACGGATTATATAATTCTTCCATTACCTTTTTCGCCTTCTCCGAAGACGTTCCGATAACAACGCGATCGGGCTTCATGAAATCATCAACAGCCACACCTTCGCGAAGGAATTCAGGATTTGAAACAACATCAAAATCACCCGAATAATTTTTTGCAACTGCAGCCTGTACCTTTTCGGCAGTCCCTACAGGTACGGTGCTTTTATCAACAATTACTTTGTAATCTTTTAAGATTTTTCCGAGTTGATCCGCCACACCAAGTACATATTTCAAGTCCGCAGATCCATCGGCTCCCGGAGGAGTAGGAAGGGCAAGGAAAATAATTGCTGCATCTCTTACACCATCTTCGAGACTCGTAGTGAATTTGAGCCTTTCCTCTTTTAAATTTCTCAGAAAGATTTTGTTGAGGCCGGGTTCGTAAATCGTAATCTGACCTTCAGTAAGTTTCTTGATCTTGGTTGCGTCGATATCCACGCATGTTACGTCATTTCCTGTTTCTGCAAAGCAGGTGCCTGTTACTAGTCCAACGTAGCCTGTGCCGATCACTACGATTTTCATGGTTTACTTGTTTTAATAAGGTTTAATGAATATCTATCTAACAAATTCCAACACACTGGAAGTGATAAATTGTAACTGCTCTTCATCCAATTCCGTGTGCATGGGTAACGAAATAACTCTTTCAGTCAGCCAATCCGTAGTTTTTAAATTCTGTGATGCACTGTCAAACGTGGCAAACATTTTTTGGCGGTGTGCTGGTACCGGGTAATAAATCATTGAAGGGACATTCTTTTTCGCAAGGTGTTCATTCAACCCGTTCCTGTCAACTCCTTCCAGCAATAAAGTATATTGGTGAAACACATGATAACTATAAGGCGCCCGGTAGGGAGTGGTGATTTTAGGATGACCTGCAAATGCCTTGTCATAATAATCAGCCGCCTTTCTCCTGGCTTCAATATAATTGTCAAGTTCTTTCAGTTTCACGTTTAAAACAGCTGCCTGGATGGAATCCAACCGGCTGTTACATCCGACCAAATCATGGTAGTATCGTTTGCTTTGACCATGATTCGCAATCATTTTCAACTTGTTCGCTAACGCGTCATCGTCAGTGAATATTGCTCCGCCATCGCCATAGCAGCCAAGATTCTTAGATGGGAAAAACGAAGTGGCACCAACTGTTCCAATGGTTCCGGTCTTCTTTTTTCCTGACGTTTTCGATGTATACTCGCCTCCAATAGCCTGTGCATTATCCTCGATTACATATAGCTTATGGTTCTCCGCTATTTTCATGATTTCGTCCATGGGTGCAGCGTGGCCGTACAGGTGTACAGGCACGATGGCCTTGGTTTTTGCTGTTATTTTCTTTTCGAGATCAACAGGATCAAGACAAAACGTTTTTGGATCCACTTCTGCAAATACCGGTTTAAGGCGCAGCAGTGCAACCACCTCGGTGGTAGCGATATAGGTAAAAGAGGGCGTAATGACTTCGTCTCCCGGTTGCAAATCCAGTGCCATCATAGCTATCTGCAATGCATCCGTTCCATTTGCGCAGGGGATGACATGTTTTATGGAAAGATATTCGGAGAGGTTTTGGGCGAAATCGGTAACAGCTTTCCCATTTATAAACGCCGCGTTGTCGATCACCTCATGAATAGCTGTATCTACGTCCTTCTTAATTTTCGAATACTGTTGCTTCAAATCAACCATCTGAATCGGCCGCATACTTATTTTTTAACGGGCACAAACCTACAGCAAAAATGTGGTTTATCCAATCCTGCCCGGTTGATTCGCAATAGGTTTGAAGGCTTTAGCCTTTCGATAATAAAAACTTAATCTGCACCCCGTTGGTTCGCGTCTTCGCATGCTAAGCTTTACATTTGTTATAAATAAGAAGGCTAAAGGCGTGAGCATATTCTTTTATACGATTTTTTTATGGCTCTATAGAACAGGAATTCGCATCATCTCTCCCTGGAATCCAAAAGCAAGGCTCTGGCTGGAAGGAAGAAAGAATATTCTAAGCAGGATCGGTGCGTTGAACCTTCCGGAGTCGGACCGCACGATCTGGATGCACTGTGCGTCACTTGGCGAATTTGAACAGGGTCGTCCTGTTATTGAAAGGCTCAAAACGCTATTTCCATCCAGTAAAATAGTGATCACTTTTTTTTCGCCGTCAGGCTATGAGGTCAGGAAAGATTATAAAGGCGCTGATCATATTTTTTATCTGCCGGCGGATTCGAAAAGAAATGCTAAAATTTTCATCAATTCCATCAGGCCTTCCCTTGTGATCTGGGTTAAATATGATTACTGGTTTTATTACCTGCACGAGCTGAAGAAAAAAGCAATTCCTATTTTGCTGATATCGGCAAATTTTCGAAAGGAACAGCCATTTTTTAAATGGTATGGGAGATTGCACAGGTATATGCTGGATTGTTTCAATCATATTTTCATTCAAACAGAAGAGTCGAAAAAATTACTTGCGGCCATCGGCTTCACCAATACAGTAAGTATCGGTGGAGATACACGGTTTGATCGTGTGATTGAAATTGCTGAACAGATTTCTTCCATTCCAATTATTGACAGATTTTGTGACGGAAAGAAAGTAATAGTAGCTGGAAGTACATGGGAAGAAGACGAGGAGGAATTGGATCATTATGCCAACACGCATCCGGAAATCCGGTTTATCATTGCACCGCATGAAATCGATGAACCGCGTTTGAAAGAAGTCGAAAGTTTATTTCACAATAGTATCCGGTATTCGACGATGACGGATGACAGTGGAAAAACGGAGGATCAAATAACAACTGCCCGGCATCATGGGGCAACTCCCAACGTGCTTATCATCGACAACATTGGAATGCTTTCGAGATTATATAAATATGCTACGATAACATATGTGGGCGGCGGTTTTGGTGATGATGGTGTTCACAATGTGTTGGAGGCCGCTGTATATAAAAAGCCGGTGGTATTTGGACCTGTCATCGAAAAATATCTTGAAGCTGTGGAACTCGTTGAATGTGGTGGTGGCATTGTGATCGACAGTGCACTCGAAGCAGAAGCTGTTTTCAACCGGTTACTGGAAGACGAAAAGGAATATAATTACAGTAGTGAAGCAGCAAAAAAATATGTCTATGGGAAAAAAGGCGCGACGGAAATTATTGTGCGTTATATTCAGGAAAATCTTCGTTTGACAAGTTGATAAAATTGTCTTGTAATTTCTCTTGAATCGTCCCATCCGAGTTTTATTTTCAATTCTCTTTCCATCCAATACTCTGCTTCGGGAAGGATCCTGAAATTGTTTATTGTTTTTATACTGCGTTCGTACATCGCTTCATCTCCGCGGAATAATTCATTGATGAAAACATACCTGTCGTTTACACCAATTGCTTTTTTCAATTCACGCACGGGAGAATCTTTAAGGGCTGCAGCAAGTTCGAGTACATCTTCTTTTAATCTGTCGTTGATGGACGAACCATTGTGCCCAATGACATCATTGAGTTCCCTGGCGAGTGGCTGATGCGAAAGTGTAGGAATATCTGTAAGCGGATCTGCGATCCATTCATGTTGTTTCTGTCGTGCGAATGCGGGTTCTCTTTCGGGTTCTGTTATTTTTACCGGCTCCGGAGCAGGCACGGGAACTGGTTCTGCTTGCGCAGGCATGTATTTCAAGGCAGAGGGCATCACTACTGAAATCTTGGTGCCCGTACGGCCGCTGGCAGGCTGGGATTGCTGGTTGGAAAGTTCGGCCTCGATCGATTTCACGGTCACCAGCATTTGCAAAGGATCAACTTTTTGTTCAAATTGTTCCTTTAATTTGCTAATCAGATATTCTAATCGTTCCATTGTAGTTTCCAAAAAGTATTGTGTAGGTTAGTTGATATATAAATTTAAAGCAAATTTTTAACCAAACTAGATTGAATGTTTATTGAACCTAATATAAGGACTGAGCGACGTGGTTGGATCGAGGTTATCTGTGGTTCGATGTTCTCCGGTAAAACAGAGGAACTTATACGCAGATTGAAGCGTGCGAAAATTGCCAACCTCCGGGTTAAAATTTTCAAGCCTTCTGTTGATATACGTTTCCATAAGCAAAATATTGTATCGCATGATGAAAATACTATCGAGTCGCTACCAGTTGATCATTCTACTAAAATTCTTGAACTGTCCGATGACGTGGATGTTATTGGCATCGACGAGGCACAGTTCTTTGATAACCAACTTGGTGATGTCTGTGAAAAATTAGCCTTTCGTGGGATAAGAGTTATAATTGCGGGACTTGATATGGATTTTGCGGCAAAGCCGTTCGGCCCAATGCCTTACCTGCTTGCCACGGCGGATTATATTACCAAGTTGCATGCCATTTGTGTGCAGTGTGGAAATATTGCTAATTATTCATATCGTAAAGTTGCAGAAGATGAGCAAGTGCTCCTTGGCAAAACGGATATTTATGAGCCAAGATGCAGGGTTTGCTATCAAAAAGGGGATTTGTTAAAATAATTTGACAAGGTCGCTAAAATTAAAAAACCAATCAAAAACGTACACTACATATTTGCGCTTTTCAAAAAAGAACTGCTCCTGGAAGTAAGACAGCAATATACTTTTTTTGGTATTCTCTTATATGTTGCGTCTACTATTTTTGTTTTGTACATGTCGATGAAGCAACCCGAACCAGAAGTATGGAACGGGCTTTTTTGGATGATGCAATTATTTATTTGTGTGAATGCGGTTGCCAAAAGTTTTTTAGCAGAGAGCAAAGGACGAATGCTTTACTTCTATTCCATTGCAGGCTCGGTGGATTTTATTTTATCCAAACTTTTGTTCAACGCGTTGTTCATGATAGTGATGAGCCTGATGAGCTGGATACTATTCATCATTCTCCTTGGTAATCCTGTCAACTATGCGTGGCGTTTCTTAGGAATAAATTTATTGGGCGGACTAAGCCTGAGCCTTGTCTTCACTTTTCTCTCAGCAATTGCAGCGAGGGCGCAGCAAAATGCCGTTCTGATGGTGATCATGGGCTTCCCCGTGATCATTCCTCAATTAATGCTTTTGCTAAGATTATCCAATATCGTTTTTTCAGATGTGGTACAGGGTGGGTTACTTCAAATAGTTTTGTTACTCGCCGGGTTGGATGCTTTGGTGATTATACTTGCTGTTATTTTATTTCCTTTTTTATGGAAAGATTAAAGGTTTATTAAGTCGGGAGATACTATTGTATACAAATTCCAACTTGAACAAAACAACAATGCTATCTATCTATTTTTGAATCATGATTAAATATATTGTGGAGGTTACCCTAAATTTGCAGCGCTTTACTTGAGGTTGAAGTTTGTGTGAAACAAAAGCTTATCAAGTAAACTAACTCTCAACCTCAACTTCAACCATCGTTTACCATGCGAAAATCCTGGTGGAAAATAGTTTGCATTATTCTTCTTATCTACACAGTTGTTGGAGGTTTTTTATTTAGTGTGCCCGCGCGGGAGATCCTCCACGAAACGATCCGGAATCTATATTTCCATGTTTGTATGTGGTTTGGTATGATGATCCTCTTTACCACATCCGTTATTTATGCGATCCGGTATCTTCGTTCGCAAAAACTAAGAGACGATATTTACTCGGTGAATTTTGCGAAAGTTGGAATTGTATTCGGCGTTTTAGGATATGCGACGGGAACTGTATGGGCCTCTTATACGTGGACGGAATACGCGTCGAGCACGCAAATTTTCAGTGAACCGAAGCTTCTTGGCGCGGCCATCGCACTACTTGTATATTTCGCTTACGTGGTCTTACGGGGTTCTATAACCGACGTTGATAAAAAAGCCAAGGTGAGTGCCGTCTACTCGATTTTCGCGTATGTAATGCTCTTTCCGTCGATTTGGATATTGCCAAGAATGCTCGAAAGTCTGCATCCCGGCAAAGAGGGAAATCCTGCATTGGATTTCCATGATCTCGATGGCAGGTTAAGAATCGTTTTTTATCCCGCAATAATTGGTTGGACTCTGTTAGGCGTGTGGATCACTTCTCTGAAGATCAGACTGGATCTGCTTAAAAATAAAAATATCTTAAATGGTTAACCGACTCATCGCGTTTTTCCTGTTCTTGCTCGCTTTGCCTGCAATCACCTGGGCACAGGTTGATGATGCCCAGAAAAAATATACTGCCTTCGACATGCGCAGTAATGGCAAAATTTACGTTGTAGTAACCGTGGTGCTGATTATTTTAATCGGGCTGTTGCTATACCTCGTGCGGCTTGACAGGAAGATATCGAAGATCGAAAAAAGTTAGCAGTTAACTGTGTGTAGTTAACAGGCCAAGGAAACAAGTTACACTTAAGTCACCGCCGTTAACTGTTACTCAAAAAATACGAAAACCAAATACTCGCAATATGGCAGAATATAAATTTTTCGAAGCCGTAGAAAAAAGTTTCGACAAGGCAGCGAAGTTTACCAATTGGGATCCGGGCATATTGGAACAGATCAAACAATGCAATTCTGTTTATCGTATGCACTTCCCCGTTAAGATCGGCGATAAAATAGAAGTGATCAAAGCATATCGTGTACAACACTCACATCACAAAACACCATGCAAAGGCGGAATTCGGTTTGCTTTATCCGTAAACCTGGATGAAGTGATGGCGCTTGCTGCATTGATGACATACAAATGTGCTATCGTGAACGTACCATTTGGCGGAGCAAAAGGCGGAATATCTATCGACCCAAGAAAATATTCCCCTTACGAGCTTGAGAAAATTACCCGCCGTTATACATCTGAATTGATCAAGAAAAATTTCATTGGTCCGGGCACCGATGTACCCGCACCAGATTATGGAACCGGCGAACGTGAGATGGCATGGATACTCGATACTTATTTAAGCATGCGTCCCGGTGAAATCGATGCTCTTGGCTGTGTAACGGGCAAACCGGTAACACAAGGCGGTGTGCGCGGTAGAAGAGAAGCAACCGGTTTAGGTGTGTTTTTCGGCATTCGTGAAGTGTGCAATATGAAAGAAGTGATGGACAGATTGAAAATGGAAACGGGTATCGAAAGAAAAACAGTTGTGGTGCAGGGATTAGGTAATGTCGGGTATCATGCAGCAAAGTTTTTCCGCGAAGGCGGCGCGAAAGTAATCGCGTTAGCAGAATACGAAGGTGCCATTACGAATCCAAAAGGATTAAATGAGGAAGAAGTATTTCAGCACCGGAAAAAAACAGGTTCAATCCTGAATTTTCCAGGCGCAACAAATATTACAAGCTCGTCAGAGGCGCTTGAGTTGGACTGTGATATACTGATACCGGCGGCCTTGGAGAATGTAATCAACGGTGAAAATGCTCCGCGCATTAAAGCAAAAATGATTGGAGAAGCGGCGAATGGTCCACTTACGCCGGAAGCAGATGAAGTTTTTGTCAAACGTGGCATATTGGTCGTTCCTGATATGTACCTGAATGCGGGTGGGGTAACGGTCTCTTATTTTGAGTGGCTAAAAAACCTTAGCCATGTCCGTTATGGTCGCATGGAAAAAAGATTTACAGAGAATATGAATGCTCATATCCTCGGACAAATGGAGGAAATGACGGGAAGGGTCGTCAGTGCAAAAGAAAGAGAATTCATTATGCACGGTGCGGAAGAAGTAGATCTTGTGAACAGTGGTCTCGAAGAAACGATGAGCACGGCAACCCGTGAAATTATGGACCTGTGGCACAAAAATCCTTCTATTCCTGATATGCGAACTGCAGCATATGTTGTTGCGATCAATAAAGTGGGAACAGCGTATGCGGAGTTGGGAATATTCCCTTGAGGCAAATGTGAGAAATGTGAAAATGTGAAAATGTGGAAATGTGGAAATGCCGGGAGTCGTCATTTCGAACGGAGTTGCTGAGCGCAGCGAAGCAACGTAGTGAGAAATCTAACCGAATTCTGGCGACCACACCTGTAAATTAATAACACGCTGTCAATGCAACTTCCCATAAATGGTACGGGATTTCTCACTTCGTCCGCCTCGGGCGGACTCCGTTCGAAATGACGACTCCCGGCATTTCCACATTTTCACATCTCCACATTTCCACATTCTCACATTCATCACATTTCCACATTCCTCACATTTGCTTCACTCATCATAACCCGGCAGCACGGCTATCTCCTCAAAATCCATCTCGGCCTTTACATACCCATAGCAATGTTGCCCATTATTAACGACAAGATATTTGACGGGGATCGCGATATTATAATGGAGCGCCTGCCACAAAACTGTTTTATCAAGAGGACGGTGCATCGCTTTACATTCAACCATCATCCAGGGCTTTGCAGCTTTATCAAACACGAGAATATCGAATCGCTTATTCACTTCTCCCAATTTCATTTTTCTTTCGACAGCAATATATGAAGCAGGATATTTTTTTACCTGTATTAAATACTGAATAAAGTTTTGACGCACCCATTCTTCTTCTGTTAATCGCACCCACGATTTTCTCAGCTCGTCGAAAATAAATTCCTTGCCGATCTCCTCTTCTTTAATCTTAAATGGATAATGCGGGTAGTAGATTTTGATCATGAGCCAAAAACAATTTGCTAAATTTATGGGATGATAAATAAGCAATGTTATGAAAACGCGTTGATAAGAGGACAGGTTCTTGTTTGAATATTTTCAAAACGCAGGTGAATTTATGAAAAGTAAGGAAGAGATCGTACAAAATTGGCTACCCAGGTACACCGGTGAAAAGCTGGAGAATTTTGGAAAATATATTCTGCTCACGAATTTTTCAAATTACGTAAACCTGTTTGCCGACTGGCACAAAGTAGAAGTGATTGGTGAAAACAAGCCCATGCAATGTGCAACTTCCGGTGATATTACCATCATCAATTTTGGAATGGGTAGTCCAACCGCAGCCACCATCATGGACCTGCTCACAGCCATAGAACCCGAGGCCGTATTGTTTTTGGGCAAATGTGGCGGATTGAAGAAAAGAAATAAACTCGGCGATTTGATTTTGCCTATCGCTGCAATTCGTGGCGAGGGAACATCGAATGATTATTTTCCACCTGAGGTTCCGGCTTTGCCAGCATTTGCGCTGCAAAAAGCTATCTCAACCACGATCCGCGATTATGGAGTCGATTATTGGACAGGAACAGTATATACAACCAACCGCCGCGTATGGGAACATGACGACGCATTTAAAGAATACCTCAAAAAAATCAGGGCATACGCGATCGACATGGAAACGGCTACTATCTTTTCTGTTGGATTCTATAATAAGATACCCACCGGTGCATTGCTCCTGGTAAGTGATCAGCCAATGATTCCCGAAGGGGTCAAGACCGAAGAAAGCGATCTTCGTGTTACAGGTGAATTCGTCGACAAACATTTAAAGATAGGGATCGACTCTTTAAAACAATTGATTAATGGCGGACTAACGGTGAGGCATCTGCGCTTCTGATCGCGAATTTGCGGATTTGGTGGATTTCGCAGATGTGAGGCTATTGATCTTCGTATATTATTTTAAAAAATTAAGTTTGGCGCCATTACTTCAAATTAGAAATCTTTCTATTGATTTTGTTACGGAGAATGGAATTGTTCCGGCTGTTCACAATGTAACAATGGAAGTGAACAGGGGAGAAGTGGTTGCAATTGTTGGAGAGTCCGGTTCGGGAAAGTCTGTTACTTCTTTGTCTGTATTAAAACTACTGCCATCGCCACCGGCGAGGTATTCCGGTGGTGAGATTTTATTTTCTGGTGATAATGACAGCACAACAGATCTGCTCAAGTTGACTGCGGAGCATTTGCAATCGGTTCGCGGTAATCAAATAGCTATGATTTTCCAGGAACCGATGACTTCACTAAATCCTGTGCTGACCTGCGGCAGCCAGGTCATGGAAGCAATACAGCTGCACAAAAAATCATCACGAGAGGAAGCAAGGATACAAACGATGGAACTTTTTGAAAAAGTCAAATTACCTGATCCCGAAAATATATTTAATCGTTATCCTCATCAACTCAGCGGCGGGCAGAAACAACGAGTGATGATCGCCGTTGCCATGAGCTGCGATCCTGCATTGCTTATTTGCGACGAACCGACGACTGCATTGGATGTGACTGTACAAAAAACGATTTTGCAACTGATCAAAACATTGCAGCAGGAACGGAACATTGGAGTGATTTTCATTACACATGATCTCGGAGTTGTAGCAGAGATAGCTGATCGGGCAGTCGTATTGTACAAAGGTGAAATCGTTGAACAAGGCGATGTAATGCAATTGTTCGCCGATCCGAAACATCCATATACAAAAGGATTATTAATGTGCCGGCCCGTCCTTCATCCTAAGGGAGAACGACTCCCGGTCATAAGTGATTTTCTAAACGAAGACAATAAAGAAAGGACATTCACCAAAACAGCTGCTAAAATTGCGGCGTCCTTCCGCACAGACAAGGTTCTAATCAGTGTTCAGCAACTAAACGTTTGGTATCCTTCGTCAAAAACATTTTTCGGAAAAGTTACCAGTTATACCAAAGCAGTTCACAATGTGAGTTTCGAAGTGTTCCAAGGGGAAACGTTGGGACTTGTCGGTGAATCAGGATGCGGTAAAACGACTTTGGGAAGGGCATTGCTTCGCCTGGTTGAACCGGTATCCGGTAAAATCATTTTCAACGGCGAGGATCTGTTAGCACGCAAAGCAGAATCATTAAAGGAAATGAGAAAGGATATCCAGATTGTGTTCCAGGATCCTTATTCTTCATTGAACCCGCGACTCACCATTGGTTCCGCAATTTCGGAAGCGTTGAAAGTTCATCATATGATTCCCGGTGAGCGCCAGCGAAAGGATAGAGTCATGGAGCTATTGGAAAAAGTAAATTTGAAAACATCATATTTCGACAGGTATCCGCATGAATTTTCCGGGGGACAAAGGCAACGCATTGTCATCGCAAGGGCGCTTGCATTGAATCCTTCATTCATTGTATTTGATGAATCTGTATCAGCGCTTGATGTCAGCGTGCAGGCGCAGGTGCTCAACCTGATAAATGATCTCAAAAAAGAATTGGGGTTCACAGTTATTTTTATCTCGCACGATCTCGCCGTTATCCGCTACATCAGTGACCGCATTCTCGTTATGAACAAAGGTCAAATTGAAGAAATAGGAGAGGCCGAGGAAATTTATAATCACCCGAAGAAAGACTATACAAGGACATTGTTGGAAGCGATCCCGGGAAAAGGAAATTCGATTCGCTAATTAGCCAGTTTTGGTTTCACACAAAGGCACAAAGACAAAAAAAGAGTCGCGACTCTTCCTGTCTTTGTGCCTTTGTGTGAAACCAAAACTTATATAGTAGAGCAATCCACAGTCACTCATCATCATCCCTCTCTACATAATAATCATTATCGAAATAAAATGAAACAGCACTCTTGTGCTTGGAGAAAAGAATTTTTTTCAGTTGCGTATTGAATTGCTCCTGCGTATTCTGGTCGAGTTTTAACTTTTTGTTCGTGAGCTGAACGAGATCATCATTGTCGCTCGTTTGCACAATGTCTTCCGGCTGTAGTCCGCTAATTCCCATTTGCCAGTCATCGTCATTGTGAACTTTGTACCGGAAAAAATATACATATCCCTTTTCCTGTTTAAAGGACACTAATTTTTTATCGATATATTCAATAGATGCAAATTCGCCGGACGCATGAGTATATACGAGCTGGCTTTTCGCTATCGCTAGTTGGTTTTTATATTTAGCAGGGAATTTATCTTCTCGTCCAACAGCTTGCAATCGTCTCAACAAAAGACTTCGGTATTGATCTTTAGCAGCGAGGAATTCAATTACACTATCAGCAACCTTTTTATCATTTCTGAGAAGCAATACGGCTGTGCTTAAACGTAAAGATGCATCGCTGCTCTTTAAAAGTTTATTCATGAAAATTGGAACTGATTTGTCCTTTTCATAGAAGGGCATTAACAGCACCGCAAAATCTTCCAGTTCATTGTATTCATCGTTATCTGCTTTGCTGATATTGTCATTATTGTATCCATCATTGTCGTCGTCTTTTTTCTGCAAGTCTTTTTCATCTCTGCCTTGTTGTTTTTTTAATTGGATCCTCGCATCAAAAAATAATTTAGAAAAATAAGAATTGTAATCACTTCCTTTGACATATCCGCTATCCACCAGCATTGCCAGCAGCGAGCGAATATTTTCTTTATAGTCATCCACCGAGGCGAGCTGTAATAAATCGGGAAACAATAATTTGGAGAGTGCCAGGGAATCTTCCATATTTTGAAATATGAATGAGTAGTCCGAATTGTTGTTGAAAACAGGCGGATCCTGAAGCAATAAACTTTTCATTAACTCGTATGATTGCCTGGTTTTATTTTCGGACAATGCTTTCAATACTGCATTTTGAATTGTGCTGGTGTCACCGGCCCGTTCAAAAATATTTTTCATTCCGGCAACGACTTCTTTAATAACGGTTGGATCAGTGATATATCCTAGTTCGTTAATAAGCTTTGTTTTTGTTGTAAAATAATCCTTGTCGTTATACGACAACGATTGGATAGCCTCTAACAACCGATGTGCTCCTTTCGGACCAAAATAAATATTTGGAATAGCGTCTTTGGCTTTTTTGCGGAGCGTGGAATCGTTACTGTAAAAATCATGGAAGAAAAGATCCAGCTTATTCGAGAAAATAGGCTCGCCAGTCTTTTTTTCGAGAGGTTGGAGGGTTCCATAAAATTGCTTGACAAAATCACTTTCCTGCTGCACCGTGTCGCCGAGACTAATAACCCGGTACAACCGGTTATCTTTAATAAAAATCCAGCTGTTGATCACGCGCGAGGAATTTGTATCCGCGAAAATATATTTGACTCCATACACGGAATCATTCATCCGGAACGGCTTCTTACTTCGTATGGTAAAATCTTCCGTGATCTTATTTTCGTTCGTCTCCTGTAACCAAAATGTAGTCGAGTCCTTCGGATAATAGTATTTCGGGTACGACTGCGTTGACACGTACACGGCTTCTCCGGTCGAGTCATCCTGGAACAAGGCTGTTTTGTTTTTTGGCCAATAACTTTTGTACTCGGTATTTAAAAAATCTTCGCTATTGGTCCTCTCTAAAATATTTCGAACGTCTACATCAATATCCGGGATCACCGGCGTGTTCACGCGGATGTTAACAAATGTGTCCGTATAGCTCCGGAATTGGGTGTATTTATAGGGAGTGAAAGTAAACGAATCAAAAAATGAATCAAACGTTTTGTTTTTATCCCGGCTACGTGCAGCAAGCATGTAATAATGCGGACCCTTCACAATGAACTTTGCTTTGATAAACGCCCCGTCTTTTGACGAATAAGAGACATCCAGGCACGGATATCCTTTGAACATGGCGTTAGTCCGCGAAAGCATTTGGCCGATATTGTCCGACAAATGAAAACTTTCTTCCATCAGGGCCAGGTCGAAAGTATCCTCCTCGAGAAATCTATAGTTCTGTATACTTTTTTTCCATAGCAGGTAGGCATCACCGGTAGCAGAGTCTGACGCTTCATATTCCCACCGCGAACTTCCATCATAACCGCCATTATTCATGTACTGGTATGGGACGGTTGGAAATTTAATTGCGAACCCGCCGCGTGCAGGTTCGAAAGTTGCGGGTTGTTGTGCGTAATCATGCCTGACAAAAATTGAATTGAAGAATTGATCCGCTTCAGGTCCCTCAACATAACTGCCGTTACCACTAATTTTAAAGATGAGAATTTCGAATGGAGTCGCGATAATATTATAGCGTTGTATATCGCCTCTTCTCGTCCTGTTGAGTACATCAAATCCTTTGTATCCATTTTTTTGTATGACAGTTTTCTTCAAAATTTTTCCCGGCACATTTTCATACAAAAGGCTGTCAATTTTTTTCAGAACGATGTTTTCTCGTTGACCGAATAAATAACAATGCGTTTTGACGCGCGTGATCATGTAATAGGCGCCGTTGCTCATATCAGCGTATTGCCATGAATCCCCGGAGCGGCTATCGATGCGCTTATATAGTTTACCCGGTAACTTGACTGAAAAATATTTGTCATCAGATGTGAATGTTGAAAAATTTACGGACACCTTGACCCTGTCAATATCGTCGCGTTGTGACGCGTCCTGGTCTTTCATACTGATTGGACGTAACATATATCCTTTCTTTCTCAACAACTCGATGACGCCTCTTTTGCCGGGGAGATGCGCGGCGCCCACACCAACAAACAACGAATGCTTTTTTACAATGCTATCGACGGCGTCAGCCTGGATTTCATTTCTTCTGTACAGGAATTTTTCCAGGTATGCAGCGGAAGGTTGCATGAGCCGTTCCAGTGAGTCCAGCAAATCGAGATCGCCTTTGCGATATGCTTCCTGCGTTTTTCGTTCGAGATCGTAAAAGGATTCGCCATCCATGTCGACGGCTCTCTTCCTCTTGTCCTTCATCATATCCTGGGTTGCTTCAAGGATCAACTTTTCGGTTTGAAAATAATTTTCAACGCCCGTTGCCTGTTTGCCCAATTTCTTACCGGTCTGATAAATGTAGAGATCGAGATAAGTGTCTTCCTCGAAATCTGCTTTGGGCTGGAAGGTCCGGTAGAGTAACCCGTTTATGACCGTGGGTTCTTCGCTCAACGCCAGCTTCAGCCTGTTTTCATATTTCTCCAGTTGGAAAGATTTCTCGGTCATGTAATTGTTGGGAGATCCCTGCGTATACAGGCGCAGGTTAGTCTGCATGTTTTGGTACTTGAAAAGCTGGTCCTGCCAGAGTTGTGGGTCAAGCTCGAGGGCAACAATATCCGCATTTTTAATACCTAAATAAAAGGAATCACTTAGATGGAAAGCCATTTTGCTGCTGACATGCATTGTGCCAAACAGGTATGAAGGTTTTTTTAATCCATTTCCGGTGATTTCCCACAATAAGGTTGGATACTTTTTTGCTTCTTTTTCCTGCGCGGCAGATAACGTAGGGTGGAAAAAGTAGATAAGTAGAATTGCCAGCAGTTTGCAGGAAAAGTAAGCTCTCATTTTGCGGGGTTATCGGTGATATTGAAGTTGCATAAAAGACGGTAATTCTTGAAAAATATTTTGTTGAAATCGGTGAATCACATTGCATTTTAACAAACACAATCAACAATGGGTTTAATAATTTGCAATTTGTGGGGTTTATTTTTTTTATTTGGGCCGGTTATATTACCTTTGCCCGCTCATAAAATCATGCCGTAACATGATCCAAATCGGGTGCCGTAAGACCTGGTTTGCGCCGGAAACTAAAATCCGCCTTACACTACATCTGCCAGCTCCTTTGGAATCATGTACGGACGTTTGAAAAAAATACATTCTACATGAAGCTTTCTCAGTTCAAATTCGATCTACCACTAAATCTTATTGCCCAGCACCCTACAAAAAAAAGAGAAGACAGCCGAATGATGGTTGTGCATCGCAAGACCGGTCAAATAGAAAACAAACATTTCCGTGATGTCCTGGATTATTTCGATGATAAGGATGTTTTTGTAGTTAACAATACAAAAGTTTTTCCTGCCCGTATGTATGGCAGAAAGGAAAAAACCGGGGCGAAGATTGAGGTTTTTTTGCTTCGTGAACTGAATAAGCCAAATCGTTTGTGGGATGTGATCGTTGATCCCGCAAGAAAGATCCGCGTTGGTAACAAACTTTATTTTGGCGACAACGACGAACTTGTTGCTGAAGTAATCGATAACACAACAAGCCGTGGACGTACCATCCGTTTTCTTTGGGAAGGAACCGACGAGGAATTTCGCCAGATGCTGGAAATCTTAGGGGAAACGCCTCTTCCAAAATATATCAAACGTAAACCTGACGAAGAAGATAAAGAGCGCTATCAGACTGTATATGCTAAGCATGAAGGAGCTGTTGCTGCTCCAACGGCTGGTTTACATTTCAGCAAAGAACTTATCAAACGTCTCGAAATAAAGGGTATCCGATTCGCCGAAGCAACATTGCACACCGGTCTTGGAACATTTCGCCCCATTGAAGTAGAAGATCTCAGCAAACACAAAATGGACGCGGAATATTACAGGATCGATGAAGATGCGTGCCGCATTGTGAACAAGGCGCGCCTAAGCGGTAACAGGATATGCTCCGTCGGTACAACAACAATGCGGGCAATTGAATCTTCATTTACAGCCGAAAAATTGTTGAAACCTTCCGAGGGTTGGACGAACACTTTTATTCATCCTCCATACACATTCAACATTGCGGATGCATTGATCACGAATTTTCATCTGCCAAAAACCAGTTTGCTTATTATGGTTTGCGCTTTTGCCGGATATGACCTGGCAATGGAAGCATACAGGAAAGCGATTAAAGAAAAATATCGCTTCTTTAGCTATGGTGATGCCATGCTGGTTCTGTAAATCCCAAATGACCTTATTTGAAGTATGACATAGGGATTGTCTTCCACATGCCATGGGATAGGTGTCCCGTAAGCAATTCATACAAGAGATAAATCGGCCAGAAGATAAAGTGAACGATCAGCCAGAAAATGGAGTGATTGTAATACCAACTTATCAATAATGCATATATGCCGAGGATAAAATAAATGATCCCGCCTTCTCTTGATCTCATGATTGGTTGTTTATTGTAATTTAAAGAAAAATCTTTTTATAACTAGGGCGATTTTATTTCACGCAAAGGCGCGAAGGAATCGCAAAGGTGCAAAGGG
>Ga0163162_10000794_pt1 | contig 29387 bp, 27 predicted proteins | sample S55metaG_FD_115310 | JGI IMG/M metagenome (GOLD analysis project Ga0163162, IMG submission 115310) | Switchgrass rhizosphere microbial communities from Kellogg Biological Station, Michigan, USA - S5-5 metaG | ecosystem: Host-associated > Plants > Roots > Rhizosphere > Soil | place: USA... | reverse complement strand
GTCTGGATTCGATCTTTCTCAACGAATCCGAGTTATTTGATCCGACGACGAATTCCTTTTCGCCCGGTGATAACATGCTGCATGTCAGAAAGAGTCATACGGCGAATCTTCTTTCCGATGGCATCAGTGTCCTGGTTGCCGGCGGTAAGTCTGACGATGGAGATCTCAATGAATCGGAGATCTACGATATACCTTCGGGCACCTTCAGCCGCGTCGCGCAGTTAAATACCGGCCGTTCACTTTTTACTTCCACCTTGCTGCCAGACGGCAAGGTCTTTCTCGCCGCTGGGCGCCATGGCGGGACGCCAACTCCGACGGCTGAGCTTTTCGACCCGTTTGCTTTACCCGATCCCGTCTATACCTACACAGCGCCCTTGAATCTGCATCGCAAGCGTCACCGCGCCATCCTCCTCAATGACGGAACCGTGTTTGTGTCTGGGGGCGCTGCGCTTTCCAATGATCAGCAACCTAACTCTGGTACCCCAACCTGTGAGATCTATGATCCTATTGGGGTCACTTGGACTTATACGCTTAACGAGATGCATGTCGGGCGAACCGAGCATGAATCGACGTTGCTGCCGGACGGAACAGTCCTCCAGAGTGGCGGTTATCTTCTTCCAACTCAATGTGAAGTGTACGACCCGGTGACTCAGACCTTCACGTTGGTAGGAAGTTTGATCGAGCCACGCAATCGACATGTCGCGATTCTTCTTAGTAATCCCGTGTGGGGATCCCTTATGAACAAGGTCCTCATTATTGGCGGGGCGAATACGGGCAATAGCGTTTTCGGCGGCCTCGAGAAAGCACTTCCTTCAGTTGAGCTCTACGATCCTTCGACTCAAGCGTTCACCTTCTTCGGTAACATGACCGAGCCGCGTCAAAACCATACCGCCAGTCTTTTGCAAGACGGTCGCATCATGGTGGCCGGCGGCGTGGGCAGCCCGGAGGTTAGTGGCACGGGGGAAATTGTGGAAACTGGCGTTACCCCGACGCCAACTCCAACCCCCACGCCGACCCCAACTCCTACTCCAACGCCCACACCGACCCCGACTTCAACCCCAACACCTACGCCGACTCCAAGCCCGAGTCCGACGCCGACACCGTCCCCAACTCCGACACCTACAGCTACGCCAACTCCAACGCCAACCCCTACGCCCACGCCGACACCCAGTCCCACGCCGGTCGAGTTGGGTAATATCTCTACGCGACTAAGTGTCGGCACGGGCGACAATGTTCTGATAGGTGGTTTTATTGTAACTGGGAGTCAGGCGAAAAAGGTTATCGTCCGAGCAGTCGGCCCATCACTCGGTGCCGATCTAGCGGAGCGTCTCCGAGATCCCTATCTCGAAGTTCACGACCACACCGGCAAGACCATCGCTAGCAATGATGATTGGCAGGATGGTGACAGACTCGCTGTTTTGGCCAGCGGAATACCTCCGGAGGACAAAAAGGAGCCCGCTGTTGTTCTTACTCTGGACCCCGGTAACTATACCGCCATTGTCAGCGGGGTTGATAACACTACCGGCATTGCTTTAGTCGAGGTTTACGATCTTGAACCGACGGTGCCGGCAAAACTTGCCAACATATCTACGCGAGGTCTCGTCCAGACTGGAGACAACGTTATGATTCTCGGCACCATCGTTCTCGGTGATTTGCCCGCGAACGTTATCTTTCGTGGGATTGGCCCATCGATGGGAATTCCAGGCGAGTTGCAAGACCCGACGTTGGAATTGCACAACGAGGATGGCGACACGCTTTACACCAACGCCAATTGGCGCAGCGATCAGGAGGCCGCCATCATTGCCTCCGGTGTTGCCCCGGGTAACGACGCAGAGTCAGCTATAGTAATGACTCTTGCTCCGGGCAAATACACCGCTGTGCTGCGAGGGGCAGGCGATACGACGGGCATCGCACTGGTCGAAGTATTTCAGTTGCCGTAACTGGATATCTCTTGAGGATACCGCGCCGTGCGCGGATTCCCCGGGATTGGGGAGCGCGGGCGCCCTCGCCCGCTGGTGACGGCGCCCTCGCCGTCACGACCTTTTATTCCGCCTTAGGATTTGCGGGAGCAGCGCCACGCAATCCCAAAAGAAACCGCGCCGTCGCCCCGGTCGACCCACGTCAGTTAACGTGGCCAGAAGTCACCGTGAGACACCGACTGCGCGATGCCCTCCAACGTTATTGTCCCTGAAACGCCTGTGCTCTCTTGAGGTCGGTTAGCGTCGCTTATCGAACCGTTAGAGGAGCAACCAGAAGATCGAAATGTGAGAGCGATCCGTCCGGGTTAGTGCCAGTGGAGTTCGAGTTATCCGCGGCGGAGAAATACATTCTGCCATTGTAGAAAGCGAAGCCACTGTAGTCTCCGTAGTCCACCCCGCTTTGGGCGCCATTATCGTTGGACACACCCATGGAGATACGCTGGTTTGCTCTAAAGGTAGCTCCGTCGTCTCGGCTCACGGTCGAGTAGATCATGACATCATCGTTAACCTTGCCATTTGTATCTCCGCGCCCGTGGTCACCCAGGTCGTTGCGCGCATCGTACCAGGCGATCGCGATGTTGCCCGAGACAGGATCGAATTGAATCTTGGGATTGAACTGGCTGCTCGTGCCAGTGTCGTCATTCACGCGCACCGACGTACTCCAGGTCGCCCCGTCGTCATCGGAGTAACGAAGGTTGATATCGGTGTTGCTACTCTCCTGCGGCTCCTCCGAGACATAGATAAAGAAAAGTCGACCAGTGGTACGGTCCCAGGCGAGGCCGGCTTCCGCATCAATGGAGCGGCCCGATTGTGCCGGGATATAGTCGAAACCGCCAACGTTGGTTGTCTGGATCGCTTTGCCCGCGCCGAATCCTTGTGGCCCCAGACCATCCGGATCAAGCGCGCCATAAATCGTGGCCGGACCTTCGCCACCGGTTGGCGTCTGATAGACGACGAAGACCTGGCCATCGGGACCCACCGCCGTGTCGCCATAATCCCCGAAGCCATTTCCCGGGACAGTTTGCGCGGGACTGAACGCTCCCACCTGGCCAAGTCCCGTCACAGCCGCTCCGCTCGCCGCAATCGCTCCGCTAGAAGAGGTCCATGAAATCCAGACACTGCCGGCGCCCGTGGAGATCGAAGGTTGATCGCCACCGACTGCCTGGCCGATGCGGGCGAGGCTTTTCCACGGGAATGCCGGGACGCCCATCGGCAAATTATTCAGAAACGGAAGCGGTTTAAAGGTCGCTCCACCATCGGTCGAAACCGCCATTTTGACCGAAATATCCGACGACAGATAAGTGAGGAAGATATTACCGAAATCGTCCGAAGCGAGCTGGGCATCGCAGCAGGCGACTCCGAGCGCGTCGCCGTCGGCAATCACATCATGTTGCCAGGTCTTGCCCCCATCGGTGCTCCAGCTGTGAAATGTTCCCGAAACCACTTCCAGATTCGAAACGGTCGTTATTTGCTGCGGATTGGCGCGGTTGATCGCCACAGCTGTCTCGGCTTCATTCCCACGGCTTACGCTCATATCCACGTTCTTGGGAACCTTGCCGGCATCAGGATCGGCCAACTGGCCAAATGCGATTCCACCTACACAAAGAGAAAACAGGGCGACGAGTTTCTTCATAAAGGGTGCGATCCTGAGCAGATCCTCCTCTGCGATGCAAGCTTTTTCCGTCAAAACGTGAATAGCGGCGTCGTTGGCATTTACAAGTGTTCTGTTCTGAGAAGCTTACGAAAATAGTTTGCTTCTTAGGGCAGGCGAGCGCGGTCGCGGCGGCGATAGAAAACGTAGACAAGGCCCACGAGGAGCACAATCGCGCTGCCTAACGTTCCGGCATAGAACGGCAGCAAGCCTGCCATTTCCGGAAAAGCTGCCTGCCCCGAAGTCGTAAACATTCCCCATCCGCAGAATCCGACTAACATCAGACCAAAAAGGAGAAAAAGACTTAGAACGACTTTCATGAAGCGCCTCAATGTCGCGCCACTCCTACCTTGATGGGACCGAACTGTCTGTCGATCAGAAAAAGACCGTTGCAATTTGATCCCTTCAGGAAGAAGGGAAGACGGCGATTATGCCTAAGAAAACTCGCAATCCCGCTCTCGTTAGTGTCGTCATGGGGAGTGCTTCGGATTGGGAAACGATGCAGCATGCGGTTGCGCTTTTGGAGAAGCTGGGTGTCGCGAGCGAACATCGAATCGTTTCGGCGCATCGAACACCGGATCTGATGGCGAAGTTCGCCCGCTCCGCCGCCAAGCGTGGCGTTCAGGTGATCATCGCCGGCGCCGGCGGGGCTGCTCACTTACCGGGAATGATCGCGGCGCAAACCTGGTTACCGGTGTTCGGGGTCCCAGTGGAATCGCGCGCCTTGAAAGGCCTCGACTCACTCCTTTCGATCGCCCAAATGCCGGCGGGCGTCGCGGTCGGCACGCTCGCAATCGGAACCGCCGGAGCCAAGAATGCGGCGTTGCTTGCGGCCAGTGTCATCGGACTGCATGACGCAAAAGTGCGGAGAGCGGTTGAGGAATTTCGGAAGCGCCAGACCAAAACAGTTCTCGCGCAAAAGCTCCCATGACAGATGAGACCCCGTTTCTTCCAGGCGCGACCATTGGCGTTATGGGAGGCGGCCAACTCGGCCGCATGTTTGCCATCGCGGCCCGCCGCATGGGTTATCGTGTCCATACTTTTTCTCCCGAGAAGAATGGCCCTGCCGCCCAACTTTCAGATTTTTCGACGGTAGCGAGTTATGCCGATGAAGAGGCCGTGGTGCAGTTCGCCCGCGAGATCGATCTTCTCACTTTCGAATTCGAAAATATTCCGGCGGCCACGATCGAGTGGGCGAAGCGCGAACAGCCAATCGTCAGGCCACACGGGGACATCCTGCTCACCGCCCAAAACCGCCTGGGCGAAAAAGAGTTCCTGGCTAAAGCCGGATTCCCAGTGGCGCCGTTCTACCGGGTGACGAGTGAATCCGACCTAACGAGTGCGATGCAGGCGCTCAACGGCTCCGCGATTTTGAAAGGCGCGGCCTTCGGCTATGACGGTAAAGGCCAGGAGCGAATCGACCCCGGTGATGACCTCACAGTGGTCTGGTCTGGGCGCAAGAACGAAGAATGCGTTCTGGAAAAGGTGATCAATTTCGAAAAAGAAATCTCGGTGATCGTCGCACGAAGCTCGAATCAAACGACCGGCGTCTTTCCAGTCTGCGAAAACATTCATCGCAACCACATCCTCGATCTCACCCTGGCGCCGGCTCGGGTAGACGACCGAGTGGCAACGGCGGCCCGCCAACTCGCCTGCGACGTCGCCATCAGCCTTGATCTGGTCGGATTGCTCGCGGTCGAGATGTTTTTGAAACGCGATGGGGAACTGATCATCAACGAACTCGCGCCGCGACCACATAACTCCGGCCATTGGACGATCGAAGGCTGCACGACGAGCCAGTTTGAGCAGCATGTTCGGGCCGTCTGCGGGTTGCCGTTAGGCAAAACGGATCTTTTGCGCCCATCGGCCATGGTGAATTTGCTTGGTGACGTCTGGCAAGAAGGGGAACCCGATTGGCCCGCGGCCCTCGCCGAGCCCAGTGTTCACCTTCATCTCTACGGGAAACACGAGCCGCGGTCCGCAAGGAAAATGGGGCATCTAACCGCGCTCGGGGCGAGCGTCGAAATCGCGTCGGCGAGCGCGTTGCGTGCCCGCGCGAATCTTCAACGCAGTGAAAACCGAAATCGCGTCGACCAGCTCGCCTAACGAGCGTGCGCTAGCCATCACGCGCGCAGTCGCGCTCCTCCAGGCGGGCGAAATCGTCGCTTTGCCGACCGAAACAGTCTACGGCCTGGCGGCTGACGCACTTTCCGCTACTGCTGTCGCAAAGATCTTTGAAACCAAAGAGCGTCCACATTTCGATCCGTTGATCGTCCATTTGCCGGGCCCAGATTGGCTGGAAAAGATCACGGTGATCAAAGGCGATGCGCGGCCTCTGATCGAACGGTTGGCAACAGCGTTCTGGCCGGGGCCATTGACCATGGTTCTTCCGAAAACGGAATGGATTCCGTCACTCGTGACGGCTGGCCTAACGACTGTAGCAGTCAGGATGAGTGCGCATCCAATTTTTCGCGAGGTTGTTCAGAGTTTCGGCCAACCGCTCGCGGCTCCCAGTGCCAATCGCTTTGGTCGGATCAGTCCGACGACGGCGGCAGACGTGCTGGAAGAATTGGTGGGTCGCATTCCATTGATCGTTGACGGTGGTTCAACCACTCATGGGATTGAATCAACCGTGATCGCGCCGCGCGGGGGTGTGATTGAGATTCTGCGGCCGGGCCCGATTACTCGTGAAGAACTAGAGTCCTTCGGGCAGGTGCAGTTTCGCAACTCGGACAAGGCAGAATCTCCGGGACAACTACCATCGCATTACCGGCCTGAGACTCCACTGATGATTGTGGACGACATTACGGCGGTTTCGGTGCCTCAAGGGCAACGGTATGGTGCGCTCCTTTGGAGTGATGTCCCGTTTTCGCAAACCTTCGTCGAGTCACGCCGGCTCAGTCCGGCGAGGGACCTGCGCGAAGCAGCGGCAAACCTATTTCGCCAGTTGCGCGAGCTCGATCATGCGAATCTCGATTGCATTGTTGCCGAAGCTGTTCCTGAAAAAGGACTCGGAATTGCAATCATGGATCGTCTCCGTCGCGCCGCTCATCGTTAGGCGCAGTGTGACGATGATTCTGGGGAGCGCACGCGCCTCGCACGCACTCTCCGGAATTGGCGCTAACTCTGGTGGGCGAGGGAGGCGCGAATGAAGCCGCTGAAGAGCGGATGCGGTTTGTTCGGTTTGCTCTGGAATTCCGGGTGATATTGGCAGGCGACAAAGAACGGATGGTCGCGCAACTCGATCAACTCTGCGAGCGCTCCGTCAGGCGAGGTTCCACTGATGAGAAATCCCTTCTCCTCCATTTGTGAACGATACTTCATGTTGAACTCATAGCGGTGCCGATGCCGTTCGAGCACTTCGCCGTGTTTGTAGATTTTTTCTGCCAGCGTCCCCGGAACAATCTTGGTCGGCCAAGTGCCAAGGCGCATGCTCCCGCCTTTCTTTTGAATCTTGCGCTGCTCATCCAGCAGGCAGATGACCGGCTCGGCGGATTCCTGGTCGAATTCACTGCTGTTCGCTGCGGCGATTCCGCAAACGTTCCGAGCGAACTCAATCGTCGCCACCTGCATTCCCAGACAAAGCCCGAGATAGGGAACATTGTTTTCGCGCGCGAACTGAGCCGCGCGGATTTTCCCTTCGACTCCGCGTTCGCCAAAACCGCCGGGAATGAGAACGCCGGCGACATCAGCAAGTTCTCCATTAACGCCGTGCTCAAGCGACTCGGCGTCGATCAGCCGCAAATCGATTCCACAGTCGTGACTCGCGGCGGCATGCGTCAGCGATTCGTAAATGCTTTTGTACGCGTCCTGAAGATCGATGTATTTGCCGACCACCGCGATTTTGACCTGCTTCTTCGGGTTGATGACGCGACTAACGAACTTCCGCCAGTCCGTTAAATCGGGTGGTGGCGCATCGATGCGGAGCAATTGACAGACGAGTTCGTCAAGGCCTTCCTCGTGCAGCATCAGGGGCATCTCGTAAATCGTGTGCGGGACATCGCGCGCCTCGATAACGGCGTTCACCGGCACGTTGCCGAAAAGCGAAAGTTTCTGGCGCACTTCCGCATCCAACGGCCGCTCGGAACGGCAGATCAAAACCTGGGGCTGCAAACCAATCTCGCGCAGCTTGGCGATGCTTTGCTGGGTCGGCTTGGTCTTGAGCTCGCCCGCCGCGCGGATGTAAGGCACGAGCGTGACGTGCATGTCGACCACATTCTGGGTCCCGACTTCAAGAATGAACTGCCGGATTGCCTCGAGGAACGGTAGTCCTTCGATGTCGCCGACCGTGCCGCCAATTTCAGTAATGACCACGTCGACCTTTTCCGGATCAGCGACCTGACGAATGCGGGCCTTGATTTCATCGGTGACGTGCGGAATCACCTGCACCGTCTTGCCGAGATAGTCGCCACGTCGTTCCTTCAGGATCACGCTCTCGTAAACCTGGCCGCTCGTCAGGTTGTTGTTCCGCGACAAAACACAGTTGGTGAAACGTTCGTAGTGACCGAGATCGAGGTCGGTTTCCGCACCGTCGTTCAGGACGTAGACCTCGCCGTGTTGAAACGGGTTCATCGTGCCCGGGTCGACATTCAGGTAAGGATCGAATTTTTGCAGTAAAACCCGCTGGCCGCGCAACTCGAGCAGGGTTCCGAGGGAAGCAGCGGCCAGGCCTTTGCCTAACGAACTCACCACACCTCCGGTTACAAAAATGTATTTCATTTTGAAGATCGATGCGATCGCCGCGAGGACGCGAGCAGCTGGCGCTCAATCGTCCGGGCATCGTCCGGTGTATCAACGCCGGGCGAGCCGCTCTTCGTGACGACAACGTGAATGTTTACGCCATTCTCGAGCGCGCGCAATTGCTCGAGCGCTTCGGCCTTCTCGAGCGGCGTCGGCGCCCAGCGAACAAAACGCAGGAGAAGCTCGCGCTTATAGCCGTAAACGCCCTGATGGCGATAATAAGAAACTGCAGCGGTTGCTTCTCGAGCAAACGGGATGGCGCTTCGGGAAAAATAAAGTGCGCGTTGATCCCGATCGAGCACGACTTTGACCTGGTGCGGCGACTGCGCGTCGGCCGAATTGTCAAAAGGATGCGCGGCGGTGATCATTTCGATTTTTGGATCCCGCTGCATCTTCTTCGCTAACTGATTGATCAGCTTCGGATCGATCAGGGGCTCGTCACCCTGAACATTTATGATGTGGGAAACACCGCGCAATTTCGCCGCAACTTCCGCGATCCGATCGCTTCCACTGCGGTGACGAGGATTCGTTAGGCTAACTTCCGCGCCCCAGGCGAAGGCCGCTTCCGCGATGCGCATATCGTCGGTCGCAACGATGACGCTCTCGAGCGAAGAGGCATTTTGACAGCGTTCCCAGACATGTCGCAGCAGCGGCTTGCCGGCAATGAGGTGAAGCATTTTTCCCGGGAAGCGAATCGAACCCCACCTTGCGGGAATAATTACAACGACCTTACTCACTCGTTTGCGCGAGAATGATGTCGGCCGCTGCGCGAAAATCCTCCGCCACCCAATCCGGATTGGAGTACGTTTCGTCCGCTCCGTAACCAGTTGTGACCAGAATGGTGCGCGTCCCCGCCTTGCGGCCGCACTCGACATCGATCGCCTTGTCGCCGACAAAAAATGAACGCGCCAAGTCGACGTCGTGTTCCTTTTGCGCTTCGACCAGCATGCCTGTTCCGGGCTTGCGGCGATCCGTTGCGCGGTCAGGGTGGTCGCCGCAAAAATAAACACCGTCGAACGTGGCGGGCAGGACCCCGCGCGCTACTTCTGCTTCGACGAGTCGATACTGCGCTTCGGTGAAATACCCACGTCCGATGCCAGCCTGGTTGGAGATAACAATGAGTTTGTAGCCTGCGTTTCTCAGTCGTTGAAGCGCATCGGGCACACCGGCGAAGATCTCCACCTGCTTGGGATCGGAACAATAATTCACCTCGCGAATTAACGTTCCGTCGCGATCGAGGAAAATTGCGGGAGACAATTTGTTAGGCGTCGTTGTCATCTTCAAAGCTCGCAATTAGTTCCGCTGGGGTGACAGTGGCAGTTCCTAATTTGCCCACCACCACTGCACTGGCGTGATTGGATATCTCTGCCGCTTCGATCGGCGACGCTCCGCAGGAAAGAGCGAGTGTGAAAAGCGCGATCGCGGTATCGCCTGCTCCGGAAACGTCAAACACTTGCCGCGCCTTGGTCGGGATGTGATGTGGCGCGACGTTACGCTCAAACAGCATCATGCCCTGCTCACCTAATGTGATCAGAAGCAGCTGGGTGTCCCAGGATTCGAGAAGTTTAGCACCGGCGGCGAGAAGAGGACCGTCTTCGGAAGGAGGATCGATCGGATCGCTCACTGGCAAGCCCGCCGCCTGGAGCGCTTCGACCCGGTTGGGCTTGATTGCAGTGACCCGGCCCCAATCAATCGCCCGGTGCGGATTCGGATCAGCGGTGATGATTTTCCCGGCGGCGTTCAGATCCGCGGAAATTTGAGTGACAAGCCCCGGACTAAGAAACCCTTTGCCATAATCTTCGAAAATAAATGCGTTGAGCCGGGACACGGCCTCGCGTAGCTCGGCGGCGATCTTCGCGGCCTGGCTGTTCGTTGGTGCTTGAATGTTTTCCCGGTCGACTCGCACCACCTGTTGATGGCGCGCAATGATGCGCGTCTTCACGATCGTCGGGAATTCGGGATCCTCCAAAACCAGATTGGTTTCGATCTTTTGCTCTCGGAGCAATTCGAGCAGGTGGCGCCCGTTCTCGTCAGTCCCAACCGTTCCCACAACCGCGACTTCGCTGGTAAACTCCCGCAAATTGCGGGCAACGTTGGCGGCGCCCCCGGGATAAGACGATTCACCCGTCACCTGGACGACGGGCACCGGTGCCTCCGGAGAAATGCGGCCGACTTTGCCCCAAACGAATTGGTCGAGCATCAAGTCGCCGGCCACGGCGATGCGCCGGCCCGAGGCAAGCGCCAGAATCTCCCGCAAACGTTCCAGTTTCATCCGCGAACGCCCTGACTAACAAAATGCCCGGGGGATGCCACCACCGAAATCGGTTGCTGCGATTCAGGAAAACTGGATCGTATCGCGATTTGTGCCCCCGGGTGGTTCTGCATAGAGTGACCAACTAATCCTGAATACCTACTTGAAATCAACAGTCGAAGCTGCGGATGAGACCTTTCGTTAATACATTTTTGACCTGCTTGCTGGCCTTGCTGCCGGCCGCGGCCTGGGCCGCGGATCCGCCGCGCAGCATAGACGTGAAACACCTGTCGAAGAACATCGAGGACGTTGTGGTTCCTTTGCCTAACGAAATCTTCGGCGCTTTGAACAAGCTCGATAGCGTGAATTGGAAAGAATTCGTGCGCACGAACAAGGGGACTAATTTCACCGAGCGACCACGCATCGCATTGCTGCTCGGGACTGTCATCGCGGACGGCTTCATCGCGGTGCAGGCAGAGGATGCCCCAAGTGTGAAGGAAATCGGGCAACGGGTCCTCAGTCTCGCCAGAGGTATCGGAGTGGGCAATTCGATCGTGCCCCATGCAAAGGCAATCACTGAAGCGGCGGATCGGCGGGACTGGCCGGCGGTTCGGTTGGAGCTCGATCGCACCCAGAACAGCGTGCAGCAGGCAATGAATGAGGTGCGCGACGAAAAATTATCCCAACTAGTCAGCCTCGGCGGCTGGCTTCGCGGCACCCAGGTTCTCACGGCCGTTGTTAATCGGCATTTTTCAACCGAAGGCGCAGAATTGTTGCATCAGCCTGACCTACTCGACTATTTCCAGCGCAAGACTTCTAATATGCCGGAATTCAATATCCCGCTGCTGGGCCAAATCAGGGGCGCGCTTGTAGAAGTGAAGCCGCTGATTGACGTGGATAAGCCCATCTCGGCCGCTTCGGTCAAGAGGGTCAACGAAATCACAACGCGTCTCGACGAGGGAATCATTACGCGAAAATAAATAGCTCAGATGCGTTCCTCTTCTTCCATCACATTTCGCAGCGCCGGCCTCGCCTTGGCGCTGCTGGTGTTCCAAGTTGCAGCTTCCCGCGCTTCGGTCGACGACGCCCACTCTTTTGCCCTTCAGTCGGCCGAGCCTTACGTCAAGGAAGGCTATCAGGTGCGCGAAGATTACTGGGGTGGCGACCTTGGGGTAGGGGAGAAAAAGGCTGTCCGGCAGCAACTTTTCAAAGGAAACGACTATTGGTTTTGGATGGGAACGGAGGTCGAGCCGGCCAAGGTCTCGGTTCATGTCTATGATGCTGACGGTAAGCTGTGCGAGCAACAGGACAGCTGGCAGAAAGGGCATTTCGCCGCCGCCCATGTCGTCCCGAAAGGCACTGGCAGCTATTTCATCATCGTAGCAGTAGAAAGTTCACCGGAAGAGCGGACGCACTGGGCGCTGGTTTACGGCTTCCGCTAGACATCCACTCGCAGTTTGACACTCTTCCCAGCCCAGCCGTAAAATTCCGGCTGATTATGTTCCAGCCGCGAGATGACTGAAACACGCACCCTCCAGTTTGAGAACGCCCGGGCTGTACAGTCTCTCTACGCCAACGACTTGAAATTGATCAAGAATCTCGAGGAATCGCTCGGGGTAAAGGTCACAACCCGCGAAGGATGGATCAAGCTCGAAGGCGAGCCTGAGCAGGTCGCGAAAGCCGAGCGGGTCTTTGCGCAACTGGAAAGCGCGCGGCAGCGCGGAGCCGATATTCAACGGCATGAGTTCAATTACGCCCTGAACTCCGTGAACGAAGCACGGCCGGATAATCTGGGCGATCTTGTCGCGACTAAGATTATTACTTCGGCGCGCAAACCACCGATTGTCGCCCGCACCCTTGGGCAGAGAAATTATCTCGACGCGATCCAGAAGAACGACGTGGTCTTCGGGATTGGGCCAGCTGGCACCGGCAAGACCTATCTGGCAGTGGCGATGGCCGTCGCCGCCTTGAAGAAAGAGCAGGTCGATCGCATTATTCTCACTCGACCGGCGGTCGAAGCGGGTGAGGCGCTGGGGTTTCTGCCCGGCGATCTTCAACAAAAAATAACGCCTTATCTACGGCCCCTCTACGATGCCCTCCACGACATGCTCGAGCCCGAAGAGTTAGAGCGCTACGTCGCGCGCGAGACGATCGAAATCGCGCCGCTTGCTTATATGCGGGGCCGCACTTTGAGCAACGCGTTTGTTATTTTGGATGAAGCGCAAAACACCACCACCGAACAGATGTTCATGCTCCTGACCCGAATTGGCCCGCGTTCCAAGTGTATCGTGACCGGGGACGGAACCCAGATCGATTTGCCGTTGAACAAGCGCTCGGGTTTGCTCGAAGCGCTCCAGGCCCTGAAGAATGTGTCCGGGATTGGGTTCGTTTATTTTAATGACAAGGATGTCGTTAGGCACGAGCTTGTCCGCGCCATCATTAACGCCTATCAGCAGCATCGTTCACCAGCCAACACTGGCGGGAGGGAGCGAAAGTAGCGGCTATGTTTAACTTCCTGCGCAGAACCCAGCTCGTGAAGCGCGGCCTTGCCTCAAGCAAGACCCGCCGTCGTCGCGCCTCGAACGAGATGTTGCGCAATCTCGAACACGCTCCCTGGATGAAGGTGACCATTTTCGTCGCCTTCGTTGCTGGACTTGCTCTTCTCATTTTTGGCGGTCAGCAACAGGAGCCCACCCGCAACTTCGTCTGTGCTCTCCTTTTGCTCGCCACGGCGATGGCGCAGCTGGCGGTGAACCAGCCGAACACGTTCAAGCGAAACTCTCGCGTCTTTCTTGTTTTTGGAATCATCTATCTCCAGCTCAGCCTAACGAAACTTCTTTTCGTTCTTTGTAATAGCGGCGTCGTTGCTTCCTTAACTCCGGAAACTGCCTGGTTAATTGCGCCCTATGCGTTGGCGCCGCTCATCCTCTGCGTTTTGCTGGGGCGTAATCACGGACTTTACGGCGCCGTCTATGTCAGCCTTTGGAGCAGCATCCTAGTCGGCAAGATCGACGCTCCCATCCTTGTTATTGGATTAATCAGCGGCTTCACCGCGGTTCTGCTCACACAACAGGTTCGCCGTCGCAGCCGGCTGATCCGCGCCGGACTTTGCGTTGGTGTCGCCATTTGGCTGCTCTCGCTCACGTTTGGATTAATCGGGCCGATCAATTTCTTTAATTTCAGCTCGATCAATTGGACGATGATCGGAATTCAGAGCGCGTTCGCCATCGGTAACGGCATCGTGACGGCGACTGTGGTCGGCGGCGTACTCCCAATGCTCGAGCAACTCTTCCAGATCACGACCGACATTTCCTGGCTCGAAGCGTCAGACCTGAATCATCCGCTGCTGCGCCGAATGACGATGGAGGCGCCGGGGACTTATCATCATAGCCTCGTCGTCGCTAATCTCGCCGAGTCCGCGGCGGAAGCGGTGGGCGCGAACGCGACCCTCTGTCGCGTCTGCTCTTATTTTCACGATGTCGGGAAACTGGTGAAGCCGGAGTATTTTACGGAGAACATGAATTTCGAGCGCAACCCGCACGATGATCTCGCTCCGACGATGAGCGCTCTTATCATCGTCGCCCATGTCAAAGAAGGTGTGGATCTCGCGCTCAAGCATGGACTCAACCGCCAGGTGATCGACGTGATTCAACAGCACCATGGGACGTCGCTGGTCTATTACTTCTACAAGCGCGCCTTGCAGCAGCTGGAGGATGCCAAAGCCGGCGGCAAGATTATGAAAATGCGGGAAGAAGATATTCCCGAAGTTTCCGAGGAAAATTTCCGCTACGGAGGGCCGAAACCACAAACACGGGAAAGCGCAATCATCAGCCTGGCGGATATGGTGGAAAGCGCCTCGCGCTCGCTCGAAAAACCGACTCCGGCTAAAATCGAACAGTTAGTCAATGACTTGATCGATCAGCGCCTGGCCGATCATCAACTCGATGAATGCGATCTAACCTTGCGCGATGTAAGGAAAATCGCGGAGCGTTTTCGTTTCACGCTCATGAATATGCTTCACACCCGCATCTCTTATCCGAAGGAGGGCAAGTCGACGGAGCGCCCCGACGAGACGCGGCCCGATGTCATGGCTGCCACCAAGCGACCGGCTTCCGCGCCACCGGTTTCCGCTGCCTGACGAGTGGAAAATTTTGCGATTGAGCGGGTGCGCGAATACGGAGCGCGGGTCGCAATTGTCCTTGGCTCCGGGCTTAATTCGTTAGTCCAACATCCGCCGCGCGAGCGCGTTGTCCCATATTCCGACGTTGGGGGTTTGCCGCGCTCCCTCGTCGAAGGCCATCTTAGCCGTTTCGTGCTTTCGGAGATTGGGGAAACGCCGGTCGTTTTTGCTCAGGGCAGGGTACATCTCTATGAAGGTCACAGCGCGTATGAGGTAGCCGCCGGCGTGCGCTTCCTCGCTCGCGCGGGAATCGAGCGCTTGATCCTGACCAATGCGGCCGGTTCGGTTCGTCCCGATTTTGAGCCGGGGTCGTGGATGATGATTACGGATCATTTGAATCTCACCGGCACGACGCCGCTGCTGGGCAGAACGGAATTTGTTGACCTCAACGACGCCTATTCACACCAGTGGCGCGAGCGTTTTGCCGCCGCCGCCAAGTCGAACAATATCGTATTGCATCAAGGCGTTTATGCCGGCGTCCTCGGCCCGGAGTACGAAACTCCAGCAGAAATAAAGATGTTGCGTGTCCTGGGCGCAGACGCGATCGGCATGTCGACTGTCTGCGAAACCATTCAAGCACGCGCTCTCGGTCTTGAGGTAGCGGGATTTTCCTGCCTAACGAATTGGGCAGCGGGATTGAATGCAACGCCGCTTTCTCATCGCGAAGTGCTCGCGGCCGGACAAGTCAGCGGGGAAGACTTGATTCGGTTGTTTCGGGCCGCTCTTGCCTAAGACTCAATCTCGGGCCGACGCGCCCGGGGTTCGCGGTCTTTCGTCGTGGCCGTACTCGGGCGAGTAACAAAAGGACCACCTTCTAGCGGGGCGGGGGAGGTAAACGCAACATCCGGCATATCGCTGGGTAGACCTTCGAGGGGGAATTCCTTGCGCAGAGGGAAATACGGATAACCATCCCACATAAGGATGCGCCGCAGATCGGGATGGCCATTGAAGCGCAGGCCCATCATGTCGTAGATCTCGCGTTCATGCCAGTCAGCCGTAGGCCAGATATCTGAGACTGTGTCAACTGTCAGCGCGTCTTCGCTTACCCGTAATTTAAGACGCAGATGGACCGAGAGAGTCATCGAGTAAAGTTCGTAAACAACTTCGAAGCGAGGTTCGCTCCCAAAGTTATCCACGCTTGAGATATCGAGCAGGTAATCGAAAGAAAGCTCTTCTTTGCAAAACTTAGCCACTTCCCGGATATCTTGCGCAGCAATGACAAAAGTAGTTTCGCCACGAAATTCACTCTTCTCTTGCAGCTTGGAACCAAAAAGCTCTGCAAACGATTTAAGCAACTCCGGGCCGGTCATTGGGAAGTGACGAGTCTAAAAGGGTTTGTCATCCTGAGCGGAGCGAAGGATCTCTGACTCTTGCTTGGGTCACGACGCTTGGCGCGAGAGAACATTGGTAATTTATGATAACCTTAACCGTCAGACTAACGATTCGATTTTGTCGATGAGTCCGCGTTTTTGCGAAGCGAACGAGCGCTCTCCAGTGATTTTGTCTTGTAACTTCATTAGACCCTCAATCAGCGCTTCTGGCCGTGGAGGACAACCTGAGACATAGACGTCAACCGGGAGAAGTCGATCAATGCCTTGCAGAACTGCATAAGACCGATACATGCCGCCGGTCGAAGCACAGGCGCCCATCGCGATTACCCATTTCGGTTCGGGCATCTGGTCGTAGATCCGTTTCACGGCCAAAGCCATTTTGTAAGTAACGGTGCCGGCAACAATCATGACATCACATTGCCGGGGCGAGAAACGCATCACTTCTGCGCCAAACCGCGCAATGTCGAACCGCGCGGAGGCGGTCGCCATCAATTCGATTGCGCAGCAGGCCAGCCCCATCGGCATTGGCCAAAGCGAGTTCTTGCGCATCCAGTTTATGGCCGCGTCGAGCTGAGTGAAAATCACGTTGCCTTCGATCTTCGAATCGTAAGCGACAGGCCGACTTTGCGGTGACGTCAGTGGCTCCGAAGTTGTGGCGGCGGACGGCATTGAGATAGTATCCCGAGAGCAGTCGCCGCGCGCAAGCGCGAATCGTTCCGACGCCGCTTTTTGCCTAACGAATCAGCAGGCGTGCTGCAATTCGTAGGCGTCGCCGTAACTGACTTTGCTGGAAGCGATTGTTTCGCGCACAACCCGGCCGAGTTCGGCCGCTTCGTACGGCTTCGCGATCATGCCGCGAAAACCAAAGTCCTCGGAGCGGCTCATCGTCGCGTCGAGCGCATAGCCGCTGGACACGATTGAATTCACTGTAGGATCAATATCGAGCAATCGCTTGAGAGCCTCTCTGCCGCCCATTCCGCCGGGGAGCGTGAGATCCAGAATGACAAGGTCGAACCGCCGGCCGCGTCCCATTGCTTCCCGATACAACTCGATGCCGCGCAGGGCGGTTTCCGCGGCAGACACTTCGTAGCCGAGATTCGTCAGGGTGTAGGTGACCAGGTCGCGAATCGGCTCCTCATCGTCCACGATGAGAACACGTCCGCTCCCTGTGATTGGTTCTTCCTTGGTGGCGACGGGTTCGGCAACGGGAGCCGGTTGATGGCGCGCAGCTGGAAGGTAAACGGTAAAGATTGCTCCAGCGCCCAGCTCCGACTCGACGGTAATAAGACCGCCATGGTTCTTGATAATTGAGTAAGTCGTCGCAAGGCCAAGGCCGCTTCCTTTCGGCTTGGTTGTAAAATACGGGTCGAAAATCTGTTTGAGATTTTTTTCCGGAATGCCGGTGCCTTCATCACGAACTTGGATTCGGATGTAGTCTCCCGGATTCAGATCGGGAATAGCGGGCTCGCTGTCCTTTTGACAGGAGAAGTTGCTGCAACTCACATGCAGGGTGCCGCCGTGAGGCATGGCTTGATCGGCGTTCACGACCAGGTTCCCGATCACCTGACTGATTTGTCCCTGATCAAACTCTGCCGACCATATTTCTGAATCGATTGCGAACTCGCTCCGGCTATGTGAACCACGGAGAGAGAAACTGACCGTTTCCTCAATCACCTTGGTAATAGACGCGGTCTTTTTTATCGGGGCGCCGCCGCGCGCGAAGGTGAGAAGTTGCGATGCCAGGTCGCGGGCTCGGAGCGATGCGTTCTTGGCGTCCTCAAGGCGAACGACCATCGGGTCTTCGGGCGGTAGGCGCCCAGCGGCGAGGGAGATATTGCCGATAATGGCGGTAAGCAGGTTGTTGAAATCATGCGCGATGCCTCCGGCGAGCAGGCCCAGCTGATCCAGTGTTTCCGCTTTGCGAGCCTCGACTTCATCGCGCTGCCGTTCCGTGATGTCCCGGAAAACGAGAACCGCGCCGCAAAGTTCATTCTTGCCGTCCCGCGTCGGAGACACAACCTGTTCAATGACGCGCTCAGCCCCATCGCGTGAAGTGAGAGTCGATCGCTCCGGAGCATTCAACAAAATCGCCTCGGCTTCACTGCGGAAACCGGATTTCACTTCCCGCTTCTTTCTTGGGCCGATCTCACCCGAGAGTTTGAGGACCTCCTTGATCGGCTGTCCAATCGCCTCACGCTCTGGCCATCCAGTAAGGGTTTCCGCGGCGGGATTGCAAACTAGGACGCGACCCTGGAGATCGATCGTGATCACACCCTCGCCAATCGAACCAAGGGTCACGGCCAGGCTTTTCTTTTCCGCGGCGAGAGCTTCTTCAAAGCGTTTTCGCTCCGTGATGTCGCGAATCATGGCGACATGGAGCCTTTTCTCTCCGGCGAGCATTTCGCTCAATGAAATCTCGACCGGGAACCTGGTCTCGCCTTTACGACTACAAGCCAATGCGCAGGTCGTCTTGCCAGTGCGCTCAGCGAGATGGGTCTTTTCCAAGGGAATGGGAGATTCCAATCCCTCAAGGAAAATCGTCGGAATCAACTCGGCAAATTCGGTCGCGATGGGTTCACTTTCGCCATAGCCAAACATTTGCTTGGCCGCCGGATTCATCGAATAAACCTTGCCCTTTTCATCAATCGTGATCATCCCGTCGAGAATCTGATCGATGACCGATTGAATGCGGATGTCGGCACTTGCCACTTTCTTGAGTTGGCGCCGGCAAAGGAAAAAGCTATAGAGATGAGCCGCGATCATAAGGGCGGCGACAAGGATGCAAAGAAGATCAACGCCGATCATGCTGACAAAACTGTGGCGACTGGCGGCCGTGGACCGCGTCAGATAGAGTTCGGTCTGTTCCTTTTCGAACTTGTCGAGGAGTCGCCGCACTTCGTTCATGCGGGATTCGCTCTTTCCCGCGGGCACAACCGAGAATGGATCTCGACCTTCGCGTTTCGCGGCCATCGCGGGAGTGGCGCATTCCGTGATCCAACTTTGCATCCGTTCCCGAATCTGGTTTAGCTGGTCGAGTTGGGCGGGTTCTTTGGCGATCAGCACTGCCAGGAACCCTTCAAAAGAAGACAGATCTGCAGAGGCTCGGCCGTACGATTCAGTCGCGGCCGAATCGCCTGTCAGAAGACAGCCGCGCATTTCCTTTTCCATTTCGACGATTGCCCGATGCATTTTGGTCAACATCTCCAAAACGCGCGACGTTTGGATGAGCCCGTCCTGTTGGGGCGATAAGTGGCTCAAATCGGATTTTGCGTCCTGCTGAACCTCTTGAAGGAGGGATTGTGTTTCCACAAGTTCAGGAGCGGCAAGTTGCGTTTTATCATTGGCTATACCGATTGAGCTGGAGTTGGGTAACACTTTGGTCGACAGCCACGTCTGGACGTTATTTCGTAATTTTAGGAACTGTTTTCTGCCGGACGGACTATCGTTAAGGAGTTGTCCGAGGCTCTCGCTGTCTTTGGCGAAGAGGCCCCGCAATTGATCCAGATCTTCCAAGTAGGCGCCACCTGACGAAAGAAGGTGGCCTCGATAAGCATTCTCTAAAGCCGCAATGTCGCTCGCTACCAAGCTCGCTAAACGCACGACCTCGGCACCCCGCGCTCTCGCCTGGGCCCGTCTTCGGTTTCGGTAAGTCCAACCGACCACACTGATCGTCAGGATGACGATGAGTAGCACGCCGGTGATCGTGCCTAGAAGAAGTTTAGAGTTGAATTTGTCGGCCGCGAAGAGCGAACCGATCTTGCGATCGAACCCGGGTTTGTCCTCTGACGCACTCCTGGTAGCGGCTTCAGGCGGGACAGGAGGCATAAGCTCCTTCTCACGAGCAATTCCTTTGCCATTCCACGGCAAGGGATTACATCAATCGCAAATCTATTCCTAATACAGGACCCGGACCAATGTGAGGCCCTGCGCCGGCGCGACAAATCCCACCCGCTGTGCGGTTAAACCGAGCAGTCGCTGCCGGACATCATCGACGCTTTTCTTGCCTTGCGCGCATTGCACCATCGCGCCGACCATCAGCCGCACCATCTTATAAAGGAAACCGTCGCCCTCGAACTCGATCACCGTTGTCGTGGCCGTCCGACGGAGCCGCGTCTTACGAATGGTCCGGACTGTAGAATCGACCGGATGACCCCGATTCGCGGCGAAGCCGGAGAAATCATGCGTTCCTATAAATAGCTTCCCGCAGGCGCGCAGACTTGCGTCGTCGAACTTTCCAATCACGTGCCAGGCCCGGCCAAATTCCAAGGGCAGAAGCACAGGCGTAGTAGCGAGCCGATAACGATAAACTTTTCCGCGGCAGGAAAAGCGAGCGTGGAAACTCGGCGCCACGAATCGGCAACGGAGGACCCTGATCTGTGGCGGGAGCGATGCGTTGATAGCTGAAGTGAGCACCGTTGGTTGCAATCGGGTCGATGGCAGATCGACATGCGCGCATTGCCCAAGCGCATGAACGCCGGCATCGGTTCGTCCTGCCCCATGCACGCGCAGCTTCTCGCCAACAACATTGGCGATCGCCGTCTCGATTCGATCCTGAATCGTGTCGCCGCGTGCCTGACTCTGCCAACCGGAGAACTGCGAGCCGTCATAAGCAACAATAAGCTTGAGTCTTCGATCGCTGCGGTGGACCGAGTTGGTTGATCCCTTAGGCAAAGGAATCCGGCAGCGCGCCGCTCTGATTGTGTTCCAAGCTGTCGAGATAACCCTGCAGGAGCATCTGCGCCGCGACCTGATCGACGTATCCTCGTGTTTGGCGGGTCGATTTTCCCGCTTCGCGAAGAGCGCGATGCGCGGCAACGGTTGAGAGTCGCTCGTCCCAGGTCCGGACTTCGCACCCGACTAATGCTCTGATCTTTTCGGCGAAGTTGGTCGCTTCCTCGGACGAGGCACCGGCGGTTCCGTTTATGTGCCGCGGCAGACCGACCACTATCTTTGCAACATCGTTGGCGCGTGCCAACTCTGCGATCCGCCCAGCGGGATCACGTGTTTTGGCAACCACGATCGTTTCGGCGGGATGCGCGAGCATCTGCAATTGGTCGGAAAGCGCTACGCCGATGCGCGCCGTTCCATAGTCGATCCCCATGATCCGCTTCATCGTTAGGTAAAGTGCGGGTTACTGCAATTCCGTTGGGAGTTTGGCCACCAGGTCCTTAATTTTTTCCGCGTCACGGCGATTACACACCAGGATGGAATCATCGGTTCGCACCACGATAAGATTGTGCACCCCGACGAGGGCAATTTCCGCGGGGCCTTCGCTGAAAACGATGTTGTCGCTCGCCTCGAGCGTCGTGAGATCGCAATTGGCCGCGTTTTTATTTTCGTCCTTCGTCAGATAGGCCGAGACCGCGCGCCAGCCGCCGACATCGTCCCAATCGAAACTGGCTTCCACCATCAATACCCGATGCGCCTTTTCCATGATTGCGTAATCGAATGAGATGATGGGCAGCTTGCGGAAGCGTTCCCGCAAAGCGTTTTCCCAATTACCTGGGGCGCGAATTTGCGAAATGAAATCCGCCAGTTCCGGCGCGTGGCGATTAAACTCGCTCAGCACCGTGGGAACGGACCAGACGAACATGCCGGCGTTCCAGCGAAAATTTCCACTGCGCACGAAACTGTCCGCCAGCTCGAGGTTGGGTTTTTCGCGAAAACGCACCACCCGAAAGATTTCGTTAGGCAAGGGTGCGCCCCGCAATGGCGCCGACGCCCCCCGTTCGATGTAACCGAAACCAGGGCACGGCCAGGTCGGCTTGATTCCGATCGTGACCAGCGCTCCCGTTTCTTCCGCAGCGCGCGCGGCGGTTGCCATGGTTTTTTGAAATGCCTCCCGATCCTTGATCACGTGATCGGCGGGCAGAACGAGCATGGTCGCCTGATGATTGCGCGCCGCTACCCAGGCGGTGGCGAGAGCGACCGCGGCGGCCGTGTCGCGTTTCGCGGGCTCAGCCACAATGTTTTCCGGCGGCAGATTCGGCAGGAGCCCACGCACCGCCGCTTCCTGGTCCACATTTGTCAGGACGAGAATGCGTTCGTTAGGCACGAGACCCTCGAGACGATCCACCGTCTCTTCGAGCAGAGTCTTTTCCGAAACCAGCTTGAGCAACTGTTTGGGACGAGCGCGCCGGCTCAACGGCCAGAAGCGTTCACCGCTTCCGCCCGCCAGGATGAGCGCGAAAATCGAATTCGTCATGAAAAATACGGGAGCACGGAACTTGCTAAAAGCTGATTGCCGCTTCCTTTTTTGGCTGCGGGAAGTATAGGGTAGGCGATGTCAATTTTGTTATCCATTCCAAAAACGGGCGAGACACTGCCGCTGGACGGCCTGCTTTCCCTGACCCGCGCTTCTTTTGGCCTTGGGGTGGGATTGCTCATAGCGGAACGTTTAAATCGACCCGCCCGACAGGCCACAGCCATCGCGTTAGTCTCTCTCGGCACGCTCGCTGTTATTCCATTAGTGGTGAAAATGGCAATGGCCCGGATCAATCGGCCTGAGTCCGACCGCGTCATGCGTCGTCGTCTGCGTTCCATTCGTGACGATTCCGGTTATGGGTCAGAGCACGATATTTATTAATATTTTCCTGCGCGTCCTGGAGGGACGCGCCGCCGGGTCGTCCGTATTTTTTTCTCTGTCGTCGCGCTTTTAGCCGCTTAGCTGCTAGCACGATTAACCCCGCACGTCGCACGGTTGTGGGCCGTGATCGGTGATCCCGGTTTTGCTGCCAGAGCACTTGCAAGCTTGCTTGATCCATCGGCTTCGCCGAATTAAGTCAATGACCTCGAACGCCGCCACCATCACCCGCACTGCTCTTCGCGAACGATGCGACGCCATTCTGCGGGAAGAAGAAAACTTGCGCGATGGCGGAGGAAAGATTGGACAGGATCGCCAACGCAAGTTGGGACGCCTGCCGGTGCGTGAGCGAATCGCCCAGCTGGTCGATCCCGGCGCAGACTTTTTTGAGATTGGCTTGTGGGCCGCCTACAAAATGTACGAGCAGTGGGGCAGCGTGCCCGCGGCGGGCGCAGTCGTAGGGATCGGTAACGTTGCCGGCCTTCCCTGCATGATTGTCGCCAACGACGCGACCGTGAAAGCCGGCGCCTTTTTTCCCCAGACCGCCAAGAAAATCATTCGCGCGCAGCGCATCGCTTTCGAATGCGCGTTGCCGATCATCTATCTGGTTGATTCTTCCGGCGTTTTCCTTCCGATGCAGGACGAAATTTTTCCGGATGAAGACGATTTCGGCCGGATCTTTCGCAACAACTCCGTCATTTCGGCCGCCGGCATTCCGCAGTTCGCAGCCATCATGGGCAACTGCGTCGCGGGCGGTGCTTATTTGCCGGTCCTTTGCGACAAGATTCTCATGACTGAAGGGAGCGGCCTTTATCTGGCTGGTCCGTCGTTAGTCAAAGCTGCCATCGGACAAATCGTTGAGGCCGAAGAGTTGGGCGGCGCGCACATGCACGCCGAAGTCAGCGGCACCGTCGACTTCTACGAGAAGGATGACCCGTCCTGTCTGAAGCGACTGCGTTCGCTTGTCGCTCATCTGCCGGAAGCCGAAGCGAACAGGAAAATTGGGGTGGCGAAGGATGCGACTCAGCCAGCGAACGATCCAAATGCGGTTTACGACTTGATCAGTCTCGAAGGGCAAAAGACGTATGACGCACGCGATCTTCTCGCTTCAATCATCGATCGCGATTCGCTCGATGAATACAAGGCGGATTACGGCAAAACGCTCGTGACCACCTACGCGCGCATCGGTGGTCATTCGGTCGGAATTGTCGCCAATCAACGGCAGCAGGTGCGGACGAAGAAAGCCGGCATCCAAATGGGTGGCGTCATCTATTCCGATAGCGCGGACAAGGCGGCGCGGTTCGTCATGGACTGCAATCAGACCGGTCTGCCCATTATCTTTTTCCAGGACGTAACCGGCTTCATGGTCGGGCGCGACGCGGAACAAAGCGGGATCATTCGCAGCGGCGCGAAGCTGGTCAACGCGGTCAGCAACTCGATCGTCCCAAAAATCACGGTGGTCGTTGGTGGATCGTTCGGCGCCGGCAATTATGCAATGTGCGGCAAGGCTTACGACCCGCGCTTTCTTCTCGCCTGGCCGAATGCTCGTTATGCGGTGATGGGCGCGGCGCAGGCCTCTGACACAGTATTCTCTATCCTGAAGCGCTCCCGTGAGCGCGGCGACAAGAAAGCGTCACCGGAAGAACTCGAACAACTGCGGGCCAAGGTAAAAGAAAGTTACGAGGAACAGACTGACATTAGATATGGCGCCGCGCGCGGCTGGATCGACGCGATCATCCAACCGCACGAAACGCGCTCTGCCCTCTTACGTTTGTTAGGCTATGTCGCGCGCCCGATGCCGAAGGCGCGCTTTCACATGGGCGTGGTGCAGACTTAAGAGAGTGTCCGTGCTCCTATTATAGCCGCGGTATCATTACTGGAATTCGTAGGGACCCATATCGATGATGGCGTTGCCATCATCGTCTCCATCAACGACACGCTCCTGCCGAGAGAAGTCTTTTCGCGGCAGCAGTGGCGCGGAGTTAGTCCCAGCATCAATTGCTGGCGAATCCGGCATTAACTTGAAGTTCTTACGCCTGTTAACAAACTTGGGATCTGCCGAGATGTTTCCATTCTGTGATTCGAATCCAGCGCACGTGCCTGCGAAACCCATGCCACCGGGGCTAAAGCCGTCCGAATTTGCCACCGACGGCGGTAGGTTGCTGTTGGCACCTTCGCAAAAGACTGCGCTTTGTCCGTGCTGTCCGATCATCAGATTGTTGTAGAACGGCACTTGGTTATCAAAGCCGTCGGCGTAGACGGCGGACCCCGCCAACTGTCTAACAGGGTTATTAGCAATCGTATTATTCACGAGTGTGAGACCTGACTGGCCCCCAAGCATGGAAAAGTAAATCCCACCGCCCAGGTCCGCAGTGTTTCCATAAATCAAATTCTGCACAATACGAGCCGGAGATTCGCTCGCTATGTAGATGCCTCCGCCCACAGCCGCCGGGATGACACCGCTTACCGAGTTGCCCTTGATCACATTACCCCTGATCGTCACGGCACCCGATGCGAAAAGGCTGATTCCTCCGCCGTTGCCACTCGTCCAGGAATTGTTTGAGATCACATTGTTGAGGATTTGTGTCGTTCCGATTCCACCGACGGAAATTCCGCCACCGCCGATTCCTCCGCTACCGGCTCCCTGCGTGTTGTTCTGGATCTTGTTCCCTATGATTCGCGGCGATCCGAACTCAACTGCTATGCCGCCGCCGCCGCCCAACGCCGTGTTATCGGTAATGATATTGTCCGAAACCGTAGGCGAACTGTAGCTGATGTAGATCCCTCCGGCCATATATCTCGACTCATAGCTGGATGCGCCGTGCTGGAGGGTGAACCGGCTGAGCATCGAGTCTGTCGTTTCTCCGCTGGAAAATGTGACGACGGGCGCGATGTTACCGCCGTCAACGATGGTGACAGCGGCGCCGCCAGCGCTGCTCACGGTGATTGCTTTTCCATTGAAGTTAATGTTCTCGAAGTAGGTGCCAGGATCGACCAGGACGGTATCGCCGTTTGCAGCGGCATCCATACCAGCCTGGATTGTCGCTTCCTCCCTCGGCACGTGGATCGTGGAGGCCGAGACCGAAGTGGCGGTGGCGAAGCCGAGCAGAATGATCGAAAACATCAGGGGTATAAATCTCTTTTTCATTGCAGGGCCCGCTACATAGTTCCCGCCCCTTTGGCAAGCTCGTAATGGGGTTCGGAGGCCGATGTTCCCTCTCTAATGGTCGTAGCGTTTTTCGCCGGCCTTGATTGCTACCGCCAAGTCATTCCCCTCCGGGGGCAGCGGACACGTCGCGAAGGGTGTGAAAGCACACGGTGGATTCTCCGCTTTATTGAAGTCTAGCGTCGTCTTGCCATCCACCGGCTTATCTGCGTTGAGAAATCGTCCCGCACTATAAGTCTCGCTCGAGTTAGAAGCGTCGCGAAAGATGATAAAGAGTGACCCGTCGTCCTGTAGAACTGGTTGAAGCGAGTATCCCTGGCCTTGCAGGGTGAAGCGCAGCAGCCCTGGACTCTTCATCTTGAAATGACCGCCCAGCACATTCGGAACCATCAACTCCTTTGGTTCCGGGAGCGCTTCGAGACGAGCCGGGACTCGGTAACTCTCGTTGACCGGAAACCAATTCTGGCCTTTGAACTCTACTCTCGCCTTACTCTGGTTATCCTTTAGCCGGATACCGAAGCGATCCTCACGCCGGATCAAATAAAACATCTGACTCCCGACACGAATTTCGGTCGGTTTTCCTTTCTCATCGGAGACGAGATCCATGGTCGAAACTGGTTTTCCATCGCACTTGGCCTCAACCCCATCGGCAACCTTCAACGTCGCCACACCGTTTTTGAACTCGATCTCACCCAACTTCCCCTGGGTGAAGTTATCCGACAGCCGCACATCGAACTGTGAACCGGCGCCGACCGTGTTCACGCCATCTTTCAGCCAAAACAGTCCTGCCACCGTCAGCCAACCATCCTCCTTCTTCAGGTCAGCCGCTTCGTCGCTCCGCCATTTCTCGACGTCTTTCACGTAGTCTGATTGCGCGAGCACCGAGCCGAGCGAGATGACGATCGTCACCAGGCAGAGAGCGAATTTATTTTCCATATACCTGCCTTAGCACGGAACAATGCCCCTTGGCGAATCACGTGTCTCAAACACGAAGCCAGGGCCGTAAAAGTTCTCGCGGTTAAGACTTAACTTTATTATAGATGTGTGGCAACGCCACCAATGATTACTGGTCTTGAGAGTGACTCACCGCCCGCGAATCTGCCTTCACCTCGGCCGGATGAAGACTGGCTCAACAAGCATACGTATCTTATCAGCCTTGTCCGGGAAGCGAGCCGTCAGCCACCACCCCAATTGGATATTTACTTTCTTGGTGATTCGATCACGGAGTGGTGGCCACTTATGGCAAACGAGGTTTGGAACGCGGAATTCGGCAGGCTAAGGGTGCTCAATTGTGGCGCGAGCGGCGATCGGACGGAGAACATTCTTTACCGGATCACTCATGGTGAGTTCGAGCAGATTACGCCGAGAGTCATTGTGCTCCTGGCCGGGATCAATAACCTTGGTGGCTCGCCACAGCTTAAACCTCAAGAGGTGGTGCGAGGGCTTGAACAGATTGTTGCTACGCTCCGAGCCAAATCGCCCGCGAGCAAAATTCTTCTCCTATCCATCTTTCCAGCCGGCCACCGATCAGATCCAATTCGCAGCCGAATTATCGACACGAACAAACGCCTGAACAGCCTGGTTGATCAGGCGTCCGTCTTCTATCTCGACATTTATGAGAAATTTCTGGATCCGGAGGGAAATCTGCCGGCCTCGATTGCCCCGGACGGCCTGCATCTGAACGCCGCGGGCTATCAGATCTGGGCAGATGGGATGCGTCCTGCGTTGCATGAATTGCTGCCCAGATCGGAGGAACCGCTGCTGAGCGGTAACTGAACGCTGTTCTTCGCGGTTCCTGCGGCGCCAAACAGCCCGTTGAATAAGTTTTCGCCCGATAACGTCATAACGAGTCGGATGCAAAAACCAGATTGGGACGTTTTTTGGGAAAAACGGCGACCGAGCTTTGTCTTCGGAGTCCTTTGCCTGGTGGGAGCGATTGCTGTGGGCCGCGTCGCGGTCATCGCGCAAAAACTTGATCCGTGGCAGGATTTTTGGGTTGTTTTTCTTTTTTCCCTGTTACTGATTTGGGCTGCGGTAGCCACCTTCTTCGCCAGAAGTCGTTTTATTCAGAGAGTTTCGAGCGAGAACATTGAGGCGCGCTTGAATGAGTGGATTTTGAAATTTCGATTTGCCAGCCAGAAGCTGCCTGATTCCGCAGGGTATCGTTTTGCGTATCGTATCACGGCCGGAGACGGCCAGGCGATCGTGATAGGTCGACCTACTAAGCTGGATAACTATCTTCGTTACCGGACTGATGTAACCGTCCCGGAGCGACACCGCCGCGCGCTGAACGATCTCGGGGAAAATGGCCGCGCGCGGTTCATGGCCGAGTATATGGCGGAGTGCGCCAAAGCCCGTGTAAACATTAGCTCCGCGCGGGCTCTACCGCTTACTGTGAAAATCGAGCGCACTCGACCAATCACGCGCCACTTGAACGCGGATGACTTATGGACTGGTTTGGAAGCAATTTTGCAGGATATAGTTATCGTCGTCAGTCACATCGATCTTTGCCTGGAAAGGGTGAGGGAGCCGCGCGAGGAGATTACTTCGGCAATGTTTGCAGCTCCTTCATCATCGACACCTGATACGGAAAGCTGGACAGATACGGCAGCATCTAGAAAAGCGGACAGCGTGGAGGGATGATCCGCGGCAGGCGAATGTCCGTGTTTCTATTGTAGCCGCTTCGCTGTGCGAATGTTGTAGGCCGCGTTTGCCTGGCCTGCCTCGCGATGCGACCCCTCCAGGCTATGTCCAATTCCTGACGCGGCGCCGTGCGGGTTGCACATCAAGAGCTTTACTTCGCGTGTAGCCAAAAGATTGTTTCGGCGAGGCGCCGAAACCGGCGGGCGAGACGCCCACCCTACCCGAGACAGAAATTCTTCTGGGCTGGCAGCAAGACCTATGGCATCACGAAATAGATGAAAATCTTGAGCATTATTGTGCGGGTCCTCCTGGGACTTGTTTTCGTTGTCTTCGGCTCGAATGGATTCCTCCGCTTCCTTCCCATGCCGGAACCGCCGCATAATCTCGCGGGCGAATTTATCCATGCTTTCATGGACAGTGGTTATGTTTACGCCGTCGCCGCGTGTCAGGTCCTGGGTGGGTTACTCCTTCTCCTCGGTCGCTTCGTTCCACTTGGTCTTACGATCCTTGGGCCGGTCATTGTGAACATTGTGCTTTTCCACATTTTCCTTGCCGCCGACGGCCTCCCGCTCGCCATCGTGATTGCAGCGCTCTTCCTCTTTCTCGTTTGGCGCTACTGGTCAGCCTTCGCTGCGATCGTCACGCCATGACGCCTGGGCGTTAGGCCGGGTAGCGATAAATTACTGAAAGTGCGCCGAAGAATTCGACCGACTCGCTCGGCACTGCCCCAAGCGACGTCGCCACGCGGATAGACGCTGCGTTTGCGGGACGGATGATACTGGTGATCTCTTTTCGCCCCAGCGTCTCGCGAGCGTAGCGTAACGCCGCGCCCGCACCTTCGCGCGCGAAGCCCTTGCCCCAAG
>Ga0163162_10000793_pt1 | contig 29396 bp, 31 predicted proteins | sample S55metaG_FD_115310 | JGI IMG/M metagenome (GOLD analysis project Ga0163162, IMG submission 115310) | Switchgrass rhizosphere microbial communities from Kellogg Biological Station, Michigan, USA - S5-5 metaG | ecosystem: Host-associated > Plants > Roots > Rhizosphere > Soil | place: USA... | reverse complement strand
CTCGGCGCTCGCGGTCGTCCTGTTGGCGGCCTTCCTCGAATCCGTCGCCTTCATCGGCACCTTCATTCCCGGCAGCAGCGTCATGTTCCTGGCGGGCGCGCTCGTCGGGACGGGCTCGCTCAATCTCGGCTGGGTTTTCGCCTGCGCAATCGCGGGCGCCGTGGCAGGCGACGCGGCGAGCTACTGGTTCGGCTCGCGCTACAGGGAGACGATCACGCGGATGTGGCCGTTTCGTACCCACCCCGGCGTGCTCGCGGCAGGCCAGCGCTATTTCGAGGCGCACGGCGCGAAAAGCGTAGTGCTCGCGCGCTTCGCACCTCCGCTACGGGCCATCGTACCGGTCGTGGCGGGGACGCTCGGCATGGCGCCGGGCCGCTTCCTCGTGATCAACATCGTCTCGGCGCTCATTTGGGCGCCCGTGCATATCCTGCCGGGTGTCGCGGTCGGTGCGTCGATCGAACTGGCGGGCGCGGTGTCGTTCCGCCTCGTGGTCATCATCGCGGTCCTGGTCGCGGCCGCGTGGCTCACGTACAACATCGTTCGCATCGCCGCGTACCACGCGCGCTCGTGGACGAACTCGTCGCGCCGTGCCCTCTTGCGCTGGGCGGATCGCCACCATGGGGCCGCCGGACGCGAGATCCTGCGCGTGCTCAATCCCGAGAACTCGCCAGCGGGACTGCTCGTGACGATCTCGCTGTTCGTGATCGTGTCCGCATCGGTGTTCCTCGCGATGGCGAGGAGCGTCGCGCGCGGCGACCCGCTGGTCCAGGTGGACATGTCGGTGCAGCGCTTCCTTCAGTCGTTTCGCTCCGCCTGGGCCGACGATGTCTTCTCCGCATGCGCGACGCTCGGCAGCGTGCCCATGCTCGCCGCGCTCGTCGTCATGATCGTGCTGTGGATGACGCTGGAGCGCCGCTGGCGTGCCGTTGTGTACTGGCTCGTCGCAGTCGTGTTCTCGCAGTTGCTGATCCTCGCGATGCAGCTTGCCGCGCGGCACGCACCGCTCGCGTGGATTTCATCCAGCCTGCATGCATTCCCGAGCAATCGCATCGCTGCGGTGGTGGTCATCTACGGCTTCCTCGCCGTCGTGATCGCGCGACGGGTGGGCATGGTGTCGCAGATTCTGGTCGCCGTGGCGACGGTGGCGATCATCACGGTAACGGCCGTGAGCGGGCTCTATTTCGGCCGATTCACGTTTTCCGACGCGATGGGCGGGGCCGCGCTCGCGGCGCTCTGGGTATTTCTCGTCGCGCTGACCGTGGTGTGGCGGCATCCGGAACGCCCGCCCGCACGCCCGTTCATGCCACTCGCGTTTCTGGCCATGATCGGCGCGGGTGTCGCGGTGCAGCTCGGCACGCTCCCGCAGGATCGGGTGGCCGCGAACGCGCGCGCGGCGGCGGTCACCGTGATTACGCCGGCGCAATGGACCGATTCCGTCTGGAGGACGTTCTCGTGCTATCGATCGAGCATGGAAGGCGACAGGCGCGAGCCTATCGTCGTGCAGTGGACGGCGAGCGCCGAGCAGGTCGAGACCCAGTTGCGCAGCCTGGGCTGGATCGAGGGAACGCGGCTGGGTGCGAGGAGCCTGCTCACGCTCGTGTCGCCGAACGCGGTCGCGACGGCGCTGCCCGTGCTGCCCCGTCTGAACAACGGTGAGCCGTCGGCGCTCGTCTTCACGCGCCTTCACGCGAGCGCCGACGAGCGCGACGTCCTGCGCTTCTGGCCGACCCGCTATGCCGTCGAGCATCGGAACGGCGCGCCTCCGACACCGATCTGGCTCGGCTCGCTCGTTCACGAGCGCTTGCGCCGGCCATCGTGGCCCTTCAACGTGCTGCGTCCGACACGCGAGGTCGATTCGCTGATTTCCGAGCGTGGAGATGGGTCGCCGTGGCGCGAGATCGAAGTGGCGAGAAGTGCGAGCTGCGAAGGGGTGAGGGTGACGCTCATTGCGTCGAGAGGACGATGATGTTCGACGCGCGATGGTTCGCATATGCCGCCCGCAATGACGAAACCGGCGCAACGGCGCTCATCCGGGCGCGGTACGCGAACCAGGCGATGTGCGCAGCCCCGCACGCGAAGGAACCCGCGAGCTCTGAGGTTGCCCACGAGCCAGTCAGCAGCGGTTTCTCCATGCGAAGCAGGGGCACGATGAGCCCTGTGCGATCACCGATCTGCACGGCATGAAGGGGAGCGCAGGACAATTGCTGCCACGGTCCCAATGCGGAACTCACTGCGAAAGAGGCCCTTCAGGTTCCAGCGCCGCGCCTCCGAGTATCGAGTTGGCATCGGCGCGCGCGTTGTCGAGCTGCACCACGCTCGCCTGCCGTGCCGCGAGCGCGTCGCGATGTGAGATGGCCGTGAAGATCGCCTTGTGGCGAGGCAGCGAAAGCGCGTGCGTGTTGGGATGGCGGCTCGTGAGCCTGATCGACTCGGAAAGCGCGAGCGACAGCATGTTGCCGATATACGCGAGCATGTCGTTGTGCGTGGCGGTCATGATCGCGCGATGGAATGCCAGGTCGGGTTCGAGCAGCGCGTCCGCCGTTTTCGCGTCTTCCATGCGCGCATAGGCGGCGCCGATGCGCGCGATGTCTTCATCGGTCGCCGAGATCGCGGCGAGCGCCGCGGCGGCGGGCTCGATGATCTGGCGCACGGTCAGGAGCGAGCGGAAGAACGCGCCTTCGGGAAGGAGCTTGACGGTCCAGACGAGCACATCCGGGTCCAGCATATGCCACTCGTCGCGCGCGCGTACGACGCTGCCCACGCGTGGCTTCGAGACGACGAGCCCCTTTGCGACGAGCACGCGTGTCGCCTCGCGCAGCACCGGACGGCTTACGCCATAGCTTTCGCACAGCGTGGGCTCGGCAGGCAGACGCTGCCCCGGCACGAACGCGCCGCTCACGATCTGCATGCCCAGTTCCTGCACGATGCGCGCATGCAGGCTCTTGCGTTTCCCTGGCGTGCGGTAATCCATGATTGTGCGGCCGCGTCACCGCGACCGGCGCGTCCTCGTTCGAGTTCGAGTGGTCAATGCACGGTCGTAGCGCGCATCGCCCGATATTCCCGTCTCACGATGTCCATCAGCTCTGCCACCGACGTGTTTGCACTGCGCTGCTCGTACGTCACGCGGCCTCGCTGCATCAACATGATGCGGTCCGCGATGTCGAGCGTCTGCGCATAGTTATGCATGATCATGATGATGGAAAGCCCGCCTTTTTCCTTCAGCCGCATGATCAGGTCGATGATCAGGGCCGCCTCGCGGGCGCCCATCGCCGCGAGCGGTTCGTCGAGCAGGAGAATCCTCGCGTTCGAATGCACCGCGCGCGCGACGGCAATGGCCTGGCGCTGGCCGCCCGACAGCCGTTCTACAGGCAGATCCACCGAAGGCACATGCACGCCGATGTCGTCGAGACACTGCGCCGCGCGCTCGCGCATCTGCTTGTGATCGAGGAGCCGGAACGGCCCGCGTCGCACGATCTCGCGGTTCAGGAACATGTTGTGATAGATGCTGAGGGAGTTCGCAAGCGCAAGGTCCTGATACACGCATTCGATGCCGAGCGCGCGAGCGTGATCGACGGAGCGCAGAAGGGTTTCCTCACCGTGCACGTGGAGCGTGCCGCCCGACTGCTGGTGAAAACCCGTGAGAATCTTGACGAGCGTGGATTTGCCCGCGCCGTTGTCGCCGAGGATGCCGAGAATTTCGCCGCCGCCGAGCGTGAGCGAGACGCCGTCGAGCGCCGTCACCGCGCCGAAGCGCTTGACGAGATTGTCGGCACGCAGCGCCACTGCGCTTTGGGCGGCTTGCGGGGCGGTCTGGGTAGCCTCCATCACCGACTTCCTTTGCGGCGGATGCGCCCGATGTGGATGTTGAAGATCATCGCGGCGAGAATCGCGGCTCCGAGGATGATGTTGAACGTGAACGCGTTGATGCCGATGAGCGTGAAGCCGTCGTTGAGAATGCCGAGCACCGCGGCGCCGAGGAGCCCGCCTATGATCGTCCCCGAGCCGCCGGTGAGCGGCGTGCCGCCGATCACGGCGGCAGCCACGGCGAGAAACATGATCTGGTTGCCCCCCGCTTGCGGGTCGATCGAGGTGATGCGAAAGCTCTCGAGGATGCCGGTGAAACCCGCGAGCACAGCGGCGAGGATGAAGTTGCCGAAGCGCAGCCGGTTCACGTGAATGCCGGCCTCGCTCGCGCCGACGGGATTCGCGCCCGCGGCCTGGGTATGCAGGCCCCAGCGCGTGTGGCGCAATAGCGTGTGCATGACGAACGCGATCACCGCTGTCCAGATGATTTCGCTATAACCCGAGGCGCCCATGATTGCGGCGAACCCGGGCGACCCCGGTGTCGCCGCCGGGGTGCCGCGCGAAAGAGTGAGTGTGACGCCGTTGATGAGGAAGAGCGTACCGAGCGTCGTCACGAACGAGGGCAGGCGCAGCCACACGGTCACGGCGCCGTTCACGAAGCCGATCACGGCGGCGGCCGCGAGACCTGCAACCAGCGCAAGCCACATGGGCGCGCCGGCGTCGCTGGCGAACACCATCATGAACGGCGCGAACGCGAACACCATGCCCGCCGAAAGATCGATGTCGCCTCCGATCATCAGCATGATCTCGCCGAATGCGATGATCGCCACCGGCGCGATGAACTGCGAGAGATTCACGAGGCTCGCATGCGTGAGCAGGAAGTCGTGATTGGCGAATTCGAAATACGCGGCGAGCAGCACGGCCACGAGCAGGATACGCAGCTCGGCCGCCCAGTTGGAAATCAGCGCACTGCGCGGCCGCTCCGGCCGCGCAGGGGTTTGCAGCTCGTGGGATTCGTTCACCGTATCGGTCACGATTTGATTGCGCCGCTCATCGGGACGATCTGCGGCTTGGCGGTCTTGCCTTCATAGCGCGTCGACGTATTCAGATACGGCTCCACGGTGCTCTTCGTCACGAACTTGAGGCCCGTGTTGACGTTCGCGGGTCCGACGAGCCCGCCCGACGCGAGGAACACGAACGCTTCGACCACTGTATAGAAACCCTGGACGTATGGCTGCTGATCGATGGTGAAATCGAGGAAGCCTTCGTGAATGAGCTGAATCGTCTGCGGCAGCAGATCGAAGCCGCCCCCATGCACGCCCTTCGAAGGCAGGCTCGATTCCTTCATTACTTGCGCGACGCCCTGCGTGCTGCCCGCATCGACCGCGAACATGCCTTTCAGGTCCTGATGGCCCAGATAGAAGGACTTGATCTTCGAAAGCTCTTCGTTGACCGTTGCGCCCGTCGCGACGGTCTGGATGTCGATCTTCTTTCCCGACTTCTTTATCGCGTCGCTCGCGCCATCGAGACGCGGCTGGATGTTGAGCTGGCCGGGCGTCGCGATGAACAGCGCGACGAGGCCGCCGTCGACGATGCTCGCGATGCGCTCACCCATCTGATAGCCCGAGAGATAGAGATCCTGCCCGATATACGCGAGGCGCGGATTGGTCTTGCCGCGCGGCGCGTCGGCGTTGTACGCGAGCACCGGGATGCCCGCGTCGAGCGCGGCCTGGATCGGCTTGTCGAAGGCAGAGGGATCGACGATAGGCACGGCGATCGCGTCGGCTTTTGCCGCAATCGCGGAGTTCACCGCGCGCACCATTTCGCCCGCATCGGAGGTCGCGGAGCCGGTCCACTGATAGTCCATGCCGAGCATCGAACAGGCATCCTGAATCCCGTATTGCGTCGGCACGAAGAACGGATTCGTGGTGACGTGATTGACGAACACGATCTTCCATTTCTTGTGCTGCGGGAACGCTGTTTCCGCGGCTTGCGCCGCCGAAATCAGCGCGCTCGAGCCGCCGCCCGCCGCACCCAGCAGCGAGAGCGCCGCACCCAGCCCGGCGCCCTGCATGAGGCCGCGCCGGCCTGTGCTGAGCAAACCGTTGCCGTCCCGCGTGCTGGTGTCATTCGCGTCATCCCGATTCTGCGCCATGTCAGTCTCCGTGCTTTTCTTAGTTAGTCGATTTGATCGACTTGTCGCCGATCGCCTTCAGATATGGAACGGCATCTGCGTATCGCGTTAAAGCAGCTTTCATGAATCAAAGGCGTGAGAGAAATGCACGTCCCGCGTGATGCATGGGTTTTGTCATCACGCTCGCGTGGCGCAGCGGGTATGGGTTTTCCTGCTTGTCGTAATCGTGTGAGACGTCGAGCTTGAGGCCGACGCCCTTCGCGACTGCTGCATGGAGGAGGGGGCACCTCAATCGAACGGGCAGTTTCATGCGTGCCTCCGATGCGGCTCGGAATTCTTGATGTCTTCCATTCATGGCGCTTACGCCAGGCCCGAGCATTGAACGGGAAATGCTGCGCTATCCAAAATTCTGGTTTTCTCGCTGCCACTTGCCTTTGCCTCAATAGGCAAACTATATGCAGCGTACTCTCCTGTTTCGATAAGCGTTTTCCCGATAAGGCCTGGGCAATAGTCATGCTATTGGATGCCCTCCTGAGGCAAGAAGGTGTCTGCTCGGCATCGGCGGGGCCGGTGTGAACCTTCTCGTTGATCGTCGGCTTTCGAAGCCATGCGCGGAACGTGTGGTGCGTTCGCCGAGCATCGACAGGAACTCGGGAGGGGGTATTCCCTGATGCTGAATTGATCTACCACGACACCGCGACGAAGCTGCGGACTCGATCTTCTCGTCGATTCGCCCGGATCGGAATGCTTCACTTCGCCGTGCCATGCGCTGGGCTTCCGACGCCCGTACGCGCCGCCCGGATTGCCCGGGGACATCGGGGCCGACGCCTTCAATCGCCGATCAAGCTTGGCACATTGATTGCCTTGAACGTACCGTAGCACCCGGATTTCATGAAATCGTCGATGACCGGTTCCACATGAACGGGTGCGAGGCGGCAACGCGCCCGCAATCGCGCGAGGGAACGCAGTTGGAGGAAATCATGAATCCCGGTGCGATGTCTTTGCGTCTGCTGGTCGAAAAATGGCTTGCACCTACGCCGGCGATGCCGGCGCGCATCGCGCGCTTCAGCCGCATGACGCCGGATCAAAGGCGCTACGTTTGCGTCGAGTCTTTGCGGCCTGGCGGTACGCTCGTGATTTTCTTCTTCAGGCACGACGACCGTTCATGGCGAGTGTTCCCGCCAGCCGCCCCGCGGCCCGCAATGAAAGCCTGCTGATACGTGCGCACGCCGGGCACGTGATCCGCCGGTCTGGATGGAAGCGCCTTACACGCGAAGTCCACGGCTCTTCAGGCGATACACCAGTTGCGGCCGGGTGATGCCGAGTGTGCGGGCAGCCGCCGAGAGGTTGCCGCCAGCTCGCTGCACGGCACTCTTGAGCAGTGCCGTTTCGATATCGTCGAGCGACGTGGGTTCCACATCCCCGCCGATACCCAGCAGCAGGCTGTTCACCTTGCGGGTCACGCGCTCCACCTCTCCGCTGCCGGTCCTGTTCGCCTGATCCAGCAGCGACCCCGACGCCGTCAGCGAACCGTCGTCGCCGATGCCGAACATCTGCGCGTCGACGGTCTCGCCGCTGATGAAGAGATGACTGATATCGATCGCGCCGCCATCGGGCGCGAGAATGACGCCGCGCTCGACGATGTTCTCCATTTCACGGATATTGCCGGGCCAGCCGTAGTTGAGCATCGCGTCGAGGGCGCGGCCGGTAAAGCCCGTGACGTCGCGCGCATGGCGCGCGCGGTACTTGCGCAGCATGTGGTTGAGCAGGATGGGCAGGTCTTCGCGGCGTTCGCGCAGTGACGGCACGCGAATCGGAAACACGTTCAGGCGAAAGTAGAGGTCTTCCCGGAAGCGGCCGGCGCGAATTTCATCTTTGAGATCGAGATTGGTCGCTGCGACCACGCGCACGTTCACGCGCCGCGTCTGCGTGTCGCCCACGCGCTCGATCTCGCCCTCCTGAAGCGCGCGCAGCAGCTTGCCCTGCGCGGTCATGCTGAGAATGCCGATTTCATCGAGGAACAACGTGCCCCCGTTCGCGCGTTCGAAGCGGCCCGGACGGCTTTGCGTCGCGTCGGTGAAGCCGCCTTTCTCGACCCCGAAGAGTTCCGATTCGACGAGCGCCTCCGGGATGGCCCCGCAGTTCACGGCAACGAACGGGCCGTCGCTGCACGCGCTGATCCTGTGCAGCGTGCGCGCGCACACTTCCTTTCCGACGCCGCTCTCGCCGAGAAAGAGCACCGTGGCCCGCGTGCGCGCGACGCGCTGGATCATGTGACAGATCGCATTGAAGCCGGGCGATGCGCCCACCATGTTCTCGTCGCCGAAAGCGCCGGGTGCGCTCGTGCCACCGAGCGATGCGGCCGCGCGATCGCTGTGCGCACCCGCGGCGGAAAGGCCCTGCGTGAAGGTTTGCGCCTGCATGAAGCGAAGGTCGTCGGCGGCTTCCTCGCCCCAGTCCTCGACAGGCTTGCCGATGATGCGGCACTGCGATTGACCGAGCGCCCGGCACTCCACTTCGCGATAAAGAACCGGGCGTCCCATGAATACGCTCGTGTAGCCGGCCGCATAGCCGATCTGCGTCCAGCAGACGGGCTCCGCACCGATACCGTAGATGCGTATATGCTCCTCGTCCTCCGCGCAGTTCTTCCAGACGAATTCGCCGTAGTACTTGCCGCGCTCGACGTCGATCTCGAGCCGTACCGGCTCGACCACCGTCATGCCTTCGAGCATGTGCAACTGCGGGCCGACGGCGAACATCTCGGTGATGCTGTTATCCGGGCGGACCTTGCGCGCCAGTTCCGCATCGCGCGCGCCCGAGTGGTAGCCCATGCGCGTGAGAAGGCCCCGCGCGGCGTCGATGCCGAGGCTTTCGATCAGCTCGCGACGCATCGTGCCCACCGCGCCGATATGGACGAGCAGCATGCGCTGGTCGTCCAGCCAGATGCGTCCATCGCCTGGCGAGAAATGCAGGCGGGACATCAGGTCCGCGATGTCGGGATATCGGAGGCTGTCCACGCACGCGCCGTTCGGCGCCACCATGGCCATCCCTTCCTTCGATTGCGCTTGTGCCTTGTCGCGGCTTGCCATCTGCTTCGTCTCCGACAACTTTTCGCTTCAAGGCCCAACGATAGGCGATGTTCACGCGCGGCGCAATGCTCCGCGACGATGCCCGCCAATCCGGCCATGCCGGCTAGTGGTGTGTTCCCTGATGCGGATTTGATCAAGCGAAAACCAGAGCGACGCGGCGCTCTTCGAGCATTTCGTCAAGCCGCTTCAGCGCGGCGTCCGCTCGCCGCACTGGCGCGCTCGACAACTTCGCGCAAGCCCAGCGGGGCGCAAGCCAGGCGCCGCAACGGTCGAGCGCACAGCACGTGCAGCAGAGGCACGACAGGTCGAGCACATTGGCATGCCGATTGCCTTTATAGCGTCGCCATGCCGGATCTGAATGAAATCGTGAACAGGCAGATCCGGTCCGTTCGAGCAGGCGAACGGGACACCCAAGCACAAGAGACAGGAGACAGGAGACAGCGATGCCATTGCACGCGCATGCACGCACACCGCAGGATTTCGATATGACCCGTCGGTATGTCCGCTTCCGGCACCGCCGCGACGACGGCTTCGTCGAGTTCGACTTCTCGATCGGCGACCCGGGGCTGAACGTCGAACTCGTGATGTCCTTGCGCGACTACCAGTCGTTCTGCATCGCCAACCGCGTGATCCAGCTGACGCGCGACGAGGGCGAGGCGCTCGACCTGGAACACCTGAAATGGCGCTACGGGCAGCCTGGGCTCCCGGAGTGACCGACATACAAAAGGAGGAGTGAATCATGCAGATCGATATCAAGACGTCCACGGTTCAGCAGGTGCGCCAGACGTTCTCTCACGTAGCGCGACGGCTCGGCGCGGACAAGCCGGCGTCGCGTTACCAGGAAGCCACGCTGGAGCTGCAGCCGGAAGTGAACTTTCACTATCGGCCTCTGTGGGAACCGGAGTTCGAGATCTACGACAAGGGCCGCACGGCGATCGTCATGAGCGACTGGTACGCGTTCAAGGACCCGCGCCAGTACTACTACGGCGCGTACACGATCACGCGTGCGCGACAGCAGGAATCGATGGAGAAGAGCATCGACTTCGTCACCAGGCGGCGCCTGCTCGCCGATCTGTCCGACGAAGCCAGGACGCATATCGCCGCGCTCATGGTGCCGCTCAGGCACATCGAGTGGGCGGCCAATACGAACAACTGCTTTGTGACGGGTTACGGCTGGGGCACGGCCATCACGCAGGCGACCATGTTCCACAGCATGGACCGGCTGGGCATTGCGCAATACCTGTCGCGCATCGGGCTGCTGCTCGACGGCAATCAGGGCACCTCTCTCGTCGAAGGCAAGGAGCGCTGGCTGCACGACCCGATGTGGCAGGGCCTGCGGCGTGTCGTCGAAGACATGATGGTCGTGAAGGACTGGTTCGAGACGTACGTCGCGCAGAACGTCGTGCTCGACGGCCTGATCTATCCGCTCGTCTACCGGCACATCGATGCGCGCATCGCTCGTCAGTACGGCCCGGGCCTCGGCTTGCTCAACGAGTTCGCGAGCACATGGTTCGACGAATCGAACCGCTGGGTCGACGCGACGTTAAAGACGGCAGCGGGCGAATCGCCTGAGAACGCAGCGCTCCTCGCACGATGGATCGCGAAGTGGCAAACGGCCGTGCTCGATGCGCTGAAGCCGCTCGCAATTGCGGGGCTCGACGACGAAGCCCATCACGCGCTGCGGGAGATCACCGAGGCATTCGATGCGCGCATCGCGAAGCAAGGCGTGCCGCAGGATGCGGAGGCGAGCCGTGGCTGATTCCGTATTCATCGCGTTTCAGGCGAACGACGACTCACGCCCGATCATCGAGGCGATCGAAGCCGACAACCCGCACGCCGTCGTCAACGCGTTTCCGGCGATGGTCAAGATCGATGCGGTGGGAAAGCTCGTGATCCGGCGCGAATCGATCGAAGCGCTCATCGGACGTGACTTCGACTTGCGCGAACTGCAACTGAACCTGATCTCGCTCGGCGGCAACATCGACGAGACCGACGACGAGTTCATCCTCGAATGGAAAGCCTGAGCGGCGACGGGAGATACACATGAGCACGAACAACGCAGCACCGAAGAAGCTTGGCATCAAGGAAAACTACGCGATGCTCACTCGCGGGCTCGGATGGGAAACCACCTATCAGCCGATGGACAAGGTCTTTCCCTACGACAGGTTCGAGGGCATCAAGGTCCACGACTGGGACAAATGGGAAGACCCGTTTCGCCTCACGATGGACGCGTACTGGAAGTATCAGGGCGAAAAGGAACGCAAGCTCTACGCGATCATCGATGCGTTTCAGCAGAACAACGGCCAGTTCAACGTCACTGACCCGCGCTACATCAATGCCCTGAAGCTCTTTCTGACAGGCGTGAGCCCGCTCGAATATGCGGCGCATCGCGGCTTCGCGCTGGCAGGGCGGAATTTCCGCGGCGCGGGTGCCCGCATTGCGTGCCAGATGCAGGCCATCGACGAATTGCGCCACGCGCAGACGCAGGTCCATACGATCAGCCACTACAACAAGTTCTTCAACGGTTTTCACGACTTCAAGCACATGCACGACCGTGTCTGGTACCTGTCGGTGCCGAAGTCGTATTTCGAGGACGCGATGAGCGCCGGTCCATTCGAATTCGTGACCGCCATTTCGTTTTCGTTCGAGTATGTGCTGACCAATCTGCTGTTCATGCCGTTCATGTCGGGTGCTGCCTTCAACGGCGACATGGCGACCGTGACATTCGGCTTCTCGGCGCAGTCCGACGAATCGCGCCACATGACGCTCGGGCTGGAGGTGGTCAAGTTCCTGCTCGAACAGGACCCGGGCAATGTGCCGATCATCCAGAAGTGGGTCGACAAATGGTTCTGGCGCGGCTATCGCTTGCTCACGCTCGTCGCGATGATGATGGACTACATGCTGCCCAAGCGGATCATGTCGTGGCAGGAGGCGTGGGAAACCTACTTCGAGAAGAACGGCGGCGCGCTTTTCCACGACCTGGAGCGATACGGCATCCGCATGCCGAAGTATCACGAAGTCGCGATGAAGGAGAAGGACCGCATCTCCCATGAGGCGTGGGGCATCTTCTACAACTACACGCACGCGGCCGCGCTGCATACGTGGATTCCGTCCGACGACGAAATGAAGTGGCTCGCAGAAAAGTACCCGAAGACATTCGACACGCTATACCGTCCGCGCTTCGAATACTGGCGCGAGCAGCAGAAGGAGGGCAAGCGCTTCTACAACGACACGCTGCCGATGCTCTGCCAGGTCTGCCAGATTCCGATGGCATTCACCGAACCGGACGACCCGACCAAGATCTGCTATCGCGAAAGCGATTACCTCGGCAACAAGTTTCACTTCTGCTCGGACGGCTGCAAGGACATCTTCGACGACGAGCCCGACAAGTACGTACAGGCGTGGATGCCGGTGCAGCAGATCTATCAGGGAAACTGCTTCGAAAAGGATGCCAACCCGGCGGCAGCGGACTTCGACCCGTTGCGTGAGGTGCTGCGCTACTACCACATCAATGCTGGCGAGGACGGCCACGAATTCGAGGACTCTCCCGATCGCAGGAACTGGTTGCGCTGGACCGGCAAGCCGAGTCACGGGGGAGAGGAAGCGCCGGAAGCCGGGGCTGCTCAGAAGGCCGCCTGAAACGATTCAAAGGAGACGAGAGATGCCAGTTATTGCGTTGAATGAAGGCTACACGGGCGAGATCAGGGACCGTGAAGAGAACTTTCACGGCAAGCAGTTGCTGTTCGTGGGGTGGGAGGATCACCTGATGTTCTGCGCCCCGCATTGCATTCCTGTCGAGCCATCGATGTCGTTCCGCGTACTCGCCACTGAAGTGATCGCGGCGATGTACGCGGTGCATCCCGACTGGAAGAAGGTCGATCTGCGGCAAGCCGAATGGTTCAGGTCCGGCGATGCGTTCACGCCGGATTTCGACAAGAGCCTGAGGGAGAACGGCCTCGGCCACAAGGCGGTGATCCGCTTTCGCACGCCGGGCCTCACCGGCATCGGCGGATCGTGCAGCTAGGCACGTGCGGCGACCGCGAACAGGAACCAAGGAGAAGCTGCAATGAGCTACCAACTGACCATCGAACCGATCGGCCAGACAATCGAAATCGGCGATGACCAGACCATTCTCGATGCCTGCATGCGCGCGGGTGTCTGGTTGCCGCACGCATGCTGTCATGGCTTGTGCGCAACGTGCAAGGTGCAGGTGCTGGATGGCGAGATCGAGCACGGGCACGCGTCGCCGTTCGCTCTGATGGATTTCGAACGCGACGAGCGCAAGTGCCTCGCATGCTGCGCGACGGCGCAGTCCGACATCACGATCGAAGCGGATGTCGACGAGGACGTCGATGCACGTCACTTTCCGGTGCGGGACCATACCGGCCGCGTGAAGGAAACCATCGATCTGACGCCGACCATCAAGGGCATCTTCATCGAACTGGAGGGTGACGGAATCGAGTTCCAGGCCGGCCAGTACGTGAACGTGCACATTCCGGGCGAGAACATGCCGCGGGCGTTTTCGCTCGCGGACAAGCCGGCGTCCCGCACGCTGATCGAGTTGAACGTGCGGCGCGTGCCTGGAGGGAAGGGCACCGGGTACCTTCACGAAGGGCTCAAATCGGGCGACGAGATTCGTCTGAGCGGTCCGTTCGGGCGATTCTTCGTGCGCAAGTCCGACTCGCGGCCCGTGATCCTGATCGCGGGCGGCTCCGGGTTGTCGAGTCCGAAATCGATGCTGATCGACATGCTGGAGGAGGGTGAAGAGCGGGCGATCACGCTCGTCTATGGTGCGCGCAGCCGGGCGGAACTCTACTATCACGAACTCTTTCTGGACCTTGCGTCTCGGCACGCGCACTTCACCTATGTGCCGGCGCTTTCGGACGAGGCGGCCGAATCGCCGTGGAGCGGCTTTCGGGGCTACGTCCACGATGCCGCCAAAGCACATTTCAACGGCGACTTTCGCGGCCATAAAGCCTACCTGTGCGGGCCGCCCGTGATGATCGAAGCGGCAATCAGGACGCTCATGCAAGGACAGTTGTTCGAACGGGACATCTACACGGAGAAGTTTCTCACCAGCGCCGACGGTGCCGAAGCGCTGGCGAAGAGTCCTCTCTTCAGATCAATTTGACTCGAACTCCCGCACTTGCAGGCAAACAGATGAAATCCACGCGCGGCCTGGGCGTCACGCTCGACTGGGAGCGCATCGGGCGCCTGCGGCGCGATTCGAAGCGCGGCGCGAGCGTCGCGATGCGCTGAACGCGCCCGCAACACGCAGGGGAAAGGCATCGGCCGCAAGGGGTAGATGAGGATCTGGGCGGGGAAGATCGAACGAAAGCGCATCTAAACAGGCGCGCTTTTCAATCTGATTCCCCAATACCCTGGGGCGCTATATTTCCATTCTTCGTCCAGCACGACAAAGATTCAGGCGATCTGGTGACGGTCGGGAATTCCGCACCTTTCTCGCGCATGACCTATTCGGCTGCGAGCGTGGGGTCCAATTTATCGAGCTTTTTTAATGGTCCGATAAATGTCGATCTCCCACGTGGCTTGCGAAGCAGAGGTAATGCCGTCAATCGGCCCGGAACATGCAGACATCAAATCGGCGGCGTTTGAAGCGAGGACGGAAGCGCGAATGGTGTGAGACATCCGCGAAAACCCATCGTATTAATATTTTCGAAAGCGAACCCCAATTGTATTTTCAAATGCTTTTTAGCCTTCCTGAATCCGAATTTATCAATCATCTGAAGGTGAAAGCTCACTGAAAATATCCTATGCTGTCAGGCGTCGATCCGGTTGTGACGGAGCGTAAGCGTCAGCGAAGAATAACTCCCGAGGAGTATGCATGCGCAGGTCTTCCCGAACGCGACTGTCGCCGCCGGTCAAACCAGGCGAATCACTGCTCACGAAAGACCCCATCGGACTTATCGTTCCGCCTGTCATGAAGATGCTTGACGGAAACACCGTCACGAGCATCTTCACTGTGTTGGAGAATCAGCAGCAAGAGTTGGAAGACGCGGTAACTGCCGCACTGGAGCACGAGGATTACAAGGCTCTGAGTCAATGGCTGGAGTTTTTGAAATTCGACCAGGACTCGGTGGGCAAGATTGTCGATATTGTCGCTACTGCGGCAGGGCTCGTGTCTGTGATCGGCGCGGTGGTCTCCGTCTTCGAAACCGCCAGGAAGCTATCGGACCTGCTGGGCATCGTTGATTCCCATGACTTCGGCCTGGAAGCGACAGTCCTCGAAATCAGCGCCAACGTAAAACAGCTATATGGCTGCCTGGAGCAGGCGCAACGGAACGGGCTGTCCAAAGAAGCAAACGTGTGGCGAACCCTGGTTGACCAATTCGACGAGCGAGAGGGTGATGCCAGAGTCCGCGTACACATCGAGTTCCGGCCGCTGGCGGGGAATAATGACGCCGCTCATCCGGGTAAAGTGGCGGTGACCCTCACCCCGCTCACCGTGGATTTCCAGCCCGACGCTTTTCTGATTTACATGGATGTACCTGCGATGCATGAGAGCGACGCGAGCGAACGCGAGCAGTCGCCTCAGCCACAGGATGTCGTAGTGCAAGGGCTGTCAGTGCGCGTGATTCCGAGCTACCTCGTCGTCGACTCCGACTTCTTCGATGCGTATTGGGACGTGATGCACAGGATGCTGACAGCAATGGTGCGGACACAGCTCAGGGTTCGGTTCGGGCCCGATGCACCGAATGTTCCTCACGCGCCGAACCCGGACCCGGAAATCGTCACCGTGAACGGTTCTCCCTCGAACCACACGAGCGGCAAGGAAAAAGAAAAGCCTCCGGATGAGGAGGCTTCGAGAGCAGAGCAGCGAGTCCTCTAATGAGCCGACGCAATGAGCGCGCCGTTACGGGCGGCCAATTCTCATCGGATTAGAACAACTCGTCATCCGGTGCAACTGCTGCCGACCCGGTGACGCAGCCTTCGTCGTCCAGGGCATGAGGCGTTTGCAACGGCCCGGTGTCACGCTCCGTCAAGATCACGAGCTCCCGGCGCTCGTCGATGGTGCCTTCGGAATACAACTACAAGAGACCGCCAACACCCATCCAGCCCGGTACAGGTTTTCATGGACGTCGGCCTTTACTGGAGTTGATACTTCTCGCGCACCAGATGACCGATCCCCATGCGATCGAGGATGTCCAGCGGACACAGCAAGGTGACGCGGACGGTGCCGGGCAGCCGGCTGATTTCAATTGATCCGGCGATCGTCGCGCGGTTGAGCACCTCGTCGTACGAGAGCCCGGTCACGGCTGCGGCGCGGTGCAGGCCGTTCTCGGTGGCTTCGTTGAGGTTGACGCCACTGCCGATGAAGGTAATCGGACCGTTCCTCTCCACTTCATGCTGGCCCCAGCGCGCACCGAGTTGCGCCACCTTCTGCCGTTGCTCGGCTGTCATCGGTCGAGCCATGGGCGGCAGGTCGTCCACGTTTTGCAGCAGGATCGGGCCGTCGAGCGTCAGTCCCTTGATGACCTCGACCGTCAGTTCGGTTTCGCCCGACACATCCGTCGCGTGCCCGGCGATCTCGCCGTTGCCCTGCTGCGCGTGCATGTCGCCCATGTACACGCCCGCGCCCGGCACCTTGACCGGGCAGATCAGAATGGCGCCCTCGCGCACGGAATTGGTGTCCATGTGACCGTCGGTTTTGGCAGCATGCAGTTCCTCTTTCGTCAGGCCAAAGCGATGCGGCGCCCCGATCAGGTACTGGCCGAAATCGGCGCAATTGTGCGAATCGGGCAAATCGCGGGCCGGCGTGGTGCCGATGTTGCCGAGGAACGGCCGCATGTGCGCCGCGAGGCCGGGCATGTCGGCGCGAGCCAGCGACAGAATGGAATGCTGTGCCGCCAGTTCCGGCAGCGCTGAAAAATGCGGCGCGTCGCCCGCCAGCCGGTCTGCGACTTGCTGGTTGACCGTGAGGCTGACCTGATTGTCCGGGTCCAGCACGATCACGTAACCGTGCCTGAATTGGAATGCACTGACTTCAGCGCCGCAGTGGTTGCAGCGAATCGCTTCCTCGCCGATGCCTTCGACATGGCTGGCGGGATGCTCCGTGCCGCACGCGGCGCAGAACTTTGCGACGAACGGGTCGCCGTGATACCGGCCCTCGACGAACTTCATCACGCCTGAGGACGTCGCGAGCGAGGTGACGCGCATGCGCCGGATGCTGAGCGCGACCGCGTCCCCGACCTCGGCACCGGCGATGGCCACGGGTTGCGTGACCTCGTGGCCGCCCTGAAAGGCCGGCGTGATCATCGGCCCCCAGCAGCCCGGAGGCGTGCCGGTGATCAGCGTGCCGCCATCGGCGAGGGGACCCAGCATCGGCTGGCTGGGACCCAGAATTCCGTTCGTGTAGGAATCGACGCGAAGCTGCCTGGCGGCAGGTTGGTCGGTGGTTGCATCAGGCAGGGTGAGATTCATTTTGTGTCTCCATGTTCAGCATCGAATGACGGGTGTCAAAACCGGAACGAGTGAATAGATTGCTGGTGAGGGTGATCGTCACGTGCGCCATTTGCCGTTGCGCGCGAGTTCGGCGACGGCATCGGCGAACGCCTTCGGCGCTTCTTGCGGCAGGTTGTGACCGGCGCCGGGAATCTGGCGATGAACGCGCGGACCGGAGAAGCGGCTGGCGGACGCGCGGCCGTCGGTGGCGGGAATCACGCCGTCGGCGAGGCCGTCGAGTGTAATGGCCGGCACGGAGATCGGCGGCGACAGCGCGAGCTTCTTCTCCGCGTCCTCGTATTGCGGATAGCCCGGCGCGAGGCCAAGGCGGTGGCGATAGGAGTGGATGACGATATCGACGTAGTCGGGATTGTCGAACGCCTTCGCCGCGCGATCGAACGCTGCATCGCTGAAGTGCCACGTGGGCGAATTGTTCTTCCACAGAACGCGGGCAAGGTCGCGGCGGTGCGCTTGCAGCCCGGCGCGGCCGCGCTCCGTCTGGAAGTAGTACTGGTACCAGAGCCCCCACTCGACGCGCGTCGGCAAGGGCTGACCTGCCTTCGCGATGTCCTGGATCAGATAGCCGTTCACCGAGACCAGGCCCACGCACCGCGTCGGCCGCAACGCGGCAGCCACGCAGGCGGCCCGGCCGCCCCAGTCGTAGCCGGCGAGCACGGCTTCGGGAATGTGGAGCGCGTCCATGAGCGCGATCAGGTCTGCGCCGAGCGCGGCCTGCTGGCCCGCGCGCGGCGTGTCCGCGGCGAGCAAGCGTGTGGTTCCGTGGCCGCGCAGATACGGCACGATGACGCGATAGCCTTGCGCCGCCAGCATCGGTGCGACGTTCACGTAACTGTGGATGTCGTAGGGAAAGCCGTGGAGCAGGATCACCGGGCGGCCGTTCTCCGGCCCCGCCTCGTGATAGCCGATGTCGAGCAGATCCGTGCGGACCTGGCGGATCGGCAAGGAAGACAGCGCGCCGGCCGCCGTGCGCGCGGCCCCGTCTTGCGCGGGTGACGCGGCGAGCGCGGAGGGCACGTCGGCGAACGCGAAGGTCGCGACACTCGCGGCGGCCGACAACAGGAACCGGCGGCGGTGCGGGAGTTCTTCTGACATGAAGTTGATCCTCAGTTCGATTGATGACGATGGGAAGCGATGTGATCGACGCCGGCAATCAGCTCGTTGCCGAGCCAGCCAGCGAGCAGGGCGCCGGCCTTCGCAATGGCGTCGGCTTCGCCCAGGCGGTCGACGAGCATGTCGCAGAGCGCCACGAAGCTGCCGTCAGACTGCAGATGAACGAGCGCCTCGTACTCGAGCGCATCCACCTTCTTCAGGCAGGAAGTGAAGCCGCGGCGCCAGACGATCAGGCCGGCGGGTTCGGCGAGCATCTCTCCATCGGGCGGCTCGCGCTCTTCCTGCAGCGCCGTCCAGATGCTGTCCGCGTTGGTCGTGGCAGCGCGGCTCATGAGCGAGGGTGACAGGCGAAGCTGCGCTGAGTCCCAGTCGATGGCCGACAGTGCGTCGATCGAAACGGGCTCGGCGTCGGGCGCGACGAAGGCCTCGGAAAGCGCGTTCTCGATCCACGCCAGCTCGTGCAGATCCGGATTGTCCGGAAAGAGCGCTGTCAGCGTTTCGTCGAAATTGCGCGCATACACGTCGAGCGTCCACGCGCCGGGCGGATGACTGTCGATATGGGTGATGGCGGCGCGCAGGAACGCGTCGTCGCCGAGCCACGCGTGAACCCGCGGAAACGACTGTTCGATGCAGCCCACGAGCTGGGCGCGGTAGTTGTTCTGGTAGACGGTCAGCCCGGCGGCAGCGCCCGCGCCAAAGGAGCGGGCGGCATCATCGGACCCATCGACGAGCCACGCGCGAAAGTCGCGCTGCAGTTGGGCGAGGCTCATGCGGCCACCCTTGCGCGCGCGTGCGCATCGATGGCGCCGAGCCGGCGCGCGATGGACAATTCGTCGAGCAGGCTCGCGAGCGCCGGGATATCGCCGTCGCGCTCGATCATCGTCGCGACGGGGCCCAGCCGCGCGATGGCCCGGGCGTAGAGTGTCCAGACGTCGCTGCAGACCTCGCGGTCGTGCGTATCGATCAGCAGATCGACTCCCTGGCTGTGCCCCGCAAGATGGATCTGGCGCACGTGCTCGGCGGGAATGCCGTCGAGAAACGCGAGGGCGTCGAAGCCGTGATTCGTCGCGCTCACAAAGACGTTGTTCACGTCGAGCAGGAGCTCGCAACCCGTGCGCCTGCACATGGCGGCGATGAACTCCCACTCGGTCATCGCCGCAGCGCCGACGGCGAGATAGCTGGAAGGATTTTCGAAGAGCATGGTCCGGCCGAGCGCATCCTGCGCCATCGAGATATTGGCGCAGACGATGTCGAGCGCTTCCTCGGTATAGGGAACGGGCAGCAGGTCGTGCGAGTTGAAGCGGCCGATCCGTGACCAGCTCAGGTGATCGGAGACGAAGAGCGGCTCGGTCTCGTCGACCAGCGCTTTCAGACGCCGCAGATAGTCGCGGTCGAGTCCGTCCGCCGAGCCGATCGACATGGAGACGCCGTGCAGCGCGACGGGATGCCGCTCGCGAACCCGCCGAAGGATATGGCGTGGCTGACCGCCGTCGACCATGAAGTTCTCGGATATGACTTCGACGAAATCGACCGGTACGGCCGTCTCCAGAAAGTCACGATAGTGTTCCTTGCGCAGGCCGACGCCGTAGCCTGAGAAGAGCGGGTTGGATGCGGGCATCGCGGATCTCGTCGAGGACATTGTTTGAAGCGACAGGCCCGGCCGTCTCCGGCCGGGCCTGCAAGGCCTTTATTTCGGCTCGGTCAGGGTGCCGCCAGCCGCCAGGCATTCGGCCGCGGGCTTCACCACGACGCCTTTGCCCTTGCAGGTGTTGAGGCCCTTGCAGTCGTTCTTCGCCGTGGCACAGAGGCTTTGGCCCTTGCAGCTGTTGACGCCGTAGCAGCGCCCGGGCTCATCCTTGGCAGCCGCGCTCGCGGGGCTGGCAATCGTTGCGGATGCAATGGCGAGGAGCGCCGCTGCTGCGGCAAAGCTCATGCGGGACTTGACGATGTTGGACATGAAAATTCTCCAGAGTGGTTCAGGGAAAAATGGCGCTCGCTCCGTGTTTCGTCACGAGGCCGGTGGATGCAGTCGAGACGATGCGGTCATCGGGCGTTGAGTGCGGCTTCCTCGATGACTTTCGCTACGGCTTCGGGCTGTGAGATGTAGACGGCGTGGCTCGCCTTGACCTCGGTCACCTTCGAGCCCGCGCGCTTGTACATCCAGCGCTGCAGGTCCGGGTTGAGCGCGCGGTCTTCGGTGGCGACGATTGCGTAGCTCGGCTTGTCGTGCCAGGCGGCCACCGGTGCGCCGGCAGCGAAGGCGGCGGTGGTCGCCGGGACCTGAGAGACGGCCATGAAGTTGGTGCGGTTTGGCGCCAGGTCGCCTGCGAAATCCGCGCCGAAATTCGCGGGGTCGAAGTAGAGATGCCCGTCACGGGTGGGACGAACGTTATCGCTCGCCGCGGGCATCGATGCGGAGAGCTGCGCGACGCTTTCGCCCACGTCGGGTTCGAGCGCCGCGACATAGACGAGCGACTTCACCTTGCTTCGCGCACCGGCGACGGTTATGACGGCGCCTCCGTAACTGTGTCCTACGAGTACGACCGGACCCTCCTGCGCATCGATTGCATCGCGGGCGGCGGCAACGTCCGCGTCGAGCGTGGTGAGGGGTTGCTGAACCACGCTCACCTTGTAACCCTTGTGGATCAGGATGTCGTGCACGACGCGCCAGCCGGAGCCGTCGGCGAAGGCGCCATGGACGATGACGATGTTCTTGATGCCCGCGGGGGGGGGCGGCGTGGCGGCCGAGGCGAACGCGGGGGCTGCCAGCGCCATCGCCGTGACGGCGAGGGTGAGGGTCGATCTCAATCGCATAATGCTTCTCCGAAGGCCTTGCTGGCCTCATGGGGTGATGGGGTTCGTGATTCGCTTCAGGTTGTGTTTCAGATGCGCTGGCGCGGGACTATCGGCGTGAGCCGGACCTCGCGCGGTGCAGCAGATGATCCAGCGACCATGCTCCGCCGCCGCTCGCGATGAGCGGCAGAAGCAGGCCCGCCCAGCTCAGATGCGTCGGCCACGCATCCGGGTAGACGAAGATCTCGATCACCGCGGTCATGCACAGCAGCGCGGCGGCAGCGGGCCGCGTGAGCAGCCCGATCACGAGCAGGATCGGGAACAGATGCTCGGCGTAGGTGGCAAGATGTGCGGCCAGTTCGGGCGAAATCAGCGGCAGTGCATATTCCGAGCGAAACAGCGCGTAGGTCGAGGGCTTGATGCTCAGGAAACCTTCCACCTTCGTTCGTCCCGAGAGGAAGAAAATCGAAGCGATGCCGATGCGGGCGACCACGAGCAGAAGCGCAGGGGGTAGCAGGTTTCGCAACCATGCGGCCGGGGCCGGACGGGTAACTGCACCGCCCGATCTTGCTGCAGGGGCCAGCTTCGTATGCGAAGGCATCATGACGTGGCCTTCAGGGAGCCATGGCCCTTGGGCGTCTTGATCTGCGTGCAGGTGCCCTTGTCGACGAGTACAAAGGCGTTGCCCTGGTAGTCGGTCTTCGACGTACCCGCGCAAGAAGTACCCGCGCCGGCCGCGCAATCGTTCTTGCCGGCCAGCGACACGCCGAAGCATTTTTCCTGCGGCTTTGGCTGTGGATCAGCTGCGTTTGCGTTGGTCGCAAGGGCGGTGAGCGAAAGTGCGAAGGTGGCTGCAAGGGCCGCATAAGAGCTTTTCATGACGATCTCCGGGCAAGTAGGAGGTTGAAGTCGATTGAGGGTTGAGTCGGATTCATCCGGTTCGCTGGCGCTCGGGGTTACACGTAAGCCGCACGCCGGGTAATCGGATAAGCGGTAAAGGGAGGTCGAAGACGAATTGTCAATCCTGTCCGATGAAATCGCATGCGATGTAATGTGTGTCGCATGGCAGTTGCTGTTTCATCGGGCTGACAGCATTGGAACGTCCGAACGTATCTGGCTTGTGTCCGCAATGTCGGGCATATGCGATGTCTTGTATCCGCACGGTGTCCAGATACATTGCGACACAAATCGATGCATGCATTGGGCCGCATCGACGCGCGGCGGGGCTTGAGCGTAAAGGGCTTCGCGCGCGCTCCCGGGCCTTGTTCGAAAGATGGAATCGCTCGGGATCGATCCGTATCGCCCGGGTAGCTTCCAGGCTCAGCGCGCTGATAGCGCGGAGGGACGGGGGACATCTTTCAGACCGTCGGCCTGAACAGCGCGTTTGTACGTTTGGTATGTCACCGCTTGTGTTGCGGACGGATTGCCGCCCGCCTGCTCGCCCCGTCGCAATGTCTCATGGCGCAGGGGTTCGCTCGTGCGCGACAATCGGCTGCGGCCGTTCGACGTCGGGGGTGTAGATCGTCAGGCAATCCAAGAATCGAGGTCTGCAGCGCGAATGCCCGCTGCCTGCGATGCGAAACCGACAGCAAAAAGGATCCTGTCGGCCTCCCCGACATAGCTTGACCAATACGGGCGAACACCGATGGCGATTCAGCGTGCCGGATAGCAGTGAAACGACACGTAGCGCTTTCCCCCTAGAAGCATGCAATATCCCTCGTAGGATCGCCCTTCAACGACGTTCGCCTGACCGTGCTCCTTCTTCTGCCCCTCGACCAGATCGGTCAGGCCAGCGGCCCACTGCGCCATGTAGACCATCGTATTCTGGCCATGCCAACCTGTCGTGGCGAAAGTGCCGAACTTCTCGCCGCCGTGCGTCTGCCGGGTGCCGATCGGCAGGCCGGGCGGCTGATGCTTGTTCTGGTCGTTGTCGAGCTGCACGTAGATATTGTCGATCTCGGCTGCATAGCCGCAGTCGGCTTTGATCTTCGCGATCTCCTTGGCCACTTCGACGGGTTTCGGCGGTTCCTTTATCTGGATTGTCACCGCCGGCAGCGGCGGCCGCGCTTTCGAGATGATCGTCGCCGCCTCAACGACATTGGCATGCACCGCGTTCACAGTGAGCGTCCCGAGCAGCGTCTTGATGGTCGTATAGTTGAGCTCCCTGACCTGGTCGGGCGGCTGTATCTGGTTGACGGTCAAGGTTCCACGCACGAATGCCAGATGCGTCTTCAGATGATCGTTGAGCTTCTTCTTGTCGCCGCTATTCATGATAAAAGGGCCTCCAGACGAAATGATCGAAACCGATGTGTCGCTGCAACGCGACCGAAGCAAGGACGGCGCACCCGGTGAGCCGTCTTGCAACGTACCTGACGTCAACCGAATTCGCAGACGGGTATCACCGCCGCAATTCGCCCGGGCCTTTCCCCGTCCACCGCTTCAATGCACGGCGAAAGTTTGCAGCATCGCTGAACCCCAGCAGCATAGCGACATCTTCCGTGCTCATCTTCGTCGATTGCAGATACTCCAGAGCCAGCGAGCAACGCACATCATCGACGATCGCGGCGAAAGATACGCCTTCCGCTTCGAGATGCCGTCGCAGGGTACGGCTCGTCATGTTCAACCTGTTGGCGACCTCTTCCATGCCCGGAAAGACGCCCGGCGTGCTCATGAGAACCTGATAAACCTCGCCGGACGTTCCGACCGAAGTCTTCGCCTGCCCGATCAGGCGGTCACATGTTTCCTGTAGCAGCGTTGCCGTGAGCTTGTGCGCGAGTTGCGGCTTCTGGCTGAGTATCGCGCTGTCGTAGATGAGTTCGCATTGCGGCGCTTCGAAGAAACAGGGGCAGCCCAGATACTGCGAATAGAGATCGGCGTGCGCGGGTGCAGGATAGGAGAAACACGCCTTGAGCGGCGGACAGCTATGACCGGCGACATCCTGAAGATGCGTGACGTGCTGCGTAAATTGCTGCTCGATGATGAATTCGCGCAATTCGCGCGAAGGGCTCGAAACGAAGGCATCCGGAAACGACCACACGGCACTGTCCGGATACTCGGCCCATTCGATCGTAAGCGTTGGTGTCGCGAGGCGATGGTACTTGACACCGAGACGGAAGTAATCGCGCAACGTAAGACATGACATCAATGCATAGCCGTACATGCCATACGCCGACAGATGCAGGCGCGAGCCGACCTTGAACGGTGTTGCCGGATCGCGCGACAGCAGTACCGCGTTGCGGGCCACGATTGCGTATTGACGCACGGATGTCATCACGGACGCGTCGTAGATCTGATCGACGGCTACGCCGCTTCCCTCCAGGCTGTCTTCGGGCGCAATGCCTTGCTCTGCGAGAACTTCAACCAGCGCGGCGATTTTGTACGGCGCGTAAATGCGTTCGTTGAGTAGTGGGCGAGTCGATGCCACGAAAGCTCCAAAGATTGTCCTCGGAAGACATCCCTGTGTCCGAAAATGACCTTACGGACGCAATCGTATCCCACTAATATCCTCATCACAAGCGTTGCGCCCGCAGAGCGGCCGGCGCCTGAACACAATTTCGGAGACAGCGTGAGCGGCGTCCCTCCACTGGGCCGAGCCGGTAACGTCGAGCACGCGACACAGATCAGGGTTTTCTCAATGAGCGACACCAGCCGCAAGGTCATCATCTCGTGCGCCATCACAGGCGCTACGCATGTCCCGTCGATGTCCGACTTCCTCCCGATTACCCCTGCGCAAATCAGGGACCAGGCCATCGAGGCCGCCGAAGCCGGAGCCGCCATCATTCACCTGCATGCGCGCGATCCCGCGGACGGCCGTCCTACGCCAGACCCGGAAGTCTTCAAGACCTTCGTGCCAGCGATCGCCGAAGCGACCGACGCCGTCATCAACATCACGACAGGCGGCAGCACGCGCATGACCCTCGAAGAACGTCTCGCCTACCCGCGACTGGCGAAGCCCGAAATGTGTTCGCTGAACATGGGGTCGATGAATTTCTCGATTCATCCCGTCGCCGGGAAGATTTCGTCGTGGCGCTACGGCTGGGAGAAGGATTACATCGAAGGGATGGAGGACATGATCTTCCGAAACACATTCAGGGACATCAGGAAGATCCTTTTGGAACTGGGAGAAAACGGCACGCGCTTCGAATTCGAATGCTACGACGTGGGCCATCTGCATAACCTGGCGCATTTCGTCGATCAGGGTCTCGTCAAGCCACCGTTTTTCATTCAATCGGTGTTCGGGATTCTCGGCGGGCTTGGCGCGGACCCGGAAAACATGGTCGTGATGCGCTCGACGGCAGACAGGCTTTTTGGTCGCGAGAACTATCACTTTTCCGTCCTCGGCGCCGGTCGACACCAGATGCCGCTCGTGACCATGAGCGCGATCATGGGTGGCAACGTGCGCGTGGGCCTTGAAGACAGTGTGTACCTGTCGAAAGGCGTGAAGGCCGAGACGAACGCCCAGCAGGTCCGCAAAATCCGGCGGATTCTCGAGGAACTGTCATTCGAGATCGCCACGCCAGCGGACGCGCGGAGGATGCTGGGCTTAAAGGGCGCCGACAAGGTCACCTTGTAGTCGGCCGCCGTAGTCCCTGCGAGACCATCATCTGATGGTCTCCAGCCCTGTTATCAACGACCAAAATATAGCTAGTTAAAGATATTGGAGACGTCATGGATACCACCCTGGTCGACCATCGCGATGGACAGCTGCATCGCATCGCCACGCGCAAGGCGATGCTCAGATTGATTCCGCTGATGTGCGCGATCTACTTCATGTCATTTCTCGATCGGACCAACGTGGCGCTCGCCAAGGTTCAGCTTGCAGCAGACGTAGGCATCAGTGCGGCTGCCTATGGTTTCGGGTCGGGAATTTTCTTTCTCGGCTACGCGCTGCTCGAAGTTCCGAGCAACCTGGCAGCCCATCGGATCGGTCCGCGACGCTGGATCGCGCGCATCGCGGTGACGTGGGGCATCCTGTCGACCGCGATGATGTTCGTGCAGGGAACATCATCGTTCTACGTATTGCGCGTACTGCTGGGCATTGCGGAAGCGGGTCTTTTTCCTGCGCTGATGTATATGGTGACGCTCTGGTTTGCGCCCCATGACCGGCCCGTCGCGGTCGGCTGGATCTACATCGCGCCCGCGCTCGCGCTCATGCTCGGCAATCCGCTGGGTGGAGCGCTGATGCAACTGAACGGCTTCGGCGGGCTGCACGGCTGGCAATGGATGTTCATGCTCGAGGGCATTCCGAGCGTGATCGTCGGCGTCATACTGTTCTTTGCCATGCCTGAGCGGCCGAGCGAGGCACGGTGGCTGTCGGCGGCGGAGCGCGATGCGCTCGAAGCGCATGCCGTCATCGACGTGCACGGAGGTGCGGAGTACTCGTCCGCGAACTGGATCGCCGCACTCAAACGACCCACTACCGTGCTGATCGGGCTGATCTATTTTCTGAATCAGGTTGCGTTCGTCGGACTGTACTTCTTTACGCCGTCGATCATCCACCAGATGCATATCGACTCGCCGCTTCTTGTCGGGTTTCTTGCCGCGAGCGTCGGTCTCGGCTTTCTGCTCGGCGTGCTCGTTCTTCCGCGTCTCCACCGGCGAACGAATAACGACTGCGTGTTTCTCGGGATTCTGACCGCGGGGCTCGTCGTAGGCGCCTGCGCTTATCTTGCCGTGACGAATCCCGCCGCGCGCATTGGCCTTCTCACGGTGACGGCGTTTTTCGCGGGCGGCGTGCTGCCGTCTTACTGGGCCATCGCCATGAAGCGTCTGCAAGGCATCCAGGCCGCTGCTGGTCTCGCGTTCATCAATACGATCGGACTGTTGGGCGGCTTTGTCGGACCGTATCTGTTCGGAATGGCAGAGACGGCCTCCGGTCGAAGCGATGCCGGGTTCACCGTGATTCTGGTCGCGGCGGTGCTCGGTCTCGCACTGATTCCGCTGCTGGCGAAGGCAATTCGCGGTGAGACACGCGTACAGCCCTCGTGCGAGCCGGCTGCACAGATGAAACCATAACGGGCACGCGGGAAGTGTGTGCTCTCAGAAAGGGATAGTCCAGCAATGAGATTGAGTGGAAAAGTCGCCATCATCACAGGCGCGGGGCAGGGGATCGGTGCAGCAACGGCGTTGAAGTTTGCGCGCGAAAAAGCGGTCGTGATTGCCTGCGACATGAATCTTGATTCCGTGGCGACGGTCGCGCACGTGTGCGCGGAAGCGGGCGCCGAAGCGAAAGCGTTCGCCGTCGACGTCACGGAGCGTACGCAGGTCGATGAAATGGTCGCCAAAGTACGCGACACATATGGACGCATCGATATCGTTGTGAACAACGCCGGTATCACGCGCGACGCCCGTCTGCAGAAAATGACGTTGCAACAGTTCGACGATGTCATCGATGTCAATCTTCGCGGCGTTTTCCATACCGCGCAGGCGGTTGTCGATACCATGATCGAACAGGGCTCCGGCGTCATCCTGAACGCAAGCTCCGTCGTGGGCATCTACGGCAACTACGGACAGACGAACTATGCCGCAACGAAGTTTGGCGTGGTTGGATTCACCAAGACGTGGAGTCGCGAACTCGGTCCGAAGGGCATACGTGTCAACGCCGTCGCGCCCGGCTTCATCGATACGCCGATCCTGAGGACGATCCCCGAAGACGTACTGTCGAAGATGCGCCACGAGGTGCCGCTGCGCCGGCTTGGCAAGCCCGAAGAAATCGCCAGCATCTACGCGTTTCTCGCGAGCGACGAAGCGAGCTACATCAACGGCGCCGTGATCGAGGCGACGGGGGGATTGTCGTTGTAGGAGGTTTGCAAATCATGGAAGAGACAAAAGCATGAATATCATCGACCTTTTGAAACCGAGGTCCGGGCTGCGCGTGCTCGTATCGGCGGGCGCAGGCGGGATCGGCGCAGCAATCGCCGAAGCGTTCCTCCAGGCGGACGCAAGGGTGTATATCTGCGATGTGAACCCGAATGCGATCGAAAGCGCCAAATCGCGTTTTCCCGGCCTTTATGCGGGTGTCGCCGACGTGTCGGACCGGACGCAGGTCGAGACCGTCATCGACGATGCGCGGCAGAAACTCGGCGGGCTCGATGTCCTTGTCAACAACGCCGGAATTGCGGGACCCACGGGTGCGGTCGAAGATATCGATCCGGCGCAGTGGGAAGCCACAATCGCCACCAACCTCAACAGTCAGTTCTATTTCTTGCGCAAGGCTGTGCCCGTCCTGAAGGAGACGTCGGACTGCGCAAGTATCATCGCCATGTCTTCCGTGGCGGGGCGTCTTGGCTATCCATTTCGGTCACCGTACGCATCGACGAAATGGGCGATTGCGGGACTCGTGAAATCGCTTGCGGCAGAACTCGGGCCGAGCAATATCCGCGTCAACGCCATCCTGCCGGGTGTCGTGGAAGGCGAACGGATGAACCGGGTGATCTCCGCTCGCGCGGATGCCCTCGGCATTTCGTTCGACGCGATGCGCGACGAGTATCTCAAGAAGATCTCACTGCGCCGCATGGTTACCGTCGATGACATTGCGGCGATGACCCTGTTTCTCGCGTCGCCGGCTGGCAGCAATATTACGGGGCAGGCAATCAGCGTGGACGGCAACGTCGAATACCTGTAGAGACAACGCCGGCACCGACGCTGATCTGCACGCCGGCTTCGACGGCGCAGGAAGGGCAAATGGCACTCCGTGCGCAGGCGGGCGAAGTCCGGTTGCGCGGCGTGGCCGCGCAAGCCGGGTTTGCCCGCTTCCGGCGCGCGAATGAAACGCCGTTCAATCTGGTGCTGGAAGCACGGTTATAGCATTGCCTCTGTGCGCATGGGTCGCGCAAGCAAAAGGAACTCCCTGCATGGCCGGTGCTGGCTAAAGTAATCCTGTTGCTAAAGCGTTGTCCCCAGCACGCCGTGCTGCTAACTTGTCTGCCCATGGGAGCAATTTGCACTCGTTCATGAGCAGATCGAGTCGGGCGCGCGGTACG
>Ga0163162_10000791_pt1 | contig 29411 bp, 15 predicted proteins | sample S55metaG_FD_115310 | JGI IMG/M metagenome (GOLD analysis project Ga0163162, IMG submission 115310) | Switchgrass rhizosphere microbial communities from Kellogg Biological Station, Michigan, USA - S5-5 metaG | ecosystem: Host-associated > Plants > Roots > Rhizosphere > Soil | place: USA... | reverse complement strand
TGACCGGCTGGGCTTTCGCAAGACGCTGGAGCATGGCCTGGGTGATGCGTTGCACACCACCACTACCTACTACGTATTGCCCGAGGCTTGGTGTTCCGAAGTCTTCAAAGGCATGAACCTGAACGCCGTTAACAAAGAGCTATTGAACCGCTCCATTTTAGAGCCCGGCAGCGATGGCAAAGCGGCTCAATCGGTAAGGCTACCGGGAATGCCCAAAGCGCGCGCTTACGTCTTTAGCTCATCCGCACTGATGATAGATAACAACGAGCAATCCTTCGAAGCCGCCTAATTCGTTGTCAACCCTGCCTTCTGCCTCGGCGATCGAAGTGGTTTGGCTGAGACAGATAGGTCCAAACGAACCAAAACACCGCACAGAGTTTGTCTTCCAACATAAATTTTTTGTGACTTTGCTTCAGTCCGGTGAGGGCTGACTGGTCAATATACAGATGAGGCTTGGAGAAAACGCCACTCCATCGGAAGCAAGATGTAATACCTCCTGCCTGCAATCATTATAAAAACAATAACAACACGCAAAATCAGTGCTAGCTGAAGGAAATTTAAAAGCTCAGGGCGACAAAAACCTCTTAACGAAATAATTTAGCACAAGGACTAAACCAGTGATAAAAAAAGAAAACACCCAATCTATTTTAGACAGGCTCGAAGAGCAAGCGGTGTTAGTATTTCGCCCATATCCACCAGTGAATCTCCCACAAGTTAACAGTCAACTCGGAGGTCTACCAACTTTGCCGAAAAATGTGGAATGGCCGAGGGCAAGCGATGGGACGCCACTGCATTTTCTTGCCCGAATAGATTGCTCCGAACTGCCCGAATCTAATGGTCCATTGCCTAAAAGTGGAACCCTTCATTTCTTTGCCCGTCTCAACGAAGACTTAGACTGGAACGAACCCTATTCTGACTACGCTCGAGTTATTTATCATGACGATAAAGTAGACCAGCCCTTATTACCCCCTGATGACCTTCCGTCTATCGAGTGGGCGTCTGACTGTTTTGAGAGTCAAATGAGGTTGCCAGGGGAGCCTAAGGCATCTAACCACCCGGCTTGGCCATTACAATTCAAAACCATTCGCTCCTGGCCTCCCCTGCTCACAGAGCCTAGTGATGCGGCAACAAGCAATGAATACCGGAACATCGTTGGCCGGGCTCGAGCCGCGGAGGTTGTTAGAGTCACAGGTCGGTTAAACGGTTCTCTACGCCCGAACTGGGGTGAATATTGCTTCGACCGAAACGGTAAAAGCTTTTTAAAGCTACCAGACAGAAGTAACGCGTCAGCGGAGTTTCCCGAAGCTTGGATAATTGCAGAACGTATCGCTCGAGCGATGGCTCACTTGGCAAACGAAAAAATTCAGTACTTTCAAAGTGTTATTGAAAAAGGAAAACGACTGCAATCAGTCGACGCGCCTGAACAGATCTTGGTTAAATTCGAGATTATTGCCAACCAAGCTTTAGTTTGGGTGCATCGTGCACAGAAATCTGGTCTTGGTACGGCCATGGGCACCGCCGAAGCAAAGGAGTATAGAGAGTGGCTTGTCCACTTAGGTCGCGACGACCTTTTCGATATTTTTTATCTTGCTAGCAAATCCCTTGAGCACGGTATGAAAAGCGCTGTGAACCACTGTGGCGGCTCGCGCCAGGCTTCATCTGTGGTTCCAGTCGAATATATGAACCGCCTAGAAAGTGCGCATTCAATGATATCTACTGATCTCGGGGCATTCGCTAAAGCGCCGGCGCGCAACATCAGCGCCTTACACCATCAAATGCTAGGCCATGCACCAACGTCGCAAAACTTTGAAAGGCAAAGCTCCCAGGATATTCTACTGCTCCAATTAGTTAGCGACTCCGGGGTTGACTTCATTTTCTGTGATTGTGGCGAGATACAGTTCTGGATTGATGCTGAGGATCTTGCGGCACGACGTTTTGATCGAGTGAAGGCCAATGTGCAAGGCTATTAGCTGAAACCCACCATTCTAGCTACATACCATAGCCGGCATCTTACACTCTTTATTCAACTAGAGATGACTACAACTTATTTAACCTACGAACATCCAGGCAGACACCCAAGCCGTCATGTTTCATGAAATTTCATCCTGATGGCCTGGGTGTTCGTAAACGGATTAGTGCTGCTTGGCTGTGCCACGCTAAACAACACGACCACCCTTTTCAGCCTCCATCACCGGAGCGTCGACGCGGCGGAGAGTCCGCGATAGTAGGTGTTTATCAGCGGAGCCGAAGATATCCAAGAAGAATAACGCAGGTAACAAAATTTTCGGTCGATCAGTTACTTTTATGGTGCCATGCGTATACTGGGATCTCAAAACAGACTTTCTACCATATCGCTTGAGAGTTAGCTCTGGCCAACGACAGGGTTGATGTACCTTTTGCATTTCAGTGCTGTTTTGCGTAAGGGTTTCAATCCGTTTGTGGGCGAGGTTTTCATTGAGGTGTTGGTTGAGAGCGATGCTGGCAATCAGATCACCAAGCTGAGCGAGCTGAGTGTTCTGCCCCCTAAGGGTACAAGAATAGGCGTGTTGGCAGCATTCAATACCGGCTTTGAAAGCTAGGGTTGGCGTCCACTCAAATTCAAGCACACATCATGTCTAGGCTTTGTAGGTTGGGTTGTGCCTTGGTCGGGCGAACGCTTTGAGATAAGCTTATTTATGAGTATTCCATCGACAAGCTGATTTATAGTCGTGTTTCTTACGGATGGGGCATACAGATGAAAATCAAAATCGAACAGTCACCGAATGAGGCAAGCTGGCTAGTGAAATTGGACGAATGTGTTGTGAGCTTTCGTACTAAACAGGAAGCGCAAGGGTTTGCCAATAAGCTGCAAGCGAGACTCGACTCACCTCATAACCTGCCGGACAACTGCTTGGAATTATTGGTGGAGTTGCCATTGCCAGCACGCTCTCATGAATAACCAATATAGAGACCTAACCTATCGATAATAACCGAGCAACTTTAGATAGCTTTTTTGACAAAATATAAACTCAACCTCGCGCTCTGAAGCCGAGTCACTGAACAGGCGATACCACTTTTCCAATTAGAAAGACTAGTGCCTGACTACATAAGATGAATAGCAGCGCCGTTAAATATCTATTGCCGCCTAAACATTCATACCCCGGAATTGTTATCAAAGCACCGTGCCAAGATACTTATGTCCACATCCGACAGCTTGCCGGCGAGGAATCGTACTTTCAGCCACGACATCAGATAGGCATAGCGCGCCTGGGCCAGATTGCGTAGCGCATCGTAGTATCGCTGCTCGGCATCCAGAATATCGGAATTGACGCGCTCCCCACCCGCCACGCTTTTTTTCATCGCCACGGTCAATTCCTGAGCAGAGTTTACGGCAAGCTGAAAAGCTCGCATTTTGGCGAAGCTGCTGTTGTACAGGTTGAACTGCTTGCGCAAATCATTCATCACTTCATTAAGCTTGGCTTCATTCTCATAGCGCAGCCGACCACTGTTGTCGACGGCTTGTCCCACCGCTGCCGATACACCGCCACCGGCAAAGATCGGTACGCTGACCTGAATACCCACACTGTTAGTGACGTAGCGCTGATCATAGGTGGACTCCGAACTCGACTTCTGCCGCCCCGCCGTCGCATAAAGACTGACCTTAGGCAGGTGGCCGGCACGCGCTTGTTCGATCTGCTCGTCTGCGGCGTCCAATGCGTAGCGCAACGAGGCCAACTCCGGATTGTTGAGCAGCGCAATGTCACGCCAGGCCTCAAAACTGTTGAGCTCTAACGGCAGCATTTCGAACGTCACGGCCAGGGGTGCGAGGTCCTGGGCACTTAGAGGTTGCCCGACCATCGCGATCAGATCTCTCATCGCTGCATCAGCATTATCCTGCGCCTCGATCTCTTGGGCCTGCGCCAGATCGTAGCGCGCCTGCGTCTCCAACATATCGGTGCGGGTGCCTTCACCCACTTGCAAACGCCGTCCATTGAGCTTCATCTGCTCAGCAAACGCACGCTTCTGGGCCTGGGCCAGTTCGATCTGATCATTGGCATACAGTGCCTCGGTATAGGCTTGAGTGACGCGTACCGCAAGTTCCTGGCTGCGGCTTCGAAAGCGGGCGTCGGCATGGTGCGCCTGGGCCACTCCTCGGTAGTAACGCGAGATCGCCTCATAGTCGATAATCGGTTGCTCCAGCGTCAACGAGGACGAATAACTGCGGTATCTGCGATCGGTCGTGGTTGAACCGAAAAAACCAGGCTGGGTGACTTCGGACTCATTACGGCCGCTCTGGTACTGGAGCGACAATTTTGGCAGCAACGCAGCCCGACCGATCGCTCGCTCCCCAAGACCCGCATCACGCTCCTTCATCGCAGCGTGGTAAGTGGGGTCGTACTCTAGAGCCAACCCGTAGACCTCCATCAGGCCTGTGGCATGGTTACTCGCCTGGCTTTCGAGGCAGAACACGGCAAGCGCCAGAACCGTCCAATACCATCTGCCGCTGACGCCTTTCCTGTCAGTCATCAACGCTCCCGAATACTTTCGCTGCCGTACTGCATCAGGGGATCGAGGAAATACTCAATCACTCGACGCCGGCCTGTCTTGATCTCGGCAGTCACGGCCATGCCTGGCGTTAAACGAATGTCGGCGCCTTTGACGGTAATGCTTGAGCGCGCCATGGCGACCCGCATGGAGTAGATAAGGCCGCGTTTTTCGTCATTGATCGCGTCGCTGGAGACCGAAGTCACGGTGCCCGGCACGATGCCGTATTTGGTGTAGGGGAAGGTCTCGATCTTGACCTCGGCTTCCTGCCCAGGCAGCACGAAGCCGACATCTTTGTTCTCCAGGAAAGCCTCGATCTCCAGGACCTTTTCTTCCGGCACCACCAGCATCAGCGGCTGAGCCTCTGTTACTACGCCGCCTAGCGTTCGCACGGCCAACTGCTGAACAGTGCCGGACACTGGCGCGGTCAGCCGAGTCAGGTGCTCGGACTGCCGAGCCTTGACCAGATCCTGCTCCAACAAAGAAATATACTGACTCCCCTCGTTCAAACGTTCGAGGCTGGCGTGCCGGGCATCTGCCCAAAGGGTTTCACGCTGCTGCCTGACCTCCGCAATGGAGGCTTCGATTTCTTTCAAGCGACTGCGCTGCACAGCCAAGTCAGACTCTTGCTCGATACTTTCGCGCTCGCGTTCCAGATAGGTATTGCGCGCCACGTATTGCTCGCCAGCCAAGTCTTTCATGGCCTCGGCACGCTGGCGAACGATGGGTGAGGTTTTCTCCAGCTTACTCACCAGAGCCAGCGTTGAGCGATGCTCGGCCTGCCGGCGCGCCAGTTCTGCATCAATGCCGAACTGCTTGGCCTGCATTGCCGAAAACTCCGCTTCTACCAGGCGCTGCATATCCGCCGACGCCCGAGGATCGACATTGATCTGCGCCAGCACAGGTTTGCGCTTTGTGTTAATCGCCGCGAGCATGGCTTCGGCGCGTGCGACCTGCAGGGACCATGTCTGCAACTCGTTGACGAGGCGCTGCTGTTCGGCCCCGGTGATGGTGCTGTCGAGCTCAATCAGCAAATCCCCTGCCCGCACGAACTGCCCTTCGCGCACATGGATGGCTTTAACGGTCGCCGTACCGATGGGCTGTACGACCTGTGTACCTTCGCTGGGAATGATCTTGCCCTGGGCGGTCGCCACGATGTCCACGCGGCCGAAGACCGACCACAACATCGCCAATACCGCAAAAGTAATGAGCAACCACATTGCCACTCTGGGCGCTGGCGACACCGCCTTCTGCTGCAACGACAAAGCCGCTGGCAGAAACTCCGCCTCATCAGCGGAATGCCGCTTGCGCTCCCAGGATTTGCGCTCGCGCCAAGCGGCCGCCCACACGCTGGCATAGCGCTTGTACAAATCGCCCCAAGCGCTGAAAGTCTGTCCCCAAGCCATGCACTACCCCTGTTGCATGCGATGTAGGGCCGCGTAATGCCCCCGTTCTCGTTGGATAAGTTCGGCATGCGTGCCTTGCTCGACAATATCGCCGCGCTCCATGACAACGATGCGATGAGCATCCTTCACCGCTGACAATCGATGGGCAATTACCAGTACAGTCCGGCCTTGACTGATCTGGCGCATGTTCTTCTGGATGATGCGCTCGGACTCATAGTCCAGAGCACTAGTGGCTTCATCGAAGATCAAGATGCGGGGGTTTGAAAGCAGCGCCCGTGCAATAGCAATGCGTTGACGCTGACCGCCCGACAGCGTTGAACCCTGCTCGCCGACCATCGTGTCGTAACCTTCGGGCAACTCGGCGATAAACTCGTGGGCACCGGCCAACTGCGCCGCCGCGATGACCTGTTGCAATGGCGTACCGGGATCGTTGAGCGCGATGTTCTCGCGAATGCTCCGGCTGAACAGCACGTTTTCCTGAAGCACCACGCCGATCTGGCGGCGCAGCGAACTGGCGTCAATGGTCGAGATGTCCACTCCATCAACCAGCACACGACCTTGTTCTGGCTGGTACAAGCGCTGCACCAGCTTAGTCAGGGTGCTTTTACCTGAACCGGAGCGACCGACGATCCCTACCGTTTCCCCGGCCTTGATTACCAAGCTAACCCCTCGCAACGCAGGCTGTGCACCTGGCCGGTAACGAAACTCGACCTTGTCGAACTCGATCGTGCCACGCACAGGCGGTAATGCCGGCCTGGGGGTATGCACTTCGGTACGGGTATTCAAAATATCTCCCAGCCGCTGCATCGAAATGCCCACCTGCTGGAAGTCCGCCCATAGTTGTGCCAGACGCATCACCGGGCCTGCGACGTTCCCCGATAGCATGTTGAAGGCAATCAGTTGGCCGACAGTCAACTGCCCATCAATTACCAAGCGCGCACCCAGCCACATGGTGCCGACGGTGACCAGTTTGCTGATCAGCGTCACGCCGCCGTTGGCAACGGTACTGATAGTGGTGGTACGAAACCCGGCTTTGACGTAAGCGGCCAACTGGTTGTCCCACTTACGTATCCACTGCGGTTCAACGGCGCTGGCCTTGAGTGTCTCCACACCGCTGATGGTCTCCACCAGAAATGACTGGTTCTGTGCACCACGGTTGAATTTCTCATTCAACCGCGCACGCAGAGCCGGCGTAAAACCCACGGATAAGAGGAAATAACAGGGCAACGAGACCACCACGATCAGCGTCAGCCAGACGCTGTAGTAGGTCATGACGGCAAGGAACACAATGGAGAAAAACAGGTCCAGTACCACCGTGATGGCGTTGCCAGTCAGGAACGAACGGATGTTTTCCAACTCACGTACCCGCGCCACCGAGTCGCCCACCTGACGGGCGCGGAAATAAGCCAGCGGCAGATTCAATAGGTGTCGGAACAACCTGGCACCCAGTTCCACATCGATGCGGCTGGAGGTGTGGGCAAACACATAACTGCGAAGCGCGTTGAGCACCACTTCGAAGGTGACGACCGCCAACAACCCGACCGCAATCACATCTAATGTCGTGAAACTGCGGTGCACCAACACCTTGTCCATCACGACCTGAAAGAACAGCGGCGTGACCAGCGCAAAGAGCTGAAGAACGAAGGACACTACAAACACTTCCAGCAGCAACCGGCGATACTTAACGACGGCAGGAATGAACCAACTGAAGTCGAACTTCGCCAGGTCGCCGGCGATGGAGGCGCGAGAAGCAATCAGGATCAATTCGCCTGCCCAGCGTTGTTGCAACTCTTCCAGGCTCAATTCACTGGGGCCTGGTTGACGAGGATCCTGGATCAACACCTTGTCGGCGTCATGCCGTGCCAGGATGAAAAAATTGCCATCCCGGTCACAGCCCATCGCCGGCAGCGGGGTAGTAGCGAGACGCTCAATTCGGGTGCTCACCCTTCGAGCCCGTAGGTCTAGTTTTTTCGCCGCCAGCAATACCTCGGTCACACCGAACCGCTCGGCATCGCCGCGAAACTCATGGGCCAACTGATCGATATCGACTGCCACCTGGTGATAGCGAGCAAGCATGGCCAGACAGAGAAGGCCGGTATCGACGACGCCCTCACCTGAGGGAGGGCTCCCGCCGACGCCAGCCTGCTCATCGAGATTTTTCATGGGCCGTGAATGTTCGTGCTCGCCCCTCATTGCCAGTTCGCCGCGATCACCGGCGCCAAGGCAGTGGCGTAAGCAGGTGGCAAGGTAGTTTGACCACTTGCCGGAGGCGTGAACGCCGCCATGGCATTGACCAGGTTTTCTACCTTGGTATCCAGAAGGACTTTGGAACTGACCTGAATTTTCTCAACGTGATGCTGAGTGCCCAGGTACCAGTCATCCACAATTACCTTGTCGTCAGTCCCGATCACGCTGATCTCCAGGTCATCGCCTACATGACGGAACCAAAGCTTGTCGGCAGTACGTCCACCAGAAGCCAGTAGAATCGTGTCTACGTTGCCTACTGTGGCATCGTTTTCGATAATGTGGTCTAACCCGAAGGAGTCGCTCACCATCAGGTACCGATCATCACCCGTACCACCAATCAACGTGTCGTTACCCGCGAATCCATTAAGGATGTCGTTGCCGCCTGCGCCGCTCAAGGTATTGGCGGCACCATTGCCGAGCACGGAATTGGCAGCATCGTTCCCCATGGCATCAATAGCGCCATCTCCCACCAGCAGTACTCGCTCGACATTCTCCGGCAACGTAAAGGAGACATAGGAACGGACCAAGTCGTTGCCCTCATTGGGCATTTCGACAACCTTGTCTTCGACGCTGGAAACCTCGTAGGTATCGTCCCCCTGCCCACCAATCAAGGTATTGCGACCGGAGCCACCCACCAGGGTGTCGTTGCCTGCATTACCGATCAAGGTATCGTCGCCGGCGCCTCCTGATAGTGAGTCGGCCTCCGGCCCGCCCACAAGTGTGTCGTCGCCGTCATTAGCGCTCGGTGGGGGAGGCCCGCTCTGCCAGTTCGCATCGAGTACCGGCTTCAACACGGCCATAAGGCTGCTGGGCATGAGCTTCTGCCCTTCAGTCGGTGGCGTCAGCTTGGCCATGGCCTGAACCAGCGCCTCGACCTGACTCGCCAACAAGATTGCCCCCGAAGCGGTCTGGAATTTTTCCACGCGATACTGCGACCCAAGGTACCAGTCACCCACCCGCAGATAGTCATCGGTACCAATGATCGCGACTTTCAGGTCGTTCTGCTCACGGCTGAACCAGAGCTGGCTGGTAAGGATGGCGGCACCGAACCGCACGATGTCGGTATTACCAGGCGTTGCATCATTTTCAACAATATGATCGCTGTCATCATCCCGACCAAACAGGTAGGTATCGTTGCCGAGTCCACCTATCAAGGTGTCATGAAAAGCGCCACCGGACAGAATATCGTCCCCATCGCGCCCCTCCAGCCAATCACTGCCCTCGCCGCCGTACATAGTATTGGCCTGGTTATTCCCCCTGAGTTTGTCGGCGAACTGGCTGCCCACCAGGCTTTCGACATTAAGCAAAGTGTCGTTGCCCGAACCTCCTGTGGCCTGGATAGCGGTCAAGGCAAGATCGAGTACGACGCCGCCCGTAGAATTGGCGTAAGACACCGTATCCGTGCCGGCGGCACCGTCGATAAAATTATCCCCGACCGTAGCGTCAATCCGGTTATCCAGGGCATTGGCAGTAAGGCTGCTCCTGCCTGTTGTAAGGATCTGCACGTTCTCAATATTTTGCCCCAAGGTGTATTGATCGACAGATAAGAGCACGGTATCCACACCGCCATCGGTCAGTTCGATCACCACATCATTGCTGCTATCCACAACATAGGTGTCATCACCCAGCCCACCACGCAAAGTATCGGCCCCGAGCCCGCCATCGAGCCGGTTGTTCCCCGCATTGCCGGTCAGTACGTCGTCAAAACGAGTGCCGACCAAGTTTTCAATGGAGATCAAGGTATCGCTACCAGAACCAGCGGTCTGCTGGTCGCTGGCAAGGTCCAGGCTAACCACCACCGCCGAGGTCATGTTTTCATAACTGACAGTGTCGCTGCCTCCCGCGCCATCCATCACGTTGCTGTCCTGGCTCGCGTAAATGACATTGGCTAAGTCATTACCAGTCAACCAGGTCTTGCCCAATTGCAAGATACGAGCGTTTTCGACGTTGTCAGCCAGGATGTAATTGATGAGCCAGGAGTTGACTGTATCCGTGCCGGCATTCCGGTTTTCTATGACAATGTCACCAGCATTTTCGACCACGTAGGTATCGTCGCCGTTGCCACCAGCCATCCAGTCAGCGCCACTGGCACCGTCGATAGTATTTCCCTTTGCATTTCCCGTAATCGTATCGTTGTAGCCACTCCCAATCGCATTATCGATGTAAAGCAGCTCGTCCTTGCCAGACCCACCTGTCACCTCTGGTGCGTAGTGGTCAAAGGTCAGATTGAGGGTGATCGCCGACTTTGCATATTGATAACTCACAGTATCGTTGTTAGGCACGTCACTCGCGGTAGTACTACCAATTAGTTGGTCGTCCCCATCCCCGGCATAAAGGACATTCGCCAACGCATTGCCCCAGAGGGTCATACCCGTTGTCCCTAGGATGCGCCCATTCTCTACATTCTCTGGCAGGGTGTAATACGGCAAAGGGACCAACGCCTGGGAAGATACGACGACTGTATCGGTGCCGGCACTCGGCGCCTCGATGATCTTGTCATCGCGATGATCAACGTAGTAGACGTCATCACCCGATGTGCCCTGCATGGTATCGGCGACAGGACTTCCTTGAGGGGGCCCTTGTACCACGACACTTCGGGGAACACTGGCAGCCGCAAGCACCGAGCGCAAAGTTGCGTCATCAGGACCTTCAAACCCGACCTGTGGATTGAATTCCGGGTGCGCCGCCCGATACGCAGCCATGGTTTGTACCAGGCCATCAATCTCGTATAGCGCCACGCCATCGCCCGTCAAAATCCGTTCAAGCCGATTAGCTGCATTGGCGTACCAGTCTCTCAGAGTGACCCGATCCTCTGTACCCACGACCTCGACAAGCAGATTATCGCCCGAGCGACTGAACCAGAGTTGGCGAGCGTTGACATCATTACCGAACAATAACGTCCCGGTCTGCAGCGTCACGCCGGTAAGTCCGTTGATAATTAGGTCTTGACCATCGCCGCGATTGAACACATAAGTATCGCTGCCGCCACCGCCATACAGCAGGTCGTTTCCGCGACCACCGTTGAGCGTGTCATCACCCATTCCGGCATTTAACAGATCGTCGCCTGCTAGGCCATACAGAGCATTACTACCGGCATCGCCGTGCAGTTCGTTAGCCAGTCCGTTACCGGTCAATTGCAGGCCGATCCCCATAGAGACCAGAGCTTCGACGTTCGCCGCCAGTTGTAGCACGCTCAAGCTGGTCTGAATCGTATCGTAACCCCCATTGACAGTCTCAATGACGGCGTCCGGACCGTTGATCACATATACGTCATTGCCACCAAGGCCTATAAGACGACTGCCCCGACCATTGCCTAACAAGCGGTTACCACCTTCGCTACCGGTGAGCGTAAGGTTTTTGTCGCCAGTCAGTTGTCCATTTTCGATGCTGGCAAATTTGCCTAGGTCCAGATTCACTGAAGTCTGGATCGTATCGCTGCCCTCACCAGCATTTTCATGGATTTCATTGGCCAGGTTGGCATCGTCCCAAATATAGGTATCGTCGCCGACCCCACCCGCCAGATAGTCGTTCCCGGCTCCTCCGACAAGCATGTCATCGCCTTCTCCTCCATAGAGCGTGTCCGTGCCATCGCCGCCATACAATTCATCATTGCGGGTACCGCCATACAGCACATCGTTACCACTACCGCCATACAACCGATCATCGCTGTTATAGCCGCCGGAAATTACATCATTGCCGCCTCGCCCATACACGGTGCCACCGGAAAAAGGTGTCCCGAGGGCATCGGAGCCCATGGTCCCGACCACTGGTTGATTTTGGGACCCAAGCCAACCGTCAAGCCTGTAGGTTGCATCAAAGAAGGGATCAAAAAAGGTGCCATTAGCACCCATCACATCCGCCAGCACCATGTAGCTGGTAAAGACCGAACCGTCGGCCTGGGTCTTTTCAAAGGTGAGCAGAATGTCACTGGCCAGTTCGTTGTCTGCGGATACAGGTATCCAGGCGTTCAGAGAGAACTTACCGTCCTTGGCGCGTGTTGGGTCAAGACGCCCCAACTGCCAAGCATGACGATTGTTGGCGTCGTCGCGCAGCAGACCTACCGTATCGGCGCTCGCACCTCGCTCTACGACTCTATCTCCTCGATCCATCTGCACAACGGCAAAACCAAGGTTGGCCCGATCAAACACATAGGTATCCGCACCCTCGCGGCCACGTGCGTAGACATTGCCGCTCAACTGGATAGTTTCCGAAGCCGCCGTGCCGAGGTTTATATTCGCCTCGGCCATTACTCCCTGGAGGTTGCGCACGCTATCAGCCAGCATATCCACATCTGCAGGCGCAGGGCGCGTACTTGGGTTTATAACGCCCGCTGCCGAGATCAACATACCGATTGATACAGTGGCGTCGTCGAATACGACAGATTCGACCTGCTGCTCGCCATTCTCGCCCTTTTCGATAATGACATCTGCGGCCAGAGAGCTGGCGCCTCCTCCCGAGATACGCAGGGCCCCATCATAAAGGACTTCGACCGTGACCTCTTTGCTCTTATAACCCTCCATCCTCAAGCGATCTTGGCCCCTAGCCCCCGCCCCCGCCGTGCCGATCAAGGCCATGACCGTCATGCCACCATCGCCTTTGCGATAGAGGTAGGTGTCGTTGCCGTCGCCGCCGTTCAGATAATCACGCAGTTTATAGGACCCGCTGGGTGATTCTCTGTATTTGGGATCGGATAAGAGGAACCCGTCACTTTGATAAACTGAACTCGACCAGCGCTCCGTGCTTAACGTGGTCGAAGTATCGCGCTGACGCTTTCCATTACTTAGCCACGTTCGCTCCAGGTAAGCACCGCCCCCCCAAAGTGTATCGTCGCCACCATTGCCCAGCAAAACGTCCGATTGCCCCACCACATCCCTGTAAGAACTGGAGTCAAGCAAGGAGTAAGAGGGTGCAGTACCAAAGGTGGTTTGGCTTGCCGAAAGATCGTTGCCACCGGAGGTATAGTCATACTCCGACGACGGGCTGCCGGATGTAGGCACTTTGATATTGCCCAGACGAAAACTGAATCGACCTTCTAAGTATTCGCTAGCCTCAGCCCCCATAACCATGGATGATTTGCGGCTATTGCCCAGGTTGAACCCGGCCAAGGAAAGACTCTGTCCCGAAGTGATATTGTAAAGACCTTGTTGACCGGGATCGACTCGTGTCATGCGACCATGGCTCAGTAGTAACGCATTGAGGTCCATGGTAATGGCCTTGCCCTGGTCATCAAGGATTGAGGTGAACGAGATATTCTTGACGTTGTTGTGCTGGACGCCATCGGCGAAGTAGCCCACGATATCCATCGTTATTTTGCCGTCTCGCGACTGCACGCGCAGTGTGTCGAAGGACCGTAGGCTCTGATCACTCTGCGGTTTGAATCCGAACCGCAACGGATCATCAGTCATCCCAAGGTAACTCTGTAGCTCCGTTGTCCCCTCCCGAAGAACCGTACTTTGGTAGCCAGTCAAACTACCTTGCAACGGATTGCCTACACGATAAAAGAGCAGGGTCTCCGCGGTATTATCTGACACGACGAGTGTGTCTTCGCCTACGCTCTGATAGGAGCCCCGAATCACCATGGCACCATTGCTGGCCAGGTACTTGTCGTTCCCGGCCCCTCCATCCAAAACAGCCCCTGAGCCACCTGCCGCCAAGTCGTCGTTGCCTTCACGCCCGACCACATACCAGTAGGCCGCTTCGTTTGAAAGAATCGGTCCACCATACAAATGATCATCACCTGCGGTGCCGGCATAGGCACTGAGCTTGCTCTTGTCGCCTACCAACCCGGTGTCGTAAACCGCAACCCAGCCGAAATCCACAGGCACATAACCATCATTCTTCGGCTCAAAATCACTCAGTTTCTTGCGCACACCATTGGCAAACACCACTGTGGTGTCATCGGAGAAGTCTTTGAGGTTCAGCGAGTTGTTTCCCCAGGAAATCTTCCCGCGTATTTCGTGGAACAATTCGAATTTGACGGCTTCCAGGTTCAGGTCCGTAAACAGGATGGTGTCGGCCGCTGACAACGCCCACACCGTGTCATTACCAGATCCTGTGCCCACGCGAATCGTGTCGGTGCCGGAGCGTGCGATGATGACATCGTCTCCTGCGCCGCCCTCATAGACATTAATTCCATCGCCGCCAATCAGCGTATCGTTGCCAACGCCGCCATACAGTTCGTCGTTAAACTCGCCCCCGTAGAGCAAGTCGTCCCCCTCCTCACCGTACAGCGAGTTTTCTCCCGCGCCGCCAGTCAGCCTGTCGTTGCCTGCGCCCCCATAAAGCTTGTCGGCGCCCGCACCGCCTGCCAGCACATCGTCACCGGCATCGCCACGTAGCTCATCATCACCGACACCGCCTATCAGCGTATCGATGCCTACGCCGCCGTTCAGTCGGTCATCACCGTCGCCGCCATCCAGCACGTCGTCCCCGGCACCGCCATCCAGGGTGTCCTTGCCAGCGTTGCCTTGCAGGCTATCGTTACCACCACCACCGTAGATAGTGTCATCCCCGGCACCGCCGAGCAGTGTGTCGTTGCCCGATTGAGTGCCCGCCAGGTCATCGCCGTAGATAATGGCCCCGGCGCTACCTGCAGTGATCGCATCATTCCCCAGCCCACCGATCAGCGTATCGACGCCGGTCGAACTGCTGGCAAGCATCTGTATACGGTCATCACCCGCGCCGCTGTCGATTCGGTTACCACCGGCGAGCACGTAGAGGGTGTCAGCACCGTCACCGGTGTCGATGGTCAGGCCGTTGGCCTTGCGGGCGAACACGATATCGTCACCGCCCAGGGTGCTGAACGAGGTGGTACCAAGGCGCTCCTGCACGATGATGTCTGCGCCCTGGGTCAGATTTTGGCCGTTGAGCAGCAATGACGGGCGCGGGACGCCCTGGAACTGGAAGTTGCCAGGTAGCAGGTCGATATTGCCGGCAGCCAGCCGGTCAACGCTGAAGGTGAACGGCAACGCCAGCACCACACGCACACCGTCACTGTTGATCAGGCTGATGCGGGCGGAGAAAGTATTGACGTCACTGCTTGAATAGGTCGCCGTCGTCCGCAACTGCAAGCTGCCGGCGTTGAGAAACTCCACCGTATCCAGGCTTTCCAGATCGGCGATTACCGACGTCTTGTAGCCGGCCGCGAACACAAACCGATCAGCGCCAGTACCGCCGTACAGCAAGCCACCACGGGTGGTGAGGATATCGTTACCCGCGCCGCCCCACAGCGAGCCCGAGCCGGTCAACGTGTCGTCGCCGTCGCCGCCTTCAAGCATGCCGCTGCCTGTAAGGGTGTCTTTACCGGCACCGCCGCGTATGACCGAACTGGGGCCAGCAATTCGCACACCACCAACGGCGTCATTGGTTAACAACACCACTTCGGCACCGATATCCGCAACGCCTTGCAGAATGTCATCGCCGTCATCACCGGACAGGGTGTCGCCGCCGGACACGTCGATCAGGGTGTCGTCACCCTTACCGCCCTCAAGAATGTCGCCACCGGCGCCCCCTTCCAGCCGGTCGTCGCCGTCGCCGCCGCTCAGCTTGTCCTGACCAGCACCGCCGTACAAAAAGTCCTTTCCGGTTCCGCCATCGAGTTCATCGTCGCCGCCATTACCGGTCAGGATGTCGTCACCACTGCCGCCGAGCATTCGATCAGCCGAATCGTCGCCAATCACCTCGTCATTTCCGCCGCCAGCGTCGAATAGCCGGAGACTGTCCGTGAGAGCTTTGAGCCATTTATCCGACAAACCGACGGGAGCACTCACCACAGAGCGGCCCACCAGCATCAGGTCATCCCCGCCGGTGCCCTGCGGCCCCCAAGTCACACCCTGAACCTCAAACCAATAGGCCAGTTGCTCCAGGGTATAGGATTGACCGTCGACTAAATAAAGGTTCAGCAAACTACCGTCGGCCTGACGCTCCTGGATCAACGTCGGGTTGAAACTTACTCGATCGCCGTTGTGATAAGACACCACGCCGCCGCTGACCACACCGTTGAAATAGACGCCGTTTTCCGTCACGGTCAGGCCGTCTCGTGAATAGGGTTTCTTACGACCGACTACGGGAGTGGGTGACACATAGATAACGTTTTTGGTAGTTACCCCGTCGGATGCCGGGTTGATCTTTACCTCACCGCTGGCTGACATCCAATTCAGTTGTGTGTCGGTCAAGGCCTGCTTGACGCCCTGCAACACAACATTGCGTGTGCCACCCTGGCCCTGGTAGCTCAAGTGCAGGCCGTCTGCCTGCACCGCCTGGCTGACGTTGCTGGTGCTTAGGCGATCCTTACCACGCAATACCAATGAGTCGCCGCTGGCAATATTAAAATCAACAATCGTCACGGTGCCAGGACCGTCGTCTTCAATCAGGAAAATGTCTGCTTCGGTGCCCCCGGTTAGGCGGTCGCCCACACCGCCCACCAGCAAATCCTTGCCCGCACCGCCGTCTAGGACATCGCTGCCCTGTCCACCTTCCAATCGGTCCTTGCCATCGCCTCCCGTCAAGGTGTCGTTGCCACGCGCACCGATCAAGGTTTCGTCCCTATCCGCCCCCAGCAACGTGTCGTTGCCATCGGTGCCCACCACCCGATCTACTCCGGGCATGACCGTCAAAGTCTGTCCATTCACCAGACTTGTTGTGGCGCCGGAGAGGTCAATGCGTACAGCACTGCTGACGGAGGCGGCGTTCAGCTCAGAGGGGCCGGACACCGGATCGATCCGCCAGTTGCCGGCATACTCGTCGGTCAAGACATAGTGCTTTACGCCGTCCTGGGCAGTACCCGCCACCTGCAGGCTAGCACTCACTCCACCCAACCCCGCAGCGCCGACGGCCTTGTCCTCTATCACCAACTGCCAGTTACCGTAGGTGTCCTCACCTCGGAACTGCACACTCATCAGGTCTACGTCCAGTAGCGTCCCCCCCGAGGGATTGGCAATGTGCCCGGCCAGGCCAGGCCGATCCAATAGCACGCTGCGAGTGCCGGACGGGGAAATCAGGGTCACCACCAGATCGCTCCAGCGCGTATGGCCCACACTCAGGTGCAATAGCGCTTGCTCGGCCCCCACGTGTTTGTCGACAAAGAACGACAGAGTTCTTTGTCCCATGTCCGGCAATGCATCCGCCTGCGCCGCCACCGAGTTCGTGTATTCAGCGGTGGAGGAGCCCGGCGTCCAGGTTTCTGCCATGCGCACGGCAGCGGACGCATCGACCATGCCGAAGCCGAAGTCGTCGCTGAAGTGCATGCCGACACCATTCCAGCCGAGGTCTCGGTTATTCGACCAAGTGGTGCCCGAAACGGTGCCGGTGCCCATATCCTTGCGGGCCGTCAAGGCCAGAATCGTCTGCACGTCTCGGTAGGTCAGCTTGGCGTTGGCCTGCAACATCAGCGCGGCGATACCCGACACAATGGGCGCTGCAAATGATGTTCCCTGCGTCTCTGCGCTGGTGCTGCCGATCTTGTTGCCATCTGCAGTCTCAACTTGGACACCGGTTGTCATGATGTTGGAGGCCGGCACAGACACCAGAATATTGGCACCGCGATTGCTGAATGGCCGGGATGGCTGGGTACTGCCACCCACATTGCCAATCAAGTTCACCCCGCCAACGGTAATGCTGTATTCGTTGCTGGTCAGCGTGCTGAGCCCGGCGTCATAGCCCTTGGCACGGTCATTCCCGGCGCTGTACACCATGACAGTGCCAAGACCCTGACGGCCCTGTGTGGCCGCGATTCGCTGGGCGGTAAACTCCGCCTGGGTTTGCATCAATAGCGCGGGGTCACCTGCGGTCAGGCCGGCGTACCAACCAAACTGATCAGGGTTGCTTTGCCCCCAACTGTTGTTGACGACGTCGTAGTACTGCATCGACATCAGGTCTTCGCGAAAACGCGCCACCGTCGCCGTCGGGTTGGAGAACGGAATAAACCCCTTGGCATCCAGCGTCGCATCGTAAGCGACGCCCACGCCGCCAATGCCATTACGAGCCGCGCCGATCACACCGGCTACCATGGTCGCGTGCGTCGCATGTACCCAGGTGTCGCTGAAGCTGCCACTCTTGTTGGCGACCAGGTCGGGATGATTGAGATCGGCGGCCTGGCGATCCGACGCAAACTCACCGCTAGGCTCCAGCACCAGTACCTTGACGCCCTTGCCTGTATAACCGTGCTCCCAGGCGGCTCCGACACCCACAGCCCCCAGGTACCATTGCTTGACGTAATCCGGATCGCTGGGAGCTCCCAAAGGCACCAACAGCACTCGGGCTTTCATCTCGCCTTGCAGCGTACTGTCGCCCGTGTTCGCGATGATTGGCGCTGCATTGCCCTGTGCATCGTTGACGCGATAGCTGAACTCAATCGGTCCGCTGTAACCAGCCGTCGGGGTGAACGTCACGCTCAAACGATCCGAGCTGAGTCGGACCGTTCCACCGACAGCGTCGCCAACCCAATTGATATTCAACTGAGCCGCATCCAGGTGCTGGAAATCCAAATCGTTGGCCAACAGGCTCGCCACCGCGATAGTCACCGGGCCACCCGCCGCTACGGAAATTCGGTCGTCCACGGGCAGCGGAGCATCCAGTCCGAGCGCCAGGGCGGTCATTGCTGTGCCGGATTTGAACGCAAAGCTTTCGACGTTGTTCAGCAGCATCGTGCCGTCACGGTCAGCCACCAGGTCGGTGATCTGATAGGCTCCGCTGGCGGTGCGAACAAAACGGTATTGCGACAGGCTGCCCGACAATTGGATCAGGTCGATGCCGGCCCCACCGTCGATGACATCGTTACCGCCTGAGCCAATGATGATGTCGTCACCGGCGCCGCCATCAATGAGGTCATCCCCAGCGCCACCGTCAAGCACATCGCCGCCGGCCTCACCGAACAGTTGGTCATTGCCACGGCCACCACGGATCAGGTCATCGCCGGAACCGCCATAGACAACGTCATTGCCATCCTGGCCCGACAGCGCATCGTCAGCGCCGCCGCCACGGATGTAGTCATCACCGGCAGCACCTTCGATAAAGTAGTTATCCGCACCGCCACCAATCAGCACATCCGCGCCGTAGCCGCCGTAGACCACCTCGATATTGGCCTGGGACAGGTTCAGGGACACGCCTCTGTCGTCCGCGATCAACACCGTATCGATGCCAGCTCCGCCATCGATATCCACCTGGCGGTCCCAATGGTCAATGACCAACAGATCGCTGCCCGCCCCACCCTGAAATTTGTCGGATCCTTGGCCGCCGATCAGCCAATCATTGCCTGAGGTGCCGATCAGCGTGTCGTTACCCACGTGGCCGATCGCCTGGGTCGCGCCGCTACCATTGAGGTCCAGGCGCACGCCCAGCGCACTCTTGGCGACCAATGCGGCTTGCTCGCCGAGTACGGATTTGTCGACACCAGCTGCATACGAGGCAGTCACCGGTTTGCCCGAAGGTGCATGCGGCGAAAGGTCAACATCCCAAAGGGTACGGGTCGTCCCATTGGTGTAGGTGGCGACTACGCCTTTGACATTAGTTTGCCCGGCCACCGCGCCTGAGATTGGCGTCAGGTTGATGGATTGGATTCCGAGATCTGCCAGGCTGGACAGCTCACCAGCGCTGGCGTAAGCGTCCTGATTGCGATCGGCCCACAGCCGCAGTGCGGACCATTGTTTGTCCGTAGCATCCAGCTTGCCGTCGCCGTTGGAGTCAAGCGTTGCCAGGGCTGGACGAGCTCCGGCGCTTTGTGCGGTCAGGGTAAAAAGTTCGGTGCCATTGGCGATACGTCCATCGCCATTGCGGTCGAGGACCAGAATCGGATCTGTGGAAGCGGTCCAAGGCAAACGCTCTGCGACACCGTCGGCATCAAGGTCGAAGTCTATCTGCCCCACGCCGATGCGCACGCCATCACCGCCGCCATCGAGCACAATCGGGTCGGTATCCGCCACCATATCGGCAGCCTGCTTGGCGTCCAATAACGCCGCGACGTAGTCACTCTCGACAACCCACCAGCCATCGGCACTCACCCCACCGTTGGCATTGGAGGCATTTTCACCCACCAATATCGTTTGGGAGCTGTTTAATTCGAATTCTCGCCCATCCGCAAACTTGACTGTGCCCACCTGGCCTGCATCCGGGGTAAAACCAATCCAGTTACCTTGAGCATCAAAGTACAGCGTGGCGTTGTAGCTCTTCCCATTCTGAGTCACTACCCCATGATTACCGCTGGCCGGGGTCGGCATCTCCCAGCCCATCCCCTCTTCACCCATCGAGCCCGCGCTTTGGGTCTGGGCCCGCAGCGCGGCCATCTGTGCAGCCAGATCGTTGACACTGCCATTACCGGGACGGGTGCCACCGGTCACCACGTTGCTGGGCGAGACGAATTCGATACCGTCACGGTTCACATAGCGTTCAAGCATGGTCGCCGCGTAACCTGCGCCAGACTGCAGCAAACCCTGTCCGCCGCCTGTACCGCCAAGGTTCAGGTTGGACGGATTGAGCGTCGAGGGGTCAGTAGCCACATCCAGAATGCTGCCGTTGTGGTTCGTTGAGCCATTGAGTTGATTGGAGAGCCAGGCCTTGAGCTGTTCCTTGTTTTCTTTGTAGGCCTCATAGGCCGGTGCCTGTTCGATACTGTCGGCAAAGGTATTCAACTGTTGGATAGAGCTGTCATTCGGATAGAGCTGACCGTACAGGCGGATCACGCCGATAATGTCTTCGCCAGACAACAGCAAATCCCACGCGTGCTTGGCCCAACCAAACGGCAATGCCAGGCTCACGCCAATATCGAACGCCGCCTCGCCAGCCACTTCACGCAGCGCCTTTTCATCGAGTTCAAGACCCAAGGCCTTGCGCGCGTCATCGAACGAAACAGGACGATTGAGCTCGGCGGCCATCGCCTCTTGCTGATGGAAGACCATGGTGACCAGCCCAGCTGCGGTGAGTGCAACAATGGCGGTGCTGTGGCCTTTTTTTACTATTCCGACTGATTGGTGTATTTGAGCCTTGGCGAAGACCGAAGGCGTTGAAGCTTTGATGCCTAATTGACTGTCCATGGCCTTGGCGACATCAGCGCTGGAGGCAAAGGTTGAAACGTCCAGCGCGCTTTTAGAGCCCGGGGTGGCATCCAGAGCGCCGGCGCCTGCATGTGAGCCTGGGGCAAACTGACTCCCGGTAATATAGGCTGGGTGGCTGGTGATGGCGGGGTTAAAGGTTAACGTATCAACATCGAAGAACGTGTTGGAAAACTTCGCCCATAGTTCAGTTGACGTTGCGTCCAAGCGACTGCCATCTGAGGTATGAAGTTTGAGTCCTGAGTTTGGATTTACCAGCTCTGCTTTTAAAAATGCGGCGTAACCATGAACCACTTTCGCCTGCGCCGTCAGCCAACCAGTTTCGGAGCCGTATGCCCCCCAATTGCCAGTTCCGCGTAACTCTCGGTACGCATCGTCGAATGCATCGAAGATACGCTTTTGGTCCGCATTGTAACCACTGTGATACCCGGTATGTGCAGCTCCGCCTACCACCTCGCGATTAGTTGCCGTGGTAGCTTTTTTTTCATCAATTGTATCAACCAGCGCGACGCCATTGGTTTTAAAGCTGACTTGGTCCCATAGACCTTTATTATCTTGCAGCGCTTGAAGAAATTCAGACGTTTTGAATATTTCGTTTGCTATCACGTGATGACGTGCATAGGTAACAGTATGGTCCCCATCCGTGGCGTGGACAGCCACTGACGGTAGAGATTTAACATCAACAAAACCGAGTTTATCGAGATCAAGATTGGCTGCCATTTTAATATCCCTATAATTAATATATGAAGCCATATCTCGAAGCGTGGAGATCAAAATTAGCCGTTAATCACAGCACATTTTTTTATGACATCCCACCCCTCGATATGCTCTTGCTTAATACGATTCCACAATTCATCCGAGCAAAAGTAACCTGATACCGAGCGACCGGGATGGTCCGGCGTTTTCCCAAACTCGCGTGGTAACTTCCAAAAATGATGCCCCTCGATAATCCGAGCATCCAATGTACATACAGCCGATCTCTCGTGATCGAAGCGAGCACTCCGTTTATAACCTTCTCTTCCAAACCCTTTAGTAAAGGTTGTTTGCTCAATAACAACCGCATCAACACTAACAAGTCCGAGTATCAGATAATACGTTCCAAATATTTTCTCATCAACGCCCTTCCGGAAGCTACGAACCTCAATAGGAAAAAAATCATGCCTGCCAGGCTCAAGTTCTTCCAATATATCGCGCAGACGCTGACAGATAACAAAAGGGCCGATATTCCACCCAATAATTCCCGGCACTCCTCCACTCTCAAGCTCGGAAACTCTCAGAACGCTTGGAATAGCAGCCCTCAACTCAGGAGTCAGCGGTTCCCCCGACCCGATTAAAGCAGACAACCGCCCATCAATTTTTGGATCGAATACTAGACCAACAACCTTTCCAGGCTCTGAAGTTAATCCAATCAAATACGGCATGCTCTTTCCTTATCAATACCTAGGTTCGGGACAATCCAAAATGTCGTGCTGCCAAAGCTTTAACAGCACCACTGTCAACTTTGCAGTGTGACTGACCCTCCTGCCTCCTTCAATGGAGGCCTTCGATAGAGCACAGCGGTTGAATTTTTGACTCCGCTTGCCCGCATCATTGCCTTCACAGATGAAGTTCAGGTTACTCAACCCCACGAAACCAGATTTAGCATTCAGTCGCCCCGAATCAATATCGTCTTGCCCCTACCCAGTATCGGCACCGTTATACCTAGACGGCTCGCGGGTAACGCCTCCGAACCTTGTAACAAAAATTTCACGATTGGCTTTCCGCCATACGACAATCAGCAGGTACCAAACCTAAATCGAATGCAGCATTACGCCTAGGTCAAAGCGGCCTGTTGGACGGAGTCAACCTTTCAATTTTTGCAGCCCAGGCGTGGTGGCCTTTATGAAGGTAGGTAGCCCCGATGACAACGCTGCTGAGAGAGAAGAATCAAACGTCCGTTGAGCCGTAATCCATGGCTTTCAGTACTACGTCTGTCCTCATACTAATCATTCCTGGCGCAACCTTACCGTTAGCTGAGGGCGGCTCTCGGACTGAATTAACACTCCATCAAACTGGAACACCTTTTTTCCTTGGAACACGTGGTGTTCCAGCTAAAACAAAGAGGTGTTCCAGGCTTAAAGCCACGAAATACTTGGCTTTCAGCCTTGGCGGAACACCTGGAACACCTGGAACACCGTTTTTTGAGGGGTATCGGTTTTTAACCCCCATCACCCCGTCGCATTGGGCGCCTTCAGCGATCAGCAGAGGGGTTCGCCACACGCCTCCCATCCCTCCTCCAAACGCGCAGACAGCAGGCAACACACGACCCGTCGGCCTTACTCATGGGTCCTTTGGAAGGTGATTTGGATTGGGGTAATTCGAACCCCGATGTTTTTTCAGATTCAAGTGGCTATAGGGGGTTCCGTCTCCGGTTGGGTAGTAGGTCAGTAGATGGCCAGGCCCCCCAGCCCTTGCACAGCTATCATTGAAGCTGTTGAGGTGTCAGGGGAAGAGGTGCCCCTGTGGTCACCACCATTACCCGCTGTTGGTACCCCAGATAAAGGGCGGCGGGATGAATGAATAACTCAACCCTCCTCAATCCGGTGCTCCACAGGCTCCCGGTGCACCATAAACGCTGAAGGCCACGGAATATATGGTTTTCAGGAGCTTTACACCGAATAGAAATAGTCGGAACACCTCGTATTCCAGCAGCTAAGCGTGTTGCAGGAGAGGGGAACATGCCCCCCTCTTAGGCTCGTCCCATCAAGCTCACCCACAGCCACACAGTTACCCTTCAAGAAGGGCAGATACCGGCCAAGAGCGGACTGTCGTTCACCTCCGGAGCGGACAAGGTATCGTTCATGGATGTGATCTGCTAGAAGGGATCATCGACAGGTTTCAATCAAAAAACTCAACAAACCACTCTCGGGAACGGTTGAAACTGTGGAAAAAATCAAGTTGATCAAAGCGATGATGAAAGCCGGCCGGGCTAAAGATCTACTGACATTCGTCGAAGGTGAGTCCCCCTACCTGACTGATGCGTCGGAGGGCGTATCAAATGCGCTAGAGCTGAGGCGCAATTGGATTCTGGTTGTTCATCACCTGCGATTCGTATCTATATTTGGGCATGAAAAATCTCCTCAGCAATGGAGCGGAAAAATTTTGGCGTCATATCCTTCTGACTTTGAGTTTTGGCTTGACGCCGGAGCCCCAGGGATTGCGGAAGTGGATCTGCACGCTTATCTGGCAGACTACCCTTTGTGAAGTCATCCAGAGGGCTGGCGGTCTAGAGCTGGTGTCACGCTTTATATTGAGTATCGTTCGGGTGTCCGCTGAGGGTCGATAGCTGCCGGTGGCGACTGGCAGCCATCGGCCCAGAGTGTGTAAAAACGCATTTGTACACTGTCGGCTCGAAGCGCCGACGGCTGTTAGCTGAGTAATTGCTCACAACAAGTCCTGCGGATCATCACTTGAGCCTGGGAGCCCCCTGCGTCGCTTCTACCTTGCTGGGTGGTCAAAATAAAGACCTCTTCAGGCCGACAGTGCCTTCATTAAACCGCTGATACCGAGAATTTTCATGACCCGCTTCAAGTTGTAGGCGAGCACATTCAAGCTCATCTCCGCGCTCACCCCGGCCAGCTTTCGGGTCAGGAAGTGCGTCGCACCCATCCATTGCTTGAGCGTCCCGAAGGGATGCTCAACCGTCCGTTTTCGGACTCGCATCATCTCTGGTGCTTTGCTCAGCCGAAGCTGCATCTCCTCCAATACGGCTTCGTGCTCCCAGCGTCGAACTCGTCGTTCCGTGCTCGGTGTGCACTGCAATTTCAACGCGCAGCCCTGGCATTTCGAACTCCAGTAACGATGCAACTTCAGGCCTTTTTCAACTTAGGAGTAGTGCCAGATCAGCGCCTCCCCAGCCGGGCAAATGTATTCGTTTTTTGCCGTGTCATAGACGAAGGCATCGTTATTGAAACGCCCGTCAGCCTTGGCTCCAGAGGTCATCGGTTTGGGCACATAGGCGGTGATGCCTGCATCGTGACAAGCCAGGATTTGTTCGCTTTTGAAATAACCTCGGTCCGCCACCACCGACAACGTTTCTGAGGCTATCGCCTCGCGGGCCTGCTTGGCCATCGAGCTGAGTTGATCGCGGTCGGAACCGACATTGGTCACCTCATGTGCAACGATCAAATGGTGCTGAGTATCGACCGCTGTCTGCACGTTGTAGCCGACGATTCCTGTGCCGCGCGTCATCATGGAACGGGCGTCTGGATCGGTCAGTGAGACCTGTTTATCCGGCGATTCATTGAGCTGGATTTCGATCGCTTGAAGCTCCTTCATTTGAGTTTTGAGCTTGGCGATTTTCTCTTCCAGCCGCACGGCACTGGGTTCGGAAGCTGTGGGTTCTTGCCGATCGGCAGCATCAAGTGCTACCAGGTAACGGTTGATACTCGATTCAATTTCTTCCATGCGCCGCTTCAGTTTGGCGTTGGTGAAATTGCGGTCGCGGTTGTTGACTGCTTTGAATTTACTGCCATCAATGGCGACCAGATGTTCTCCAAACAGTCCCAACTGCTGACACAGCATAACGAACTGGCGACAGACGTCTCGGATGGCCTTGCTGTTGGCTTTTCGGAAGTTGGCGATGGTCTTGAAATCCGGCATCAAACGCCCGGTCAACCACATCAGCTCGACGTTGCGTTGAGCTTCTCGTTCCAGCCGCCGGCTCGACTGAATGCGGTTGAGATAGCCGTAGATGTAGATCTTTAGCAGGATCGCGGGGTGGTAAGCCGGCCGTCCAGTATCGGCTGGAATGGCACCTTCAAAACCTAGATTGACCAAGTTGAGTTCGTCGACGAAAACGTCAACTACGCGTACCGGATTGGCATCGCTGACGTAGTCGTCGAGGCTTTCGGGAAGTAAGGTGCCTTGGCCTCGGTGTTCACCTTGGATAAAGCGCTTCATAGGCAATCCCCGCGATAAAATCCTCAGCAATCATAGCAAGGGATCACGGAGTCGTTTCTACATACGCCGGGGCAATCGCAGACACCAATGGATGCCTATAGATAGACGGTCGGGGGGCAGCGACTCTGATTGCTCAGCCTCAGGCTCCGAGATACCCTTTCTCCTCCTGACAGATAGGCGCGGCCAACAAATCATGTCTACTTGCTATTCCATTCAAATCACGCCAGAAAGACCATTGCCGGCCTTCTATTGCATTGCTGAACATCTATGGGGAACCGGATGTGATGTTGACTCTGACGGTGACTGCGCAGGTTCAGATGATCGCCAATGGACGGAACTGACATTGTCGCTTCGCGGCACATCAGGAGAACGTATCGACATTGACCCGCTCTCGCTTATGCCTCTTACCCTCGTAATCCGTTCATCGCACGCCACCCTCTGCCAAAGAGCGGCCGACTACATCGTATCTGTTTCCGGAGGCACTATCGGCGCAGCTGTTAACGTCAAGACGGTATGAGTGCGCGGACACGAGGCTTATAGATTTCCGACAGGTGAAGAACCTAAAAGTGAGACCCCTTGGCGTTTTTACACACTCTGGGCCAGGAGCTGTCGTTCAATCTTGGGTTAATAGCGGCTCGGCAGCGAACTTCCGCAGTTGACACCTATATACCTGAATACACTTCCCACCTACGCCACATATGTCCTTTCAACTGAATTTACCAGGGAACCTCCCAGTTACCCCCTACAATGTTCGAAAAATAAAATACCCTCACCGAAGCTCACGGCAAGGGCATCACCAGAAGCAATCGAGCTTAGGTAGATCTAAATCCAGGCTTACCGTTCGCTGCGCGCCACTCTTTAACTTTTTTTGTTATGACTTCAGGCGTACTCTCCGCATTCGATGGAGGATAATAAATTAAGTCAGATCCGTCTGGATGCTCTGTCAATACCTCAAACTCTAAAACCGCATCAACTTGGTCTTTCTCGGTGGCGTACTCAGAATCACAAATTTTTTTAACAAATAGTAAAAACTCAGATTCTGTGTACTCTTCTATTTTCTTAATACTCATATTACTTACCCTCTAGATGTATTGAGCTGTGCTGCTTTGGGGTAACCACCCGAATATTATCAATATCAAAAACTGCGCCCCCTTTGGATACATAAGTGGCATGATGAAGTTCAAACTTCACCTGACCACCAACCCGATCTCCCTTTCGAACAAACGGAGCCCGCCCGTTCTTCATTTCAGAAATATGGTTGCTGATAAATTGCTTTGATAGTTCGGAGTCATTAGCGACAGACTTCCAAAACGCCTCTCGAAATTTCCTGAAGTTTTTAAACTCTTTGCCTCGCAATTGGTCCGCAATCTGTGACGGAATTGGAGCCCCTTCAACTTGTGATGCTGCTCCCAACCAGTTCCCCGACACAGGCTGGCCAAAACCTGTTGCAACACCTGCATCCTCTCGCCGATCCCGGAACATCGTATAGATCGGTGGCAGACCTGAATCCGCTGGAAAGACCGTAATAAAATCATCAAAACTCGCTTCTGAAACTGCAGGAAAGGCGTCAATGCGGCCTTCCACCGGAGTCACTGTAGCGCCAGTGTAAACTGTTGGCACAGGCTGTTCAGTAGGCGAGGTCGTTGAATTATTCCCTGGGCTGACAATAGGCGTCCAGGTTAGAGTCCGTGGAGGTACATCCGCTGTCGTAGCGGTATATACTTTCTGTGCCGCATCATAACGAGCCGCCACTACCCTGACCTTTGACGGAACCGTCACGCCATCAGTCTTGACTACAAAGACCTCTGACTGCCCATCTGCAGCAGTTTTTGAGCTAATGCGGTAAGCCAAATCAACGGTGCCACCTGTGGCAACAACGCTATTCAGATCTTGCTGAAGGTCAGGAATCAGGTCCGATACTGGGGTACTGAAAGCATAACGCTCCGACAGTTCGCCATTCGCCAGCTTTGACGAGTAAAACAGCGCTGAAACCCCAACAACAAGGCCTGCCCCAACACTCGCAATAACTCCGCCCAAAGCGCTAATGGCTGCACGAATAGCCGCTTGTAGAGTGAGCGCCGCGGCTTCAACTACCGTTACGGTTCCGGCTGAAGTCATAAACAGCGAGCCGGCAGCAGATGCAGGGCCCGGTGCACGGAACGTATTGGCGTTCCGAACAGCTTCATTTGCGGCGGTTAGGCGTGCTTGTTCGGCCTGAATAACAGCCAATGCATCTGCTGCCACTTTTAAACGCCTGGCTGTTTCTGCATAGACCTGAGCGAGCCGAAGGGCTTCATAGCCTAAAGCCCAATCAATAAGCCGTTGCTTTCGGACTGCTGCATCTTGGTACTTATTATCCGGAAATACATCAGAAACAGAATAATACGGTTTAAGGTCCGGGCCGACTTTCAGCGACGCTGCTTTGTCCGCTTGGTTTTTTTCTTCTGCTTTAGAATTGTAGTATAATGTTACATGAATGACATGTTCTTTTGTTACGGTTGATTCTGGAGTTGTGGCATCCATTGGCTCATTAGAGCCTCCCTCACTCTCTACATCCTTTTTTATGTCACTGTCGATTTTCTGCATGTTTTCAGTATGCGCGGCATCGATTTCTTTTTGAATCTTGCTTGTGAATGCATTTATTACATCCCGTCTTTGGAGGTCCATCCGAATAGCGGGAGGGAAGAAGTTCAGTGGCTGATTATCGCTTCTAAGATTGAAGTTAAACGCCTCTATCAAGGCCGGGGCTGTTACTCTGGATTCTCCGAGTTCTATTGTCATTACCATTTCCTTTTGGTTAAGTCGTCTGATCCATTCATCGACAGCATTCCTATTTGTGAAGGCTTCCAGCCTTAGCTGCTTCGTGTACTTCGCCCGCCTAAGGTTATCGCGAAGCATGACGTGGGCGAGCAAAAAATACTGTATACACATACATATTTTGCGTCAATGCATATTTTTTGCATAAATGCATTTGTAGAATTGACTGGGATGGCAATGTGATCTCGCCTGATGAAATCCCTGAGGTTTGAAGCAGAAAATTTTGAGTGCCGTCGGTTGGCTCTGGGCATTCGAACCCATATTTCGCAAGCATCCACCTCTGGCCGATTTCTACCTATCGCAACCGTCAGCTTTGGGTCCAGGCTGTGTGAAAACATTGCCGATGAATCAATAGCATTAGACAAACAACCTCAGGTCTTTCACATTCCATCTAAAGCGGGTCAGGAAAAAGACATGCCTTCACGTTTGGCAT
>Ga0163162_10000790_pt1 | contig 29412 bp, 27 predicted proteins | sample S55metaG_FD_115310 | JGI IMG/M metagenome (GOLD analysis project Ga0163162, IMG submission 115310) | Switchgrass rhizosphere microbial communities from Kellogg Biological Station, Michigan, USA - S5-5 metaG | ecosystem: Host-associated > Plants > Roots > Rhizosphere > Soil | place: USA... | reverse complement strand
CCCTGATAGACGCGCGTTGAATCAATGAAGCGGTCGCAGATGACCCAGGTGCCCGAATTCAAGGCCGGCAATATCGTGTTGCGCACATGATCGTCGCGCGCGGCAGCGAAAAGGATCGCCTCGGTTTCCGCGCCAAGCGGTTTGGCGATGCCAGACAGCAGGATGTGGCGGATGATCTCGGCGCCGGTTGAGCCGCCCGGCTCGCGGGTAAGCACCACATTCTGGCCAACGGACTTGAGCCTTTGGGCCAGGGTGGCTGCATGCGTGGATTTTCCGCTGCCTTCGCCGCCTTCGAAGGTAATGAAGTGTCCACCCAAAGCCAATCAGCCTCTTCCGGTCACCACCCGCTCGCGGTGGGGCCTGCCATCATAGCCGCTCGGCTCCGGCACGGAACAGCGCGATTATCATTTCAGTCACAGCATCGAAAGCGCGCTGCGGCATGTTTCCCTTGCCGATGTTTTCGGCAGCTTTCAGCGGCATCGTCAGGATCAGGTTGTCGTTGCGCCAGACCTTGAGATTTCCGATCGGCGTGCCTTCGGTCACCGGCGCCGGCACCGGTCCGGTGTAGACAATGCGAGCAACCAGCCGTTCTGCCCCTGATTTGGGCAGCATCACCTTGACCTCTCCATCGGCCTTCAGTGCGACGCGACCGCTCGAGCCGCCAAAAACCTTCGCGGTCCCGATCGTCTGGCCTTCGGCAAAGATCGTGCGATGCTCGAAATTCCGGAAACCCCATTCGAGCGCTTTCTTTGCTTCGTCGGCGCGCTCCTTGGCCGTATTGACACCCGTGACAACCACGATCAGGCGCAGATCGTTCTGCACCGCCGACCCGACCAGGCCATAGCCCGCCTCTTTTGTGTAACCGGTCTTGAGGCCGTCGGCGCCGTTCATGGCGCCCAGAAGTGGATTGCGGTTTTGCTGCCGGATCTTGTTCCAGGTGAAATCGGGCTGCGCAAAGAGCTGATAGAAATCCGGGTAGGTGAGGATGATATGCCGCGCAAGCATTGCGAGCTCGCGGGTCGTCATCTTCTCGTTCGGATCAGGCAGACCGTTGGAATTGGTAAAGACTGATTTCTCCAACCCGATTTCGCGCGCGCGCTGGGTCAGCTTATTGCCGAACTCGGCTTCATTTCCGGCAATTCCTTCCGCCAGCACAATGCAGGCGTCGTTGGCGGATTGGATGATCATTCCGTGCAGCAGGTCGTCGACCGAGACCTTGCTGTTAAGCGCCGCGAACATCGTTGAGCCGTGGGACGGTGCACCGCCTTTGCGCCAGGCATTTTCGCTCACCATGTATTCGTCGGTGAGCTTGATGCGCCCTTCCTTGATCTCATGAAAAACGTATTCCGCGGTCATCAGCTTGGCGAGGCTCGCCGGGAAGATCAGCCGATCGGCATCGCGGTCGAACAACACGCCACCGTATTGGCCATCGATCAGGATCGCGTGCGGTGCGCTGATATTCGGTTCGTCCTTCTTCGGCGCCTCTTTTTTTGGCGCATCTTTTTTCTGCGCTGCCGGCGTGATTTTGTGCGGTGGCGCCGCAATCGCTGCGGCCGAAAGGCCGCAGGCCAATGCCGCCACCATCAGCCAGTGTCCGAATACAAGCTTCCGCATGGCCATCATCAAGGCTCGTTTAGCCGCACCCGCTCAATTCGGTGTGGCCTGGTCCGGGAACCTTTGGCGGTAGAATACGGCTCAGTAAAGGCCGCGGCCGCTTATGTAACCCGGCCGCATATCATAGACCCGAGGGGCATAGGCCGAAACCGGTGACCGGGCGGCCTCAACAGGTTCAGCCGCTTCGGTGTTCGACGCGCGCGGCCGCGCCGCGAGTTCGGTGGTCGGCGCCTCCGCCGCCGGCAGTTCGCGCGGCGCATCGCCGAGGCTGTAGGGGCGATCCGGCGGCGACGGAATCCGGGCCGAGGCACGTAGCGGCCTGTTGTCAAAGTAAGTCGGCGCAAACGGCTTACCGGATGCGAGCTGCACGGGCAGTTGGGCCGGGCCGCCTTCCCGCAACGTCGCGATCAGCTTCCGGTCGTCCGAGCCGGTCAATGGAGCACGGCCGACATAGTCGACTTTGACCCGCGCGACACCGTGACCGTAGAAGCCCAACAGCTCGGCCGTCTTAACCGAGACATCGATGACCCGGTCGCCGACATAGGGCCCCCGGTCGTTGACGCGCACGACAATCGACCGGTTGTTTGCAAGATTGGTGACCCGCACATAGGACGGCAGCGGCAGCGTCGGATGCGCCGCCGAGATCGAAGCCATATCGAAGATCTCGCCGTTCGCGGTGTAGCGCCCGTGAAAGTCGTTGCCGTACCACGAAGCTAATCCGACCGTGCTGTAATTGCTGTTCTCCTCGGGCACGTAGACGCGGCCGGCGACGGTGTAGGGTTTGCCAACACGATAGACACCACCGCCTTTCGGCACCGGTTGCCCCGGCTCGACGACGCGCGCGCTGGCGGCGACGCCGTAACGCGGATCAATCCTGCCAGCGCCCGAGCAGTTGGCGAGCGCGAGGCATCCCACGCCAAGGACGACAAGGCGCGCAGAACGTCGACTGCCGACGAAAGCCCCCAAGTAACCCATCCCTGCTCGGTCCCCGATCGGAAGTAGCCAGTTTACCCCGTCGCCGCACAGGCGGAAACCGAGCAACGCAACGGTGGTAAATGGTTGGTTCCAAAGTTATCTGGCCGGAGCGCGGGCATAGCCAACGCGCCCTCTCCTGGCAAGCTTACGGCTGGGTTTTAGCGATCTACCGGCGCGACAAGAGGCTGGCGCCGCCCTTGGGCCGGCTCAGTCCGCCGCTCACAGACGACCGTTGGACGGTGCTGCCTTCGTAGGAAATACCGATGCGGAATCCACGCGACCACGCCAGCGTGCAATGCCGCTTCGTACCGCCGTGAAGAAAGTCGAAACGCTCCGGCAAGTCATAAACGCGCTGCAGCTCGAGCTGCGCACCGCCCGCCGAAAGATCGACGACCTTGCATTCGATCGGCTGCGTGTTTGGCCCAAGCAAAAGCCGCCCGGCCCGCGGGACCAGCCCCTTCGGCGAGCTCCGGAACCAGCGTCGTTTATCCGATCCGCCCATGCGCTGCTTTGTGATAAAAACCCGCGGTATGTATATAACCCCTTGATTACCGATCTCTTACGCGGACAGCGCTAGTATCCTGCTGATTTCGCGCGACGATTCCCGCTGTAGAAAGTTCCATAGCAGACTGGAAGGGTGGCCGAGTGGTTTAAGGCACCGGTCTTGAGAGAAAGCACCAATAGTGGATGACAAATCAGACGCTGCTAGTCCGCAGGCCGATGGCAGCGGGGCGCTTAACGCAAAACTGCGAAAAGGACTGCCGATTTATTGCAGTTTTTCGCAAATAGAATTCACGATGGAGAGGATACACAATCGATCGTTGCTGACAGAAGACAGCAAGAGAAAAAAATATCTGCAGTTTGCGAGCAATGACCCGCAAAGGCCGCACGAGAACCTGATCGAACGTGCTTTCCGCACCGAGTGGAAATGATCGTGCCGAAAGGCGGCTTCGGAAAACGCCTGGACGAAATGCACGAATGGCACCGTTCGCGTAGCCAGCGCGACACCTCGATTGCGTGACGTAGTATTTTACCGATGCAGCGATGGCGGACAGCCTTCGGGCTGTCGTTCATTCGGTCGTAAATGGCAAGCATTCGTTTCGCGGCGAGCCGACGCTCGTCTTCGCGTTGCTTTTGCAAAATGGTGAATGTGTTTCAAATCAAGGGTCGCGCTCCAAGTCTAGGTCTTGGAGCGCGACCCTGTTCCGCCATTGCCACCATAGCGGAATGAAACCATTCTGAAGCTTGCCAAAGTTGAGCAGCTTTGGTGGCGAAAAGAAACCACCCTAGAGTACCAATAAAATGCTGGCGCGCAGGAACATGGCAGATATCGCTGGGGTTATTTGTTCGGTTCACACGCAGAGTGGGAACTGGGACGGCGATCGGCGCGCGTCAATGCCACAGCGCACGGCGACTGCCGCTCCCCCCTTAAAGATGGAACGCAATCATCCTGCCGGCCTTAGCTTTGCTTCCTGCGACGCCGAGCATTCGCTTCGCGCCATCGCGAGCCGATTACGTCAGCCCCCCCATGTAGGTCGTCGATGTCAATGCGATGGACCCAGCCCAACTACGGCCTCCTGGCGCGTAATCTGGACCTTGGATTTTTGTTGCATGCCATTCAACTAGGTCACTTGCTCGCACAATGCACACACCGCGAAGCGGCACGTTGCGCCGCGCGACATCGCAGCACCACGCACTGAGCGATTGCCCCTCCTTAGCCCAGCATTATCCGATGAGCGTCCGGTTCCGCTTTGCAATGGTGTGCCGATGATGGGAAATGCCTGAGCGAATCCCGTAACCCGAGGCAAAGCCCACGACTAACCCGATCATCAGAATAATGAGGTGGTCCATTCTCACTACAACAATCTGATACTTTGTTAATTCAGTGGCAACGCACCCTACCAACGCACCTTTTAAAACTGTCGAGAAATATTCAAGGAGTTCACCACCAAAGAGCCGTTTCCTGATGGCAGGGGCGCAGCCACTAAAACGCTCCACGAACAAACCGCAAAGAAAAAACTATCGCTCTAATACAAGCGTGGAATGCACGGAGCGCCGCCTTTCCATAATTTATGTTTACTGGCGGCGATTGCGCTCGACGTGGTTGCCGCAAATTCCAATAATTGTTTTTCGTCAGCAAAAACGTTACGTGATCTTGGCAACGCGCAATCGTGACGTCGTGTTTTGCCGATGCAGCGATGGCGGACAGTTTTCGGCCATCATTCACTCGGTCGTAAATGGTAATCTTCCGCCACGGTTTGAAGTTTGGTTTCTTCCTCAGACCGTCGGGAGCGAGAACATCGCCACAAGTCCCCCTGAGCGCGGACTTGGTCGAATACGAACACGCGTATAGCTGAAGATAGGTTGCCCTGCCGATCTTTATCGATCTCCGTGATCAACTTCGACAGCGTCGCCCGTTGCATGCGTGCGATTTCCTTGAGGTCGCTCCAGAAGGCATCTTCGAGGCTCACGCTCGTCTTGTGTCCATCAAGAACGACGGAGCGTTTGATGACTAGTGATTTCATGAACGTCTCCCCAAGAAAATGATCGCAGGTACCATCTGGCGATTCGGTGTGGTGAGGTCGTCAAAGAAGTACCTTTTTAGAAAAAATCGCCCTCGTTTCGGTATCGGAGGAAAGTTGGCGGTGTGACAACACCTGCCGAGTCTCGCGAAAGTTTTTTGCTGCGAGGTAAAATTCTGCGACCCGCTACAGAAATTTGTGACGTACGTTTGAGCTCAGGCCACTGCCACTCTTTGGGTCAGGATCGCCACAACGCTCCGCACTCGACCTGGTGGCCACGAGCCGCGTCCCGGTGGCAGGGGCGCGGCCACTGGGGGCGCCAATGTGGACGATGCTTTTCGGCATAACATACGTAATTTCGTTCTCGTTATTTTTCGCTGCCATCGCCCTGGATTTTTGAGGACTGATTGCGTCGCTTTGCCGTCTCCGTTTTGCGCCTTCGCGGGCCGAGGTTTGCGTTAGCCCCGCCCCAGGGTAAGTGCCGCCGATGTAGATGCGATATACTCAACCGAGCCTTCTGGCGCTTGATTCGGAACTTCGGCTTTTCGCTGCGAGCCATGTCTGTCACCTATTAGCCCAACGCGCCCAGTCCGAATTGAACCAAACGTCGCCGCGATCAGTTATGATTTCATGGCTAAACTTTCACCAGATCAGAAACGCACAGACCTGCTGTTTGGCAACACAGTGTTGGGCGTTCTTCTTTTCACCGCCATAAGTGGTGCCCTTCTTTGGCTGGTAATCCTGCCGCCATAACCCGTGCGGCTGCGACGATCGAACGGCCAAGAACGTCCATCCGCGCTTAACTTTTTCTGAGAGCGGGCCGGTTAAGGTTTCTGCGTAACGGTAAATTTGGAATTCGATTGTGACGGTACAGCCACCGGTTATCCTTGGAAGGGTGGCTGCATATTTATGGCACCATGCTTAGCGCCTTTGCAAAAAATCGAGCCTTTCAAGCGCAGACCGCAGACCGTCGCCTTAGTCCCTCTTTTCACGTCTGGCACATTTGGACTGTCACCATGCCCAGACGGACGATCACGGGGCGTCTGGTCTGGGGCACTGTATTGCGCCGACGTGATAATGGCCGCTGGATCTACAAACAGTATGTCGAGCACACGGAGATTATCGAAAGGCGACGGGCGGTTCGCGCGCTTGTCTCAAAAAGCAAAAGTAAGTACACCTTCGGGCGATGAACAAACCGCGACGCGGCACTTAGGACAGAAACGACAGTTGTGCGCGTATGAGTAGTCCAACTAGACCAATGCCACCCGCGAGGTTGTAGTGCCAACTTGTCGCAAACGCCGGTTAAACAAATCTTTTTTTAGTACTCAGGCACATGAACAAATTAGCGCTAGTCGGCCAGATTGTTTCCCTGATCGGTGCAGCTCTTTGGATTTTCGGATATTTCGCGACGGGTCATCGATCTTTGATCGATTGGCAGGCTTACACTCCGCCATGGGTCGCGGAATTTCTGCCAAACATTGAATCAGAAATAGGAATGGTGTTTTGCCTCGGCGGAATGATCGCGGTGTATTGGCCGCACTCTGCGAGAAGCCGCTAATTTCCCCTCTCACTCCGCTTCCTCCTCCACCCCAGCAGCCCCAACGCGCCTAGGCCGGTGAGGAAGAGAGGAAGTGTTGTTCGGGGATATCGATGGAAATCCGCCCTCTCCCAACGCATATAGCGCGGCCTGGAGCGACTTTGGCTGAGCGCATTGAAATGCCAGACGCAACGTTTTATTCGCTGTGCCACACACACACGCCAGTCAGTTGACCGATGCCGGCGTGGACATCGTGACAATCTCCAAGCGCATCGGGCCTGCAAAGCCGGAAATCACGCTGCGCGTCTACGCACACTTGTTCCGAAAGGACGACAGCAAGGCGGCGGCCGCCATCAACGCGCCAATGAAGGCCTAGGGTGCAAAACGGGTGCCAATTTCGTTGTTTGTTCTTTTAGAAGTATAGGCTACAGCGTTGAAATCATTGCACTGGAAGGGTGGCCGAGTGGTTTAAGGCACCGGTCTTGAAAACCGGCAGAGGTGCAAGCCTCTCGTGAGTTCGAATCTCACCCCTTCCGCCACTGGCGGTGGTGCAGCGTTGCTGCACCTAAACCGCCGCGCTGCAGGAAAAGCAGAACCGAGAAAGAGTAATTTCGCCCCTACCCCGCGAGGGAGCTTGAGTTTTAGGGATGGCAGCAGACGCACTCTTTGGTGCAGAACGCGCCCGAGCAGCACCAGATTCCTGGCTTGGGTGCTTTGATTGGCCTGCAGAACTTGGCGTGAGTAATCCAGTCGCTGTGAGGCGCCTGCAATTTGGGGCATCCGCGGTAGGCGTCGGCCGTTCCGACCGCACCGAAACCAAACAACGAAATCAGCAACGCGGTGAAAATGATCCGAGGCATAAATTTCCTCCTGCTGCACCAATAGTGAGTTGCCATTCTGACGCGCATGGTGCGCCATCGTCCAGAAGATAACACTTCCACCCGTCGCTCAACGATCGCGCCCGTTTCACGCCGCTAACGCTATGAACAGGCGGCGCTTCCTGCCTCGGCGGTGAGTTGGCCTGAGCATCGCTGCGCGCTAAATAGCCGTCGCGCAAGGGGCGCAGACGCGCTTACAATATCCAGGGTATGACGCCCGGGGGGATTAAGCTAATGCAGATGCGTTTACTGATGCCCGTCGTGGGAGCGCTAGCGCTTGCCAATGTGCTCTGTGGATGTGCCACGCAAGACAGTGTGGTTTTGAATGCCCAGACGGCTGCGCGCCGCGACTATGACCAGTTGATTGCCGACTACGATAATTGCGTTGCCACCCATCGTTCAAACCCGAGTGCGTGCGACCGTCTGAAGCGGGCTGTGGAAGCTTTTGAATGAGCATTGTTTCCAGGCCCGTGCAGCGTCGGAGCAAATAATAACAAACTGAAGCGTTGTGGCAGTAGGTTGAACCACGATCGCCATCCAAGATGCGGTTGGAATATTTCAGAGGTAAGACAATCGCAGCTTTGCTTGCGTCATCCATCCGACACAACCTGATTCAAGCCTCCGCAGACGCGTACGCGACCGCATATTATTATCGCTTGGCGTACAGAGGCAGGATCACTCCCACGGCAACTCAAACGGCAAGAACGGCCCGGCGTTTGTCCGGCACTCGCGCTGGCAGTAGCGGTCGCATTTGTCGGTAAGCTTCAGGCAAAGGCCCTGCGAATCCTGCTGCAAGCAACCCGCCATTCCCCAGGCGCAAAAAGAACCGCACTCTTTCCAGCAACGGTTAGAAGCCCAAACTGCTTGAGCGCGCTCGCTGCGCGGAAACGGTAGCTCGGAGTCGCGCGCATGATAGCGCCACGACGCGGTCTTACCGTCGGCGGCGTATGCCGCGCCGACCCATAGGGTGCCGGCGATCAAAACCAGGCCGGCGATCATCCATAGTCGTGTCATGGCGAGTCGCCTTTGCAGCGCCACGATACCGCTACCGAATTCATATCGCCACCGCCATAAACACGCCTGCGCACCTGCTGGGCAGATCAATCAGGTTGCTATTCGGCCCAATCGCCATTAGCTCCTTGCCGGCATGGTCAATCCTGAGCCAAAAGCCGATCCAGCCGCGCCGAAAGTGAGCTTCGTCTCGCTTGGCTGCCCGAAGGCGCTCGTCGACAGCGAGCGCATCATCACGCGCCTGCGTGCGGAAGGCTATGAACTCTCGCGCGAGCACGCGGGCTCTGACCTCGTCATCGTCAACACCTGCGGGTTTCTCGATAGCGCCAAGGCGGAATCGCTCGCCGCCATCGGCAACGCGCTCAAGGAGAACGGCAAGGTCATCGTCACCGGTTGCATGGGCGCGGAACCGGAGAGCATTTCGTCCGCCTATCCCGACGTCCTCGCCATCACCGGCCCGCAGCAATATGAAACAGTCGTCCAGGCCGTCCACAAGGCACTGCCGCCGCAGCACGATCCGTTTCTCGATCTGGTGCCGCCGGAGGGCATCAAGCTCACGCCGCGGCACTACGCCTATCTGAAGATTTCCGAAGGCTGTAACAACCGCTGCACCTTCTGCATCATCCCGCGACTGCGCGGCGATCTGGTCTCGCGTCAGGCGGCCGACGTGCTGCGCGAAGCCGAGAAACTGGTGAACGCCGGCGTGAAGGAGCTGCTGGTCATTTCGCAGGATACATCAGCCTACGGGCTCGACATCAAATACGCCACGAGCAAGTGGCGTGACCGGGAGGTGCGCGCAAAATTCATCGAGTTGGCCGCGGCGCTCGGCGAGCTCGGCGTCTGGGTGCGGCTGCACTACGTCTATCCTTATCCGCATGTCGACGAGGTCATCCCGCTGATGGCCGAGCGGAAGGTTCTTCCCTATCTCGATATTCCCTTTCAGCACGCTTCCCCCGAGGTGCTGAAACGCATGAAGCGTCCGGCGGCGCAGGAAAAGACATTGGAGCGCATCGAGCGCTGGCGCCGCGATTGCCCGGACCTCACGTTGCGTTCGACCTTTATTGTCGGGTTTCCCGGCGAGACCGATGCCGATTTCGAAATTCTCCTCGATTGGCTGGAACAGGCATCGCTCGATCGCGTCGGCTGCTTCAAGTACGAACCGGTGCGTGGCGCAGTCGCGAACGATCTTGCTGCGCCTGTCCCCGACGAGATTAAAGAGCAACGCTGGCACCGCTTCATGCAGACGCAGCAGAAAATTTCTGCGCGCCGTCTCAAGCGCAAGGTCGGCACCCGGCAAAAAGTTATCATCGACGAGGTCGGGCCGACGGTTACCAAAGGACGCTCAATGGCCGACGCGCCCGAGATCGACGGCGCAGTCTATGCTGCGAGCCGCCGGCCGCTCCGCGTCGGCGAGATCGCAACCGTCAAGATCGAGCGGGCCGACGAATACGACCTGCATGGCACGGTCGCAGGCTTTTAAGAGCCTCACTCCTGTTTGAGGCCAAGATCTTCGATCAGCTTCTTTTGCTCGACGAGTTGCGCGGCGGCATAGCGGCGGTAGTCCTCACTGCTCATATAGGCCGACTCCTGATCGAGCTTCGCCGTCGCCTCGAGATAGGCAGGGTCTTCCGCGCCTTTTTTGAACGCATCATGGATCGTCTTGACCACCGCCGGATCCATTCCCTTCGGCCCGGCTATGCCGAACGGGGAATTCGACACCATGTCGATCCCGACTTCGCGCAGGGTCGGCGCCTCGGGCCAGTTCTTGCTGCGCGCGGCGGTCCACAGCACAAGCAGCCGGAGTTGCCCCGCATTCACCAGTGACGCCCAACCGGTCGCGTCCGCCGCAGCATCGACATGTCCTCCGAGCAAGGCGCCCGTCGTTTCCGACGTGCCCTTGAAAGGCACGTGTGTCCATTTGATGCCTTGCTGCTTTGCGATCTGCTCCATGGTGATGTGCAGGCTGGTGCCAGCGCCCGGCGTTCCATAGTTGATCTTGCCGGGATTAGCGCGGGCGTAGTCGATCAATTCTTTGAAGGATTTCCAGGGCGCGTCATTGCGGACCACGACGCCGAACGTGTAGCCGCTGACGCCGATGATGTAGGTAAAGTCAGTCGCCGGATCGAGGCTGGTCTTGCGCATGAAGGGAAAGCGAAAGACCGTTATCGGGATCTGCACCAGCGTGTAGCCGTCGGGCGCAGCGTGCTGCGCGACCTGCTGCGGGCCCAACACGCCTCCGGCGCCCGGGCGGTTCTCAATGACAATCTTCTGCTTGAGATATTTTTCGGTTGTCGAGGCCAGCGCGCGCATTCCGATATCGGTGGTGCCGCCCGCCGCCCATGGCACGATCAAGGTCACGGGCCGGCTGGGATAGTCTTGCGCGAAGGTTGGCGTCGCGATGAAGGAAAGAATGGCGGCTAATATCGCAACAATGCGCAATTGCATGATATTCGCCCTCTTGTGAATTCTAGAGCCGATAGAAGCTCACCGCATTGTCATGAAAGACCCTGCGTTGGTCAATTTCCGGGTATTCCGACAAGACCGTTCGATAGGCGCCGAAGAAGTCGGCATAACTTGCATGCAGCTTTTCAAGCGGAAAGTTGCTGCCATAAATCGTCCGCCCAGCTCCGAAGATCTGAATGACGTCGCGGATCACCTGGCGCGCCTGCAGCAGCGTGATGCCGTTGCTGTACATGCCAAGCCCGGAAATCTTCACGTGCAGATTGGGAAACGCTGCCATCATGGTGAGCGCCGCGCGCCACTGGTCGATGGCCGCCTGCGTACGCGCCGTCAGCATGCCGGCATGCACCAGGATCATCTTCACGCCTGGAAAGGCTTTGATCAGCTCGACGGCCTGATTTACCTGCCCCGCGTAGACCTGGAGCTCGAAATGCAGACCGTGCTTTTCCAGCAGCGCGAAGCCCCGCCGAAAGTCGGGTGAGTTGCAAAAATCTGCGCGCGGCGCGCCCTGCCGGACCGGATCGGTGTCCCAATAGAGCATCTGCCGCACCCCGCGCACGTTGGGAAATTGCTTCTGCGCCTTGAGCGCCGCCTCAACCTCAGGATCGGCGAGATCGATATTCGATACGATACCCTGCGGAAATCCATGCTTGTCCGCCACCGATTGCAGCCAACGCGTTTCTTCGAGCGCCTTGCCGGGCCCCCACATCGCGGTCACATGCACCGATTTTGCGACGCCCTGCCGCTTGACGTCGTTGATGAACTCCTCGACGGGGTAGTCGCGGCGAATTCCGAAATAGTCGCCGAACATACGCGGTATCGGGGGATCGGCGAGCCAGCCCACATCCTTGCGCAACCAGATGTGATGGTGCGTGTCGATGACCGGCCCGCTGTACGTCATACGCCCCTCTTCAATGTTTCTGTTCGTGAACAACTTTGACGACCGCGCTCATGAGCGTCTCGAGGTCGTCCGTCGATATCGTAAACGCCGGCGTGAGATAGATGACATTGCCGATCGGCCGCACGAATACGCCCAATTCGATAAACCGACCGCGGATCGCATCGAGATTGACGATTTGATTCAACTCCACGACCCCGATGCCGCCCAGGACGCGAACGTCCTTGACGCCTTTCAAGCCGCGGCACGGCTCGAGACCTCTGGCGAGCATCGCGGCAATGTCCGCTACCTGCCGCAGGCGCGGCTCTTGCTTGAACAAATCGAGCGAGGCATTCGCGGCGGCGCAGCCGAGCGCATTCGCCATGTAAGTCGGCCCGTGCATCAATGCCTTGTCCGGGTCATCCGACCAGAAGGCATCGAAGATTTTTTCAGTCGTGACCGTCGCCGCAAGCGGCAGCGTGCCTCCGGTCAGTGCTTTCGAGAGCGCGATGATGTCCGGCACGATGTTCGCCTGCTCGGAAGCAAACATGGTCCCGGTGCGGCCGAACCCGGTAAATACCTCGTCGAAGATCAGGAGCACGTCGTTCTTGTCCGCGAGAGTTCGCAAATGACGCAGCACGCCGGCGTAGTGGAATTTCATCCCGCCTGCACCCTGCACCAGCGGCTCCACAATAATGGCGGCGATCGTATCGCTCCGGTCCTTCAACAGGGTTTCGAGCGTCGCGACTGTCGAAGGGCCTTCCGGCAAATCGACCATGTGATGCGCGGGCAGACCGCCGGCAAGACTGGCATGCATGCCCGTGTCCAGATCGCTGACAGACATCGCCCCGAACGTGTCGCCGTGATAGGCGCCGTGAAAAGCCACGAACCGGTTTTTGCTGCGCATCCCGCGGTTGATCCAGTATTGCGTCGCCATCTTCAAGGCGATCTCGACCGCCACCGATCCGGAGTCGGAGAAAAATACCCGCTCCAGACCGCCAGGAAGCAGCTGAGCAAGACGCGCAGCAAGTCGCAGCGCCTGCTCGTGCACGAGTCCGCCGAACATCACGTGCGGCATCGACGCGAGCTGCGCCTCGACTGCTTGCCGGATGTGAGGGTGATTGTAGCCATGGCAGGCCGTCCACCAGCTTGCGATGCCGTCGATCAGTTCGCGTCCGTCCGCAAGAAAAATGCGGGCGCCATACGTCCGCGCGACCGGCAATGGCGGCGACACGGTTTTCATCTGGGCGTAAGGCAGCCAGACATGTGGCAGCTCCGGGTCATACCACCCGGGTGTCACGCCGGTTTTGCCGCTCCGCCCCGCCATTTGACGTTTCCCTGCCCCATTCGTGCTAAGCATTTGACCCATGACCTGGCAAGGTTACTGATGCACTCGCTCGACGCCTACGCGCAAGACAAGCTCGCATCGCTCAGGGAACGGCACCTCTACCGAGCGCTGAATGAGACGTTGCGCGAGGATGGCATCTGGGTCGAGCGGCATGACCGCCGGCTGTTGTCATTTTCCTGCAACGATTATCTCAACCTCACCCAACACCCCGCAATCAAGAAGGCCGCCATCGCTGCCATCGAGGAATTCGGGGCGGGCTCGGGGGCGTCACGCCTGGTTACCGGCAATCACCCGCTCTACGCAAAGCTCGAGGCGCGCCTGGCCGAATTCAAGCGCACCGAGGCGGCCTGCGTTTTTGGCTCCGGCTATCTCGCCAATACTGGGATCATCCCGGCGCTTATCGGCAGCGATGGTCTCGTGCTGCTGGACGAATTTTCGCATGCCTGCATCTACGCCGGCGCGCAGTTGTCGCGCGGACAGGTCAAGACCTTCCGCCACAACGACGTCGGCCATGCGCGCGCACTGCTTGATGCGCATCGCACACAGCATGATCGCGCCCTCATCGTTACGGATGGTGTCTTCTCCATGGACGGCGACATCGCCCCGCTAGAAGACCTGTTGTCGCTTGCCGAGCAATACGACGCATGGCTGATGTCCGACGACGCCCACGGGATCGGCGTGGTCGGCGGCGGACGCGGATCGAGTTTTTCGGATAATTCACACATTGCCGTTCCGCTGCAGATGGGAACCTTGTCGAAGGCAATCGGCTCCTATGGTGGCTATCTCTGTGCGTCAGCGCCCGCCATCGAGCTGATGCGCAACCGCGCACGCACGCTGATCTATTCGACCGGGTTGCCGCCGGCCAGTGTCGCAGCCGCGATCGCCGCGCTTGACCTGATCGAGCGGGAACCGGCTTATGCGGCTTTGCCGGTCGCCAAGGCGAAGGCGTTCACGCGCCGCGCTGGACTTCCCGAAGCGCAAAGCCCGATCGTCCCGATCGTCATCGGCGACGAAGAGACGGCTTTGTCCGCCTCACGCACCCTGGAAGATGAAGGCTTTCTTGTCGTTGCGATCCGCCCGCCGACGGTGCCCGCCGGTACCGCACGCTTACGCCTCACATTTACAGCGCAGCACCCGGACGATGAGATCGCGCGGCTCGCCGATATCGTTCGTGACAGACTGTCGGCTTAGCCGTGGCCGCCTATTTCGTCACCTCGACCGGTACCGATATCGGCAAGACTTTCGTGACTGCCGCGCTCATTCGGTACTTGCGCGAGTCCAACCAGCCGGTGACGGCGCTCAAACCCGTCGTGAGCGGCTATGACTCCTCCGTGGTAGATACCAGCGATCCCGCGGTGCTGTTGGATGCGCTCGGACGGCCGGTGACCGCCGACGAAGTGATTCAGATCGCGCCCTGGCGTTTCCGCGCGCCACTGTCGCCCGATCTTGCCGCGGCACGCGAAGGACGCCGCATCGATTTCGACGAGCTGGTTAAATTCAGCCGAACGGCGATCGACGGCGCAAAGGGGCCACTTTTCATCGAAGGTGTGGGTGGCATCATGGTTCCTCTCGACGGGCAACGCACAGTGCTCGACTGGATGTCGGCGCTGAATATTCCGCTGCTGCTGGTCGTCGGCGGTTATCTGGGCACCATCAGCCATACTTTGACCGCGCTCGACGTCATCGCCCAGCGCAAGCTGTCGATTGCGGCGATCGTCGTGTCTGAAAGCGAGCGCGATACGGTCGAGCTCGCAGATACGGTCGCCAGCATCACGCGCTTTGCCGGATCGGTCGGAGTCGTAGGTTTGCCGCGCCTGCCGGCGGGTATCAAACACCATCCCGCCATTGCGAAGATTGCCTCGTTGCTCTGAGCCCGCCGGTCAGCTGTTGAGGCTCAAAAACGTTTCAAACATACCTTCCAGGTTGACCACAGCATGCAGCATCATGGTCAGGAGGGTCGATCCGGTCGCCCACCGCGCCCAGCCGAACAGCACGCCGAAGGCAAAAACCTGCCCGATCAGGAACCAGTCGTATTGGACGTGAATGATCGCGAACAGGGCAGCCGTGACAAGGACGACAGGCCAGGCCGAGCGAGGCGAACGCAGCCAGCCGCGCATCAGGAAGCCGCGGAACAAGGTCTCCTCGCCGATCGGAATGAGAAAAACGACCGCCGCCAGAAGCAACGGCAGCTGACCCACGCTATTGGCTGCCTGATAGATGTCGGTCTGGAAGCGGTCGACGACGCTCCGGCCCGCCAGCCAGCTCATGGCATCGCCGACTGCGATCATCGCGGCCAGAATTGCCAGGCACAGCACCACTTCGCCGCGGCGCGGCAGCTTGTAGCCGAGATAATCGGCAATGTTGCCTTTGTAGCCGGCCGCCAGCGCAAGGATCGCGACTTGCACCGGCGCCGATACAAAGATGAACACGATGATGGCGCCGCCATGCTGGCTCAGCACGGGTACATTCCGCAGATCGAAACCGTACCAGCCGACCAGTGCCGCCATGCCCGCAAGCTGGCCAGCGAGAAACGCAATCGCGCCAAGAACGAACGTGGCGAAAAAGCCCCAGGACCTGGTGTCGCCGCTCACTGCTGATTCTTCAGCCATTGAGCGAGCGTAGCACGTTCCTCATCGGTCATGCCGGTCTGATTGCCGAGCGGCATGGCTTTGGTTTGCACAGTCTGCGCGGAAATTGTTGCGGCGTATTTTTTGATATCCGCGATCGTTTCCAAAGCAATATTTTTTGGCGCTTCCTGGAAACTTTCATGCGTGGGCTTTGCCGCGTGACACATCACGCAGTGCTTCTGCATAAGCGCCAGCACTTCGGCGTCATCAACGGCAACCGCTCGGGAAAAGGGTGCGGCGGCGATGAGAATTGTCACCGCCGCCACACGCAAGCGCATCTGGCAGGCCTATGGCATCAAAATGGTTGAGCCGGTCGTGTCGCGCCCTTCCATTTCCTTATGCGCCTTGGCCGCGTCCTTGAGTGGATATTTCTGGTTGATCGGGATCTTCACCGCGCCGGAGCCGACCACCTTGAACAGATCGGCTGCGGTCGCGACCAGATCGTCGCGCTTGGCGACGTAATTGTTAAGCGTCGGCCTGGTTGCGAACAGCGAGCCTTTGGTCTGAAGAATGTTGATGTTGAACGCTTCGATCTGCCCTGACGCGCTACCGAAGCTCACGAAGTAGCCAAGGGGGCGCAGGCAATCGAGCGAGGCCGGGAACGTCGTCTTGCCGATGCCGTCATAGACCACATCGCAGAGCTTCCCGCTGGTGATCTCTTTCACCTTCGCAACAAAATCCTCGTCGCGATAAAGAATGGTGTGGTGGCAGCCGTTCTTCTTGGCAAGCTCGGCCTTCTCTTTCGTGCCGACGGTGCCGATAACGGTCGCGCCAAGATGATTGGCCCATTGGCAGGCGATCAGGCCGACGCCACCGGCCGCCGCATGGATCAGGCAGACGGTGCCCTTCTCGACCTTGTAGGTCTTGTTAAGCAGGTACTGCACGGTCATGCCTTTGAGCATCATGCCGGCCGCCTGCTCATACGAAATATTGGCGGGCAACTTGACCGCGCGGTCCGCCGGCACCAGCCGTTCCCCCGCATAGCCACCGAGTGGACCGACGAAGGCGACACGGTCGCCGACCTTGACGTCGGTCACGCCCGGTCCCGCCGCCATGACTTCACCGGCGCTCTCGTTGCCGGCAATGAACGGCAGTCCGACAGGCGACGGATACATGCCCATGCGGAAATAGGCGTCGATAAAATTGACGCCGCAGGCGTGTTGCTTGATCTTGATCTGGCCTTGGCCAGGTGCGGCGATTTGGACGTCCTCGTAAGTCAACGCCTCAGGACCACCGGGTTTGTGAACGCGCACTGCCGCAACCATGTTTTACTCCTTGAAATACGATTGTGTCTTTATCGGATGGAATTCGGCGGCGATCATAGGCAGCCAATCGCCGAGCGCAAGGCGCATCAGCGTGCGCCAGACACACGCAAATTTGCACCATTGATGTACGAGGCACCGTCCGAAAGCAGGAAGAGCACCGCTTCCGCGACTTCGTCCGCCTGTCCAGCCCTGCCCATCGGAAGCATGGGCGTTACGCGCTCGACCCGCCCGGGCGGCTGAATGTCGGTGTCAATCACGCCCGGCGTTATCGCATTGACGCGCATCCCCTCCTTGGCGACCTCCCGTGAAACGCCGATCACCATGGAATCGACCCCCGCTTTGGCAGCCGCATACCACACGCACTCATTGGCGCCACCGAGCGGGGCCGCCATCGACGACAGCATCACGACCGATCCGCCTTTGCCACCGTGCTTGGTCGACATGCGCTTGACGCAGGCGCGCAGGCACAGCAGGGCGCCGAAGGTATCAAGGTCGAGCACCTCACGGATGGTGGCGGAACTGACTTCGTCGAGCCGGGAATTGTCGCCGATGATCCCCGAGCTATGCACGAAGTGCGTGATCGGCCCGAGACTATCTGAGGTGGCGTCGAACACCCGCTCGATGTCCTCCTCGAGCGCCATGTCGCCCTGCACCGCGATCGCCTTGCCGCCGGCCTTTTTCACCGCAGCGACGACGCCTGCCGCCGCATTCGAATTACTTTTATAATTCACAGCGACGTCGTAGCCGCGTGCGCCCGCCAATCTCGCGGTAGCAGCGCCGATACCACGGCTGCCGCCGGCGATCAGCATGACAGGTCGGGACATGGTTTTCTCCGTAATTTCCGCCGGCGATCGAACACGATCAGGCGGGGGCGCGCAACAATCCAATCAGGAAAAAATAGACCGCGATGAGACACAGCGGCAGCGTTACATAGAGCTCCGGCGAAAGATCCTGAACGACGGCGATGAGCGCCAGAACGGCCCATAATGCCATAAGTATGATGTTGATCGGACGCCAACGCTGCACGCGCAGAGGATGTAAAAACTTGATCGGCACAAAGCTCAGTGCCGCAAGCGCAACGACTGAAATTGCCGCCGCCCATTCCGGTGGCTCGAGCAGATAGAGATAAAAGGCGGCCAAATTCCACACCGCGGGAAAACCACGGAAATAATTGTCGTCAGTCTTCATTTCGCGGTCGGCAAAATAAAGCGCGCCGGTGATCACCACGACGATAGCGGCCGGAATGGCGAGCACATGCGGCAGCAGCCCGCTTGCTGCGATCGCAAAGGCTGGGACGAAGACATAGGTCGTGAAGTCAACGACGAGGTCGAGCGTGTTACCGGACCAGCGCGGCAAGAGCTTTTCCACCTCGAATGCCCGCGCCATCGGTCCGTCGAGGCCATCCACCACCAATGCTATGCCAAGGCAGAAGAACATCCCGGCCCAATGGCCGCCTGTCGCGAGGATCAGCGCGAGCAAAGCGAGCGCTGCGCCTGTTGCGGTAAAAACATGAACCGTAAAAGCCCGGATGCGCGCGGAATCCGTCACTCGTTGCCCCAGTTCAGCTTCACGATCTCAGCCGATTTTCCCGTCAAATTCCAGTTGCGGCCATATCCACGAAACCGAGATTTATCGGCACGCGCGACAATGACGTCGGGGCCGATCCAGTAATCGCTGTTCCGGATGACGACGTTTTGGCCGGACTCCTTGCCGCGCACCGGCGTAATCGCGCCGTCGACATAATCCTTGATGCGCACGATGCGTGTCTCACCTTGCGTCTCGTAACTGATCGGGACCTGGCGTACGCCGAGAAATTGCCCGACCAGGATCGAGAGTAAATGGGTCGTCCCGCCCACGCGTCCCGTGAAGATTCGCGTCAATCCCTTCACGGCATAGGCGGAAGCAGCATCATCGACAAACAGCGCGGCCGTCCAGTTGCCACGCGACATGATGCCCGGCAGATCCATCATCAGCCCGACTTTGACTCCCGACAGGTCTTCGCTGTCGAAATGCCCCTCGTCGATGCGGATACCCGCCCATGTCTGACAACGGCTCTCGGTCGGCGGATGATCGCCGCGCGACAGGACACAGGGGCAAAAAACCGTGCAGCTGCATGACAACGCCAGCTCGCCTTTCAGACTCCAACTCTCACGCAAGTCCCACTCCCGTTTCTTGTTTTAGCCTAGTGCTAATGCGCGACAAATGCCGATGCCGCGATACCTGTTCCAATTGCGATCAACGCAACGCCGACGCCATGTGTGAAATGTCGCCCGCTCTGCAACTTCTCAATCGTCATAACCGCGGCAAGACCGGCCATCCAGGCCACATTCATCACCCCGACTGCAAACATCACCAGCATCATCGCCCAGCAGCAGCCAAGACAGTAAAGCCCTTGCTTTACCCCGAGGCGGAACACGCCGCCGGGCATCGTGGCCCAGCTTGTGAAAAAGAACGAGAACGGATTCTGGCAGCGCGTGAGACAAGCATGTTTGAGCGCCGAGAATTGATAGACGCCCGCACCGATGAAAACGGCTCCATCCAGAATCCCGCTCGCCGACGTAATGCCGGTCATTGCGGCGCGCGTGAGAACAATCTGCATCGCAGTCGCAACAAGTGAAAAGACGAGCCACACGCTTGCGTATCCTGCCGCAATCACAAGCGGAGATACGATCCGCTCGCCTTTGCGCGCGGCGGTTTCGGCGATCTCCGCATAAGTGAGGATCATGGGAGCCGCGCTCGGCAGCATCATTGCCAGCGTCATCGCGCCCCACATCGACGCGGTTACGGCAGCAGCGGAAACACTCCAGGCTCCTTCTGGAAGCGAGCGGCAGAACGCCTGCATCACGGCGAGCCACGAACCGGCCGGAGCGGCAATCAGCAGCGCAAGATAGAACCAGCCGAGGCCCGCAATGATGATGACGCAACCGGCCGCGATCACCTTCGGCCGCCCAAAAATTCGGCCGAGCCCCGCTTCGGCGGGCGCCAAGTGCGAGAATTGGTAGCCGGTCGTTTCCGTCATTTCGCCTTGGCATAGCGCATTGCGCGATAAGGCGATATCGCAACAAAGCAGCGTGGTTTCCGGCCCCGCCTGACCGTGCTATTGCGGTTAATATTGAACCGGGCCAGGCCCCTGAATGCCGCAGAAGCGCGCCGATAACCCTGCCGCCATCGTGGTGGGAGGCGGACCTGCCGGCCTCACCGCCGCAATTTCGCTGGCGGAAGGCGGCGTTCATACCGCACTTGTCGGGCTGCGCCCCGCAAAGGCAGACAATCGCACCACGGCTCTGCTCGCCGGTTCCGTCGCTGCGCTCGACACGCTCGGGGTTTGGTCAATGTGCGCGGAGAAGGCTGCCCCGTTGCGCACCATGCGTATCGTCGACGACACCGGCCGCCTGTGGCGCGCCCCTGAGGTGAAATTTTCCGCCGACGAGATCGGACTCGATGCCTTCGGATACAATATCGAGAATCGCCATCTCATCGACGCGCTGGTAAAGCGCGCACGTAACCTGCCCGCATTGACGATCGTCGAGGATAAAGTTGTGACCGTGTCGTCACAGAGCGACTCAGTTGTGGTCAGCTTAAAGGGTGACAAACCCTTGCGTGCAAAGATCGTTGCCGGCGCCGACGGACGTCAATCGCTCTGCCGTGCGGCTGCCGGCATCACGAGCGATGAGCGCCGCTATTCGCAAAACGCGATGACGTTGTGTCTGTCCCATTCCCGTTCGCATCACAACACATCGACGGAATTTCATACGCCGAGCGGACCGTTCACGCTCGTGCCTCTTCCCGGCAACCGTTCAAGTCTGGTCTGGGTGCTCGACCCTGACGCAGCTGACGAACTCGCGGTGTTGGACGATCTGTCACTCGCCGTCAGGATCGAACAGGCAGCCCATTCGATTTTGGGCAAGCTGACGGTAGAACCCGGGCGCGGCATGTTTCCGCTTACCGTTTCGACCGCGCGACGCTTGGCTGGCGAACGGATCGCGCTTGTCGGAGAAGCCGCGCACGTCTTGGCGCCGATCGGCGCCCAGGGACTCAATCTTGGCCTGCGCGACGCGGCAACGATCGCCGAGCTTGTGGTCGCCGCACACCGAGCGGGCCGCGACATTGGCGGAGCCGACGTGACGTCCCGCTATGACCGCATGAGACGTACAGATGTCGGCAGCCGTACGCTCGCGATCAACCTGCTTAACCGATCGCTGCTGAGTGACTTCCTGCCCGTGCAGAGCGCACGCGGCCTGGGCCTTTATCTGCTTGACCGGATCGGACCACTCCGCCGCGCAGTCATGCGCGAAGGCGTTGCGCCGGCGGCTGGCCAGCCGCGCCTTATGCGCGGCGAAGCGCTCTAGCAGAGCTTCGGCGCTTTTTTCGTTCCGGGCGCCGCGCGAAATTCTGGCGCAATCGGCAGCGGAAGTGCCGGCAACGTCTTACCCGACTCTGTCCCGACCTCGTGCGCGAACAGTCCGCGCTCAATGAAATGCGGATCGCGCATCGCCTCCTCGAGCGGAACAATGACCGTCGCGCAGCAATCGGCCGCCGCGAAGATTGGCTTCCACTCGTCCGATGTCTTGGCCAAAATCAGCTTTGCAATGGCATCGCGTGTCGCCATTGGATTGCGCGCATCGTCACCGAATTCCTGCGACAACCCGATCGCCTGTGTGAACGCGGCCCAGAATTTCGGCTCAAGCGCACCGCACGCGATCAATTTCCCATCCTTGGTCGGATAGATCTGATAGCGCGGCGATCCGCCGACGAGCCACAGGTCGCCCTGTTTCGGAAATCGTCCGGTGGCCGCGCCGATCGCCATCGCCGCCCATGTGAAGGTGAACATCGCATCGGTCATCGCAATGTCGATGTGGCAACCCTGTCCGCTTTTGTCGCGTGCCTGCAGCGCCAGAAGAATATTGATGACAGCCGGGAAGCTGCCGCCCGCGATATCGGCCGCCAGCATCGGCGGCACGACCGGCCGGTCGACGGGACCCGGCTGCAGGTCCAGCAACCCGGTGTTGCCGATATAATTGATGTCGTGCCCGGCCTCTTGAACGCGTGACCCGCTTTGGCCATAGCCTGAGATCGAGCAATAGATCAGTTTTGAGTTGATCTTTGTCAGTTCGTCGTAGCCCAGACCGAGCCGGTCCATCACACCCGGGCGGAATTGCTCAACCACAATGTCGGCGCGCTTGATTAGCGGCATAAGTTTGTCGCGGTCAGCATCAATCTTCAGATCAAGAGTCATGCTGGCCTTGCCGCGATTGAGCATCGCGAAAGCTGCGCTTTCATTGCCGACGAATGGTGGGAACCGGCGCGCATTCTCGCCGCCCGGCTGCTCAATCTTGAGCACCTCGGCGCCGGCTTCGGCGAGCATCAACGTTGCCAATGGTCCGGGAAGCAGCGTGGTAAAATCAAGGACAAAAAGACCGTTCAGCGGTTGCATGGCAATTCGACACACCTCGCGACTGCCGGAGTTTGTCATGCCCCATGCGCGGCGTCACGCATTGCCAGAACCAGCCTCCGCGGGCACATTAATGCTTGGTCGGTTGTGGAGCGATATTGGATGAGACAGCTGCCGCACATGGGAATCGTGCTCGGCATGCATGCTCAGACATTTCCCGACAAGATCGGAGCGCGCGATCTTGAGCGGGCAATGACCTTCCGGACATGGCATCAGCGCGCGTGCCGTCTCGCCAACGCATTGATGGGTCTCGGTCTCTCCAAGGGCGATCGGGTCTGTGTCCTCGCCTATAACTGTGTCGAATGGCTTGAAATTTATGCCGCGACGGCGCTGGCTGGCCTGGTCGCCGTGCCGATCAATTTCCGGCTGGTCGGTCCAGAGATCCGCTACATTGTTGAGAATTGCCAGGCCGGCGCACTCATCGTTCAGGATCAGCTGATCGATGCACTGGAGCCGGTCCGTGATGCGCTTCCCGTGGCCAACGACAAGTTCATTATTTTCGGCACCAATCACCGGCATGCCGGCTACCGCGCCTACGAGGAGCTTATCGCAGCGGCAAGCGATCGCCCGCCAACTGTGACCGTGACGCCCGAGGATCCGTGGACGCTGATGTACACTTCGGGCACGACCGGCAAGCCGAAAGGCGCCATCCGCTCGCACGGCGGCAGCGCGATGCTGTCGCTTGTCACCGACGTCGAACTTGGCTTCAGCTCACGCGATTCCGGCCTGCTGGTCATGCCGATGTGCCACGCCAATTCGCTGTTCTTCTTCGGCGCCTTCTCTTATTGCGGCGCCGCCTGCACCGTCTACAACCGAAAGAGCTTCGACCCGGAGCATCTCGTACGCACGCTTGCCGACGGGCACGCGACGTTCACCTCGCTGGTGCCGACGCATTACATCATGATGCTTGGTCTCTCGCCCGACATCCGTGCAAAGCACGACGTCTCGGCTGTCACCAAGTTGATGGTGTCCTCGGCGCCCGCACGGCGCGACACCAAGCTCGAAATCATGGACTACTTCAAAAACACCGGCCTGTTCGAACTCTATGGTTCCACGGAAGCTGGATGGGTCACCATGCTCCACCCGGACGAGCAGTTCACAAAACTCGGCTCGGTCGGCCGCGAATGCGTCGGATCGCGGCCCATCCGAATTCTAGATGCTGACGGCAACGACGTGCGCGACGGCGAGCCCGGCGAACTCTATTCGTGTAACTCCTACACGTTCGACGGCTACTGGAAGCTGCCCGACAAGACCCGCGACGCATTCCGCGGCGACTACTGCACCGTCGGCGATCTCGCCCGCCGCGACGAGGAGGGCTACATTCATCTCGTCGACCGCAAGAGCAACATGATCATCTCCGGCGGCGAGAATGTTTATCCGTCCGAAGTGGAGTCGCTGGTCGGCGGCCATCCAAAGGTCAAGGATGTCGCCGTCATCGGTATTGCGGATGAAAAATGGGGCGAGCGCGTCCACGCCGTCATCATTGCGCGCGACGGTGAAACGCTCACCGCCGAAGAAATCATCGAATGGTGCAGGGACCGTATCGCCGGCTACAAGCGGCCGCGATCGATATCTTTCATTGCCGAAGAAGAAATGCCACGGACCGCGACCGGAAAAATTTTGCACCGCATCCTGCGTACGAAATATACGCCAACGGGAGTAAGTTCATGAGCAAGCCCGCAGTGCAGTCGCAAGATCTCAACGCGGATCAGCAGTCCTGCGCGGCCTGGATTGCACGATTTCTCAAGGCGCGGGGCATCGACCGGATCTTCGGGTTGCAGGGCGGCCATATCCAGCCGATCTGGGATCACGTCGCCCGGCAGGGAATCCGGATCATCGACGTGCGTGATGAAGGTGCCGCGGTTCACATGGCGCACGCCCATGCGGAGCTCACCGGGCAGTTCGGCGTGGCCATGGTGACCGCCGGACCCGGCGTAACGAACACGGTTACTGCGATCGCCAACGCATCGCTCGCTCGCATCCCCGTGCTGCTGATCGGCGGCTGTACGTCGCGTCCACAAGCCAATATGGGACCGCTGCAGGATATTCCGCACGTCGACATCCTTCGTCCGGTGACGCGAACCTCGCGTACCGCGCGCGTTCCGGAGCAGGTCGTACGCGAGCTCGACGAGGCCGTGGCGCGCGCCATGGGCGACAACGGCGAGCCGGGGCCGGTCTATCTGGAAGTGCCGACCGATGTGCTGCGCACGCATGTGCCACCGCAACTGGTACTCGATGAATGGATCAATCCGAAGCCGCCGCGCGCTATCCCCCCTGATCCCGCGGCGGTGAAAGAGGCGGTGGACGTGTTCTGGTCGGCGAAGCGCCCCATCGTCATTACCGGGCGCGGCGCTCGCCAGACCGGGTCCGCGCTCGTGCGGCTGCTCGATGCAACCGGCGCGCTTTACCTGGACACGCAGGAGAGCCGCGGTCTTGTCCCGGCCGATCATCCCTCGACCGCAGCCGCTGTCCGCGCGGCCGCAATGACTGACGCTGACGTCGTCTTGCTGATCGGGCGCAAGCTCGACTACCAGGTCGGCTATGGCTCGCCGGCTGTTTTTCCCAACGCGCGCTTCATCCGGATTTCCGACAACCCCGGTGAACTGATCGACAATCGGCGCGGCCAGCCGGAGTTACTCGCCTCGCCTCATCTTGTACTTGAAGCCATGGTCACAGCCGCCGGCAATCGCGAAGGCGGAATCGACAGGGCCTGGGCCGATAGCCTGCGCAAGCGTCACCGTGAACGAATTGCCGCGGCGGAAACCGCGAAAGACAGGCCGACGACCGGCAGCGACGGAAAAATTCACCCGCGCGCCATTTTCGATGCGGTCGCTGCCACGGCGCCAAAGGATTACATCGCGATCGCGGATGGCGGCGACCTGCTGAGCTTTGCCCGTACCGGGCTGGCCGCCCGCACGTACATGGATGCGGGCGCATTCGGCTGTCTTGGTGTCGGAGTCCCCTTCGCGGTCGCAGCCGCACTCGCCATGCCGGGCCGTCAGGTCATCTCGGTCAATGGCGATGGTGCGTTCGGCATCAACGCCATGGAAATCGACACCGCCGTGCGGCACGGCGCGAAAGTGGTCTTCATCGTGTCCAACAATGCCGCCTGGAATATCGAGCGGCTGGATCAGGAAATGAACTATGGCGGCCGCGTCGTCGGCACCACTTTGCGCCACTCGGACTATGCGGGCCTCGCCCGCGCCCTCGGGGCGCATGGCGAGCGCGTCGAAAAGCCGTCGGAACTCGAAGGCGCGCTGCGTCGCGCGCTGAAGAACGCTCCGGCGCTGGTCGACGTCGTGACATCCCAGTCCGTCCTGTCGACGGATGCCCAGAAAGGGCTCGGCTTTGTGCCTGATTTTCAGGCTTTGACCGCTTGGGATGACGCCGAAAGAAAGCGTCGCGAGCCGCGTTAACCCAAGGGCACTTGTCAGCACTTGGCGTTGCCTTTGCATTCCTCTAAACGGCAGGCGGGTTTTGAGGATGCCGATGAAGCTTCCACGCCAGTTCTTTGCTCCGCTTGCCGTCGGCGCACCTGCACCGCTGCGCGAATTGCCAGTGCGGCTGGAGCGCATGATTCATTTCGTGCCGCCGCACATCGAGAAAGTGCGGGCGAAAGTGCCCGAGCTTGTCAGGCAGGTCGACGTCGTGCTCGGCAATCTCGAAGACGCCATTCCGGTCGATTCCAAAAAGGCGGCACGCGACGGTTTCATCGTGATGGCGCGGGTGACCGATTTCGGCTCAACAGGGCTGTGGACCCGCATCAACGCCCTTAATTCGCCCTGGGCGCTCGACGACGTCACCGAGATCGTCGCGGCGGCCGGCAGCAAGCTTAACGTGATCATGCTGCCCAAGGTCGACGGGCCATGGGACATCCACTACCTCGACCAGCTGCTTGCGCAGCTCGAGGCGCGGCACCAGCTGAAGAAACCGATCCTGATCCACGCCATCCTGGAGACCGCGCAAGGCGTCAACAATGTCGAGGCGATCGCTTCGGCCTCCCCGCGTATGCACGGCATGAGCCTCGGGCCGGCTGACCTTGCCGCCTCACGCGCAATGAAGACCACGCGCGTCGGCGGAGGACATCCGGACTACAAGGTGCTCGCCGACGCACAAGGGGATGCACCGCGCGCCTCATCGCAGCAGGACCTGTGGCACTACACGATTGCGAAGATGGTCGACGCCTGCGCCGCCGCGGGCATCAAGCCATTCTACGGCCCGTTCGGCGACTTTGCCGATCCGGCCGGCTGTGAGGCGCAGTTCCGCAACGCGTTCCTGCTGGGTTGCGTCGGTGCCTGGTCACTCCATCCGTCGCAGATCGATATCGCCAAGACCGTGTTCTCGCCTGATCCCGTCGAGGTCGCCTTCGCCAGGAAAATCGTCGCCGCCATGCCTGACGGCGCCGGCGCCGTCATGATCGACGGCAAGATGCAGGACGACGCCACCTGGAAGCAGGCGAAAGTACTCCTCGACCTGGTGAAGCTGGTTGCAGCCAAGGATCCCGAGGCGGGCAAGCGCTACGGCATGTGATTTCGTGAGAATTCGAATGGACAAGATGCGGGAAGCCAAGTTCAAGATCGGTCAGGTGGTGAAGCACCGCGTGCACCCGTTCCGCGGCGGCATCTTCGATATCGATCCGGTGTTCAGCAACACGGAGGAATGGCTGCAGTCGATTCCCGCCGAAATACGGCCGCACAAGGATCAGCCGTTCTATCACCTGTTCGCCGAAAATTCTGAAACCGAATATATCGCCTACGTGTCGGAACAGAATCTACTGCCTGACACGTCGGGCAAGCCGATCCGCCACCCTGATGTTGCCGAAGTCTTTGTGCGCGACGAAAGCGGCACATACCGCCCGCGCAACTCGCAGGTTCACTAGTTCGAGCTCTCAAACGAAAAGGCGCGGCTCGAGGCCGCGCCTTTGATCTTTTCCCGGTCGAAAGGCTTACTTCTTCAGTGCCGGGGCTGGCGCGGGCGCCGGTGTTCCCGGAGCCTGGCTCTGCTGGCCTTCGAGTTTCTTGCGGGCCTCTTCGGCTTTCTTCTGCAGCTCTTCCTGGAGTTTGCGCTGCTGCTCCTCGAACGCTTTCGGATCGGTGGGCGGCCCGTCATAGGCCTTCGCAAAATCATTCAACGGCAGCGGCAGGCTGATCGGCGTGCCCTGCATATTGATTGCCTGAACGACGATATTCTGCCCCTTCTTCATCTTGGCGATCATGTCGTCGGTGACGGGGTAATCCGCCATGCATCCGACAGGGAAGCAGATTTTGTAGGGCTGCTGCGCGGGCTGTTGCTGGTCAATGAGCAGCCGCGTCCCGTGTGCGAGCTGCATGCCAAGCGGAACCGTGACCCGCAGAACTTTCGCCTCGCCTTCCGGCTCGAACAATTGAACGATGGCAACAGGCATTCCATTTTCGAGGCGGCCATCTTTGGTGATGACGCAAACCTTCTTGTTGCCCGTGTCTTGTCCCTGGCCACAGACTTTCATCCATGGCGAATACATGAGCTGCGGCTGGTCAGTAGCCTGCTGCTGCGGCTGCGCCGGTTGCAGAGGCTGTGCCGGTTGAGCTGGCTGCGCTTTCGGCGCCGCTTTTGGCGCTGCCTTGGGCTGCTGTTGCGGTTGCTGTGCAGAGGCAGTGTTCGCGAACAGCGTTGCTGCCAAAGTCATGACCATGGTGGCGGTCAACGCCCGGCCCCACGGCCGGACCGATACGGTCCGATGATCCATTGTAACTGTTCCCTTGTTTTTTCGTCCGCGGCGAATGACGCCCCTAAATTGCCGCTGGTTGTCCGGCTCTGTCCGGGTCAAATACGGCGGGAGCGTGACGCCTGATAGCCGAATTCCCTTCTGCAATAAAGCCACGAATGCGCTGAAAATGCGGCCCGTCCTGGCCCTGTCACCTTATGATAAATTCCTGCAAAACCGGACCGAATCGCATTCGCCCGACACTCGCGCCGCCCTCAACTGCCCTTGCGGGGACCTGCTTGCGTCCGTCGCGGCGTTTTGTCGTGCTCGGCGCGCTGTCTGCAGCGATCGCACTTCGCCTGCGTCCGGCGCATGCCCAGCGGGCTGCTCACGCCATCGCGATGCACGGGGAACCGGCATGGGGGCCGGACTTCACCCATCCGACCTACGCCAATCCGCAAGCGCCGAAAGGCGGGCACCTGACGCAAGGCGTGCTCGGCACTTTCGACTGCCTAAACCCGTTCATCGTGAAAGGACTGCCGGCCGCACATATGAGGGGTTACATCGTCGAAAGCCTGCTCGCCCGCGGCTACGACGAACCGTTCACGCTCTACGGCCTGCTGGCCGACAGCATCGCGACCGACGCCGCGCGCTCCTACGTCAGTTTCAGAATCAATCCGGCGGCCCGCTTCGCCGACGGCAGGCCGGTGACGCCGGCCGACGTGATTTTTTCCTGGGAGCTGTTGCGCGATAAAGGACGGCCGAATTTCCGCACTTATTACATCAAGGTCGCCAAAGCCGAAGCGACCGACGCGCAGACGGTACGCTTCGACCTTTCCGGCGCCGACGACCGTGAGTTGCCCCTTATCATCGGACTTATGCCGGTGCTCGCAAAGCATGCCGTCAACGCCGATACATTCGAGGACACCAGCTTCGACCCGTTGCTTGGCAGCGGACCCTACTCCGTCAGCAATGTGAAACCCGGCGAGAGCGTCACCTTCACGCGCGACAAGAACTACTGGGGACGGGATCTCGCCATCAATCGCGGTCTCTGGAATTTCGATACGATCCGTTACGACTATTATCGCGACGGCAACACGCACTTCGAAGCGTTCAAGAAAGGGCTATACGATTTACGGGTCGAAACTGATCCGGGGCGCTGG
>Ga0163162_10000786_pt1 | contig 29494 bp, 18 predicted proteins | sample S55metaG_FD_115310 | JGI IMG/M metagenome (GOLD analysis project Ga0163162, IMG submission 115310) | Switchgrass rhizosphere microbial communities from Kellogg Biological Station, Michigan, USA - S5-5 metaG | ecosystem: Host-associated > Plants > Roots > Rhizosphere > Soil | place: USA... | reverse complement strand
CCCAGGCCCTGTGTCGCAGTCGTCAATTGAAAGTCGCAGTCCGTCGCGCCGGAGTCGCCCGAGGGTCCCACAATAGTCTGCCCTTGCGCATTTGCCTGCTGAAACGCCTGGCTGAAGACGTTGAGGTTCGACTGTCCCCACGCTACCTCACACGCGCCATAACTGATCGTGATGATGGGGGCGAGCCTATTCGTGATGGTGTAAAAGAGAGAGTCCATCACTCCGTTGTTCGTGCCCGAGTTCACGTAAAGGATGTTCGAGTTCGGTGCAGCTGCGTTGGCCCACTCTACATCCAGCATCGCTTCGTCCAAATCCCCGGATACTGTTCCTGGATTTGGACCAGGAATCAGAGTAATGATGAAGTTGGTTGAGTTGCGTGCCGGCAGGCCCGCGGCGCTGCGAAACGCATCTACGTCGGCGGTGCTGATATTGGTCTGGCCCATAACGGCAATCGTGACGCCGTTGCCCAGATTGCCGCTCGAAACCAGCGGGTTCATGTCGTAGATGGTGAAAAAGTCACCCGGAGCCATGTAATGACCACCACTGATCGACGACGTAAACTGCGGCCGGACCGCGGCGCGAGACTGAAGTTTGAAGTCGTTCAGACCGGTGATCCCGTTGACGATGCCCGCGATAGCAGAAGGTAGTGTCGGGTCAGTAATATTTGCGAAGTGTTGCTCGCCGTTCTCCCACATAGTGTGGATGCTGGTGCCGAAAGCGCTCTCAATCTGTGCAACCGTTCCGCTGACAGTGACGTAATTCAGGCTGGGTGCGACTGCCGTGACCGCGAGCCCTTTGCCGCTTAACCAGCTCTCAACGCTGGCCATATCTGAGCTCGAAAGTCCGAACCGAGCACCAAACTGCGCTGGCGTAAGCCACTGGTGATACTGAGGCGAAGCCGGGTTCTGTTGAGCGACGAGCAGCTGAGCAAGGTCAGCCTTCTGTGCCTCTGTCATATTGAAGTGCATGGTAACGGAGGACAGCATGCGGTTAGCTGGTGCCTCGCCCATATCTCTCGCCAAACGAGCACGCGCGGGAATTGTCTTCTGAATCATCTCGCGATCCGTGTCAGCGATCTCAGCTTTGAGGCGATTCTGAGGTGCGGCGTGCGCAAAGGAGAGCAACCCGAACAGTGTGATAACGGGAACCGATAGACGGAAAACCAGACGGCTGAATATTGACATTCTTTGCTCGAAACACCTGCACCCGAGTTTACCCTGCGCCAATAGGACTCCTGCGGGCAGCCTGAAAAATAGGCCGTCCGAATACAAGGAGAAGTACGTTGTATAGACCCCTGGCAAGGCAAAAGGTTTCTCTGGCCGAGTTGTCCGTCGGCATAGACGCGATTTAATCCGGCCGGGACGCACCCCTAGTTACTGGATAGTGACCTGGTATTGATAGGTATGACGAACCGTATTCGTGCCGTCACTCCCAGCTACGGTGAGGATAAACATCTGAGTCCCGAGAGGGGTCCCCGGATCCGTGACCGTCGGGGTCTCCGGGCTACTGTCAGTGGGAATCTTGCCCAGGCCACACCCTACATTCGCCAAAAGACCTACGGCGGCTAGCAAAACCACAAGCCGCGAAAGAAGGGACCGGCGGCGATGCGGCATAGCAAAGCAGAACATCGCCGCTAATACCGATCCGCCAAACAAACCCTGTGGAAGATTGAGCCGCGCCGTCTTGCTGGATGTTGTCGCTGCGGTCGTCGTGATCTGCAGCGTCGTGCTTCCCCCGCCAACCAGAGTTGCGGGACTGAAGGAGCAGGTCGTCTCAGTATTGGACGGCGGAGTGCAACCAAATGATACGGTCCCGTTGAACCCACCTACCATGCCCAGCAACATTACGACCTTGCCTGTCTGGCCCGCTTTGAGGGTGAGGGTCTGGGGCACCCCCGTGATGTTGAAGTCTGATAGCGTCAACGCAAGTGTGGATGTCGTTGCGCTACTAAAATTTGCATCTCCATTGTAAATTGCATAAACGCTGTGAGCGCCGGCGAGCAGCCCTGTCGTTGAGAAGAGGGCGATCGACTGGTTCGGCCCGTTTGGCGTCACCGGCGTCGGTGTACCCAGCTGAACCACGGAGCCATTGAACGTATCGTAGAAGGTCACGCTGCCCGTAGGACCGACCGAGTTCGTGGCAGTCGTAAACACCGTTGCCGTAAACACCAGATTGACGCCAGCAAGAGACGTTGTGGCATTTGAAGTAAGTGTGACGGTCGAAGGAAGCAAAGTAGGTTGAACCGCCTGAGGCACCGACGTGCTCGCGTTCCAGTTGGCATCCCCGGTGTACTTGGCCACAATGCTGTGCTGCACGTTGCCCGAAAGTGTCTTGCTGATGGTCGCCGTGCTTGTGGCTACTGGGGCCGTGGCGAGTAGTGCTCCGTTGTCATAAAACGTAACGCTGCCGTTGAAGGTGTAGGTCAGCTTGCCGTTGCCATTGTTGTTGATCGTCGCTGTCATGGTGACGGGCTGCCCTGCCTGCGGAGCCGCTGGCGTCAGGCTCAGACTCGTCGTCGTATTTCCCTTGGCAGTGGTGAAGGTTAGATTAACCGGCGTCTGGCATTGGAAGTTCTGATTGCCGGAACAGGTCGTCTGCACAGTATAGGAAGCTGGCGCGGCCTGTGGCGGTGGCGCATCGATGTTAATGTTCGCCGTCGCACTATTGCCCCCGGGATTGGGTGACAAAGTGGCCGAATACGTTGCACCGGTAATGCCTTGGACCTGAGCCGCGACCGTGCCGCTGGGAGACCCCGATGCGTTAGGCAGTGCGACAGTAGCTGTGACTGTTGCCGTACTGCCGTACGGGACATCCTTTTGAGGTGCGATCGTCGCCGTCAGTGTAGCGTTCACGATACTGACCGTAATGACTACGCTGCTTGTACTGGTGCTCCCGGCATAGTTTGAGTCACCGGAGTAATTGGCAGTGACGTTATACGTTCCTACGCTGAGGTTGCTCACCGTGTAGGTCGCCGTGCCACCATTCAGCTGTGCCGAGCCAATCGTTCCTGAAGCGCTCGTAAACGTCACCGTGCCGCTCGGTCCTGCACTGGCGTAGGTCGAAGGAGTGATCGTGGACTTGAGCGTTATCGGCGTTCCATAGCCCACAGCGTATTGATCCGCCGTCAGCGATGTCGTCGTTGAGATGGGACCTGTCGCTTTCGGAAAAACCTTCACCAGTGTCTGCAGATCAACCAGACCAAGCCCAGTGCTTGACTCCCAGGTTCCGTTCGCTCCATCAGGCTGACTGTAAAGTCCTGGAGTAGATGCAAGTGCATAAAGTGTCGCGTTGATGTTTCCCTGGCGGCCATCACTCTGTTGCAGGATCGACGCCATTGCATGAGAGAAGTCCTCCACCGAGTTTGTCTCGACGTCAGGGCTGTGACGAAGACCATCGCTTGGAAGTCCCCGCACGTTCTGCCAACCCGGCCGAGGATCTGTCGCAGTCATGGCCGACGCGGAGGTTGTAATCAGTGAAGTAGCATTCGCAAGATTCCCAGTCTGCGCTGCGGCGCCCTCCGATTCGCAAGTACTGGATGTAACAACCGTAATGCCCTGCGCGCTGGCCTGGCGAAAGAGCGCGCGATATGCTTCGTAGTCGGCTGAGCTTAAGGAGCCAGTGCACTCGCTCGTCGTCAGCGTAAGAATCGGTGACGTGTTGGCATCGATAGCTGCAGCGGCGGTGGCAACGGGATCGCTTGCATCATTGGTGAGCACGGTCGTAAGACCGTTGGTCGAGACGGCCGTGATCCGTGTCTTTGCCACTGCCGGTAGATCGTCCAACCCCGAGACTTCTGCTATGTTCACGGATACCGCTTGCGGCATCGTCGGCTTCGTACTGGAGGCATAGTGCTGTGCGCCCGACATCTGATAGTTGCGCAATGAAATAGCAAAGGTGCGTTGTACCTGGTCTGCTGTGCCCGAGACAAGGATACGAGTCCTCATCTTTGAAACACCGGCCACTGTCAGGCCTTGCGACTGTAGCCACGTCGTGATTGAGTCAATTTGTTCGTCGGTAGCGCCATAGTTTGCTGCAAATTGCTGCGGTGTCAACCACTGATGGAACTGCGAACTGGACTGCGTGGCCTGTTCGGCCAGCAACTGAGCGAGTGCAGCCTGCCGCTCGGGGGAAGGCGCTAGCCTGATCGTCAAAAGCATTGGCTGTGAAACGGGTAACGGTCCTGCGTCGATAACCTCGGAGACATCTCCGGCAGCATCGATCGTGCGCGCCTCAACCTCGCGACGTTGTCCTTGCGCTTTGATCGTGGCAAAGCTAAAAAACAGAAAAGTCGTCATCAACAACGACAGAACAATGCGGACCGTTCGACCTAAAACAATAGATGTAACCATTGGCATTCCGCACGATGGTTACAGACGTGTATTCAAAAAACAATGCAAACGAACCGCCGAAGGGGGTAACGTAACTGCCCCTTTTGTGGGATAGGTAATTTGTCGAAAAAACGACCACACTTCAGCTACAGTGCGTACTTCCCTACCCGGATAACATGTTGCGCAACCTGTCGGCGCAGAGTAATCGTATCGGCTGGATCATGTTTAGCGAGCCGGCGCAGAATCGCCAACTGTGTGCGCAACATATCCCCCTCCGCAACCGTAGCAATTACGCGACGAGCGGCTAACTCGATCTTCTCCATCGCAACCGACGCGTAGATGCGAGCCATGGCGACAGGAATTTCCGCATCACCTTTTTCTGTGAACTTTTCCGCGCGCAGAATTGCCGATTCCATCGCAAAGACCTCGATGATCATATCGGCGATCGCACCCATCACCTCTTGCTGCTCTGCAAGCTCCATCATGTATTTCTGCGTCGCGGCACCGGCGGCAAAGAGCCCTAGCTTCTTCGCGCTCGCAAGCAGGTTGTACTCTTCGGCAAGCGGCCCCTCGCGCTCTTCCTTTTCGACTGGCCCCGCCATCACCTCGTCCATCAGCTGCTTGATCGCAGGCATCAGTGCGAGCTTGCCGCTCATCGCTGACTTCATCAGCCAGCCGGTGATGATGAGCCGATTGATCTCGTTCGTTCCCTCGAAGATCCGATTGATACGCGAGTCGCGATAGGCTCGCTCTGCCGGATACTCCTCCACATAGCCATAGCCTGCATAAATCTGCAGCACCTCATCAACAACACGATCAAGCATCTCTGAGTCCCATACCTTCACGATCGAACACTCGACGGCATAGCCCTCGATCGCTTTCTGGATGGCCGCCGTGTCATGCTTATCGACCTGCCCAAGAGCCGCGTCGATCATTCCTACAGCACGGTAGCTCAGCGCTTCTCCCACGAAGACGCCTACGGCGCAGTCAGCTAGTTTCTCCTGAATCAAGCCGAACTCTGAGATCGTCTTTCCGAATGCCTTGCGATCCTTGGCATATCGAATGCCGTTGCCAACACACATCCGCGCCGCTCCTACAGCCGCATTACCCAGCTTGTAGCGTCCGACGTTGAGAATGTTGAACGCAATATGATGGCCCTTACCGACCTCGCCCAGCAGATTCGATGCAGGTATCTTGCAGTCAGCAAGAATCAGTGGGCAGGTCGAACTACCGCGAATGCCGAGCTTGTGTTCCTCCTTGCCAACTGTGAATCCCGGCGTTCCCTTCTCCACTAGAAACGCAGTCAGCCGCTCTTTACCTGCATCCTTGCCTTCCTTCACCTCGCACTTCGCAAAGATGGTGAAGAGATCAGCAAAACCCGCATTCGTGATCCACATCTTTTCGCCGTTGAGCGTGTAGGTCTTACCGTCGTCCGACAGGACAGCGCGGGTCCTTGCGTTTACAGCATCGGAGCCCGACGTCGATTCCGAAAGCGCATAGGCGCCAATGAACTCGCCGTTCGCAAGCTTCGGCAGATACTTCTTCTTCTGCTCCGCGGTGCCGTACCAGACGATGGGCAGAGTGCCGATGCCGACGTGCGCCGAGAACGCCACCGAGAAACTTCCCTGTTTCGCGATATTGTCAGCAATAATCGCCGACGTCACTTTGTCCATCTCCAGGCCGCCATATTCCTCAGGAATGTCGACAGAAGTAAGCCCGAGTTCACTGGCTTCTTTGATCAGTCGGCGCGTAACAGAGAAATCTTTGGCCTCAATCTGGTCCGAGACAGGAACGATCTCATTCATCGCAAACTCAGACGTCGTCTGTGCAATCTGGCGATGTTCCTCTGTAAAGTCTTCGGGGAAAAAGCAATCCTCGGGAGTTGCATTGGAGATAAGGAAACTGCCCCCAGAGATGATCTTTTTGTCAGTGGGCGTCGGGGTCGTCATCGTGGCCATGGTGCTGCTCCTTATCTAAACTTAGTTGATTGATTCGAAGATCCCAGCGGCACCCATGCCTCCGCCGACACACATTGTTACCATGCCGTACTTCGCGTTGCGCCGACGCATCTCGCGCAGCAGCGTTGCGGTAAGCTTTGCTCCAGTACAGCCGAGCGGATGCCCGAGAGCAATCGCTCCGCCGTTGACGTTGAGCTTCGCCGGGTCGATTCCAAGCACCTTCATCACCGCGAGCGATTGTGCCGCAAAGGCCTCGTTCAACTCGATGACGTCAATCTGATCTAGCGTGAGGCCCGCCATCTTCAGCACCTTCGGGATCGCGTGAATCGGACCGATGCCCATCTCCTCGGGATCACACCCTGCATAGGCAAAGGCGATAAACTTCGCCATCGGCATGATGCCGAGACACTTCGCACGCTCGGCCGACATCACAACTGCTGCCGCTGCTCCGTCAGAGGTCTGCGATGAGTTGCCCGCTGTGATCGTTCCCTTCGCATGAAAGACGGGCTTGAGCTTCGCCAGCGCCTCGAGAGAAGTATCTGCACGCGGCCCCTCATCCATCTTGAAGGTCGATTCCACTACAGCTGCTTTGCCCTTGCCATTCACGCTCGTCGCAGTCACCGGCACAGGAACGATCTCGTCATCGAACCTGCCACTCTGAATCGCAGCCAGGGCCTTCTGGTGGCTCTGGTAGGAGAACTCATCCATTGCCTCCCGCGTGATGCCGTAGTGTGTAGCCACACGCTCCGCCGTGAGTCCCATAGACATGTACGACCCGGGGTAGTTGTCGACGAGCCATGGATTCACCGAGATCTTGTTACCTCCGAAGGGAACATACGACATGCTCTCCGTCCCTCCAGCAACAATCACATCGGCGCTGCCTCCGCGAATTCGGTCCGCCGCCAGTGCAATCGACTGTAATCCTGAAGCGCAATAGCGATTGATCGTCATGGCCGAGGCAGTAACAGGCAGCCCCGCACGAAAGCTGGCCACACGCGCCACGTTCATTCCTTGCTCAGCTTCTGGCATGGCACAGCCCAGGATGACATCCTCTACCTCCGACTTATCCAACTGCCGCACCCGCTCCAATGCACCGTTTATCGCGAACGCAGCCAGGTCATCCGGACGTGTCGTGCGAAGCCTTCCACGTGGCGCCTTGCCCACCGGAGTGCGAACTGAAGATGCAATCACAACGTCTCTCATCGAACCTCTCCTGCTAGTTCCTTAGCGGCTTGCCGGTCTTCAATGTAAATGCGATTCTCTCCTGCGTCTTCTTCTCGCCACAGAGCGATACGAAGGCCTCACGCTCCAGATCGAGCAGATACTGTTCGCTCACTGGCGTGCCGGGTGCTACCTTGCCTCCGGCCAGAGCGTACGCGATCCAATTGGCCACCTTTACATCGTGGTCGGAGATGTACTGCCCCTCACGCATCGTCCACACGGCTAGCTTCAATGTCGCCAGCACAGATTCGCCCGGCGCCGGAATATCGTTGCGCGGAACCGGCGCCGTGTACCCCGCGTCGGCCAACGTACGAGCCCGCAGCTTTGCGTCAGTTACCAACCGCTCGCGATTGACCGTAATGCTGTCTGAGTGACGCAGAAATCCAAGCCCACGAGCCTCAGCCGCACTCGTCGAAACCGTCGCCTTGGCAATTGTCTCGAAGTTCTTCTTGATCGCCTCGAATATCTCAACCCCCTCACCCCGCGCATCGGGACGAATGCTTGAGCCAGCCTCGATGGACCGCAACACCATCTCTTTGCAGCCGCCACCGCCGGGAATCAAACCCACCCCAGCCTCCACCAGCCCCATGTAGAGCTCAGAATGCGTCTGGCGTGCAGCGGCGTGCAGGCTTATCTCAACCCCGCCGCCCAGGCACATACCATATGGCGCTACCACCACAGGGCGAGGGCAGAATTTGATCGCCTGAGTCATATTCTGGAAGCTGCGGACCATCAACTCAACTTCGTCCCACTCCTGCTCCTGCACGGCAAGCAGCAACTGCATCAGGTTTGCGCCTACTGAGAAATTAGTGGAATCACCTGTGATCACGAACGCTTCAAAGTTTGCCACCTGCTCACTCGAAGGCTTCAGCGTCTGCGTGATGAGTGTGACAATGTCACCGCCCAACGCATTCATCTTCGAGTGAAGTTCGATCGCTGCCACACCATCGCCAAGATCGACCACAGAGGCTCCGGCATTCTTTTTCGCCACGCCGCGTGCCTTCTTGATCGTCGCAATCGACGACGTACCCTCGGCTGCGGGAACAGGTTTGTAGCTCGTGGTGAATGGATCGAAGTAGCATCGCCCGCTAGCCGAGCTTACGTCGTCGCGATACCAGGTAGGGTTCGTCTCTCCATTCTGGGCGGCCCACGCCAACAGCTTCTCTACATTTGCACCAATCGGCTGACCTGCACTACGCATCTTCTCTGTTGTCGCTCGCACACCGACGGCATCGAAGAGTTCGAACGGGCCAAGCTCCCAGTTGAAGCCCGTACGCATCGCTGTGTCGACTTCGACAATGTTCTCCGCGGGCTCACTGTTGTACTTTGACACGCGGTTCGCCGCATACGTGAACAGCTCCGTCAGCAGAGGCCAGTAGAACCGGGCCGCCTTATCGCTCTGCCCATCGCCGTGAAGAAGCTGCGAAACACGCGTAGCCGTCAACTCGACGTTCTTCGCCATCTCCAGTGCCGGAAACTTCGGCCGCTCCGTTGGACGATAGTCCAATGTCTGCCAGTCGAGCACGTGGCGCAGGTCACGACCTTCAGCGTCCTTCCCCGCCTTCTTGTAGAAGCCCTGGCCCACCTTGTCACCGATCCACTTCTTCCCCAGCATCGTCCCTATAAATGCAGGCAGTTTTACATCTGCGCGCTCATCGCCAATCGTTACGGCCTTCGCCTCAAAGTTCTGGGCCACATGCGCCAATACATCGACACCGACGAGATCGCCCAGGCGAAACGTTCCCGTCTTCGGCCACCCCAGGGCTGAGCCAGTCAGTGCATCAACCTCCTCAATCATCAGCCCCTGCTCCTGCATCAGCCTTATTGCGTTACCCATCGAGAACGTTCCGATGCGGTTCGCAATAAAGTTCGGCGTATCGCGCGACCGCACAATGGACTTACCCAGTCGTTGGTCGCAGAAGTGTGCAATCGCACCCATCGCAGAAGCATCCGTCTCCGGCAACGAAATAATCTCCAGCAACCTCATGTAGCGTGGCGGATTGAAGAAGTGGGTTCCCAAAAAAAGAGGCTTCATTGAAGCCGGCAAACCATCGGCAAGACTCGCAATTGGAAGGCCGCTGGTGTTCGTCGTCAAAATTGCTTCACTACGCCGGTGCTGCATCACCTTGGCGTACAACCCATGCTTAATCTCAAGGTTCTCGGCAACTGCCTCGATGATCCAGTCGCAGTCTCCAATCAGCGCCATATCGTCTTCGAAGTTCCCCGGCGTGATCAGCCGCGCCGACTCGACCACATAGAAGGCCGCCGGCTTAGCCTTCTTTAGTCCATCGATAGCCGCGAGCACAATCCGATTACGCTCCTGCTTCGGCGCATCCCCACCGCAACCCGGAGGAACAATATCAAGCAGAACTACAGGAAGCCCCACATTGGCAATATGGGCGGCAATCCGCGAACCCATGGTTCCTGCTCCGAGGACGGCGACTTTACGAATCGTTCGACTCGGCCCGGCGACTTTACTGGTCGACATGCTATTGATGGCTCCCCTTCAGGGCGAAGTTTCCGCTGCGGGTGAAGCATACTGAATGATCATTCAGTCCGTCAAGAACGCACCGAGAATGCTCTGTAAATTTCTCATTCTGAGACGGCTTGATGCTTATGCCCATGTTTGGCCTTTATGATTCGGACAAGCATGACGCTCGTAAACTGACCAATATCGCGCGTCTTTTCGAGGGGTGACCAGCAATGAAGACCTTCTCCCGACGAGAGTTCTGCACTACAGCCGCCGGGACCGCAATCGGTCTTACAGGAACGAGGTTATGGGGTGCGCCAGGGCCCGGTGGTTACGTGCTGGTCGCCTCAACTGACCGCGACCGCATCCTGACGGCTGCTAATAAATACATGGCCGAATCACCAGTTACAGTAACCGCGACGCACTCCGAGCGTAGCTCCGGTGGCCCACACGACTTCTACTCCGAGGGAGACTATTGGTGGCCCGATCCGAAAAATCCCACTGGCCCCTACATTCGTCGCGACGGCGAAACCAACCCCGCAAACTTCAACGGCCATCGCGAAGCCATGCTCCGTCTCAGCCTGATCGTGCCGGCTCTCACTGCGGCATGGCTGCTCACCCGCCAGAAGAAATACGCCGACCACGCCGGCAAACATCTCCGCGCATGGTTCGTCGACGCTGCAACAAAGATGAACCCAAACCTGCAATACGCGCAGGCCATCTTCGGCGTGAACAAAGGTCGCGGTATCGGCATCATCGATACGCTGCACCTCGTAGAAGTCGCCCGCGCCGCCACATTACTGAACAACGCCAGCCAACTTAATGTCGGCAGCGAGGTTCGCCGCTGGTTCGCCGAATACCTCGAATGGATGCGAGCTTCTAAAAATGGCCAGGAAGAGCGCGACGCCGACAACAACCACGGAACCTGCTGGGTTTTGCAGGCAGGCGAGTTCGCCCACTTCACCGGGAACACCGAGGTCATGGACTGGTGCCGCGATCGTTTCCGTGCCACCCTCGTCCCCAAGCAAATCGCTCCCGACGGCAGTCTTCCGCTCGAACTGGCACGAACCAAACCCTACAGCTATTCGCTCTTCGATACGGATGTACTCTGCGGCATCGCTCAGAGCCTATCGACAAGGCAAGATGACCTCTGGAACTTCTCGACCCCCGACGGCCGCGGCCTCTCAAAGATGATGGAGTTCATGGTTCCATTCATCGACGACAAGTCGAAGTGGCCATACGCGCACGACGTTGAACACTGGGACGACTTCCCTGTCCGCAATCCTGCGCTTCTCTTCGCCGGTATCGCTTACAACAAACCCGAGTACATCACTGTCTGGCGACGCCTCAATCCTGACCCCACGGTACCCGAAGTCATTCGTAACTTTCCTATCCGGCAACCGCTGCTTTGGATCAACTAACTCCTAAGACGCAGAAAAGCCGCTGCACACCATGCAGCGGCTTTCTGTTGAAGATATTCTTTTACTTGGCGCCAGCAAGCCGATTCATCTGGTAACCGGCCATCAGGAAGCCGCCTACACCGTAAACGTGGCTGGCCGAAGCTTTGAACTTGCCTGGCTGACCGTCAACCGGCTGGATCGAGCCCAGACGACCGTCAGCATAGACATGTCCAAGCATCCCTTTCCACGACTTCTCGACGACAGGGTAGTACGTCTTCCGGTCGAGGATGTGTTCGTTGATACCGTAGGCGATTGCGTAGGTAAAGAATGCGGAACCTGATACCTCTGGAAGATCGTAGGCATCTGGATCCAGCAGACCCGAACGCCACAGGCCATCCTTGCCCTGAATGTTTTTCACCGCCTCCGCCATCTCCTTGAACTGTTGCACATACTTCGGACGAGTCGGATAGTCCTTTGGCATGATCTCCAGCACCTTCACCAGCCCGCCAAGCACCCAGCCATTGCCACGCGACCAGTACAAGCTGCGTCCATTCGCCTGCTTCTGCGTCAGGTAGCGGTCATCACGGAAATAGAGGTGGTCCGTCGGGCTGTACAGCTTCGCTGAGGTCTGCCACCACTCCTTGTCCATGTACTCCAGGTACTTCTTGTCGCCCGTCGCCTTGTATATCTGCGAAAGCACCGGAGGCGCCATGTAGAGCGCATCGCACCACCACCACACCAGCTTCGCCGGATCATCCGGACGCGCCACCAGGCGATCCATTACTTCTTTCGTATTCGCCATTCTGACAGGCTTGCGAGAACTCTTTGGATCGCGCAGATAGAGGTACATGTACGACTTGCCCATTGCCTCATCATCAGCATGCGGAAAACGGTTGTCGATTAGCAGCCACTTCTCCTGCTCCGAATACTTCTCGACTGCATTACGAAATGCAGGATCACCAGTCGCGTCCGAAGCAGCCAGAAGTCCGTCATACATCGCCGCATAGGTCCAAAGCCGGTTGAAGCTTGGCTCTGCCACCTTCACCTGCCATGCCGCAACTTTCTTGACCACTGCCTGAATCGCCTTCGGCTTTAGTTCGGAAGAGATATCGCTCGCTAGCGGGCCCGGATTATCGGGGGCATCGCCCGAATTCTTCGAATCAGGAACAGGCTTGCTCTGCGCAAACGTCGCAGCAGTCGAACCCATCAGGCTTATAGCAACCAGCCCCAGCGCGCCAGCGCGGCGAAGACCATTTCGATGAAACAGAGATAGACGAGGCGATCGAAGATCGGCAAAAGACATAAACGGCATAATCCTTTCGGGTTTCAATTGAGACCTTGGTTCATAACAAGCGCGACTGCACTGCGCAGTCTCGCGGTGTTGCCCTCAAAGGAGGGTCGCAGTTTTGGTGCCTTGGAAAAGGCGTTCTGTTTGAGCTCGGCTTCGATCTTCGGGCCGAACATGTGCCAGGCGCTTGTAATATCGCCCACGATAATAATCTCGCTTGGTGCCAGTGCCGAAGCGATCATCCGCAGTCCGCGGCCGAGAAAGCTCGACATCTTCTCCAGTGCCTGGACTGCATTTTTGTCGTCCGACTGTGCCATCTTCACTAACGCAGCAAAGTTATGCGGGCCACCGTTGCCGCTGATCTCGCGGTAATAACGCAAGCCAGCGCGGTTCGAGGCAACAGTCTCCCAGCAGCCTCTCCCTCCGCAACCACACGGATGCCCGTTGTGCTCCATCTCGACATGACCGAACTCACCAGCCATTCCGTTAGCTCCGCGCAGAAGGCGGCCATTGGAAAAAATACCGGTTCCAATACCTTCTGAGACGTTGACCACGACAAGGTCCTGCACGCCATCACTGTCGCCGAACCACACCTCCGAAAGTGCGCAGGCGTTGGCGACGTTATCCATCTCCACCCTGAGGCCGGTTGCGCGCTGAATCTTCGACTTAATGCTCTGGAGTGGCCAGTTCACGTTTGGTGTGAAGATTGGTTTCTTCAAAGAAGGATCAGCACGTCCCGGCAAACTGATGCCCACACCATCGAACGACTTATCGGAGTGATCCGCAATCAGCTTCCGAATCGCACCAACGATCTGCGTAATCGCTTTGTTCGGATCGCTCGGTAGCGCGACGACGTTCTGCGCAACAATCCGACCGCCCAGGTCCGTCACCGCAACCGTGGTCTGCGAGGGATGAATGTCCAGCGCGATTACGGCTCGCTGATGATTCAGTTCCAGAAATGTTGGCCGTCTTCCCCGCGGGAGTCTCCCTGTCGATCCTTCCAGCACCCAGCGCTCACGAATCAGGTCTTCGACGATCAGTGAGATCGTGCTGCGTTGCAATCCGGAGATACGTGCAAGGTCCGCCCGAGAGATCGGCTGTCGCGTGCGGATCAGGTTGAAGACAAGATTGCGATTAATTTGCCGGGGAGTTTTATTCGATGCACTTTGCTTCCGCGTAAACGTGAAGGTATGGGCTGGAGGTGTTGGCATCTGGGGCCTCTCGTCATTCACTACCGGCATAATGTCCAATGCAACAGTAAATCGATTTTGCAGAGCGAAATTTTCATTACACGTCTTTCTTGTTCAGATCATCATCGCTTGACATCGCCAAGGCGAAATCTTTATATCACTGGAAGCACGGCATTTTGTCGACGGTCTGAATTATATGTCGCAGATGGTCCCGCTGGCTGGCCCTTCCCCCCGGAAGTAACTCTCATTTGACTGGAGCCTCTGGCATGCCTACCCGCCGACAATTCATCAAGACCAGCGTGTCTGCCGCATCTGCCACCTCATTTCTCTCGCACTCCGCTCTTGGCGCGTCTCTTGCAAGACTGGCTAATGGCGCAAGTTCAACTTCCGAGGACAACACCCGCCGGCTCTCGAACGGGTGGGAATACTTCCAGGGATCCCTGGGAGGTCCCTGGGAGGTGTGGCACTCCGAAGAGATTGCACCATTCGTCTCCATCGCCATGCCTCATTGCTTTAATGCTTACGACGGGTGCGACCCCGATGTTCCCGCATATCGCGGCCCCGGCTGGTACCGCACGCACATTCCCGTCGCGAACCCTTATCCCAGCGGTCGTACTCTTCTTCACTTCGAAGGAGCTGGACAGGATACCTCCGTCTACATCGGCGACAATCTCATCGGTAAACACGTCGGTGGCTACGACGAATTCGTCTTCGACATCACCGAAGCCGTTGCAAAACTTCCGCCCCCTCCTGCCCCCGATCCCAAAAAGAAGAAGCCCACCGACGGCATACCGATCGCCATTCTCTGCGACAACTCCCGTGACCTCGACCGAATGCCCTCTGACCTGAGCGACTTCACGCTCTACGGCGGCCTGTATCGTCATGTCAACCTCGTCTACGTCCCCGCCGTCTCGCTCGAAACCATCCATATAAAAAGCACCCTCGCCAACCCGAAGTCTCCCGCCGACGTCGAACTCATCGCCTCGCTCTACAACCCCACCAACTCAACTTCGCCTGTAACCATCGCCATCGAGTTCCTCGATGCAAAAGCCACCTCCGTCCACAGCGCGAAGCTATCCACACCCCCGTGGAGCACTCCCAAATCTCTCGCGAGCTTCACAATCCGCACTCCACAACTCTGGAGTCCCGCCACTCCCAATCTCTACCAGTGCCGCATCACCGTCACATCTACATCTGGCGAGTACACAGCCCGCGAAACCTTCGGCATCCGCCACACCGAGTGGGTCGACCACGGCCCGTTCAAGCTCAACGGAGAGCGTCTCCTGTTGCGCGGAACCCATCGCCACGAGGACCACGCGGGTTACGCAGCCGCGATGCCCGATGACCTCCTCGAGCAGGAGATGCGGCTCATTAAGGAAATGGGCGCGAACTTCATTCGCCTCGCCCACTACCAGCAATCGCGTCGCGTCCTCGATCTGTGCGATCAGCTCGGCATCCTCGCCTGGGAGGAGATCCCCTGGTGTCGCGGCGGCATCGGCAACGACACTTTTAAAGAGATGGGCCGCCGAACCCTGCGCAACATGATCGCCCAGCACTACAACCACCCCAGCGTCCTGCTCTGGGGTCTCGGCAACGAGAACGACTGGCCCACTGAGTACCCCGAGATCGACCAGCAGAAGATTCGCGCCTACCTCACCGAGCTTCGCGACCTCTGCCACCAGCTCGACCCGTCGCGCATGACCACCATCCGCCGCTGCGACTTCTGCCGCGACATCCCCGATGTCTACTCCCCCTCGATCTGGGCCGGCTGGTACAGCGGAACCTACCCCGAGTACCAGAAGTCACTTGAGACTCAGCGAGAGCGCGTCAAACATCTCTTCCACGCCGAGTGGGGTGCCGACAGTCACGCCGGCCGTCACTCCGAGAATCCCGACAAGATTCTCGCCCAGATCTCCACAGGCCAAGGCACCGACGAGCGCGGCATGGCCTACCTCAAGACCGGCGGCGATGCCCGCGTCTCCCGTGACGGTGATTGGTCCGAGACCTACGCCTGTAACCTCTTCGACTGGCATCTCAAAGTTCAGGACACCCTCGACTGGTTCGCCGGTTCCGCCCAGTGGGTCTTCAAGGACTTCACCACTCCCCTCCGCGTCGATAACCCCGTTCCCCGCGTCAATCAGAAGGGGCTCATTACCCGCGACATGCAGAAGAAAGAGTCCTACTTTGTCTTCCAGTCCTACTGGTCTGATGTTCCCATGGCCCATATCTACGGCCACTCCCGGCCCACCCGATGGGGCGACCCCGGCGAACAGAAGATGGTCAAGGTTTACTCCAACTGCGACGCCGCCGAACTCTTCCTTAATGGCGCCTCCCTCGGCACTCGAAAGCGCAACAGCCAGGACTTCCCCGCCGCCGGATTCCGCTGGATGACTCCATTTGTTGAAGGCACAAACAAACTTCGCGTTGTAGCCAAAACAGGTTCTACCACTGTGGCCGATAAGATTCAGTTCCAATACCAGACACAGAGATGGGGTGCTCCAGCAAAACTCACGCTCGCAGAACTCCATCGTGACGCCGATAAAGTCACCGTCGAAGCCAAGATCTATGACGCCCAGGGCATCCTCTGCCTCGACGCGCGCACACGCGTCCGCTTCTCGCTAGCCGGAAACGGCCGCCTAATTGACAACCTGGGCACTCCCAGCGGTTCCCGCGTCGTCGAACTCGCCAATGGCCGCAGCCGCATCGCTATTCAGAGGACTACAGCGACTGTCGTCGCCGTGGAGGCAAGAGAGGCGAAGAATATTTCTCCAGCCGTCCTCACTCTCACGTAAGCGGTAACGAAACGCGCTAACCCAGAAGTACCACACCACAATTCCCGCTTGTAACCCATTTCGGTCATATTTTCCTCATTGAAACGCAGAAGAACGATTGACAATTGTTCATTCCGCGAACTATCTTTCAGCGATTCCCAAAATTAGGTCTTCAACCCCAAGGTCACGGGGCCAAGACAAACGTTTGACTCTGGAGGCAACACATGATTAAGGCCTTATTCTCTCGGGGCTGGCGGCTCTCGCTGCTTGCGCTACTGGCCATCGGGCTTTCCACCGATGCCGTAGCGCAGCTCAGTACGGCGACGCTCTCAGGCACGGTAACTGATTCCACGGGTGCCGCAGTACCGAACGCATCCATCACCCTTACCCAAACGGACACCAACTTCGTTCGCGTCTCGAAGTCCAAGGGAGACGGCTCGTATCACGAAGAGTTTCTTCCAGTAGGCCCCTACAAACTTTCGGTAGCAGCTCCAGGCTTCAAAACTCTCGATCGCTCCGGAATCACGCTCTCGGTCATGCAGAACGCCGAACTTGACCTCCAGCTCTCCATCGGAACCACCGGCGAGACCATCGAGGTCAGTGCCGATGTCCCCCTCGTCAACACCGGCAACTCCACCCTCGGCCAGACCGTATCGAACGAAGAGATCGACAACCTTCCCCTGGTCAACCGTAACGTCGACCGCCTCCTCCAGCTCGTTCCCGGTGTCCAGAAGGTGGATACCATCAACAACCTCGGCTACCAGGAGATCAAGGTCCTCGTAAATGGTTCCACCGACGGCTTCGTCGGACAGGTCTCCTACTACCTCGACGGCGGCCTCAACATGACCGGCCTCCGAAACTCCGGCAACCAGGTTCCCAATCCAGACGCCATCAGCCAGTTCAACGTTGTCACCAACAACTACAGCGCGCAGCTCGGCCGCTACTCCTCTGCCGTAGTTAGTGTTGTTTCCAAGAGCGGCACCAACAAGTTTCACGGCTCAGCCTTCGAGTTCTACCGCTCCCGCAACTTCAACGCCGGTGGCTTCAACGCCGGTGCTGGATCCACCAAAGCCCCTTACAACCAGCATCGCTTCGGCGGCACCTTTGGTGGACCCATCCGCCACGACAAGGATTTCTTCTTCGGCAGTTTCGGCGGCTTCCGCTACACCACCACCACCTCGCATAGCGGTGCACTTCCGAGCGACGCGCAGATGAATGGCGATTTCTCTGAGAACCTTCCTCTCGCGGGCGAGCAGGTCAGCGGCGGCCAGGCTTCTTGTCAGGTCACTCCCTCTTCTACTCAGAATGGAGCGTTCGTTCCTCGCTTTTACGTCTGCAATCCTGCAACGCTTAAGCCATACGCGAACAACAAGCTTCCCTCCGTCGATCCCACCGCGATCAACATCCTGAAGTACCTGAAAGCGAACCTTCCGGCACAGCAGCCAAACAACGCCACCGATAACAAGTATGTCTATCGCACGCGCTCTGCGACTCCTCAATCCAACGAAGAGTACCTCATCAAGACCGACCACCAGCTCACGCAGAATCACCGCCTCACCCTCAGCTACTTCCTGCTGAACTACAAGAACCGCCAGGACCTCGGCGGCTTCCTGCAGACCTGGTCGTATTCCAATTACGCCAACAAGCAGCAGAACGCTAACATCAGCGAAGTCTGGCAGGTTACGCCTCGCACCATCAACCAGTTCTGGGTCAACTACGCTCGCCAGAACGGTGGCCGTAATCCCGTCACCGCCGACCCCAGCAAGAAGAGCCTCTCCGACTTTGGCTCTGACTTTGGAGTCGTAGGCACACCATCATTGCCAAACATTGCAGTCAATGGCGCCATCGCCTTCACCCTTGCTCAAGCCATCACTGGACCCAAGGCCGGAGCAAACGTCTATGGCCTGCGAGATATCATCTCCACTACACGCGGTTCGCACACGCTCTATCTCGGTGCTGAGGGCGGACTCGAGAAGGACTTCCAGCTCACCTCCCTCAACAACTACGGAACCTTTACCTTCAGCTCGGGTAACGCCACCAACGCCGCCGCCCGCACAACCAACGGTCTGTCCGACTTCATCGCCGGCATCCCCGCTGGAATGGGTCAGGATACCGGCCTCTACGCCAACGCGAACTACTTCAGCTATGGCGCCTTTGCGCAGGATGACTGGAAGATACGCAATAACCTCACCCTCAACCTGGGCATCCGTTACGACTGGCAGCAGGCGCCTACCGACAACAAGCGCATGCAGTCCAACTTCACCCCGGGCGCTCAGTCGCACGCCTTTTCCAACGTCTCCATCATCGGAACTACGCAGAAACTGGCTCCTCTCGGCATGCTCTTCCCCGGAGATCCCGGTGTGCCCAAGGGCGGTGTCTTCACACCCTTCAATCACGTCTCGCCCCGCCTGGGTTTTGCCTTTGATCCTTACGGAAATGGCAGAACGGTTCTTCACGGCGCTGCCGGCCTATTCTTCGGCGGCATCTCCGGCAACCAGTGGGAGTTCCCCTCGAACTACGCTCCCTACGCCGTACGTAATAGCGGCTACACCAAAGTACAGTCGCTTACGCACCCATACACCGGCGATCCAACGGAGTTCCCGACAGGCGCAAACCCCTATCCGCAGCTAGCCTTCGATTACGCAAGCAAAACTGCGTCATTCCTTCCCTTCAATCAGCTCGTCTCCTTCGATCCGAACTATCGCTGGCCGTACTCCATCCAGATGAACTTTGGCATCCAGCAGCAGATGACCAACAGTCTTGCTTTCAGCATCTACTACGTCGGATCTCTGAACCGCAAAAATCCCATCTATAACGACATCAACGCTCCTATCTTCAATGTCACCGCAGCTGGTGGCAACGGTGCATCCTGCACGGATAAGACCCAAACCTGCAGCTATGCCAACACCAGCGCAACGGTCAACAACCGTCGCCCACTCAACGCTCAGTTCGGCAACTCAGCGGCGACCCCGATGTACTCCAACGTCTGGCTCATCCGCTCCAACCAGAACTCCAACTACAACGGTCTGCAGCTCACCATCGAGCAGCGTATTACGCACCACGTTAGCGCACGTGGCTACTACAGCTTCTCGAAGACCCTGCAGTCGAACAACCTCGACTCAACCGGCGGTCTCAACGGCGTCTTTGTCGACGCAAACTTCCCAGAGCTCGAGTACAAGCAGCGTTCGGACCAGGATCGTCGCCACATGATGACGATGTCCTTCGTCTGGAAGCCCGACTACTTCGACAATTTCAACCGCTTCACCAGGCTCGCTCTTAACGGCTGGACGGTCACTGGAATCTGGACCGCGAACAGCGGACAGCCCTTCACCGTCACCACCGGAACCGATAACTACTTCTCGGGTCTCGGCAACAACCGTCCCAGCGTCATCCCTGGCAAAACTCCTCACACCCTTCCGCAGAGCTCGCGTAGAGGCGAGATGAAGCAGTGGTTCGATACCTCCGCCTACTGCCGTCCCGGTCTCGATGCTGGTTGCCCAGGTGTAGGACCTGCCGGATACCTCGGCAATACTCGCCCGATGCAGCTTGACGTCCCCGGCTACAAGAACGTGGACGCTTCGCTCTTCCGTAGCTTCAACGTCTACGAGCAGGTTAAATTCCAGCTCCGCGGCGAATTCTCCAACGTCTTCAACTTCGTGAACCTCGGCGGACCGTCGGCCTCCATCTCCAGTGGAACCTACGGCCAGATCACCGGAAGCGGCGGCGGCCAGCGCATCATTCAGGTCGGCGGCCGACTCCTCTTCTAACCACTTCCCTGTTCTCCCGGGACATCAGTCATCACCGATGTCCCGGGAGTTTTCTTTTTTAAGTGACGAAGCAATTCTTCCTTGTCTTCGTCGAACTGAAAACCCGTCGCCGGCTCCGGTATAGTAAGTCTTCCGGCAGTAGTTACTTGGAGGTCATTCCGTGCGCGTCCAACGTGTGCTCGCAACCCTTACCCTCGGCCTCGCTCTCGGCAGCGTCACAAGTGCCCAGGACCTCGCCAGCTTCGAGAAGCGGACCCACGTCAAGGTCCTTCCTAACGGATTAACCCTCATCGTCTGCGAACGGCCCGAAGCTCCTGTCTTCAGCTTCTACACCCTCGTTGACGCTGGCTCTGCCAATGATCCTCAGGGAAGCAGCGGTCTCGCTCACATGTTCGAGCACATGGCCTTCAAGGGCTCGCATGAGATCGGCACCACCAACTACCCCGCCGAAAAACTCGCCCTCGAGAAAGTGGAACAAACCTATGCTGCCTACGACGCCGAATATCGCAAGCGTGTCGGCCAGGACCCCGCCAAACTCGCCCAACTAAAAAAAGCCTTCGAAGACGCTCAGGAAGCTGCGCAGAAGTTCGTCATCCCCAACCAGTTCTCCGAGATCGCTGAACAGAACGGCGCTACCGGCATCAATGCCTCCACCAGCGAAGACTCCACGCAGTACTTCTGGTCCATGCCCTCCAACCGCCTTGAGCTCTGGGCTTACCTCGAAAGCCAGCGCATCGCCCAGCCCGTCCAGCGCGAGTTCTACAAGGAGCGCGACGTCGTCCAGGAAGAGCGTCGCATGCGCACCGACTCCTCGCCTGTAGGCCGCATGGTTGAGCAGTTCCTTGCCGCCTCCTACGTAGCCCATCCTTACGGCCGCCCCGGCGTCGGTTGGGAGAGTGAGATATCGCAGGTCTCCGCCACCGAGGCCGAAGCCTTCCACAAGAAGTACTACACGCCCGCCAACATCGTTATCGCCATCGTCGGCGACCTCAAAGCCTCTGAGACGATGCCCATTCTCGAGCGTTACTTCTCACGCATTCCTGCTGGCGGCCCCAAGCCCACCCCGATGACAACCGTCGAGCCCCCGCAGTTCGCCGAGAAAACCGTTGTCATCAAAGAGGCCACGCAGCCCTTCTACCTTGAGGGCTACCACCGCCCCGACTACCGCGACCCCGATGACTCGATCTACGATGCCATCACGGACATCTTCTCCAACGGCCGCACCGCACGCCTCTATCGCTCATTGGTCCGCGACCAGCGCATCGCCGCCACCGCTGAAGGCTTCTCCGGATTCCCCGGCTACAAGTTCCCCGGCCTCTTCGCCTTCTACGCCGTCCCGCTGCCCGGCCATACGCCTGACGAAGTCCGTACCTCCATCCACAAAGAGCTCGATCGCCTCAAGACCGAGGATGTCACCGACGAAGAGCTCACACGCTTCAAGACCCGCGCCCGCGCCGACCTCCTCCGCGGCCTGGCCGACAATGACGGCCTCGCCCACCAACTCGCCGAATATCAAACTCGCTATGGCGATTGGCGCCAACTCTTCCGCGACCTCGACAAGATCAACGCCGTCACCAAGGCTGACATTCGCCGCGTCGCCAACAAGATCTTCCTCGAAAGCAACCGCACCAGCGCGCGCATCGAATTTGTGGCGCCGCAAAAACCTGCCGCAAAGAACCAGGGAGGTGCTGAGTGAACAATCTCATGACCCAATATCGCTGGCCCATTACCGCCACAATCCTCAGCCTCACACTTTCGCCTGCCCTCTCCTCTGCTCAGACTGCGGCGCCTCCAGCTCCAGCGAAACCGGCCTCGGCAGCCGCTCCAGCGCAGCCTTGGAAGAAGATCCCCATCCCGCCGCTCCACGCCTTCAAGCCACAACAACCCAAGCGCATCGAGCTCTCGAACGGCCTCGTGGTCTTCCTTCAGGAAGACCACGAGCTTCCCTTCATCAGCGGCTCCATCCTTATCCGCGGCGGCAGCCGCGAAGAGCCTGCTGACAAAATCGGCCTCGTCTCCATGTACGGCCAAACCTGGCGCACCAGCGGAACCCCCACCATCAGCGGCGACAAACTCGACGACCAGCTCGAACTCAAAGCGGCCCGCATCGAAACCTCCGGAGGTTCCGCGAACACCTCCCTGCGATGGTCCAGCTTCAAATCCGATTTCGATTCCGTCTTCGCTTCCGCAATCGACCTTCTCCTCCATCCTGACTTCAAGGCCGACAAGCTCGCCCTCGCCAAGCGTCAGATCGATACCGGCATCTCCCGCCGTAACGACGACGCCAGCGGAATCGCAATCCGCGAGGCCATCAAGCTCGTCTACGGCTCCACCAGCCCCTACGCACGCGATCCCGAGTATGCCACTGTCGCCGCCGTCACCATCGACGATCTCAAGGCCTGGCACGACAAGACTGTCCAGCCCAACGGCATCATCGTCTCCGTCTCCGGAGACTTCGACTCCGCCACAATGGAACAAAAGCTCCGCTCCTCTTTTGAACCTCTCCCCCGTGGCCAGGTCATCGCCTCCGAAAAATTGACCTTCACCGACCCCACCCCCGGTGTCCGTTTTGCCAACAAGGACGACGTCAACCAGTCCAACGTTCTTATCGTCGGCCTCGGCACCGAGCGATCCAACCCCGACTACTACGCGCTCTCCGTCATGAACGAAATATTCTCCGGCGGCTTCAGTTCGCGCGTCGTCCAAAACGTCCGTACCAAGCTCGGCCTCGCCTACTCCGTCGACGGCAGCTTTGGAGCATCCTATGATCACCCCGGTATCTTCTACGTTATCGCCGGAACCAAGAGTGCCTCGACCGTCGCCGCCACCAAAGCCATGCTCGACGAGGTCACCCGCCTCAAGACCGTCCCCCCTACTTCTTCAGAGCTCGCCAAGGCCAAGGATGACCTCCTTAATTCCTTCATCTTTCGCTATGACTCACCTGAAAAGATCCTCGGCGAACAGGTCACCCTCGCCTTCTACGGCTACCCGCCCGACTTCCTCGAGAAGTACAAGACCGGCATCGAAAAAGTCACCGCCGCCGACGTCTCCCGCGTAGCAAACAAATACGTCGATCAATCAAAGCTAGGCATCGTCATCGTAGGCAATCAGTCCGAGATCACCCCCAAGCTCGACGCCCTCGGCAAGGTCACCGACATCGATATCACCATCCCACCGCCACCCGGAAAATCCGGCCAGTAGATGAACAACCGCAAGTTCCAGTCAATAGGTAGGGCGGGTCCCCCATCTTAGCGACGGTTTCGTCGTCGCTAAGATGAGAATCGCGCGAAAGTGCGAACCCTCATCTCTCGATAAAATCCCTCCATGCCCCACACTATCGAGCAAACCATCTCACTCCTCACCCGCACACCCGCCACCCTTAACTCCCTCCTTCGCAACCTCCCTGAATCCTGGACCCTCTCCAACGAAGGCCCCGATACCTGGACCATCTACGACGTAGTCGGCCACCTCGCCTACGGAGAAACCAGCGACTGGCTCGCCCGAGCAAAAACCGTCCTCAACCACGGTGAATCGAAGACCTTCACCCCCTTCGATCGCCTCGGCCAAACCCGCTCCAGTCAGGGCAAGTCTCTCACTCAACTCCTCGACGACTTCGCAACCCTGCGCGCCGAAAACCTCCACGAGCTCCAATCCTTCAACCTCTCAGCTTCCGACCTGGAACGTCGCGGCCTACACCCCTCCTTCGGCCCTGTTACTTTGTCGCAGCTTCTCGCCGCCTGGACCGTTCACGACATGACTCACCTGCATCAGATCAGCCGCATCCTGGCCCACCAGTACCGCGAAGCCGTTGGCCCCTGGCAAAAATTCCTCGGCGTTCTCCATTGCGACGGCCACAGCTCTCCCGCCTAGACACACGCATCTGTTCTATCGTTGAACGCCGCAACACTTAGCATTTGTCGCCGGGATATGGCCCAATTCTCCCTAGTCAGTGTGATACCGTTATCCCCTCTCATCAGGAGGACGCTATGCGATCCAGACCCTTCCTTCGGGTTCTTGCATCGGCTATTGCCTCGGCCTCTCTTCTCTTCCCTGCTCACATCGCTCACTCCCAGTCAGAAGGTCAGCTCGCGCTGACCGTCAAGCTCATTCTTTGCAAAAGCTTCACCCCCGATTGGCAGGGCATCGAAAAACTTCCCGGCATTACCTGGGCTCCTCTGCCTCCAACCATGCTCACAACATGCCTCCCCGACGGAGGCTGCTTCACCCGTCAGGGCACCCTCGTTCTCGGCGACCGGAAGTTCCTCGTACTCGCATCCGGCGCACGAACCATGGTCAGCCACATCTACTTCCGGAACGCCACCGCGCCCATCGGCGAGGCAGCCGTCGTAGCCGCGCTGAAAAAGGACGGCTTCTCTACCGAGCTCGTCCGCTGCCCTGTGTCTAATACCATCGGCGGCACCAACTGGTATCGGCTCAAGGCCCATCCGCCGAGCCCGGCTACCTCTCCGTCCAGTCCTCCTGCAACGGCCGCCCCTGCGAAGGCTTCATCGTGTCACTCGGAGCCGACCTGACCCCGCTCCAGCCCAACCAGCTCCGCCTGTACTCGGAGAACTGTTCCGCCACCGACGCCAGTGCTCGCACTCCCGTCGCAACCGTCATGCCACCCCAGCAACTCGCACAGATCCTCGTCGCCCTTCTCCCTCCAGCATCCGGGCCCGCCGTCTACGACTGGAAGGCACTGCCCACCATTTTGCCCACTGCCCAATGGTCACCGGGCGGACCGAAGCAGTTTCCGCCAGACCCATGCAGCTCTCCGGACAGCTCAAACTCTCCGGGCGCGAGTATTCCGTCCTGGCCAGCGGTCAGCCGGCGCAGGTCAAGTCCATCTCCTTCGATGAGATGGGCCTCCATCCTCGCGGCGAAGATCTCCTGGGCTCTTTGAAAGCGCAGGGTTTCGATGTGAAGCTCACCCGTTGCGGCCCGGTCTATACCGAATCCATTAACAACTGGTACGCCGTCACCAGTCCAAAGACCCACCCCGCTATGCTCAGGCAGTCCCTCCGCCTCGATGGCGCACGGATACAGGATGCGTATGAGCTTCGCTTCGACAGCATCCTCCCTAAACGCGATCCCCGCGACCGCGACCCCGGAGTGTCCGGATGTAAGTAGCCATCGCGCAGCAGGCCGTCAACGAACGGCTACGGCCTGCTCTGTCTCACGCATCACCCATCGCCTCTCCTCCGGCCGCGTCCAGTACGAGATCACCAGTGCTGCAAACGTCACTAGCGGCTCCAGCGCCTCCCAACCATCCCCGACGCTGAAATGCGAATAAGCTCCGCTCAGCACCGTAATTCCGAACGCGACATAAGCCCACTCCTTCAGCCTCGGCATTCCTGGAGCAAGCAACACAATCAAGCCCGTAAGCTTCCCCACGCCCAACAGATTTGAAAAGTACGGTGGATAGCCCAGGTGAGCCATCGCCCGCATCATCGCAGCATTGTGCGTAATTGCCATCGCTCCTGAGATCGCCATCACCACCGTGACCAGGCCCGTCGCAATCCAATACGTGGTCTTCTTCATCCTTCACCTCATGCGAAAGCAACTGCTTCCGTATAAGCAAAGACCATCAATATCATTTCTCTGTGACAGCCCTTGCCGAAATTAATTCACCGTCTCCGGAACATGCACGAGTTTCTCCGGATTCGTAACCACGTAGATCGTCGAGATGCGCTCTCCATCCGTCTCAAGCGTCAGAACCGAATGTGGCTTGCCATTCCGGTAACTCACCACTCCCGGTCGTCCGTTGATGCTCGCAACTTTCCTCACGAGATCGCCCGGAAGGAGCTTATTCAATGCGCCCACAACGCCCCGTGCCACATTGTCCGAACCCCTCACTACGTTCGGCACCGCAACTCCCTTCCCTCCACCATCGGACCGCAGCTCCACATCATTCGCCAGCAACGCGATCAAACCAGCCGTGTCGCCTGTCACCGCAGCCTTCAGAAACCTCTCCAGAAGGTCGCTCTGTTTCGCTCTTGAAATCTTGAACCGCGGCCTCATCGCCTGTATGTGCTGCTTCGCCCGTCGCAGAACCTGCCTGCAGTTCGCCTCGTTCTTTCCCAGCATGGCCGCTACTTCGTCATACTCGTACTCAAACACTTCACGCAGCAGAAACACCGCACGCTCCATCGGCGTCAGCCTCTCCAGCAAAACAAGGAACGCCATCGACAGCGACTCATCCAGCCGCACCAGTTCAAGCGGATCGTTCCCCACATCCGTCACAATCGGCTCAGGCAGCCACTGCCCCACATATTGCTCACGCTTTACCCGCGCCGACTCCAGATACTTCACACACAGCCTGCTAAGAATCGTAACCAGGAACGCACGCGGCGATCGTATCTCTTCCATCGGAGCTGCCTGCCAGCGAAGAAATGTCTCCTGAAGCATGTCCTCGGCGTCTGAGACACTTCCAAGCATCCTGTAGGCAATCGAAAACAGCAGCCTGCGATAGCGATCGAACTCAGCAAGCCGCGTATCTTTGCTCAGCGTCTCTGGACCGAGAGGTTCCCGCTCTTCGTCTCCGCCCTCGATCATTCGCTTCCTCTCCTCATCATCCGATGACCCCGCTGTCTCCAACGGCTCTTTCTCATCCCATCACCCACACTGCAGCAAGCAGAACGAGCAAAACCGAAGCCAGCGCCGGCTGCATTCCCGCACGCGCTCCCAACCTCTCCCGGAACTCGGGATCCGTCAGTGCCGTTCCCGGAAATGCAAGGCTCCCAAGCTGGGCCACCCAGTAGAGCGAACACACCAGTACTGCCGAGTGAAGATCGCCCCTCCCCCAAAGCAGGTAAAGCGTCCCCAGCCCCAGCAGGCTCCCCAGCAACAACGTCTGCGCGTTGTGAAACTTTGCGTGAGGGGTCCATCGCGGATTGAACACATGCGTGTCATTCCAATCGAAGACATACGCTAACGTCCCAGTCATCACCGCGACTACCGTAACCACCCACCGTTCAGCAACCATTGTTCTCTCCCGTGTGCTCGTCCTCTGTAGAACTCATACACAAGACCGCCTGGCCTCACTCCCTGTGACATAGTTGTTCAGTCAACAGCTAAGGTGCCGATATTCACGTCAGCTTCACCACCACCGGCTGCCCCATCTAAACGACAGCCTTATCGTCACTAAGGCGGGTATTTTTTGTAGCAGAGAGAATCCATGCCATCAATAATCCCCAGCAACCACGGGCTCAATCGGCAATATCCACACCGAAATGCTTGACACCCGCTGCTATCCTTAACTTAGGAGTATCCCCACAAAGCCCGGCCACCGTCGGGCTTCCGTTTTTAAGCCCGAGCACGGCCGGAAGTACCAACTTAAAGTATCTGTTTCGAAGACTTTGCACACTTAAGTACGGGTGGGGGATGTCACCGTGAGAAGATAGCCGAAGTATGGAAACCCACAATCTTGCCATCGCCATCATGGCCGCAGGAAAAGGCACGCGGCTCAAGAGCAAGCGCCCCAAAGTCCTCCACGAGATCGGCGGTCGCACCCTCCTTCTCCATGTCATAGCAGCCGCCGAGCAGGTTGTCCCAGCCGACCACATCTACTGCATCATCGGTCACGAAGCCGACCGCGTCCGAACTGCCGTCGAATCGACTGGAGTCCAGTTCATCCTCCAGCCCGAGCAGCGCGGAACCGGTCACGCTCTCCAGATGGTCAAGGCCTTCTTCGCCCTCTCCGGCCAGCCCATTCCGGAGAACCTCCTCGTCCTCTCCGGCGACGTTCCCCTCATCCGCCCCGAAACAATCGCCTCCATCTGCGACACCCACCTCCGCGAACACGCTGCGATGACCATCCTCACCGCCGTCCCGCCCGACCCCACCGGATACGGCCGCGTCCTCCGGCGTAGTCCCGCCAGCCCTGAAGTCACCGCCATCGTCGAGCAGAAATCTCTCAAGCCCGACCAACTGGCCACCCCCGAGATCAACTCCGGAATTTACTGTTTCCGGACCGCTGCCCTATTCGAAAAACTCGACGAACTCGACACCAACAACGCGCACGGTGAGTTCTACCTCACCGACGTCGCAGCCAAACTCGTCGCAGACGACGAGCGAGTCGTCGCCGTCAAGGCCGAGAGCGTCGACGAAGTTCTCGGAGCCAACACCATCGCCGAGATGATGCACCTTGACGCCGCAATGCGCCTCAACACCGCGCGCCGCCTGATGGCCTCCGGAGTCACTATCTTCCGCCCCGAAACCACAGTGATCGACTCCGAGGTCCAGATCGGACCCGACACCACCATCGAGCCCTTCGTCCAGATCCTCGGCACGACGAAGATCGGCTCCGACTGCCGCATCCGCTCCTACTCCGTCATCCAGAACACGACCATCGCAGACAACGTCACTATCCGCAATGGATGTGTCATTGACTCCGCCACCATCGCCGACTCCGCCATCGTCGGCCCCTACTCCCACCTGCGCCCCGAGAGCCACATCGGCGAAGGCGCACACATCGGCAACTTCGTCGAGACGAAGAAGATCACTATCGGCAAGGGCTCGAAGGCAAACCACCTCAATTACCTCGGCGACGCGGTCATCGGCGCCGGAGTCAACATCGGTGCTGGTGCGATCACCTGCAACTACGACGGAGTGCTCAAGCACCAGACCACCATCGGAGACAACGTCTTCGTCGGCTCCGACTCCACTCTTGTCGCCCCGGTCACAATCGAGTCCAACTCCTACATCGCGGCCGGCAGTTCCATCACCGACGACGTCCCCTCTGGCTCCCTCGCCTTAGGCCGCGCCCGTCAGGTCACCAAACCCGGCTGGGTCGCGGCGAAGAAGGAGAGCCAAAAGCCAGGCCATAAAGCCTGACCCTCCCTCTGCCGATAGAGCTTGAGAACACAGCGCCATGCGCCGGGAGTCTCAGAGCAGATGCAGGAGCGAGTCCTTGTAGTCGACGATGAAGCGCCGGTCCGAGGCATCGTAGCGGCCCTGCTCGAGCACAGCGGCTATTCTCCTGTGACTGCGTCCGGAGCAGAGGAAGCCATCGAGATGCTCGCGCAGGATCCCACTTACTCGCTTGTCCTCTCCGACATCATGATGCCCGGCACTGACGGTCTCGCTCTGCTCGACCGCCT
>Ga0163162_10000784_pt1 | contig 29548 bp, 22 predicted proteins | sample S55metaG_FD_115310 | JGI IMG/M metagenome (GOLD analysis project Ga0163162, IMG submission 115310) | Switchgrass rhizosphere microbial communities from Kellogg Biological Station, Michigan, USA - S5-5 metaG | ecosystem: Host-associated > Plants > Roots > Rhizosphere > Soil | place: USA... | reverse complement strand
GTCCATCTGCGCCGCGCCCGTGATCATGTTCTTCACATAGTCGGCGTGCCCCGGACAGTCCACGTGCGCGTAGTGCCGGTTCGGCGTCTCGTATTCCACGTGCGCCGTCGCGATCGTAATCCCGCGCGCCTTCTCTTCCGGCGCCTTGTCAATCTGATCGAAAGCCACAAACTGCACCTTCGGATTGTTCTTCCCCAGCACCTTCGTTATCGCCGCCGTCAACGTCGTCTTCCCATGATCCACGTGCCCAATCGTCCCGATGTTCACGTGCGGTTTGCTGCGATCAAATTTTTCTTTTGACATCTCTAGCTCCTCAAGGACAAAGGCGGACGGATGAAGGATGAACCTTCGAATCCCTGCCGGCGCTCTTCATCCCTCATCCTTTATCCTTCATCCTTACTTTGCTACGCCCTGCACCTTCGCAATTACTTCCTCGGCAACGCTCTTCGGAGCTTGGTCATATCGCTCAAAGTGCATCGTCGAAGTCGCGCGCCCCTGGGTCGCGGAACGCAAATCAGTCGTGTACCCAAACATCTCGGAAAGCGGCACAAACGAGGTGATCACCTGCGCGCCACCCGGTCTCGGGACAGTCTTTTCGATCTGCCCGCGCCGGCGCATCATGTCGCCATTGACGGCGCCCATGTACTCATCCGGAGTCACAACTTCAATGCGCATGATCGGTTCGAGCAATACCGGCTTGGCCTTTCGCAGCGCATCCTGAAACGCCAGCGAGCCTGCGATGTGGAACGAGCGCTCGTCGGAATCAACCTCGTGGTAATTACCGTCAACCAAACGCACCTTGATATCCACCAACTCATAGCCCGCAAGGAACCCACGCTCCATTGCGTCCTTCACGCCCTGCTCGACCGGCTTAATGAATTCCTTCGGAATCGCTCCGCCCGTGATCTTGTTCTCGAATACAAAGCCCTCGCCTGGCGCCGGCTCGATCTCCAACTCCACGTGGCCAAACTGACCGCGACCACCCGTCTGCTTTTTAAAGATTTCTTTGCCGGGCGCTGGCTGGGTAATCGTCTCGCGGTAGGCGACCTGTGGTTTACCCACATTCGCTTCTACGCCAAACTCGCGCTTCATGCGATCGACGATGATCTCCAGATGCAGCTCGCCCATTCCGGCGATAATCGTCTGGCCGGTTTCCTGATCGGTGGAAACATTGAACGAAGGATCTTCCTGGGCCAGACGGTTCAACGCTACTCCCAGTTTGTCCTGATCCTGGCGGGTCTTGGGTTCGACAGCCACCCGGATGACCGGGGCCGGAAACTCCATTCGCTCCAGAATAATCGGCTTGTTCTCATCGCAAACCGTGTCACCGGTGGTGACCTGCTTCATGCCGCCAATCGCGATGATTTCTCCGGCGCTGGCTGACTCAATGTCTTCGCGCTTGTTCGCGTGCATGCGCATCAAGCGACCGACGCGCTCTCTCGTATCCTTAATAGGATTGTAAGCGTAGGAACCAGCCTTGATGGTGCCACTGTAAATGCGGACGAACGACAATTGGCCGAGATGCTTGTCGGCCATGATCTTGAACACCAGCCCCGCAAACGGCGCACCAGCCTCGGGCGGACGGTACTCAACCTCTCCGCTCTTCGAATTGACGCCTTCAACGGGCGGAATATCGAGCGGCGAAGGCAAGTAGTCAACGACCGCGTCAAGGAGCGTCTGCACGCCTTTGTTCTTGAACGCCGAACCAGTAACGACCGGCACGAGCTTCAGTTCAAGCGTGCCGCGACGCAAAGCGGCGCGAATCTCAGCTTCACTTATCTTCTCGCCCTCGATGTACTTATGCATCAAGTCGTCGTCAACCGTGGCCACCGCCTCGATAAGCTTTTCGCGGGCCGCCGCGGCGGCATCCTGCAAATCAGCGGGCACATCGATCGTTTCGTATTCTGAACCCTTGCTCTCGTCGTTCCAGATCAAACCCTTCATCGAGATCAGGTCCACCACGCCCTTAAGCTGATCTTCAAGTCCAATCGGAATCTGGATGGCGACGGGATTTGCGCCCAGGCGAGTAATAATTGATTCGAAGGAGTGCTCGAAAGAGGCACCGGCGCGATCCAGCTTATTAATGAAGCAAATGCGCGGAACGCCGTATTTGTCGGCCTGACGCCAAACTGTTTCTGACTGCGGCTCAACACCCGCGACGCCGTCAAACACGGCGACCGCACCGTCCAGCACGCGCAAACTGCGCTCGACTTCCATCGTGAAGTCGACGTGGCCGGGCGTGTCAATAATATTGATGCGATATTCTTCGTTATTGCGATCCCAAAAACAGGTAGTCGCCGCGCTGGTAATCGTAATTCCGCGCTCCTGCTCCTGCTCCATCCAGTCCATCGTCGCCGTGCCCTCGTGCACCTCGCCAATTTTGTGCGAGACGCCCGTGTAATAAAGGACACGTTCGGTGGTGGTGGTCTTACCGGCATCGATGTGCGCCATGATGCCGATGTTCCGAAACTTGTTTAAATCGTACTTAGCCATTGCTCGTGAACCGTGAACAGTAAACTGTGAACCGATAAGAGTGTTTTCTCTGTTTACGGCTTACTGTTCACTGCTTCCCTACCATTTGTAATGCGCAAACGCCTTGTTCGCATCCGCCATACGGTGCGTATCTTCCTTTTTCTTTACGGCATTGCCGCGATTATTCGCAGCGTCCAGCAACTCCGCCGCCAGCCGATCCGTCATCGTTTTTTCACCCCGGGCGCGCGCATATTGGACGATCCAGCGAATTGCGAGGGCCCCGCGCCGCTCCTGGTGAACTTCCAACGGGACTTGATAGGTCGAGCCGCCCACGCGACGCGATTTCACTTCCACCGTCGGACGCACGTTGTCGATTGCGCGCTTGAAGACCTTGAGCGGTTCATCGCCCGTCTTCTCACCCAACTGCGACAGCGCATCGTAAAAAATACTTTCGGCCCGGGATTTCTTTCCACCCCACATCACGCCGTTGATGAATTTAGTCACCAGCGGGCTGTTGTAGACCGGATCGGGCAACACATCGCGTCTTTGAGCAACTCTTCGTCTTGGCATATCTCAGTTTCAGACCATAGACCATGATGACCATTAACGATTGGCGGACGGTCCATGGCCTACCGTCCATCGTCGGCCGCCTATTTCTTCCCGGCGGCGCCGCCAGTCTTGGGCCGCTTGGCGCCATACTTGGAACGGCCCTGCTTGCGATCCGCCACGCCAACTGAATCCAGCGTGCCGCGAATCACGTGATAGCGCACGCCCGGCAAATCCTTCACACGGCCTCCGCGAATCAAAACAATCGAGTGCTCTTGCAGGTTGTGGCCCACGCCGGGAATGTAGGTCGTGACCTCGATTCCGTTGGTCAAACGCACGCGCGCAACTTTACGCAAGGCGGAATTGGGCTTCTTGGGTGTCTGCGTATAAACGCGCGTGCAAACGCCGCGCTTTTGCGGAGACTCCTGCAGCGCCGGGCTCGCGGTTTTGTACTTAACGGCTTGCCGGCCTTTGCGGACTAATTGATTTATCGTAGGCACTCTTATTTCCTCGAATCCAAAAGCGCTCCTCGTGTTTAGAGCGCAAAAAGGCGCGACCTGCCTCTTTCCGGAACGTAAAGCTTTTGTCCGGCAGTCAGCGCAGGCAACTGCCCTGCACGATAGATTTGATATCAGGGACGTTCTGACTTCGCTGTTGGGCGGGTGTGGATACTGGCTTCCCTTAAGCCGACTTTTCTGTAGCGTCGCATTCTGGCGGTTAGCCGTTCGCGTACTCGGCGCGGGAGCGTGGCCTTCTTAACCACGTTTGCGCGAGCATTTACGCCACAATAATTATCAACGACTGCCACAAAGCAACAGCCGGGCAACGCCTCCACACCGACAGAACCAACTGGACGTTGCACTAGGGGACTTTCAGGTCTTAAGTCCGAAACTTGAGACTATACGGACGGGCGCAAACTGTGTCAAGGCGGGAACGGTGAAGTTAGGCCTGTCATAGCTCCTATTCTCAAGCGGCTTGGTCCTGTGGTGGCTTTGTCGTGAATTCCCTATCCACCAGACTCAGCCCTAAGCGACCAAAACACCAGGTGGATGCCGGCACGTTACTGTCGGGCTAACGACTCTTAGAACATTCTCTTGACGAGATAAATAATGCCTACCACGGCGCCACCCAAGAGGGCCAACAAAACGATCGCGAGCCCAAACATTGCCAGCTTGAACTTCGCGTAACGATTCTTATCGGGCGGAGCTAAAGAGCCCTGCGGAAAATACGGTGGTGGTGTGTATGTTGCCATTTCCTGACAAGGATAGCAGGACGTTTTTCAGATGTCATTGTCAGTGCTGGTTTGTCATGGCTGTTGTTTCGACGCGTTGGGTTCTGACCTTAATTGGGCGTCGCAACCGGAGCCGCGCCGCCTTCTGCTGCCTTTTTCTCTTCCGCCTGTTGCTTCTTCAACATTTCTTCTGAATGCTTCTTGCCGTCACGAACTCGCTTAGCCCCTTCTTGTGCTTCCTCCAACGCATCGCTGGCCCGGTAATAGTTGGGATCGAGATCGACGGCTTTCTGTAGTGCGTTGCTGGCTTCGCTGTATTGCGCCAACTTTATCTGCGTAACTCCCAACTCGTAGAACATCTCCGGATCTTCCGGTTGCAAACGCACTGCCTGCTTGTAGGCTCGCACCGCATCTTCATATTGGCGCAGATAGCGATACGATTCTCCCAGATTGAAAAAACCGTCGGCGTCTTTCGGGTTTTCCTGCACGGCCTTCTTATACAACTCGATCGCTTTCTTCAGAGCGGCCTCAGATTCCTTATCCTGATCAAGCAGGCCGTAAGTGATTCCGAGTTTGTAATAGGCCTCGGCGAATTCCGGATTCCGTTCGGTCGCCTGCTTGTAGGCGGCGAGGGCTTCCTCGTCATGATCGTTTTGGAAGAGCTCGTTGCCATGCTCCAGATAAATGCGTGCTTCGCTTTGCGCTTGCTCCCGCTCCGCCGCGTTGGAACTGTTGTAGGCAGCAGCCGGCGTCGCGCTCGCAACAGCATTGCTATTCGCATTGCTTTGCCGGCGACAGCCGAGCGCGCCAAAGGCGAAGAGAACCGCTCCTAGAATTATGAGAAGGGTCTTCATGTTAGTTGAACTGTCGGAGAAAACCGTATGGGAGCAGACCTGATCTACGACACTTAAGGTTGTTCAGTCAATGGACGCCGAGCTACGTCGAGCACCGTTGCCACCAAAACATTGAAATTTCGGGCCTTTCGAGTATTATCTGGCGCCACGCCATGGGGGAATTCCCAGCCGATTGGGCGTTTTCTCTTAATGAATTTGCTCGAAATTAAGCCAGTCGTTCGGCTCTGATCGCACTGCCATCCGCGCGCCTGAGCCCGCTGAACCGGCAAACAAGGAGTCGCCGATGTTTCGTCGAGACAGTCTTTCCCGCTATCTAACCGACTATCTGAGACTTGGCCCAGGGGCCGGTCTGGCCTTTGCTCTTCTGACTGTATTGGCTTTCACTACCGCGCACGCGCAGAAGCAGAATGGCCGGTCGGCTGCCGGTGGCCCACCGTTCCTGGAGCTAACGTCAAGCGCCCAACGGATTCGTGTTTGCGCCGGCGATCCCGCTTCAGTGGAACTTCGCGCGCGGGCGAGTTCGCAAAGCGGCGTCCCGCTTCGCTACAAATGGGCCTCGGACGGAGGCCGAATAGCCGGCGGCGGCGCGAACACAACGTGGGATCTTTCGGGCATGCGGCCCGGCGTCTATCGCGCCACGCTTGAAGTCGACAGCGGGACGGATGACACGTGCGCCGCTTTTTCATCGGCGGCTGTAGTCGTCACTGAATGTCCCGAAGTGCCGCCTACCTGTCCGGCGGTCAGCATCAGTTGTCCCGACAGCGTCGCACCTGATCAAGTTGTTAGCTTCACCGCAAGTATTTCCGGGGGCTCGGTACTCACTCCGGATTACACCTGGACCGTAACAGCCGGCCGCATCGTCTCTGGTCAAGGCACACGCACCATCCAGGTCGACACAGCCGGCATGGGCGGACAGACCATTACGGCGTCACTGGACGTACATGCGGCCGGATTGGTTTGCCCGGCCAGTTGTTCCATCCAGGTCTCGGTGCCAAAGTTGGATTGCCGTAAGTTCGACGAATTCTCAAAGATCCCTCGTGACGACGAAAAAGCGCGCTTGGACAGTTTTGCGATTGATGTGCAGAACATTCCCGGCTCGACCGCCTACGTCATTGTTTATCCTGCCAGGGAAGCAAGGCAGGGCGAAGCTGAACAGCACACGAATCGTCTCGTCGATTATCTCGTCAGTTCGCGAGGCATCGATCCCGGCCGAATCATTAAGCTGATTGGTCCGATCGGTCCCGTGCTGAGGGTCGAATTGTGGACCTGCCCACCGGGCGCGCGCCCGGCAGGCTTGCTGCGATAACAACAACCAGGTCGGTTATCTAAAACCGGTGCGACGCGTTAAGCCTCGCGCCGGTTTCGCTTTGCCTTTGGGTTTGTGGTTTGAGACCTTACGGCCGGGGTAGTAGCCAGAGGTTAAGGAGGGATTATTACCAAAGGGACGCCCTTCTTTACAGTCGGGCTATGGCCCCGTGCGAACGCTGACAAGTTATCGCCGCCTGAGTTAAGCTATCGCTGTCGCTAAATTACGCACCAGGTCGCAGACTTGAACGACTAATTCGAAAGCAGAGGCACAAATCATGCTCGGTCGTCCCCAGCCAGACGAAGCAGCGTCATACTATTCAACATACATCGATCGCATCGCGAGCGATGACGTTGTCAGCGCCATGGAAAAACAGTTGGAGGAAACTGACGCCTTCCTCTCAACGATTTCGGAAGAGAAATCCCTCCTAAGTTACGCGACTGACAAGTGGACGCTTCGTGAAGTGCTTAGCCATATCAACGACTGCGAACGCTTGTTCGCGTCTCGCGCGTTCTGGTTCGCTCGTGGTTTCAACGACGCGTTGCCGGGCTTTGACCAGGAAATCTGTGTTAAAGAGGCGCAGGCAAACCAAATTTCATGGCGCAGTCACTCGCAGGAATTTCATGATATTCGGTTATCCACGCTCTCATTCTTTCGCCACCTCCCGGCCGATGGCTGGTCACGCGAAGGCATTGCCAACGAGAGCCGATTTACTGTTCGGGCCATTGCCTACATCCTTGCCGGACACGTCAGCCACCACGTCGCCATGATGCGGGAGCGCTACCTGTGATTCGTCAGGGCCGCCTGCGTTAGCGGTCCGGCCGTACTCTGATTACGCTTTTCTTTCGGGAAAACGGTAGCCTGGCGTTTACGGCAGGCGGTTCTGACACAAAATTATTGTCGCCCGCGAGCGAACTGTGTAATCTAGCTGTCTGCGGAACTCACCGCGATGCCGTCAGCGGCCATCGCATTACCGCCAAAGCCCCAAAGTCACAATCCGATCTCTGCGGAGGGACGCTATGAAACGGTGCCCACAATGTGAATTTGTCTATGAGGACGAACAGAACGTGTGCGATATGGATGGCAGCGAACTGGCGCATGAAGAGCTGTCCCTGCCACTCCCCCCGCTTATCGAAATGTCCGGGCCGCCTGCCGTTGAACCGGCCAAGCGCGCTCGCCGGAGTTTTGTCGTTCCGGCCTTTGCGGGAATTATTCTCGCCGCGTTGAGCTTCGTCGCCTACTACGCGACAACTCAGGGACTGCGCCGGCCCACGGTAAATGCGTCTCAGGAAACCGTAGTGGCTGCGTCCCAACCTGCGCAAAACGTCGAAGCACCAACACCAGTTCAAGCCGATGAAACTGAGCCGCTCCCAGAAGAAACGGATGCGTCAGCGACTGTGCAACCGAAGCCCAACGTGCCGGGTCGCCTGAGTCCCGGACCTGTATCCGCCGCAGCTCCCGCCGAGCGCGGTCAAGGTTCAGTTCTAATTCGCCTTGCGAACGGTGCGACTATCAAGGCTGATGACGCGTGGCAGAAGCGCGAAGGAATCTGGTATCGACAAGCCGGAGTCGTAACCTTCCTCAAGCGCAGCCAGGTACGGGCCATCGAACGGCCGGCGCGTTCTCATACGGCGACGCCTAACGTAACAGCGCCAAAGCCAGCCCCTGTGAGTGCTGAACCCAAAAAAGATTCGCGTGTAAAGTCGATCCTGAAAACGACCGGTCGATTCCTGAAAAAGCCATTCAAACTCTAAAGGCACGATCCGCAGCGCGTGTCGGGGCAGTAGCCCAACTGTAAAGCAGGCTTTCCTTATGAGGTGAAAGCCCTCCTTTACAGTCGGGCTACTGCCCCGATCTGCTACTATCTCGCGTCATGCCGCTTGCTGCAGTTATCCCACGCCCGAATGCTCCCGTCGAAATTCGTGACTTGCCGCAGCCCGAGTTAGCACCGGACTCCGCACTGCTTGCCGTCGAGATCTCCGAAGTATGTGGAACCGACGTGTACCTGCAGCGCGGCCTATTGGAGAGTGTGCCTTACCCTTTGATTCCCGGCCACGTGTCGGTAGGCCGGCTGGAAAAAATTCGTGGCGAAATGCTGGACGTCGCGGGGCGACCGTTTCGCGAAGGCGACCGCGTCACGTTTCTTGATGTGCATGGGACCTGCAACGCCTGCTGGTATTGCCTCGTCGCAAAAGCAACCACGCGCTGTCCTCAGCGAAAGGTCTACGGGATAACTTATGGAATGAACGATGGTCTCGCGGGAGGCTGGTCGGAACAAGTTTATCTAAAGCCGGGCACGCGCTGCATTCGGCTGGAGGCGGAACCCGAACTCTTTATGACTGGGGGATGCGCCTTGCCCACCGCGCTGCACGCCGTCGAAAGGGCCGAGATTTCCATTGGCGATACCGTCCTGGTCCTTGGCTCGGGGCCCGTAGGCTTGAACGCCATCATTCTGTCGGTAATGCGCGGGGCCCTGCGCGTTATCTGCATTGGCGCCCCCAACCATCGTCTGGAAGCCGCCCTCGAAGTAGGCGCCACCGCCGTTCTTAATTTCGAAGAACATAACCAGGAGGAGCGGCTGAAGTGGCTGAGCGATCAACTACAAGTTGCAAATCCTGATAATCCCCAATCCGAATTCCGCATTCCGCAATTGGCAGACGTTACCATCGAAGCCACGGGCCATCCCGACGCCGTGGTCCAGGCAATGCGCTTCACGCGGGACGCCGGCCGCGTAGTCATCGTCGGCCAATACACCGACCATGGCCCCGTCTCAGAAGAAGTCGCCTTCAACCCTCATCTTGATTTGAACAAAAAGCATCTGGACGTACGCGGCTGCTGGGGCTCAGACTTCTCCCACTTCTACCGCGCAGCGCAAATCATTTCCGACCCTCTCCGCGCTATCCCCTGGGCCAAACTACAAGCCAGGCTGGCTCACTTCACTTTGAATGAAGCCAACGAAGCCCTCGCCGCCGTTGCTTCCGGAAGAGTCCTGAAAGCGCTAATCGATCCGAAAGGATAGTCAGTTCTGCGCCGAAAGGCGCCGCGAACAAGTATTAGTCGCACCATCTGCGGACAGTCCTCTCCCGTAATCCGATTACAGAGCCGCTCGCGATAGCGAGCGGTTTAGAACCGCTTGCTATTGCAAGCGGCTCTGATTCCATTAGGTGACTAGGTGCGCTTCGCTCTGCGCTTTGCCAGTCCCGGCTGCCATAGCAAACGATTACAGAGCCGCTCGCAGTAGCGAGCGGTTTAAAACCGCTTGCTATTGCAAGCGGCTCTGATTCCATTAGGTGACTAGTTGCGCTTCGCTCTGCGCTTTGCCAGTCCCGGCTGCCATAGCAACGATTACAGAGCCGCTCGCGGTAGCGAGCGGTTTAAACCGCTTGTTACTGCAAGCGGCTCTGATTCCATTAGGTGACTAGGTGCGCTTCGCTCTTCGCTTTGCCAGTCCCGGCTGCCATAGCAACGATTACAGAGCCGCTCGCGGTAGCGAGCGGTTTAAAACCGCTTGCTACTGCAAGCGGCTCTGCTTCCACTAGCATTCTCTGACCCGGGCGAATCTTTAGGGGCTATCTTTTTGGGGCAATGAAACATCTCAAGGACATGTTCGCCAAACTTCTTTGGGGGCCGGGGTTGTTGGGGCTGTCCCTAAGTGTCATGTGCGTCGGGCACGCGGACCGCTCTTCGCAAGTAACGGCGGCAGCGAGTCGCACTGAAGAAGTCCGCACAGCCTCCACGAACGCGGGTGTTCCAGCAGAACCGCATCTCGAAGCGGGCGCGAGTGGCCACACTGATGCTGACTACGAAAAACACGTCAACGCGCTGCGGGCAACGATCAAGAAGCGCCTGGCGCCGGACACTTTTTCCATCGTGGTCCAACGTCCTTTTGTGGTTATCGGCAACGAGCGGGAAGCGGACGTGCGAGCGCATGCCGAAGGCACTGTGAAATGGGCTGTCGATCATCTTAAGAAAGACTTTTTCACGAAAGATCCAACGGTCATTCTGGACATTTGGCTTTTCAGGGACAGCGCCTCTTATGAAAAGTATGCGCTCCTGCTTTTCGGAAAATCGCCCAACACGCCTTATGGCTATTATTCGCCCGGTGACAAAGCATTGGTGATGAATATCGCCACCGGCGGCGGCACGCTGGTTCATGAGATCGTGCATCCGTTCATGGAGGCAAACTTTCCGGCTTGTCCGCCCTGGCTAAATGAGGGACTGGGTTCGCTATACGAACAAAGCGGCGAACGCGAGGGACACATCCAGGGTTTTCCCAACTGGCGTCTGCCGGGATTGCAAAAAGCAATTGCCGCGCGACAGGTTCCGTCCTTCAAAGATTTGCTGGCGATGGACGCGAGCTCCTTTTACAACAAGGATCGCGGCACGAACTATGCGCAAGCGCGTTACCTTTGTTATTACCTGCAGGAGAAGGGCCTGCTGGTAAAGTTTTATCAGGAGTTTCTCGCCAGGCAGAAAGAAGATCCGGGCGGGTTCAAGAGCCTACAACGAATTCTGGGTGAGAGCGACATGGATGCGTTCAAAGGTAAGTGGGAGATTTTTGTTTTGGGGTTGTCACGGGGGTGACTCAGCCTTGCGCGCGGGTGGAGCTGCTGCTCGCGAGCTAATGATCGTTCACCCGCCCGCTACCGCGCGGTGGTACCGACTTTCCCGCAGGCAGCATCGATTTTTCATATCTCATTTTTCATTGGGCTTGTCCGGAGCAAATGATTCTTTCGGAGTAACCTCAGCGACTCCGCGGCGTTGGCAGGCTCACACGGGTGCGCATGCGTTGTTGCCAGTTGCTGCGCCGGCTCACTGCTTCTTCAATCTGCGCCAGGGCGGAACTGAGGGGCTCGCCGCCTAGTTGCCGCATCTTCAGATACAACAGCGCCGACACAATTGAGACCAATGGCACTACGAGGATGTTCACCAGACTCAGAGCCTGTTGATAGATTTCCTGCATGCGCATTCCCTGCTTCGGAGCGCCCGGCGGCTTGGTGCCGATGTGTATTTGGCCCATCAAAAAGCTCACCGTCATCGGAATCATAACCTGCAGCAGGAAAACAATGATAATTGTCCGCCAGGATCGCGCCGCCAGCTCGTGAGAACGTTTGCGGGCCGCTTTTTTCTCTAAACCCTCCACCAAAACGACCGGCGCGTAGAACGCATACCGCAGTTGCACGATAATGCCCGGGATGACCAACAGCAGTGTGCCCAGGAATACTCTCAAGGTCACGCCAATGCTCGTCTTCAGAAATGGCTTCCAGCGTTTCTTCAAAACAGACAGAGCGGTGCGCAGTTCTACTGGGCGCAGAGGAGCTGCCTGCAACTGCGTGACAAGAATTGCGGTCATGCCCGAGATCGCTGCCGCGGCGACGAAGTAGCCTATGATGTGAACCAGCGCGACCAGACACATCGCAACGATTAGCGAGATTTTTGTCGCCGTTGTTCCTTTGGGTTGAGCGGCAAGTGCGAGTTGCAGTCCGATGAGCAGCGCCGTAGTTACGATTACCGGAGTGTGCGCCAGCAGCGACATCTTTAGGAACTTGGGAAAATATTCGCTGTAGAGCGCAAAGGCGCGGCGGTAAAGTGTCCCCACGCCATCGGCCTGTGCGCGCAGGGAATTGGCGAACGCGACCGCCGACTGCGGGCGCTCTGCCGGATCCTTTGCGAGGGCAGTCATGATAAGTTGGGCCACTCGTTTCGGGACTTTCCGGTGGTCACGCAAGGGCAGTGGCGCGCTCTGGATATGCTCGCGCATCACTTTGGTGGTGTCTCCGGTGAACGGAGGGTCGCCCGCGAGCATCTGGTAGGCGATTACCCCCAAACTGTACAGATCGGACCGCGCGTCGATATGTTTGCCGCCGCATTGTTCGGGTGACATATAAAGCGGCGTCCCCATGATCGCGCCGACTCGCGTCAATTCAGCCGTCTGCCCCGAAGCGGGTTCCGCCGTGGTGTGCCCGCCTTTGACTAAGGGCCGCGTGGCCTGATTCAGCAGCAACGTCCGATCGTCACCATCGGGCTCCTGTGCGGCGGGCAGAATCTGAGTCCCTGCGTCTTCCAGATTGGCGGATTCCACCTCACTGGATTTCTTCTCAATTGCCTTCGCAGCAGCCGCAGAGTTCGAATCCGCCGTTGAGTAAATAAGCGTTTCGCTGTCCGCGGTTTGCATGCGGGTGGCATTCGACCCTTCGGCAAATTGCGTTTTGGCGGCGCCGGGAATCATGGTCGCGGCTTCGCTCGATGCAGCATGTTGATGAATCGTTTCCGGCGACACGCGCTGAGTAACGGCGGCGCCGGTGGGGGCAAATGTCGGAATGGCCGGTCGCTGATGGTCAGCATCGAGGCCGCTCGGATTCGGTGAGTCTGCCACGCCAACTTCGGCGAGTTTCGCAATCCCAAAGTCGAGCACCTTCACGCGGTAACCACCCAGACGGTTTGGCTCAAGCCAAATATTATCCGGCTTCAAATCGCGATGGACGATTCCCTGCTGGTGCGCTTCGTGAACTGCCGAACAAACTTGTTCGAGGATATCTACCACCCACTCGAGTGGCAGGCGGTGCTCTTCGCTCAGAACGTCCCCGAGCGTGCAACCGTCGAGGTACTCCATCACCAGGTAAGCCACGCGCTTGCCACCGGCGGCGGCAAAACCGAAGTCAGTGACATCGACAACGTTTGGATGACGGAGGCGGCCTGCAGCTTTCGCCTCGCGCTTAAAGCGTTCGACGAACTCTTCGTTGGCCATGAACTGCGGGGCGATTAGTTTGAGCGCGACATAGCGGCCGGTGCCCAGGTGCGTAGCCAGAAACACCGCTCCCATCCCACCCTGTCCGAGCATTTGCTCAAGGTAGTATTTATCGTCAAGTGTTTGGCCAACGTAGTCCATGCGAAGAGAGCTCAGGTTTCAGGTGTAATTACGTATCGCCGTCGGCTGAGTTTCAGTTGTGAGTAATTGTAGTTGCAGGGCTCTGTCTCTACAATTCACTTCTTCGGCCAGCGTTCCATGTTGTAGATGCGCTCGCCGGCGGGCCTCTTCTCGTTGGCGGTCCAGGTCAGGATCGCCTTCCACGCATCCGCCGACTGTTTCTCAAACTTGAACGTGTTGCCTTTGCCAACGGGTTCGAAGGTAATGGAGTTATCGTCCAACGCCGTGGCCACCGAACGAGAACCGTCTTCATTATTCCCGAACTCGCCGTCTTTAAGCTCGAAGCGGCTAGTTTCAGTTACCTTATCGACTTTTTCATCCGCCAGCGTCTCAGTCAGCAGCGTAGTCGGATTCTCAAACCGATAACGCTCGAAGAAGGGTTTCTGATCCACGCCGGTGCCGCGCCAGGTGCCCTCGATCCACCGCAGTTTCTTCAAATCGTCCGCCGTAAGCTTTTTAGCTTGTGGCGTTGGCTTGGGCGTCGCCGCAGCCGGTACCGTTGCTGGTGACGTTGATTCTTGCGCCAAGTGCCTTTCCACGTGTGAACAGCCGGTGAACGCCAGCGCAGTAATAGAGAGCGTCAGGAAGATTTTGTGTGGATTCATGCGGGAGAGCATACAAGGTGATCGCACCTCTTGTCAGTACCGCGGAAGACAAGCACGGCCTTTGCCTCATTGGCGAAACTTCGGACAGGTTCAAGTTGCCGGAGTATACTGGCCGCCAGTTCTGCCCAATCCCCAATGGGAGTCAATGAATGATCAGAGAACCGCTGGTCCAGCGCGGTTTTGGCAAGCGCGGTGACTTTCGCTGGCGCAGCCACGAAGTCTCGCGGATCGAGGGGCTCAGCGACGCAGTATTCGCCTTTGCCATCACTCTCCTGGTGGTTTCCCTCGAGGTGCCAAAGACTTTCGCCGAGTTGGCGGATACCATGCGCGGCTTCGGCGCTTTCGCCATTTCCTTCCTGCTGCTCTTCACCGTCTGGTTGACGCAATACAAATTCTTTCGCCGCTACGGGCTACAGGATGGTCCAACTGTCTGGCTAAATGCCGCATTGGTCTTCGTGGTGCTGTTTTACGTTTACCCGCTGAAGTTTTTGTTTACGTTTCTGGTAGACAAATTCACCGGCGGACACGGCGAAGTGCGTCTGGCCGACGGCACGGTCACGACGATGATGGATAGCGTCGATCAGATGGGAAAGCTGATGCTGATCTTCGGGGCCGGGTATCTGGCTGTATTCCTGGTCTTCATTCTGCTGTACTGGCACGCCTACCAGAAGCGCGCCGAGTTGGAGCTGAACGAGCTGGAAATATTTGATACGAAGAACAGCATTCACGAAAGCCTGTTGCACTGCTCGATTGCCGTGCTTTCGATGCTGATCATTTTCCTCGGCGGAGCGGAGTACTCGGGCATCGCCGGGATGACTTACATGTTAACTGGGGTGGCAATGGGAGTGCATGGCACGATCGCCGGAAAGCGACGCCGCCGGTTGGAGAAAGCGAATATCGCGTCCACAGAGGTTAGCCATTTGTAACGGGATTCGGTATACAGCCGAACCATCCGCGGATGACGTTAACGATGAAGCGAGCAAATACGGCAGGTTCCGCGCATGTTCTTGTCAGTACCAATCCGCGTAGCGCGTGGGTCGCTTTTTCTTGTCAGTACCGCCCGCGGTAGCGGGTGGGTCGCTTCGAGGGACAAACTCAATTCAATCAAAACCAGGCAACTCATCCCCTTGGCCATTCAAGACATAATCAATCGCACGCCCGATGCTTTCCTGATTCCAAAGGCTCCTCTTGCTACTCCTATCCGCCCAAGGACTATCCGCGCGCGGCCAACAAAGGTCTTCTCGCATCTGACGAGTGGCGTTTGCCTTGAAAGCGTTCAGGACGCGACGTCCATTAGCCTCTCCAGTTGAAACCACTGTATGAACGTGATTAGTACGAACATTAATTGCTCGCAATAACCAACCGCGTATGGTGCAGGTCTCCCGGATTGCATTTTCGGTTGAGGCCCGGCGAGCCGCGTCTAGTCTTACTGGAGGGCACTTAAGAACCCGCTTATTGTGGAATTGCCAGGCAACGTTGGGCGGTATGTGGGGCGATCTGTATTGGTGGTGAAAGCGATCTGTCGAGCCTCGCTCATCACCGTGCAGCCACGTTCCATAGGCCCGAAAGCTGATCAGATATGCCCAAGGTAGATCTGTGTCGTTCCAACGCGACATGCGCGGCAGTATTACCCACCCGCTACCGCGGGCGGTACTGACAATCGCGCAACGGCGATCAGCGGTAGATACAGAATATTTTGCTGCACCAAAAAAAGACGCCGCGTTTTGCACGCGGCGTCTTTGTCATCCGATGGAGGGATTGCGTTAAAGCCTATTCCTCGTCGGCTTCCACCATCGCGTCGCTTTCTTCTTCCGTGCTGACTGGTTCATGCACCGGCGCCGGCACATCTATGCCGCCGACGATCTCCGGGAAGTCCTCCAGGTCCCGATCACGGGACGCCTGATCAACCGTCTCGTCACGCTCGATGGTGACGTTGCGGTAGAACTCCATGCCCGTGCCGGCCGGAATCAAGCGGCCCATGATCACGTTCTCCTTCAGACCGCGCAGATGATCGATACGGCCGGAAATAGCCGCTTCGGTCAACACGCGCGTCGTTTCCTGGAACGAAGCCGCCGAGATGAACGAATCAGTTGAAAGCGAAGCCTTCGTGATTCCCAGCAACAGCGGTTCCGCCGATGACAAATCGCCATCGAGAGCGCGCACTCGCTCGTTCTCGTCAGTAAAGCGGAAGCGGTCGACCTGCTCTTCCAGGAGGAATTCGGTATCGCCGACTTCCTTGATCTTCACCCAGCGCAACATCTGGCGCACGATAACTTCGATGTGCTTGTCGTTGATGTTCACACCCTGTAGCCGGTAGACCTCCTGAATTTCGTTTACCAGGTATTCCTGCAAACGATTCATACCCAGGACGCGCAGGATGTCGTGCGGGTTCAACGGTCCATCCATCAACGCCTCGCCGGCGCGGACGCGATCGCCTTCCTGCACGTTGATGTGCGTACCGCGCGGAATGTCATACTCGCGCTCTTCCAGGTCGTCGCCGACGATGATCAGCTTCCGTTTGCCCTTCGCGATTGGTCCAAGTTTGACGATCCCGTCGATTTCCGACATCACCGCAGTTTCACCCGGCCGGCGAGCTTCAAACAACTCGACGACGCGCGGCAAACCGCCGGTGATGTCTTTGGTCTTGGTAGTTTCGCGCGGAATCTTGGCAATGATATCGCCCGGTTCCACCACGTCGCCGTCCCCCACCATCAGGTTGGCGCGGACAGGCATCTGGTAAGTCTTCAGGATCTTGTTGCTGGCGTTGCGGATTTCGAAGCGCGGCTGCTTCTTCTCGTCAGGCGAATCCTTAACGACCATGCGGGACTGGCCCGTCACTTCGTCAACCTCTTCGTCTACGGTCACGCCTTCTTTCAGGTCCTGATACTTAATATGACCGGCCACTTCGGTAAGAATCGCGAAGGTGAACGGATCCCAGGTAGCCAGCATCTGGTCCTGGACCACGCGCGCGCCGTCCGCGGCATGCAGGTGCGCGCCGTAGACGATTTGGTAACGCGCTACTTCGCGCCCACGCTCGTCAATAATCAGCAACGCGCCGTTGCGGTTCATGGCGATGATCTCGCCTTTGCGGTTCTTCACGGTTTGCAGCTCGACGTATTTCACAACCCCGTCGACGCGCGCTTCATGCTTCGAAGATTCTTCGAGGCGCGCCGTGCCGCCGATGTGGAATGTACGCATGGTCAACTGCGTGCCGGGCTCGCCGATTGACTGCGCCGCAATGACGCCGACTGCTTCGCCGATGTCGACCGGACGGCCGGTCGCCAGGTTACGGCCATAGCATTTGACGCAGCAGCCACGTCGCGATTCGCAGGTCAGCACTGAACGAATGCGCACGCGTTGCACACCGGAGCGCTGAATTTCCGCCGCCAGATCGTCATCAATTTCCTGGTTGGTTTCGACGATGACGCCGCCCTCAACCGGATCGATCACGTCGTCCAGCGATGTGCGGCCGACGATGCGGTCGCGCAGCGATTCGATTTCCTCGCCGCCTTCGATGATGGCCGTTGCGGAAATTCCTTTCAGCGTGCCGCAATCCTGCTCGCTGATGATTACGTCCTGAGCAACGTCGACCAGACGCCGCGTCAGGTAGCCCGAGTCAGCAGTCTTCAACGCCGTATCCGCCAGACCCTTGCGGGCGCCGTGGGTGGAAATGAAGTACTGCAACACGTTCAATCCTTCGCGGAAGTTCGCGCGAATGGGCGTTTCGATGATTTCGCCCGAAGGCTTGGCCATCAATCCGCGCATCCCGGCGAGCTGGCGAATCTGTTGGGCGCTACCACGAGCGCCGGAATCAGACATGACGAGGATTGGATTCAATTCATCCAGATCCTTTTCGCGCTGGTCCATCGCCTTGAACATTTCCTTGGCGACCTTGTCGGTCACTTCGGACCAGATTGCGACGACCTTGTTGTAGCGTTCGCCGTTCGTGATCACGCCGTCCAGGTATTGCTGTTCGACGTCGATCACGTCCTTTTCAGCTTTGCCGACGAGGGTCTTCTTCGCATCCGGCGTCACCAGATCGTCGATGCCGATCGAGATACCGGCCTTGGTCGCATACAGGAAGCCGAGCGTCTTGAGATCGTCAAGCATCTTGACGGTCATCTCATGGCCCAGGCGAATGTGCGAATAGTTTACGAGCGACTGCAAACCCTTCTTGCGCAGCGTACCGTTGATGAAGGGCAAGCCCGCCGGGATTGAGTCGTTAAAAATGACGCGACCGACCGTGGTGTTAACCACGCGCTTCACATCCTCCTGCACGACGGCGCGAAGGATGTCCTGTGAATCGTGTTCCTGCGTCAGGTCAATCAAGTCGCCCTGAATGCGCAATTTGATCGGCGTTTGGGTCGTGACGTACTTCGCATCCAGCGCCAGTAAAACTTCGTCGAGCGAAGCAAACACGCGACCTTCGCCCTTCGCGCCGGGCTTGTCGCGCGTCAGGTAGTAAATACCGAGCACGATGTCCTGCGACGGCACCGCGATTGGCTGACCGCTGGCCGGGCTGAGAATGTTGTTCGAAGACAGCATCAGCACCGCTGCTTCGATTTGCGCTTCCGGACTCAGCGGAATGTGCACGGCCATCTGGTCACCGTCAAAGTCGGCGTTGAAGGCGGTGCAAACCAGCGGATGGATTTTGATCGCTTTGCCTTCCACCAGGACGGGCTCGAAAGCCTGGATACCCAGACGGTGAAGCGTTGGCGCGCGGTTTAACAGTACGGGATGCTCGCGAATAACTTCTTCGAGGATGTCCCACACCACCGGCTCCTGTCGCTCGACCATCTCACGCGCCTGCTTGATGGTGGCGGCGTGTTGCTGTTTCTCAAGCTGGTTATAGATAAACGGCTTGAACAGTTCGAGCGCCATCTTTTTCGGTAAGCCGCACTGGTGCAACTTGAGCTCTGGACCAACCACGATCACCGAACGGCCCGAGTAATCGACGCGCTTGCCCAGCAGGTTCTGGCGGAAACGTCCCTGCTTGCCCTTCAGCGTTCCACTCAAAGACTTCAGCGGGCGATTGTTCACACCGCGCAGCACACGACCGCGCCGGCCGTTATCGAATAATGCGTCAACCGCTTCCTGCAGCATGCGCTTTTCGTTGCGAACGATAACTTCGGGCGCGCGCAACTCCATCAACTTCTTCAGACGGTTGTTGCGATTGATAACGCGCCGGTAAAGGTCGTTAAGGTCCGACGTGGCAAAGCGACCGCCGTCGAGCGGCACAAGTGGGCGCAACTCAGGTGGAATAACCGGAATCACGTCCAGGATCATCCACTCCGGCCGATTGCCTGACTTCAGGAAAGAAGTCGCAACCTTCAGCCGTTTCGAGTACTTCAGTTTCTTCTGCTGCGACGTTTCCTCTTTCATGTGCACGCGCAGATCGGCCGCCAGTTCTTCGACCTTGACGGCGGCAAGCAATTCCTTGATCGCTTCGGCGCCCATCTTGGCGACGAACTGCGCCGGGTAGTCGCGGGTCAATTCGCGGAAGCGCTCGTCGGAGAGCAATTCCCGCTCCTTAATGCCGGGTACGTCGCCGGGATCAATGACGATGTAGGATTCGAAGTAAAGGACTTTCTCCAGCTCGCGCAGCGGGATGTCGAGCAAGTGACCAATGCGCGAAGGCAGACCTTTGAAGAACCAGACGTGCGAACACGGGCTGGCCAGGTCGATATGGCCCAGCCGCTCACGACGCACTTTCGCCTGGGTGACTTCGACGCCGCACTTGTCGCAAATCACGCCCCGGTGCTTCATGCGCTTGTACTTGCCGCAGAGGCATTCCCAGTCCGCCACCGGGCCAAAGATGCGAGCGCAAAACAACCCGTCGCGCTCCGGTTTGAAGGTGCGGTAGTTGATTGTCTCTGGCTTGGTCACTTCACCGTGCGACCAGTGACGAATCTTTTCCGGCGACGCCAATGAAATACGAATCGCTTCAAAGTCAGGCGCCAGTGGCATTTTCTCTTGGTGGAATCGAAACACGACACTCTCCATTTCGAATTTCAGATTGCGGAATGCGGATTTTCAAAACCCGCTGCCGCAACCTTGTTATCACTCTTTTATCAATGCTCGGACTGCTCTTTAAATCGGCAATCCGAAATCCGCATTCCGCAATCGGGCTAGCCTTCCGCGCCGGCAGTGATCAGCGCTTCGCCGACCAACTCCCCATCGGTTTCACCGGCGCCGTTTGGCTTATTAATCAGTTCAACATCGAGACAGAGCGATTGCAGCTCGCGCACCAGCACGTTGAACGACTCCGGCAACCCTGGATCGAAGTCTGCTTCGCCCTTAACGATGGCTTCGTAAATCTTCGAACGTCCCGCGACGTCGTCCGATTTCGCCGTCAGCAATTCCTGCAGGATGTGCGCTGCGCCATAAGCTTCCAACGCCCATACTTCCATCTCTCCGAAGCGCTGGCCGCCGAACTGCGCCTTGCCACCGAGCGGCTGCTGCGTAATCAAGCTGTACGGTCCGATCGAGCGCGCGTGAATCTTGTCGTCCACCAGATGCGAAAGTTTCAGCATGTAGATGTAACCGACGGTCACTTTCTGCTCGAACTGTTCGCCGGTCAGGCCATCGAAAAGGGTGGCCTTGCCCGACTCGTTCACGATTTCCGGCAGGCCGAGCGACGCCGCTCGCGCAGCGGATTCGCGCAGCTTAGTCTTGATCTCGCTTTCCGTCGCGCCGTCGAAAACCGGGGTCGCGAAGTGCATTCCCAGCACGCGGGCTGCCCAGCCCAGGTGCGTCTCCAGAATCTGTCCCACGTTCATGCGCGAAGGCACGCCGAGCGGGTTCAGCACAATCTCTACCGGGGTTCCATCCGGCAGGTACGGCATGTCTTCTTCCGGCAGGATGCGCGCGATAACGCCCTTGTTACCGTGGCGTCCGGCCATCTTGTCGCCGACGGAAAGCTTGCGTTTCATGGCGATGAAGACCTTGACCATCTTAATTACGCCGGGCGCGAGTTCGTCGCCCTGACGCAGCTTGGCAATTTTCTCTTCGTAAATGTCGGAGAGAATCTTGATCTGCCGTTCGGTGCGGTCTTCGTACTCCTTGATTTCGGCGCCGACATCCACGCGAGCGGAAGTTAACTGAACTTTCCGTAGCGATTTGGGGTCGACGTTTTCGAGCATCGCCCGGGTAATCGTCTCGCCCTTCGCAATAACGACTTCACGGTTGGCCGTCAGGTCAGCGTTCAGCTTGCGGCCTTCCAGCAATTCGTAGATGCGTTCGTTACGTTGTTCCTGCAGAATACGAATCTCATCGTCCAGGTCGCGCCGCAGACGATCTTCTTCGTTCTGTTCAATGAACTGCGATCGAGCGTCCTTCTCCTGTCCCTTACGAGTGAAGACCTGAACGTCAACTACCGTGCCGTCTATTCCCGGCGGACACTGCAGCGAAGCGTCCTTCACGTCGCCGGCTTTTTCACCGAAGATCGCGCGCAACAGTTTCTCTTCCGCAGTTAGCTGGGTTTCGCCTTTGGGCGTGACCTTGCCCACCAGGATCGAGCCCGGCTTCACCTGAGCGCCGATGCGGATGATTCCGCTCTCGTCCAGGTCGCGCAACATGTTCTCGCCCACGTTCGGGATGTCGCGAGTGATCTCCTCCGGTCCGAGCTTGGTATCGCGGGCTTCGATTTCCAACTCCTCGATGTGAATCGAGGTGTAGTAATCGTCCTTCACCAGACGCTCAGAAACGAGGATCGCGTCCTCGAAGTTGTAACCGCGCCATGGCATGAACGCCACCAGCACGTTGCGGCCCAGCGCCAGCTCGCCGCGATCAGTACACGGGCCATCGGCGATGACCTGTCCCTTCGTCACCTGCTCGCCCACGTGCACGATGGCGCGCTGGTTGATGCAGGTGTTCTGGTTCGATCGCTTGAACTTAATCAACGTGTAGATATCGGCGGTCACTTCGCGAGAAATCGTGCCGTCCACGTTGTGATCAGCCTTGATGATGATGCGCTCTGAATCGACGTAGTCCACCACGCCGTCACGTCGCGCCACTACCACTGCGCCGCTGTCCTGCGCCGTCGTCCGCTCCATTCCCGTGCCGATATAAGGAGCTTCAGCGCGCAGCAACGGCACTGACTGGCGCTGCATGTTCGATCCCATCAGGGCGCGGTTCGCGTCGTCGTTTTCCAGGAACGGAATCAACGAAGCGGCCACCGACACCAATTGCTTCGGCGAGACGTCGACGTATTCAATGTCTTTGCGCAACGCCAGGATGAACTCGCCGGCCTTACGCGATGCATTGCGCTCGTTGATGATGTAGCCGGTTTCGTCCAGCTCGATATTCGCCTGACCGACCACGTGCTTGTCTTCTTCCCACGCAGTCAGATAAAACGGCCACGGTTCGAACTTCGCTTTGCCGGCATCGTTGACCCGCTTGTTGGCTTTCTCGACATCTTCGGCCGGCACATGATCGCCCGGTTTGAATTTCGTATCGCCGCCATTGATGACGCGCACGTATTCCATCACCCGGCCATCGGTAACTTTGCGGTAGGGTGATTCGATAAAACCGAACTCATTGATCCGCGCGAAACAGGAAAGGCTTGAGATCAAACCAATGTTCGGACCCTCAGGCGTCTCAATCGGACAAATGCGGCCATAGTGCGTCGGATGTACGTCGCGCACTTCGAATCCCGCGCGCTCGCGGGAAAGACCACCTGGTCCGAGGGCCGACAGGCGGCGCTTGTGCGTAATCTCAGAAAGCGGATTCGTTTGATCCATGAACTGCGAAAGCTGGCTGGAGCCGAAAAACTCTCGCACCGCCGCCGTCACCGGTTTGGCGTTAATCAAGTCGCGCGGCATCGTCGTTTGCATTTCCTGATGGATGGACATCTTTTCCTTGATGGCCCGTTCCATTCTTTCCAGCCCAATGCGGAACTGGTTTTCCAGCAATTCGCCCACCGCGCGCACGCGGCGGTTGCCGAGATGATCGATGTCGTCCGCCTGAAACTCTGAAGGGTTCTTCCGCATCTTCAGGACGTAAGCAACGACTTCGATAAAGTCGCTGGCCGACAGCAGCGGATCGTCGATGCGATTCCGTTCCGGCTTGCCCATCTTGATGTTGAACTTCAAACGACCCACGCGGGAGAAATCAAACTTCCGCGGATCGAAGAACATTCCTTCAAGCAGGCGATACGCGGTCTGCACCGTCGGCGGATCGCCCGGGCGCATCTTGCGATAGATTTCCAAAAGCGCATCGACCGGTTTGGTGATGACGTCCTTCTTCAAAGTCTGCGACAGCACCGGACCAACGTCATCACGCTCAGGGAAGAACACCGCGAAGCTCTCGATGCCCGTCTTGGTGATTTCCTGCAGTTTGACTGCTGTGATCTCGTTGTTGGCCTCGAGCAGCACTTCGCCGCTTTCGGTGTCCACTACGTCGGCGACACTGTAGGCCCCTTCGAGTTGCGCAATATCAATTTCGACTGCGCTAATTTTGGCCTTGCGCATGGCTTCCAGCGCGGTATGTGTCACCTTCTTGCCGCTGCGAACAATGGGCTCGCCGCGGCCTTTGACGTCGACATCAACCTTCATTCCGACCAGGTTGCTGTTGCCCGACTCCGGCACTTGCATCTTCAACTGCTCGTTCTTTATCCGGATTTCGTCAACCGTGTAGAAGGCACGCAGAATATCCTCGTCGCCAAAAGAAGCATTCTTGACGGCGTCTTCCAGCATCGAGTCTGTACGGAATGAGCGACCGGTAAAATCGTTGGTCAGCCAGATACCCAGGGCGCGGAGAAAGATCGTCGACAGGAACTTGCGTTTACCGACGCGAACGTACAGCAGGTTCTTTTGATCATATTCGAACTCGACCCACGAGCCGCGGTACGGAATGATCTTGGCGATATACATCAGCCCGCGTTTAAAGAAGACGCCCGGCGAGCGGTGCAACTGGGAAACGATCACGCGCTCAGTGCCGTTGATGATGAAGGTACCGTTGTCCGTCATCAACGGAATCTCGCCGAAGAACACTTCCTCTTCCTTGATGTCGCGAATTGAAAGCGCTTCGGTTTCCGGGTCCTTGTCGTAGACAGTCAGGCGGATTTTCACCTTCAGCGGCACGCTGTAGCTCATGCCACGCTCCTGGCACTCCTGCTGATCGTGCTTGTGCTTGAGCCCCACCGGCTCGCCGCAGTTATCACAGAGCTGCGGCCGCACCGCGTTGAAGGTGCCGCACTTGTAACAGAGCGTTTCGCCGGGAGTAAGCGGATTAACCTTGATGGTTGAGCTGCAATTCTTACAACTCGAGCGCAAGTAATTCAGACCTTCCAACCGGCCGCACTTGCATTGCCAGTTACCGATCTGAAACTCGACGAAATCAAGCGTGGCCGTACCGCGAAAATCGGAAATCGGAAAGACCGACTTAAAAACGGCTTGTAATCCCGTGTTTTCTCGCTCTTCCGGCAGCAGATCCATCTGCAGGAAGCGGTTATAGGACTCCCGCTGAATCTCGATCAGGTTCGGAATGCGCACCGAAGTGGCAATCTTCGAAAAGTCGTGACGCACCGGCGCCTGACTCGTGCGTCGTCCTAATCCGCTATTGACGGTATCAAGTAGATTTCCCGAGCCGCGAGCGATGTTGGCTACGTCCTGGGATTCACGGTTGCTGATATCATTGGGATTTACAGACATGAGTTCTTCCTTAAGCGAGTAAACCAAAACCTACGTGCGATTCAGCAGCGGGGCTTTGAGAGGCTGAACGCCCCCGTTGAAACACACATATGCGGTCAGAGCGCACAAGGCCCTGACCGCTTAGTAACCAAAAAGCGGTTCAATTTTGCTAATCAAATTTTCCGGGAGTAACGCCAGCGCCCTCAATACTCCCCCAAATTAAACACTAACACCACGAGTGTCAAGCAACGAGCCAGTGGCCCTTATTAGATGTCGGGTATTAGATGTCGGGTGCCAGCCGGGAAATCCGACTGGCACCTGACACCTGACGCCTGGCACTTACTTGACTTCTACAGTCGCACCCGCGTCCGCCAGTTTCTGACGAACGGTTTCGGCCTCTTCCTTAGCTACGCCTTCTTTAACTGCCTTCGGCGCCGCCTCGACGAGGTCCTTTGCTTCCTTCAACCCCAGCGCGGTCACTTCGCGAACGACTTTGATGACGTTGATCTTGTTCGCGCCGGCGGCCTGCAGGATAACGTCAAACTCAGTCTTCTCTTCAGTCGCCCCGCCTTCGCCACCAGCCGCTGCACCGGCAGCCGGCGCGGCGGCGACGGCAGCGGCCGCAGCCGAAACGCCGAACGCTGTTTCGATCATTTTCACCAATTCAGATGTCTCCAGAAGGCTCTTCTCCTTCAGAGCATCTACTATTTCCTCATTTGAAAGTGCCATGATTACCTAATCCTCCTCAAAGGGTTCTTTTGTTGCTGTTGTTTTTACGAATCGCAGCAGGAGAACCCACGGGACAATTTTCAAGCTGCTGCATCGCAACTGGAAAAGCGTCCGAAGCGCTAATGGCGAACTGACATTCTCACCGCGCTCGTTTTTCGCGTCCGGCCCTGTGCTAATTTTCAAAATCTCAGTCCAACTTTTGTCTGAGATACACCTTCTTTGTCTTACTTACCTACTCACACTACCCGTTCTTACCTACGATGCGCGCTCTTGCTCAACTGCTCGCTCTTGTTCTTATTCTTGTTCGCGCTGTGTGCTCTTGGCTCCGCTGCTTGTTGTTGCCTTGGTCACACTACCCGTTCTTACCGATTGTTCTGCCCTGGTTTTGTTGTGAGATCTCAATTCAAATCTCAGCTCAAACCAAACCGAACAGCAGCCCAAAAGCGAATCAGGCAGCAGCCTGCCCACTCTTCTGCTCCCCAACCTGCCCGATTACCACCGCCAGGTTTCGCGGCACAGCCGAAATCACAGTCGCCAGTCTCTGCGCCTGAGAATTCAACAGGAACAGAATCTTGCCCAACAATTCTTCCTTCGACGGCAGGCTGGCAATTGCTTCCACATCTCGCAACTCCACTACCTTGCCCTCAACAATGCCGACCTTGAAGGTAAAAATGTCCGGGTTGGCTTTGGAGAATTTCGAGATGGCCTTCGAAAGGGTGACCGCATCGCCAGTGCTCAAAGCCACCGCCGTCACGCCCTTGAATTCCGCTGCCGCCTGTTCCAACACTGTGCCCTCAGCCGCCTTGCGGGCCAACGTATTCTTCACGACTGAATAAGTGCCGCCAGCTTCGCGCAATTGATTGCGCAGCTCCTGATCCTTGGACACGGTCATCTTCTGAAAACTCACCAGCATCGCCGCCGAAGCGTTCTGAAACTGCTCGGTCAGGATTTCCAAATCCTTTTGCTTTTGTGCTTTGCTCTTCATTTCCCAGCTCCTCGCGCGTTACTTCACGTACGCCGCTTCGTCCATCAGAACTCCGGGGCCCATGGTGGACGCCAGGTTAACTTTTTTCACGTACTTGCCTTTTGCGGTTGCCGGTTTGGCTTTCACTACCGCATCCAGTATCGCGCGCGCATTGTCCTGAATCTTATCGACATCGAACGAAACTTTGCCCACGGCAAGGTGGACCACGCCGGTTTTATCGACTCGGTATTCAACTTTGCCGGCCTTCGTTTCTTTGACTGCCGTCTTCACATCAAACGTCACTGTGCCGGTCTTCGGATTAGGCATGAGGCCACGAGGCCCAAGCACCTTCCCCAGACCACCGACCAGGCGCATCATGTCGGGCGTTGAGATGACGGCATCGAATTCCAGCCAGCCACCCTTTATCTTAGTAACCATGTCTTCGCCACCGACAAAATCCGCTCCGGCTTCTTCGGCTTCCTTAATCTTTTCGCCCTGGGCAATCACCAACACCGTCTTCGATTTTCCCAGGCCGTGCGGCAGCACCAGCGTCCCGCGCACAAGTTGATCCGCCTTGCGGGGATCGACTCCCAACCACATCGTCAGCTCGACGGTTTCATCGAACTTGGCAAAGGCGATCTCTTTTACCTTTTGCGCCGCTTCTTCCAGATTGTACTTGCGGCCCTCTTCGATCTTTTCCAGAGCGGCCCGATATTTTTTTCCACGCTTCTTCATTTATTTTCTCCGAGGTGCGAACGAGACGATTTTGGATTTCGGATAGCGAAATGCGGATTTCAGATTTCGCTAATCGCGTTCATCTCTCCCTCTGCCGTGACTGCCAAACCCGGGCGGACAATTCCGCGGTTCCGAAATCCGCAGTCACAAATCCGACTACACCACAGTGAGACCCATCTGCCGGGCGGTACCTTCGATCGTCTTGATCGCACTCGCCAAGTCGGTCGTATTCAGATCCGGCATCTTGCTTTTCGCAATCTCCTCGATCTTGGCCCGGGCGATGGTGCCCACTTTGTCACGCTTGGGGTTCCCTGAACCCTTGGCAATGCCGGCCGCTTTCTTGAGCAAATCGGCCGCGGGCGGCGTCTTGGTTTCAAAAGTGAACGAGCGATCGGCGTAAACGGTAATCACTACCGGAATCTTTAAGTCAGGATCGTTCTGCGCGGTCTTAGCATTGAAGGCTTTGCAGAACTCCATGATGTTCACGCCGTGCTGGCCGAGAGCCGGACCAATTGGCGGCGCTGGATTGGCCTTCCCGGCTGGAACTTGAAGTTTGATATAGCCTGTTATCTTTTTTGCCATTGCTTTTACCAACCGGGAACCGTGAACCTTAAACCGTGAATCGTCAAACAAGAACTAAAACTCTCTTACGGTTCACGGTTTACGGTTTACGGTTCACGATTTACTCCTCTTCAGTAAACGTAACCTTCTCGACGTCTAAAAAGTTCAACTCCACCGGCGTCGAGCGGCCGAAGATAGTCACCGTTACCTTCAGGGTCGACTTGTCCTCATTAACCTCTTCCACTTTGCCGGTAAAACTCTGGAACGGACCGGATTTGATGCGCACCGTTTCGCCCGAGGCATAGGAAAATTTCGGCTTCGGCTTCTCGGCGGCTTCCGTCACGTTGTGCACAATCTGGTCGACTTCCTGCGACGTCAGCGGCGTCGGGTTATGTCCCCCGACAAAGCCGGTGACTTTGGGCGTCGACTTGATCGCGTGAAATACATTGTCCGGAATGTGGCCGCGCTCGTCGCATTCAATTTCCACCAGCACGTAGCCGGGATAGAACATGCGCGATGACTCAATTCGCTTGTTGCCGCGCATCTCGACCACGGTCTCGGTCGGAACCAGCACCTCGGTGATCTCGCTTTCCAGATCCGTATCACGAATGCGCGCTTTCAGACTCTCGCGCACTTTCTTTTCGTGCCCGGAATAGGTATGGAGTATGTACCACTGCTTCATTGAAAGAGCTTCCTTATCCATTAGGCCGCGCCCGTGACCTTATTCAGCAGCTGATCTAACTGAGTTAGTAAAAAGGCCCACACGTGATCAACCGCGAACAGGTATACCGCAAAAAAGATGACCGCCACGAGAGTGATCAGCGTGGTGTTCTGCACCGTGGCTAACGCGGGCCAGGAAACACGTCGCATTTCAGAGCGCGTGTCTCGCAGGAACTGTCCCATGCGCTCGAACGGTCCTGGCCGCGTTGGGGCTCCGCGTCCGCGGCGTCCGCCGCCTTCGCTTCCACCGCTGCCGCGCGCAACCCGGGGCGGCCGCGTATCGCCTGATCCGTCGTGCGAACCTTCGCCGGCTTCTTCCGGCTCCAGCTCCAACACGTCCGGGGCAACTTCTGCTTTTCCAATGTTCTTGGACACTACCGTTATTCCATTCCTTAAGCCATTACGCTGGCAGGGGTACCAGGATTCGAACCCGGACTTTCGGTTTTGGAGACCGACGTGCTAACCGTTGACACTATACCCCTATGCCGATTTCCAATTTCCGAATGCCGATTTTCGATTGCCGACCGATACTGCCGAGCATTCATCGGCCTCTGGCAATCAGAAATCGGAAATGTCACTTCGTTTCCTTGTGGTCCGTATGCTTGCGACAGCGACGGCAGAACTTGCTGAAGGCCAGCCGATCAGTCGTGGTCTTTTTGTTTTTGGTGGTGGTGTAATTGCGGCTTTTGCAGTCACCACACTGAAGCACAATGTTATCCCGCGGCATAACCCCTCACTTTAATTGCCAATTGTTAGTCGTCAGTTGTCAGTTGTTAGTTACTCGTCAGTTGTCGGTTGTCGGTTGTCGGTTGTCGGTTGCTACTTGCTACTCTTACTTGTTCGCTGCGGTCCGTTCTGCAAAATCGCCACTGACGACTGACATTTGACTCCAACCTCTGATTCTCTGGTCTCTGATTTCGGACCTCTGATTTCCGACTTCTTTCTTCTTGAGATCTCAAATTTCAAATCTGAGATCGCGCTTACCTCAATCTCATCTACTCCACGATGTCCGAGACGGTGCCCGCGCCCACCGTCCGCCCGCCTTCACGAATAGCGAACCGCAGCCCCTTCTCCATCGCAATCGGCGCGATCAGCTCGATCTCCATCTGCACGTTGTCCCCAGGCATCACCATCTCCACCCCTTCCGGCAGGTGCGCCACCCCCGTCACGTCCGTCGTGCGGAAGTAGAACTGCGGCCGGTACCCGGTAAAGAACGGCGTGTGCCGCCCACCTTCTTCCTTCGTCAGCACATACGCTTCCGCCTTG
>Ga0163162_10000783_pt1 | contig 29596 bp, 16 predicted proteins | sample S55metaG_FD_115310 | JGI IMG/M metagenome (GOLD analysis project Ga0163162, IMG submission 115310) | Switchgrass rhizosphere microbial communities from Kellogg Biological Station, Michigan, USA - S5-5 metaG | ecosystem: Host-associated > Plants > Roots > Rhizosphere > Soil | place: USA... | reverse complement strand
CTTATCCGGCAATGGAAAAATAAAAGTCAGCAGAAAGAAAAGCAATATCGGGGTGACGATACAAGTCAGCAGTCTTTTCAAAAAACGCTTATTATATAAAAAGCGAATTTTCATTTGTTATGTGCGAAGATGGAAACACTTTGCGAGTATAAAATAAATACATTCTTTGAATTTCCAAATCTATTTTATTGTTAATTGTAGATGCACCTTGATGTGCAAGAATCGTTCTTACGTTCCGGAACTGTTAATGTTTTGCTCATTTTATGAAATTCAATTTCGTGCGCATCTCAAAATTATCCCGTTATTTTCTTTTTTGTACCTTAACATTATCAACCGAACAACCCCCACATATGCGTATCAAAGTATCACTCCTAACAACCATAACGGTTGTTATTTTTTTACTTGCATGTAACCGTAACTTCGTGGCACTCGATTATACGAATGCAAAAGATGAAGTACCGCCACTCGGCAATTTGATTTTTCGTTTCTCTAAATCCCTTGTCAATGATTCCATGCTGAACCGTTGGGATTCGACAGAGTACGTTTCCTTCGAACCAAAAATTCCGGGTCATTTTCGCTGGGAACATCCGGACGAATTGGTATTCTCTCCTTCACGCCCACTAAACCCGGCCACAACATTCAAAGCAACGTTGAAGTCAGACGTACTTCAATTCAGCAAATTTTCAAAAGTAGAGAAAGCAGAGAACCTGACTTTTCATACACCCGAATTAAAATTGGAAAATTCGAGTACAACCTGGGTATTGCAGGATGAAAATAGTAACAATGCTTTACCACAGGTGGATCTGTCTTTTAATTATCCTGTCAATCCAAATGCTCTAAAAGACAAATTGAAAATTGAGATCAATGGACAACCAGCAACCTATGCTATGCAAACATTATCTGCCACCAATAGAATTTCGTTGCGACTTCAAAATATAAAAATGGAAGATGATGACTATTCAGCAAAAATTATTATCGACAAAAATCTCATTCCAGAAGGAGGCACCAATGGAACGCCTGAAAAATCTGAAATCCCTGCGATAATCCCATCACCATATGTTTTACGAATTAATGAAGTGTCGGCAGAACCTGGCGGTGTAGGTGGCAGTATAAAAGTGGTGACGAGCCAACAAGTGAGACCCGATCAACTTTCTTCATATATAAAATTAAAACCGGCAGTAAAATTCAAAACAACTATTGAGGACGATGGATTCACTATCAGCAGTGACAACTTCGACGCCGAGCAAGGCTACGCATTGACAATTGCTGAAGGATTGAAAGGAAGAATCGGTGGAACCCTGCGCGACGACTACACAATCAACGTTGCGTTCGGACAAATTGAGCCTGCCATCAGTTTTGCAAACGGCAAAAGCGTTTATCTTTCTTCAAAGGGCGAACGTAATATCGAGGTAAAACTGACCGGTGTACAGAAGGTGAAAGTAATGATCTCAAAAATTTACGAGAACAATTTATTATTGGCGCAGCGATATGGTTATTACCCGAAAGACAATGCATCGAATGATGATGATGCTGAATACACGTACAACAACGATTTCAGCAGCACCCTCGGTGACGTCATTTATGAAAAAGAAGTCGATACACGTACGCTGCCAAAATATGGTAACAGTCGTTTGTTTAATTTCTCAGTAGATGACAAGATAAAGGACCTGAAAGGCATCTATCATCTCGTGATCCGTTCAACAAAAGATTATTGGGTAAGAGACAGCCGCTTCATTTCGTTGTCGGACCTGGGATTAATTGCAAAAGAAGGACGTGAAAAAATTATTGTATTCGCCAATTCAATCAAAACTGCGGCCGCCGTTGAAGGTGTCAATGTTGTTGCATACGGTGCCAACAACCAGGTATTAGGTTTGGGCACTACTAACGCAGATGGTGTTGCGGAAATCGCATATTCGCGAAAAGAATTTGCTGGATTTCGCCCCGCAATGATCATCGCAAAAACCACCGACGATTTCAATTATCTTCCATTCAATACGACAAAAGTCAACACATCCCGATTTGAAGTAGGTGGAAAACACAGTAACAGTACTGGACTCGATGCATACGTGTATCCTGAAAGGGATATTTATCGTCCCGGCGAGCGGCTTAATTTTTCCGTCATCGTTCGCGATAAACAATGGAAATCGCCCGGCGATATTCCAATCAAATTAAAATTCCTGATGCCGAATGGAAAGGAGCTAAAAGAATTCCGAAAGAGTTTGAATGAGCAAGGATCTATCGAAGGGAATATCGACTTGGCAACGACGGCAATCACCGGCACTTATTCTTTGGAGGTATATTCTTCCAACGATATCCTATTAACGACTCAACCATTCCGTATTGAGGAGTTCGTGCCCGACAGAATCAAAGTCACAACAAAACTCGACAAACCATTTCTCGTGCCGGGTGATAACACCGAGCTGAACATTCATGCAGTAAATTTTTTTGGGCCGCCTGCATCAAATCGAAATTACGAATGTGAGATTCAGGTGGTACAAAAAAATTTCAGCTCGAAAAAATATAACAATTACCGTTTTGCACTCGGAAGCCAGACTTCCATCACAGATAAGGTCAATCGTGAAGGAAAGACGGATGATAAAGGTGACGCCGTTGAAAAATATACCGTTCCGGCGATGTTTAAAAACCTCGGACTACTTCAGGCAAATTTTTATGCAACTGTTTTTGACGAAACAGGAAGACCGGTTAGCCGCAAATCAACTGCAGACATTTTCACACAACCCGTATTCTTTGGACTTGGTTATGACGACAGCTGGTATCATCCATTAAACATTGAAGTAAAATTTCCGATCATCGCGCTCGACAAAGACGAAAGAGTAATGAGTGGTGTAAAAGCAAAAGTGGAAGTAATCAAATACGAATACAAATCAGTATTGACGAAAAGCGGAAGTTACTTTCGTTATGAATCGCAGCGTGACGACAAGTTAATGATGAGTAAAACGATTCCGGTATCAGGAGAAAATACCAGTTTCGCGTTCACTCCAAAAATTCCAGGCGAATATGAAATCAGGGTTTCCAATCCAGATGCAGCAAGTTATGTGAGCCAGTCTTTCTATAGTTATGGATGGTGGGGCAGCGAAAGCTCCTCGTTCGAAATTAACAATGAAGGCAACATCGACATTTCATTCGATAAATCTTCCTATTATAATGGTGAAACGATGAAGGCTCTTTTCAAAGCGCCGTTTAGTGGACGAATGTTGGTAACAATGGAAACAGACAAAATGATTTCGTATCAATACGTCAACATCGAAAACAAAACAGCGTCTGTTGATTTAAAACTCACAGGTGAAACCGTTCCCAACGTTTACGTCACGGCGACATTGATTAAACCGCATGATATATCTGACATGCCCTTAACAGTTGCCCATGGCTTTGAAAGCGTCAAGGTGGAAGAGAAAGACAGGAAAATGGCAGTTCAAATCAATGCGGAAAAATCAGTGCGCTCACGGACGCATCAAAAAGTTTCCGTCAAAGCCGCACCAAATAGTATGGTGACGCTCGCTGCAGTCGACAATGGAATTCTCCAGGTTTCTGATTTCGAAACGCCCGATCCATATAATTACTTCTACGCAAAGCGCGCGTTAGAAGTAAATGCATTTGACATTTATCCTTTACTATTTCCTGAACTGAAAGCCAGGCTTAGTAGTACAGGTGGTGATGCCGAATCAGATATGGCGCGAAGAGTAAATCCAATGCCTGCGAAAAGATTCAAACTTGTTTCATACTGGAGCGGCATCAAACAAACAAACAGTAGCGGTGAAGCAGCGTTTGAATTTGATATCCCGCAATTTTCAGGTGAGGTGCGATTGATGGCCGTCGCGTATAAAAATGAAAGCTTTGGTGCCAGTGAATCAAAAATGACAGTGGCGGACCCGCTGGTGCTGAGCACTGCATTGCCAAGATTTTTAAGTCCGGGTGATTCGATCATCGTACCCGTGATGCTCACCAACACTACTTCAAAAAATGCAACGGCGCGCGCACAAATAAAAACAAGCGGACCGATCCAGTTCTCCGGTAATGGACAACAATCAGTTGACATCGCACCCAACAGCGAAAATCGTTTGACCTTTAGCGTTATTGCACAGCCGGCTATCGGTGCGGCTAAAATATCGCTGGAAGTAAACAGCATGGGAGAAAAATTTAGTGACGAGACTGAGATTAGCGTACGACCTGCTTCGACATTACAAAAAATTACCGGAAGCGGTTCGGTGAATGGTGGCTCATCACAAATATTGCCGATAAAAACAAGCGATTTTATTCCTTCAAGTGTAAAGGATGAACTGATCGTTAGCAAATCTCCCGCTATTGAATTGGCGAAATACTTAGATTACCTCGTCGAATATCCTTATGGTTGTACCGAGCAAACAGTTTCCGCTGCATTCCCGCAATTATATTATGGTGATATGGTGAACATGCTACACGTTGCCAAATCAAGCGCAGGCGCGAGCGCAAATGTCCAGGAGGCGATTCGAAAAATAAAAATGCGCCAACTCTATAACGGCGCCGTTACATTATGGGATGGCGAGGGATCGGAGAATTGGTGGTGTACGATCTACGCCGCTCATTTTTTACTCGAGGCGCAGAAGGCAGGTTATGATATTGACAAGAACCTGATCGAAACCATGCTCAGTTATATCAACAATCAATTGAAAAATCGCAAGACGATTGTTTATTACTATAACAGGAACCAGAATAAAAAAATAGTGCCGAAGGAAGTGATATATGGACTGTATGTTTTGGCAATGGCCGGACATACTAATGTGAGCGCGATGAATTATTACAAATCACATCCGGAATTGTTAAGTCTCGATTGTAAATATTTATTGTCGGCCGCATATGCGCTCGCCGGCGATAAAAATAGTTTCAAACAATTTTTGCCTACACAGTTTTCGGGTGAAGAATCTGTTGCTCAAACAGGAGGTAGTTTTTATTCGGATATAAGAGATGAATCACTTGCCTTGGACGTTTTGTTGGATGTTGACCCGGACAATCCGCAAATTCCACTTATGGCGAAACACGTATCCGAAAAATTGAAGGCGAGATATTGGTACAGCACGCAGGAAATTGCTTTTAGTTTCCTGGCACTTGGTAAAATATCACGACAAGCTGCAAGATCAAATGCAACAGCCGATGTCATTGTAGACGGAAAAAAAGTTGGAACTCTTAGTGGAAATGATCTTCGAATGACAACAGATCAACTTAAAGGAAACAGCGTTGAGATAAATGCTACAGGAAATGGACGCCTATTTTATTTCTGGCAATCGTCCGGTATCAGCTCAACAGGATCATACAAAGAAGAAGACAGCTACATCAAAGTTCGCAAACATTTTTTTGACAGGTATGGCAGACCAATTACCGGAAATACTTTCAAGCAAAATGATTTGATCATTGTACAACTCACATTGGAAAAATCTTACAGCTCGGACATTGACAATATCGTCATCACCGATTTGTTACCCGCAGGTTTTGAAATTGAAAATCCAAGAACGAAGGAAATTCCCGGAATGGATTGGATCAAGTACGCCTCGACACCGACAGCACTCGACGTACGAGACGACCGCATCAATCTTTTCGTGAATGCCTATGAGTATAAACAAAATTATTATTATGCCGTGCGCGCCGTGTCTCCAGGCGTATATCACATGGGGCCAGTTAGTGCAGATGCGATGTATAACGGAGAATATCATTCGTATAATGGCGCGGGAGTGATAAAGATTTCGAACTAGTCTGAGTTCAATTGTATAGTTTGGTTTCACAGAAAGGCACAAAGTGTCGCAACATGTTGGCGACTCTTTGTGCCTTTCTGTAAAACCAAACATAGCGATTTGTGTGAAACAAAAACATACCGACTGGAGACCGTCAACAATTAAAGTTTGTTGATTGCGTCATACATCATCCTAAAACAATACCACGAACTTCTCTCATTTGGCTTCGGCTGATTTGCATAAAAACTTCTCATGAAATTTGCATTGTTAGACCAGGTAGTTTCCATGATTCCTAAAAGACGCGTGCGCATTTCAGGTGTTGCCGTTTTACGGAAATCAACCATGTCATTTATCTGTGCGATCGAAACATTGACATCTCTCCAGGGACAAGTCATTACACGAAGTCCTTTCATTGCAAAATAAATTGCAGTCTTATCGGCGCGTTCGTAATGCCAATCACAAATCACCACATCTTTTGGAATCAGATCCACGGCACGGGCTGTGCTATTATAACTTGCTTCCCACTCTCCGATTCCGGTAGTCTTTCCATCAATAAGCCGATCTCCCCAAATCCATAATTCTTTATTTCGCAACGCAAGATGATCGTTTATCCGGCGCACTTCATCCGCAAACAATTCAGCCTTGTCGTGACCGCCACATCTCGGACATTTATCTTCCCCGAGATAAAACACTTCGTCCATTCCTGCGTGAAAAGCATCCGCTTCAAAAACATCAACCAATTCATCCATCACATCAAAAATAACTTTGTGTACGTCGGGATGCAAAGGACAATAACTCTTACAGTATAATTTATCAGCATTTGGCCACGCATATTTTTCCGGAAAGGCCACCCACGGGGTTTCATCAAACTGTGGATATTCTTTCAACAATTTTCCCGGGCGACTCGCCCAAGACTGATGACCCAAAAAATTGATATGTGGAATGACGCGGATATGATTTTTCTTACATACAGCTACAATTTTTTTTGCGTCCGCATTGGAAAGCGCAAAACTATCTGCCAGTTCGGGGTGAGATTTAAATTGATAGCCATATTCCACCTGCAAAATCAGTGTGTTCACTTTTCTTACCGATAATTCCTTATCGATGAATTGAACAAATGAATCCAATTGCGCAGGCCGCGGTGCATTAATACAAAGTCCACGAACAGGCAGAAGGCTGTCCAAATTATTCTGCGCTCTAAGCGCGATGACCGATAAAAAAACAACAATGACCGGGAGAAGGATTTTTTTTCTCATTGTAATTGATTTTATGGAATGGAAAAAAGACTCTAATTGTATAGTGTAGATTTTTGCGATTTTGTAATGAGTCGAACAGGTTGAAGGGTTGATAAGTTGGTAAATCTGGTTTCACACAAAGACACAAAGTATTAAACATCTGTGCCCTTTGCGCTACTTTGTGCCTTTGTGTGAACCAAATTTACCGTCCTTTCAACCCTTCATCTAATCGAGAAATCATCAATTCAACTTTTCTAATTCTTCAATCCATATTTATAAAGATACCTCTGATACAATTGCGTTTGTTTATCATCCAGACTCACTTCTCGACCCTGAATGAAAGAATGAGTGACAATACTTGTCCGCATATCAAGAATGTCGCCCTCACTGATCACAATGTTCGCATCTTTTCCAACTTCAATGGAACCTGTGCGATCATCGATCCCCAATATTTTCGCACTATTCAAAGTGATTGCCTGTAATGCCTGTTCTTTTGTCAGACCATAGGCCGCTGCAGTCCCCGCATTAAACATCAGGTTGCGATACCGGCTTTCTTCATGGGAATCATTCAACGCAAACAAAACACCCGCCTGTTGTAATTGTGCTGCAGTTTTATATGGCTGATCAACATCATCATCTTCCGTTGCAGGCAATTCGTGCTCCTGTTGCAAAATCACCGATATGTTATTTTGTTTCAAAAGATCTGCAATCAAAAAACTTTCACTCGCACCGACGATAACCACGTCAAATCCGAACTCCTTTACAAAATCAATCGCAATGAGCATTTGCCTGGCCTGGTCGGCATGAATAAACAGCTTTTGTTTTTTGTCGAACAATCCTTTCACGGATTCGAATTTCAGATTCGTTTGCTTATGTGTTGGTTCAGCCAAATATGCTTTTGCCTGACGGAAAAAAGATTTCAGTGCTTCAACTTTGTTGAGTGCGTCTTTGGTGGGATCCGCTGGCGTGGCGGGAGCGGAATCATCAGGGGGCCGTACAAATGTTGGTAAGGTCAGATGAATCCCAAAATCCAATTTATATGCCGCATCTTCCCATGTCCATGCATCCAATTGCACAACAGTCGATGAGCCACTGATGCTTCCACCTTGTGGCGTGACACCTGCCAATTGAATTCCATTTGCCTTCAACGTATTGATCACTTTTGAATCTGTATTGTAGGCTACGATCGCACGAATGTTCGGATTCAAATCACCCAATTCTTGGAAGTCGTTTGTACCGCGTACGTAGGCAGCGACTTCTTTCAATCCAAGATCGGTAACAGGTAAAATCAAACCCGGGTAAACCTGTGCACCTTTTGCATCAATGACTTTTACATTGTCAGCCGGAATTGGAATATTCTGCCCAACCTGTTCAATTTTTCCATTATTTATTTTGATCGCTCCATCCTGGATGATTTGTCCATTCCCGACATGAATCGTTCCATGTGTAATAAATAGTAATCCATTATAAGGCTTCGCAGGATATACATCGTCTTGCGCAAGTATATCCAGGTTGCAGGAAAAAGATAAAATGAAAATCAAATATTTTTTCATTGTGAGATTTATTGATTGATGTTAAAATTGCCGTCGCCGTTTTTTGTGATTGTAATTAATCCACTGTGTTCAGCGTGGTCGCCACAGCCAAGTAAAATTTCATAACTTGGTTTCGCAGGAGCAACAGGCTTGCCCGCTTTTTTTTCACCCAGCATTTTCTGGATCAACCGGTTTCTTTCTTCGATGATATACTTCCGAAGAATTATATCCCTGTCTACATCGTAATAAATTATTCCATCGACGATAGTCTTTAATGGCTTTGCATAAATACTTAACGGATGATCGCTCCACAACACCAAGTCAGCATCCTTTCCTACTTTGATGCTCCCAACTCTATCTTCAACGTGCAATGCTTTTGCGGGATTCAGTGTTACCATTTTCCATGCATCCTCTTCACTCATCCCGCCGTACTTCACACTTTTTGCAGCTTCCTGGTTTAATCGCCGCGCCATCTCTGCATCGTCAGAGTTGATACAAACGTTCAATCCCATTTTTTGCATGATGGCTGCATTGTAGGCAATTGCATCTACCACCTCCATCTTGTATTCCCACCAGTCGGAAAAAGTAGAAACGCTCGCTCCATGTTCTTTGATTTTATCGGCCACTTTATAACCCTCAAGAATATGCGTAAACGTGTTGACGTGGAAACCAAATTTTTCTGCCACTCGCATCAATGCAATAATTTCACTTTGAACATAAGAATGACAAGTAATAAATCTTTTTTTATTCATGATCTCAACCAGCGCATCAAGCTTGAGATCACGGCGGACTGCATTAGTTCCGGGTTTCGCCGCCTTCATCGCCGCGTCATAATCCTTTGCTCGTTGAAAGGCGTCCATCAGCACTTCTTCAACTCCCATTCGGGTGTCCGGAAAACGATTATTATTGCCAGATGAAGTCCGTTTTACGTTTTCTCCCAATGCGAATTTGATAAATGGATCCCAATTCGAAAATTTCAAATCCGCGTCGTTTGCTCCCCACCGTAGTTTGATCAATTGTGTTTGTCCGCCGATTGTATTTGCGGATCCGTGCAGGATATGCGCCGTCGTTACTCCGCCACTCAATTCACGATAAATGGAAACATCTTCCGGGTTGAGGTTGTCACCAATTCGCACATCCGAAGTGACGGACTGCGCACCTTCGTTGATAGATGCAGCAGCAATATGTGAGTGTTCATCAATTATGCCGGATGTTAAAAATTTTCCTGTCCCGTCAATTGTTTTTGCAGAAGCGTCCGAAAGATTTTTCCCGATCTGTACAATTTTTCCGTTCTTCACAAGCACATCTGTATTTTCAAGCCGTCCTTCTTTTTCGTTTGTCCAGACGGTTGCATTTTTGATCAAGAGGTTCTCCGCCTTTGGTAATTCTTCCCAGCCATATCCGTTAAAAGGATAAACTACTTTACCAAACACTGAGGGCGTTTTCTTTTTTGTGCTGTCGGCTGAAATAGTTCCTGCCTTAGTCAACGTAGCGGTCCATATCACCCTGTTTCCCGAAACGTCTTCACCATTTCCGTTCCATTCATTGCTGTTCACGGTGCCCGATAACCGAATGACTGATTTTGGTTGACTGGAATCAGATTTTTTATTTTTTGATTCAGGAACGGGCGAGAAAGTCAACCCAACCAATTTTCCATCATAATCAAATTTCACATTGATTGTATCACTCGCGATGATCTTAGCGCTGCTATTACTTTGCACATCGAGGACGTAATTCGTGGAAGCGCCTTGCCCCTTAATCGAAAGATTATAGGTCCCTTTAATTGTCTTCCACGCATCTGCTTTAACACTGTACTTTTCACCCTGTATCCAATTCTCGAGTATTGTAGTTTTTTCGTTAAAGATTGGCCCTGATGTTATCAGGAAATTCGCGAGTTTACCGGCATCCAGACTTCCAACTTTATCAGAGATCCCCAGCAAACGTGCGGGTGTTGTGACAAGCGCATCGAATGCTTTTGCTTCCGTCAAACCATTTTCGATTGACTTATGCAAGTTCGGAATGAATTGTTTTACATCTTTCAAATCAGATGTCGTCAGGCAAAATGTAATATTCGCTTTTTCGAAAGCCGCCGGATTCGTAGGAGCAAGTTCCCAATTTTTCATCTCGCGAAGGGACACAAACCGTGCATCATTTGGATCTTCCACGTCAATAGCGAGGGGAAAATTCAATGGGATGATAAAAGCCGCATTTGTCGCAGCAATATCTTTGATACGCTGATATTCGTTTGCACCACCTTTAATTATGAAATGAACTCCCATTTCATCACCGATGCGGTCGGCGCGAAGGTCATTCCATTTGTCATTTGCCTCGATGATCTGGGGAAGTGATTTATTATCGTTCCATGCTTGCAAACTTAAATTGGTTCCTTCGCGATCCGGTCTGGTTGCGTACCACTGCGCATCCAGGAATGATTGACGAAGCAATGCAATAATTCCCATCATCGAGCTTGGATAACTCTGCGATGAATTACCCTTTGCCATTGCATAATGGGAACTGGCTTTTTCTTTAACGATAACGAGATTTTCTTTAAGGTCAGCAAGTGTAACGACAGCGCCGGTGCCACGTGCAATTCCGTCCTTATAATGCGTGAGCACGGTACCAAATCCAATTTCCCGAAGCGATTTTGCTTTCCCATCATCAACGATGAAAAGTTTTGACGCATCTGTTTCCGGCCTGATCGCTTCGTTCCAATCATACGCACCTTTCGTATCGGACGGAAATTTCGTTGAACCACTGTAGAAACCTCCGCCCCCCGATTGCCTCGACCGGATAGCGACACCATAATCCGTATATATATCAATAAAGGATGGATAGATATATTTTCCGGTACAATCGGTAACAACTGCATTCGACGGTATTGCAATACTGGTTCCAGCATTTACAATTTTACCTTCGCGAATAACCAGTGTTGCATCCGTTAATGTAACGTGTCCATCTTTAACGATCGTTGCATGCGTGAAAGCATAAATTTTTTCCCGCGGATCAGCGACCCCGTTAGTTGGATATGTTTCCTGGGCCCTTGCAGAAATAATACATGAAAGAAGACCGGCCGCAAGGAAAAAAAACTTTCCCTGCCGATGCCGCCAAAAAATTCTCATGCGCGTTGATTTAAAAGTTAAAGAAGCAAATGTGATAAATCTTAGGAATGTGGAAATGTGGAAATGTGGAAATGTGAAAATGATGGAAACCGGTTAAACCCTAGAAACCTCACATTTTCACATTTTCACATCTTCACATTTCCACATTCTTCATACATGACATTTGCCTCTAATTTACCGAAATGAACTAATTTCGGTTTTACAATTTTATAAGCGGCAATCAAATTGTTCAATCTTGCATCCTATATTGATTATACACTTTTAAAACCTACCTGTACATACGCTGATATCAAAAAGCTTTGCCAGGAAGCGATTCAATATAAATTTGCAGCTGTTTGTGTTCCTCCTTTTATGATATCTTTTGCAAAAGAACAATTGACCGGAACACATCTTCGTTTAGCCACTGTTGTTGGTTTCCCTTTTGGCTATGAAGTGGCGGATGTCAAGTTGGTAGAAACAAGACGAGCAATCGGCGAAGGCGCAGATGAGCTGGATATCGTGATCAATCTATCGGCTTTGAAAAGCGGATCATGGACCTACCTCGAAAACGAAATGGAGCCATTGGTTGGAATTAGCCACGACTATCATAAATTGGTAAAAGTAATTATCGAAACCGGTGTGTTAACCGATGATGAGATTATTCGATGCTGCCAGGTATACGGCAAACTTGGTGTTGATTTTTTGAAAACATCAACTGGTTATGCAGAAAAGGGCGCAACGCTGGAAGCAGTTAAATTAATCCGAAAAAATGCTCCTGCTCCTGTCAGGATAAAAGCATCTGGAGGAATAAGAGACTTTGATTTCGCCCGTCAATTGATCGAAGCAGGTGCGGAAAGAATTGGTACAAGCCGGATATTAATTCAAGCTTGAGGATTCATAACGAAATATTAAATCGATTGCAACTGAGAAATAGAAAAACTAAAAATGAATACGTCGCATATGTCATCAAATAAAATTATTCTCCCGCAAAGGAGAACTATGCTGATTATTATTTGCGTGATTCTGTTCGGAAGAGTGTCTGCGCAAACAGATACGAATTCGATCGTCATTCATAAGGATCCCAGGGTTGATCTGCTCGTTAAAAAACAAATTCAAATTAATGAGGAAACAACGCGTGAGTCACGCAGCCATGTTCCCGGATACCGCATTCAAGTCATCAACTCGCCAGATCGCAACAAAGTATTTGCAGCAAAGACAAAAGTTTACCAGGAATATCCTGAGTTAAAACCTTATCTCATTTACCAGGCTCCTAATTACAAATTGAAATTGGGAAATTTCAAAACGGAAGAAGAGGCTGATCCATATATAAAAAAATTATCCAAATTATTTCCCACAGGCGTTTATTTAACGCATGACATTATCGATGTTAAGCTCGACCAACCAGAAGACTCAAATTAACTATGCTAAAAAATAAAATTCATCAACTCGCAAATCAATACGCTCCCGCATTTATCGACATCCGTCATCACTTACATGCGAACCCCGAGTTGAGTTATAAAGAATTTGAAACATCTTCCTTCGTTCAAAAAAAACTGAGTGAATGGAATATCTCGTTTGATGTGAAAGCAACGACCGGCGTCGTCGGTTTGATCAAAGGAAAAAATCCCGGGAAAAGAACAATTGCATTGCGCGCCGATCTGGACGCACTACCGATCAAGGAAGAAAATAATGTTTCATACAAATCAAAAAATGAAGGCATCATGCACGCATGTGGGCACGATGTTCATACAACCATCTTACTTGGTGCTTCAAAAATTTTAAATGAATTAAAAGAAGAATGGGAAGGGACTATAAAATTGATCTTTCAACCGGGAGAAGAAAGAAATCCTGGTGGAGCAAGTTTGTTGATCAAAGAAAACGTATTGGAAAATCCAAAACCCGAGGCAATACTCGGGTTGCACGTGCATCCTGGTTTGGAAACGGGGAAATTGAGTTTCCGAAGTGGTGTAGTGATGGCGAGCGCAGATGAATTATACATAACGATTAAAGGGAAAGGCGGACACGCAGCTGCTCCCCATACAACTGCTGATACAATTTTAATTGCATCGCATCTCATCATTGCATTGCAACAGGTGATCAGCCGCAACCGTAATCCGTTTTCACCCTCTGTTTTATCGATTACTTCTTTCCAGGGCGGATTTACAACAAATGTTATTCCCAGCGAAGTAAGGTTAATGGGAACATTTCGTGCAATGGATGAAACCTGGAGATATAAAGCGCATGAGCTTATCCGTAAGATATCTACTGAACTCGTACACAGCATGGGGGCAGAAATCGATTTGCATATCGACGTCGGCTACCCGGTCGTATTGAACGACGAAAAATTAAATGATATTGCAAGACAAAAAGCAGAAGAATTTGTCGGAAAAGAAAAAGTATCCGAAACCGAAATGCGTATGGGCGCCGAAGACTTTGGATATTACACACACCTTATCCCGGGATGTTTTTATAGACTCGGGGTTATGAATGTAGAAAAAGGAATCACCTCCGGCGTACACACGCCAACATTTAATGTTGATGAATCCGCAATTGAAATTGGAATGGGTGTGATGGCATGGCTGGGGGCGTCGGTTTGAATAGAGCAAACTCAAGAGAACGCAGAAGGTACGTAAAGTCCCTCTCCCTCTCTTTACTTCGCTCTTCAATACATTCCTCGCATTTCCTCCGTATTTTGCACCAAATTTTCCTTAAGAAAAAATCTCTATGCAAAAAAAGCAACTGAGAAGGGAACAGGCACTGGAATATCATTCGAAAGGCAGACCGGGAAAAATTGAAGTAGTTCCAACCAAAGCCGCCAAGACTCAACGCGATTTATCACTCGCCTATTCTCCGGGCGTAGCCGAACCCTGCAAAGAAATAGAACGAAATCCCGAAGATGTTTATAAATACACCGCTAAAGGAAATCTCGTTGCCGTCATCAGCAATGGTACAGCCGTTTTGGGATTGGGAGATATTGGTCCTGCTGCATCAAAACCGGTGATGGAAGGAAAAGGAGTTTTGTTTAAGATTTTTGCCGATATAGACGTGTTCGATATCGAGATCAATGAAAAGGATCCTGAGAAATTTGTACAGATCGTACGTGCACTTGAACCAACTTTTGGCGGAATTAATTTGGAAGATATAAAAGCGCCGGAATGTTTTTATATCGAAAAGCAATTGCGTGAATCGCTAAAAATTCCGGTCATGCACGATGATCAGCACGGAACTGCTATCATCAGCAGCGCTGCACTGATCAACGCACTCGAACTACAAAAGAAAAAAATCGATCGCGTAAAATTTGTAGTGAATGGTGCAGGAGCAGCAGCAATGGCTTGCGCGAAATTGTATGTCACCCTTGGAGCGAAACCGGAAAATTTTATCATGTTTGATAAAGATGGCGTGCTACATAAAGGGAGAACGGATTTGGATGACGCAAAAAAAATATTCGCTGTCGACAAAAGTGATTGGACGCTCGATAAAGCAATGAAAGATGCCGATGTATTCGTCGGTTTGAGTGTCGGAAACGTTGTGACCAAAGAGATGATAAAAAGTATGGCGAAAAAACCAATCGTTTTTGCCATGGCAAATCCTGATCCGGAGATCGCTTATGAATCGGCGATCGAAGTGAGGGACGATATCATTATGGCAACCGGTCGCAGTGATTATCCAAACCAGGTCAACAATGTTCTTGGTTTTCCTTTCATATTCCGCGGTGCATTGGATGTGCGTGCGACACAAATCAATGATGCGATGAAACTCGCTGCAGTAAAGGCATTGGCTGAATTAACAAAAAGTCCCGTGCCCGATATTGTAAACATGGCGTACAACGAAAAACATATCATGTTTGGTCCGGCTTATATCATTCCAAAACCTTTAGATCCGCGTTTACTTTCCACAGTTGCCCCGGCAGTCGCCAAAGCTGCGATAGAAAGCGGCGTGGCAAACGTGCAAATTGAAAATTGGGATTCTTATGCTATTGAACTAAATCGCCGTCTTGGACTCGATAACCAACTCATCCGTGTGCTGGGAAGCAAGGCTCGTCGTGATCCACGTCGACTTGTTTTTGCGGAAGCGGACAATGTAAAAATCCTTAAAGTCGCGCAGATTCTGTTTGATGAAGGTGTCGCATATCCCATGTTGTTAGGTAATGCGGAAAAAATTCGCGGGATAGCCGCAGCCAGTAGTATCGATATCGAAGATATTCCGATCATCGATCCAAGAAGTGATGAGACAGAAGAGAGACGAAGGGCATTTGCAGATATATTTTTTAAGAAGCGCCAACGGCGTGGCATCAATAAATATGAATCGTTTAAGATGATGCGCGACCGAAATTATTTCGGATGTATGATGGTGGAAACGGGCGAAGCAGATGGAATGATATCCGGACTCACAAAAAATTATCCTGATACAATTCGACCCGCGATACAAATAATCGGCACAGAAACGGGAGTGAAAAAAATTGCGGGAATGTATTTGCTGCTGACAAAAAAAGGACCGCTTTTTCTTGCGGACACGACGGTTAATTTCAACCCGACTGCAGAAGAACTCGCGGACATTACGATGCTCGTTGCACGGGAAGTGAAGAACTTCAACCTGACACCGCGCATCGCCATGCTTAGTTATTCTAATTTTGGAACAAGCGATTCTCCCGAAGCAAGACTTGTTGCCGAGGCTACAAAAATTGTCAAGCAAAAAGATCCGACTCTGATTCTAGACGGAGAAATGCAGGCAAGTATCGCGCTGAACAATAAAATTCTTAAAGAAAATTATCCGTTTAGTCAACTGGTCGACCAGGAAGTCAATACCCTGATTTTTCCCAATCTTGCCGCAGGCAATGTGGCGTATAATCTTTTGAAGGAAGTCGGTGGTGCTGATGCAATCGGCCCGATTTTGCTTGGACTAAAAAAACCAGTGCACGTGTTACAGCTGGGAAGTTCCGTAAGAAGCATTTATAATATGTCATTGGTTGCCGTGATCGACGCGCAGATAAAATGTAAAATGTCCGAAGACGAAGCGAAGAAATCACATTGGTGGAACAGGACCAAGAAGTGAATGATCAATGATGAATTGTGAGACGTGAAAGCCAAACCTTGGCGAGAATTTGTTAAAACAACCTTTCCGAAAATACTTTACGTCTTATGTGCCTATGTGTCTATCGGTGAAAAAAAATATCACCACATAAGCACCTAGGCACACAGACAAGCGTTCGGATCTCGAATCTGACTTTTCACATCTCACAATTCTCGATTGACAATTCACCATTCACCCATTTGCCGAAAACATCGTATTTTCATTGCTTAATGATCTGTAAAATCAAGGATCAGAACACTCCGACTCATGGATATATTTACCCAGTTTGGCCGATTTGTATTGATGTTGAAGGGCATGTTTTCAAAACCGGAAAACATGAAAATGTATTGGAAGGAATTTATGCATCAATGCTCTGAGATTGGCATCGGCGCATTAGGAATCGTTGTTATCATTTCCATTTTCATGGGCGCTGTGTCTACCTTGCAAACTGCCTACCAGTTGGTAAGCCCCTTGTTACCGCTGTCGACAATTGCATTGATAGTTCGTGACACAGTAATCCTGGAATTTGCTCCTACGCTCGTTTGTCTCGTATTAGCGGGTGTCGTTGGCAGTAAGATTGCAGGTGAATTGGGAAATATGCGTGTAAGCGAACAGATCGATGCACTAGAGATCATGGGCATCAACACCAAAACATATCTTATTCTTCCAAAAATTCTTGCATCGTTGCTAGTGATTCCCATGTTGGTTGTAATATCTGCAGTACTTGGAATTTGGGGAGGACGACTCGCCGGAACTGCGACAGGAATTTTATCTGGTGCTACATTCGACAAAGGATTGATCCAGGATTTTCATCCTTACAATGTTTTCTTTGCATTAACAAAAGCATATACATTCGGATTTATCATATCCAGCATTCCCGCATATTTCGGTTACTACGTGAAAGGTGGCTCACTCGAAATCGGAAGAGCTAGTACAAAATCAGTGGTAGTAAGTTGTGTTATGATTTTGTTTTCCGACTATATACTTGCACAACTATTGTTGGGAGGAAATTCAGCATAACATGATTGAAGTAAAAAATATCAAGAAAGGATTTGGAGATGTGGTTGTCATTAATGATGTAAGCGCGGTGATGCAAACCGGCAAATGCAATCTCATCATTGGTTCCAGTGGTAGCGGAAAAACAGTTTTAATGAAATGCCTGGTTGGTCTTTTCATTCCCGATGCCGGTGAAATTCACTATGGCGGAAAAAATTTTCTGACAATGAACAATGAAGAAAGAAAAGAATTGCGCCAGCAAATCGGTATGTTGTTCCAGGGCTCTGCTTTGTTCGACAGTATGACTGTTGAGCAAAATATAATGTTTCCGCTCGATATGTTCACGCACGACGACTATGACACCAAACTGAAGCGTGTAAACGAAGTCCTGAATCGCGTGAATTTGAATGAGGTCAACAGCAAATTTCCCGCAGAAATTTCCGGCGGTATGAAAAAAAGAGTTGGTATCGCTCGCGCCATCGTGCTCAATCCAAAATATCTTTTTTGCGATGAACCGAATTCCGGGCTGGATCCTCAAACATCGCTCCTCATCGACAAACTCATCAAAGAAATTACAATAGAATATAATATCACTACGGTTGTCAACACTCACGACATGAACAGTGTGATGGAAATCGGTGACAACATTATTTACATGTTCGAAGGATTGAAAGAATGGGAAGGAAGCAATAAAGAAATCATCTTTAGTAAAAACAAACGCCTCAATGACTTCATATTCGCCTCTGAATTCTTACAAGATGCAAAAGATATGCGCATGCTGGAGATGAAAGGGAAGATTGATAATAATAGGAATATGGATGAGCTGTTGAAGTAAAGCATGTGGAAATGTGGAGATGTGAAAATGTGAAAATTAATCGCGGATTTGATCGGATTACGCTGATTTTCCAGTTGAATCATCCATGATTTCTAGTCCGCTCACTATTTGCTAAAAATTTCTTAGTTCCAAACGATACCTACCAGTATGTACGGTCAATATTGAAATGGAGAATTCGCTTAATCCGATAAAATCTGCAAATCTGCGATTAATTTTCCCATTTCTACATCTCCACATCTCCACATTTGTTTCACTTTCCCTTATTTTTGTGCTCCCAACAAACCAACACAAATGGCAATCCTCGTTAATAAAAACTCCAAAATTATAGTCCAGGGATTCACAGGTACTGAAGGAAGTTTTCATGCAACACAAATGATCGAATATGGAACGCAGGTAGTCGGTGGCGTTACACCGGGCAAAGGTGGCAGCAAACATCTTGAACGGCCCGTGTTCAACACCGTTGCTGATGCGGTAAAAAACACCGGCGCCAATGTATCTATCATTTTTGTTCCGCCCGCTTTTGCTGCAGATGCTATCATGGAAGCTGCCGAAGCAGGATTGGAGCTGGTTGTTTGTATTACGGAAGGGATCCCGGTGCAGGATATGGTAAAGGCAAAAAATTATCTATCGGGCAAGAACACACGCTTAATCGGACCGAACTGTCCGGGTGTGATTACCGCAGGCGAATGTAAAGTGGGCATCATGCCTGGATTCGTTTTCAAAAAAGGAAAAATCGGCATCGTATCTAAATCCGGAACGCTGACTTATGAAGCGGCTGACCAGGTTGCAAAGGCAGGACTTGGAATTTCTACTGCGGTAGGAATTGGTGGTGATCCGATTATTGGGACGCCGACAAAAGAAGCTGTTGAATTATTGATGAACGATCCGCAAACGGAAGGCATCGTTATGATTGGTGAGATTGGTGGAAGCATGGAAGCAGATGCGGCGAAATGGATCAAAGAAAATAGTAAAAAACCAGTCGTTGGATTTATTGCGGGACAAACCGCTCCTCCCGGTCGTCGCATGGGCCATGCCGGTGCAATTATTGGCGGAGCCGATGATACCGCTGCTGCAAAAATGAAAATCATGACTGAATGCGGAATTCATGTTGTCCAGAGTCCGGCAGATATTGGAGCGACGATGGCAAAGGTTATAAAGAAATAAATGTGGAAATGTGGAAATGTGGAAATGTGAAAATTCATTAGGTCGATCGTGTTTTTGAATTTTCACATTTTCTCATTCTCACATTTCCACATCAATAAAAAGCCCGGCTCAAGCCGGGCTTTTTATTTACTTGTATTGATGAAAATGCCTGCGATTGTGTTTGAAATGATGTCTGTCACGGAATTTTTTTCTTTTGTCGTGACGGAACTTGTTTCTGTCGTGACGAAAAGCGCTTCCATCTTTGTACATTTCTTTTTTATCGTGACGCATTGATTTATTGTCGCGATGAATAGCCGACATATTATCAAACTTTTTATCATACTTACTTTGCGCTTGAGAAGCTACTGCGAGGAATAAACCGGCAGCCATAAGTAACGTAAATTTCAGTTTCATAACGTTTGTTTTTAAAAATTTTTTAAGAAATATTGAATACCTATCTAAGATGGAAAACGGTATTCTGTGTTTAAATTAAAATCGTTATAACCGTGTTAAAGCATATGTAATTGGTTTTAAACTGCATCTCGTTGTCATAATCTTGTTCATCCTAACTATAAGTAACTTTAAAAAAGTTTGTACATGACCTATCGATTTTTTTTGATCCTTTTGGTATTTGTGTTTTGTTGTACGTCTGTTTTTTGTCAGAATAATTATGAGAGAGCGTGGAAGAAAGTTGATTCATTGATTAACCGCGGTTTGACACGGTCAGCAATAGATGAAGTCGATAAAATCTATGCTTCCGCAAAAAAAAATGGAAAGAATGATGGCGAGATTATAAAATCGCTTATTTATAAATTATCACTAGACGAAAGAATAAATGATGACCCGCTAAATGCAATCAAGACATGGGAAAAAGAAGCCATCGCTTCGACTGAACCGACAAAATCAATTCTGCGAAGCATCGAAGCGGAAGCATATTGGAATTATTTTATGAGGAATCGGACACGACTTTACAATCGCACAGAAACAACCAATTTCAAAAAAGATGATATTGCAACCTGGGGTGTGAGCGACTTTCACAAAAAAATTTCTCAACTGTATTTAGAATCCTTACACGATGAAAAATTGTTGCAGGAGACTAGATTGGAACCATTTGATGCGGCAGTTAGGAAGGGCAATGTTCGCTATCTGCGACCTACTTTGTTTGACCTGCTGACACATCGTGCCCTCGAATATTTCAAGAACGATGAGCCTGATGTCACGAATCCATCCTTAACGTTTGAATTAAGCGATCCCGCGGTATTCGCCGACAGGAATATTTTTATTGCTAAACATTTCACATCGCACGATTCACTATCTCTTCATTTTAAAGCCCTGCTGTTGTTCCAACGATTGATCCGGTTCCATTTGAACGATTCAAAACCGGATGCGATGTTGGATGTGGATATAGAACGGATTGAATTCGCCTGGTCATACGGCATTATGGACAATGCCGGCGATCTGTACATAGACGCATTAAAAAATATTACAACGCATTTTGATGGAAATAATATTGCAAACCAGGCTTGGTATCTTCAGGCTCAACAATTCGCAAACAAAGCCGTTGCATATGATGCAAACGGAGACACAAGTAATCGCTACTCATACTTAGATGCAAAAAGTATTTGCGAACGTGTGATTCAATCAAAAGATAGCTCGATAGGGAAAGCAAACTGCGAGTATCTGTTAAAACAAATTCTTCGGAAAGAATTGCAATTTCAAATTGAAAAGGTAAACGTGCCCCAACAACCTTTTCGCATATTGCTCACTTTTAAAAATTTTACAATTCTGCATGGCAGAATCATAAAACTCGACAGCCGGATCAAACAGCAGTTAGGAAACCAAAACTGGACTGACGAATACTGGAAAAAATTGATTGCATTGCCAGCGCTCAAAACTATTTCGCAGCAATTACCTGATACCAGGGATCACCAACGACATTCTGTTGAAATCAAAATAGATGCACTTGACCCTGGAGAATATATTTTGCTGGCAAGCACGATGGAAAATTTTCCGCTCAAAAAAAATATATTGTCGGCTCAATCATTCTACGTATCCAACATCGCTTATATAGAAACCGGGAGTGACTATTTTGTACTTAATCGTGAAACTGGCCAGCCCCTTCAAGGAACTGATGTACAAGTTTGGTATAACTATTATGATTCGAGAGAAAATAAATACCGTCAAAGAAAAGGAGAGCAATTCATCACAGACAAAAATGGTTTTTTCCATATCACTGGATCCAAACAACTCTCCAACAACGAAATTCAACTGGAACTTACGAGATCAAATGACCATTTAATGTTAGAAAATGAGAGGTCCTATTTTAGCTACAATAGGAATGCAGATTATAGGATAGACACATCCAAAAATGAATATGAACGCAAAAATTTAAGTACATATCTTTTTATGGATCGGTCAATTTATCGGCCTGGCCAAACACTATATTTCAAAGGAATAGTTATAACAAAGGATTTTCAAACGAGAAAATACAAAATCATTCCCGCATTTAAGACAAAGGTATCGTTATTCGACGCTAATGACGAGAAAATTGATTCAGTGTTTGTGACTACAAATGAATACGGATCGTTTCATGGAAGTTTCAGAATACCCGAAGGACATTTGAATGGCGAATTTATGATCAGCGAAGATTCAACAAATAAAGAACAACCTTTCGCAGTCGAAGAATACAAACGACCCAAATTTGAAATAACTTATGACACCGTTAAAGGCGCTTACCGACTGAACGATGAAATAAAAATTACCGGTCGCGCTGCTGGCTTTGCCGGAAACAATATCACTAATGCTACCGTAAAATATCGCGTGTCGAGATATGTACAAATGGATGAAGCAATATATCGTTTTGGTCCGCGGATGGGTTCGAAGCAGGAGATAGCTCACGGGGAGGTATCGACTGATGACAACGGAAAATTCAAAATTCAATTCAAAGCAATTCCGGATAGACTCGTGAAAAAAGAAACGAATCCGACATTTATTTATGAGATTACTGCAGATATTACCGATATGAATGGGGAAACCCACAGCGCAGAAACCACTGTGCAGGTCAAATATCAGGCAGTTATTATGTCAATTGAATATCCGGTGAAGGAGGAAATGTTGTCCGATAGCTTCAGATATCTATTCATAAAAACTCAAAATTCTTCCGGGCTATTCGAACAAGTGAAAATAAATGTTCGAATTTATCAAATTGCGGGGCCCTCCCGATTGATACGCTCGAGATATTGGCAACAACCCGATTTATTTGTCATGACCAAAGACGAATATGAAAAATATTTTCCGCATGACGAATATCACAATGAATCGAACAAAGAAACCTGGAAAAAAATAAAAAAAGTCTTCGACGTTTCTGACACCACAGGATTAAGTAATAAAATCAGAGTAAGTGACCTTACTGCAGGCTGGTATGCGATTGAAGTGACAGGAAAAGATCAATTCGGAGACGACTTGAAAAGCGTCAAATATCTTCAGCTATCTGACGGTAAGACAAACAGACCTCCTTCGCCTGCTTATTCCTGGAACGCGGACTCTTACCAATACGCAAAACCGGGAGACAACGTACGTATAGATATCGGTTCATCCGCAAATGACATTTTTGTAATTGAGCAAAAGCTTCTTTCAAAACAAGATGCTGATAATACAAATGGAAGCTATTATAGTTATCTCTCATTAAGCAACGAAAGCAAGACTACGCGACTTCCCATTACCGAGTCGGAGAAAGGTGGGTTTAATGTTTTTTGTGTTTTCGTGAAGGACAACCGCGTGTATACAGTCAATAATTCCATTTTTGTGAACTGGACCGATAAACAACTCTCACTTAGTTATGAAACCTATCGCGATAAAACCTTGCCCGGCAGCAAAGAAAAATGGAAAATAAAAATTTCTGGAAATAAAAATAGTCTTGTTGCCGCAGAAATGTTAACGAGTATGTATGATGCATCCCTTGACCAATTTAAAAAACACAACTGGACAGTTCCTGATTTGTATCCAGTAGCAAGTAATGTGATGGCTTGGAACGGAAGAAGCAATTTTTTCGATCTGGCATCCGTGGACAGGAATTGGAATGAAAATAATCCTGGTTACTATACGCAAGTTTACGATAGACTTATCTTACAATCATTACAAAATGTAGCTGTATTTAATATGCGGACGCAAAATGGGCCTGGGATGCCGAAATTAATACAGGTGCCAGATTTCCAGTCTGATCCCGACGGATCTAAAGGAATCATGCGGGACTCAGGAGAAATGTTTGTAATCGCTGAAAAAATGGAAAAAATCAACCCTCAATCAGAACGCTCGCAAGAAACTGCACCTATTCAAATCCGCAAAAACTTTTCTGAAACCGCTTTCTTTTTCCCCGACTTGCAAACCGACTCTTCTGGCAACGTTGAATTTTCATTCACCATGCCCGAAGCATTGACACAATGGAAATGGATGACATTCGCGCATACAAAAGATTTATCCATGGGCTATGATGAAAAAACAATCATCACCCAAAAACAATTAATGGTTCAACCTAACGCCCCAAGATTTTTGCGTGAAGGAGATAAAATTGAATTCAGCACGAAGATTGTAAACATGACGGACACTCCGATAACTGGTTCTGTTAAATTGCAATTAATCGATCCGTTCACGAACCAAACTATCGACACAAAATTCAATAATACACATTCAACTCAAAATTTTTCGACAAGCGCTAACCAAAGTATCAATATAAATTTTCCATTCAACATTCCGGAGAATTATAGCGGGGCTCTCACCTATCGCATCGTAGCAACTGGAAGGGACATGAACCAACAAGTTTCAGACGGCGAAGAAAATACACTACCGGTGCTTGGCAACCGGACGTTAGTAATGGAAAGTCTCCCGTTAAATATGAATTCATCGGGTACAAAAAAATTCCGCTTTGAAAAACTATTACAAAGTGCCAATAGTAAAACACTGGCCAACCAGTCACTCACCGTTGAATTCACTTCAAATCCCGCCTGGTATGCGGTACAATCGTTGCCATACATGATCGAATACCCTTATGAATGTTCCGAACAAACATTCAATCGCTTTTACGCAAATGCACTGGCTTCAATCATCGCAAACAGTTCACCGCGTATCAAAGAAATTTTTGAGCATTGGAAAAATACAGACACGGCTGCCTTGCTCAGCAACCTCCAAAAAAACGAAGAAATAAAATCAGTTCTTCTCGAAGAAACACCGTGGGTGGTGACTGCAAAGAATGAATCTACGCAGAAAAAAAATATAGCATTGCTTTTTGACATGATGAAGATGAATGCAGCGCTTGAATCTGCATTTTCAAAATTGCAACAGATGCAATTAGAAAACGGAGGATTTACCTGGTTTAAAGACGGGCCCGATAATCGTTACATCACGCAGTATATTTTGTCGGGTATTGGTCATCTGAAAAAATTAAAAGCAATTCCAACAACCTTTGCGCAAAAAATAAATCCTATTGTTTCCACCGCCTTGGCTTACATGGATAGAAAAATAATTGAAGATTATAGTGATCTTCAAAAAAGAAGAAAAAAAGATGTAAAAATAAATGAGCTGACAGATATTCAAATTCAGTATTTATATGTGCGCTCTTTTTTTAATGAGTACGCGGTTCCCGGGAATTTATTTTCGGCAATGAATTATTATCGACAACAATCACAAAAATTGTGGCTTCAAGAAAGTCGATATATGCAGGGGTTGATTGCCCTTTCGTTATTCAGAACCGGCGATATCAAAACTGCCAACGAAATTCTCGCATCATTAAAACAAAACGCAATTGTAAATGATGAAATGGGAATGTATTGGAAAGATGTGAGGGCTGGCTATTATTGGTATGAATCACCTATCGAAACGCAATCACTATTAATCGAAGCGTTCAGCGAGATAAAGAAAGATGATAAGATTACTGCAGGTTTAAAGACATGGCTGTTAAAACAAAAACAAACGCAAAACTGGGGCACTACGAAAGCGACGGCCGACGCATGTTACGCACTTTTATTACAAGGAGCCAATTTGCTGGCAGAAAGCAACCAAACGGAAATTGCGCTGGGAGATAAAAACATTGATAGCAAGAAACAATCATCCGACGCAGGCACGGGTTACTTCAAAACGATTATACCTGGCGACTCAGTAAAACCTGCTTACGGTGACATAAGCGTCACTGTCTTATCATCAAACCCAAACAAAATAACTCCATCCTGGGGAGCAGTCTATTGGCAGTATTTCGAAAACATGGATAAGATTGCTTCTTCATCCGAAACAAAAATGCCATTGACATTGAGCAAAAAACTATTCATTGAAAGAAATACTGACCGAGGAACAGTTCTTGAACCCATCGCGGATAACTCAACACTTAAAGTTGGCGATAAAATAAAAGTCCGAATCGAACTGCGCGTCGACCGTGATCTCGAATACGTGCACATGAAAGATATGCGGGCATCATCTTCCGAACCAATCAATGTTATTAGTCAATATAAATCGCAAAACGGATTGGGCTATTATGAAAGCACTAAAGACGCCAGCACTAATTTCTTTTTCAGCTGGCTTCCTAAAGGAACTCACGTGTTCGAGTATCCGCTTTTTGTAACTAGTGCAGGGAATTTTAGTAATGGAATCACAACGATTCAATGCATGTACGCGCCGGAGTTTTCAGCGCATAGTGATGGAATAAGGATTACTGTTAGTAAGTGAGATTTTTGCACGCAAAGGCGCCAGGGCGCAAAGGGTTCTTCTTTGCGCCTTGGCGCCTTTGCGCGATATATTTTATTTTTGACATGATGAATGTTGATATCCTCATAATCGGCCAGGGAATTTGCGGTACCATGCTTAGTTGGCACTTACAAAAAGCAGGTCTTTCTTTTTTAATCATCGATGAACAAAAACCAAATACTGCCTCAAAAGCCGCAGCAGGAATCATTAACCCGGTAACCGGCCGCCGTATCGTCAAAACCTGGATGATCGATGAATTAATGCCATTCGTTTTAAACGCGTATCAATCGATTGAGAAGGAATTCAACATAAAACTAATCTCGCAGAAAAAAATAATCGATTTTTTCCCGTCGCCACAAATGCGTCTGGCTTTCACAAAAAGATTTGAAGAAGATACAACGTACCTCGCAATACCCGGGCAGGAAAACGCATGGAGAGAACAGTTCAATTATGAATTTGGTTTCGGTGAAATTACCCCGGTCTATCTTGTCGACGTTCAATTACTACTGTCGTTGGTTCGCAAGAAATTCGTAGATCAACATTGGCTCCTGGAAGAGCGGTTCGATATCGAACATCTTAGCGCAGAAGAAAATGAAATTCGCTACAAAGGCATCTCCGCAAAAAAAATTATTTTTTGTGATGGAATTCAATGCGAAAAAAATCCTTACTTTAACGGGCTTCCATTTGCACCGAACAAGGGCGAAGTCCTGATCATCGAATCCGACAATATCCCGATCACTCATATTTATAAAAAAGGAATCAACATCGTTCCGTGGGAAAATAATTTGTTCTGGGTTGGCTCGTCTTATGAATGGGAATTTGATAATGATCAACCAACTGAATCCTTTCGAAACAAAACCGAAGCATTACTTACACACTGGCTCCAATCTTCATTTAAAATCGTCGATCATTTTGCGTCTGTTCGCCCGGCAACTTTAGAACGTCGTCCGTTTATTGGTTTTCACCCCGCCCGACAGGCAGTTGGAATCATGAACGGAATGGGAACAAAAGGATGTTCCCTGGCTCCATATTTTGCAGAAGAGTTGGTCCAATCGATTGTCTCTGGGGCGCCGATCTCAGGAGAGGCAAATGTGAATCGTTTCTCGAAAATACTTATGCGAACAATTTCATAGCTTTTTATTTCACGTAAAGGCGCAAAGGAAAACAAGGCGCAAAGAATCTCTAATTGTGCCGTCAAATCTGAGTTTTAGCGACTCTTTGCGCCTTGTTTTCCTTTGCGCCTTTGCGTGAAATAAAAACTCGCCGATTTTTTGCCCATCGCCGGTCGGAAATTTTTCTCCAATTATTTTCTCATTTTAATATTTTTGCTGAGTTAATGCAGCCGGCCCTCCGGAAGCGATTGAATGAAATTCCATTTATGTTATAGTGATGGGCGATCAAAAAATGTACATCATCCCGGAGAAGTTTCGGAAGACAGAAAACCTCCACATTCTTTTCTGGCTATTTAAAGATTTAAGTTGGGCAATGCTGTGGAAACCTCTCGGTATCGCCATGATTTTTCCAACAATAAGTGTTGCACTTCTGATCACGTGGCAAACCCGCAAGATCAAATCGGAATTATTCCATAATCTCGCTATCGTTTTTTGGATTTGCGCCAACGCCATGTGGATGATACTCGAATTCACAGATCTCGATGAACACTATCGAAAATTTACAGCCATCCCGTTTGGTATCGGCGTATTCTTTATACTTTCTTACTACCTGGTTATTCTTCCCCGGGAAAAAAGAAGAGAGCGATTGATCGCGAATGGAACGATTAAGGAAGAAGTTCCCGTTACAATAGAAACGGCTAGCTCAGTTAGCGGCTAGTTAATTCTTGGAAGATTCTGCAAACTGTAAAGTTTTCTTCGAAACAAGTGTCGCCTTTCCCGTAACGAATTGCAATGGATTTTGATTTAACAAGCATACCATCGCGTCAAATAGATCCGGCAGTTCATGTCTGAAACGAACGGGATTTTCGAAGAATGTTTCCACGCAAACGGCCCAGAATTCATGATAGTTACATGATGCATAGTCTCCCAACAGATTCTTTGAGCCTTCCTGCATTTGTGTAAATATCGGGCGGGCTACTTTGGAGTAGTTCTTAAATTCTTTTTTGAAGTGTTTGTCTTCTTCGGTTTCCGTGATGAAAGTTACATAAGCGAGCGCATGTCCCATTTCATGAAGTCCCACATTACAATTTGGCGTTTGCCCCAAAATGCCTTTGATAAAATTATCCCATGAAAGATAAATTCCGGTTTGATCTACATGTCCCATGAAAGGGCGTGAATAAAATCCATAATGATAGTCATCCTTCAAAACAAAAATATCATTGAAATAATTCAACATGAACTTATCGAGTCCGAATGTAAGCTGTACGGCAACAGCGCTGATGAGAATCGGCATCTCTGCGCTTTCCTGTACTTCTATATAATGAAACCTTCTTGATTTCCTGAAAAGATACGTTCTGAATAAGAACTTACGTTGCTCTTCAAGACTCAACCGATTGTAGTACTTGATATATTTCGAAACGACGGAATGATAGAAAGTCTCGTTAGCAACAAACTTTCTTAACTGTTGTGTAACGTATAGTTTATGAAAAATGGCGTATACAGGTCGATGCAACAGAAGAACCGCGGCTACCAGGGAGAAAATAATAACTAATTCCATAAGGCTCTATTTTCTTTTTGAATTCAGGATGATTCAACAACAAGTTGGCCTTACATGGGGTGTTGGATAGATTGGCTTTCCTGGTAAGAGGGATAAAACTTATCGGGGTTTAATCATGAGGAATGAATAGTACGGATAATACAAGATAAAAAGTATTTTTTGAAAAATAAAGCAGTGATCGGAGTTTTTGATTTTTTTTATTTTTTGATTACAGATCGATGTGTAAGATTCGATTTCACACAAAGGCACAGAGCTAATGTTCAGTCAGGCCTTTATAACCGCGGCGGTGTCCAACACCTTTTCCTTCGTAGTTGGGTCCTGGTTTAACAATTTGCAAAGAGCAAAATACAGTGTTGGCAATTGTTCCCGAAACGGGAATGGGCGCTCGAAGAATGATTCGATACAGACCGCCCAGAATTCTTCATAATTAGTTGCGGCATACTTATTCAGCATATTGGTTTCTCCCTTCTGCATACGGGAAAATATTGGGCGTGCAATTGGAGAAAACTCGTAGAATTTTTGCTTAAAAGTATCGTCGACGCCATCTCCGCCGGCGGTAAAGTTG
>Ga0163162_10000782_pt1 | contig 29601 bp, 24 predicted proteins | sample S55metaG_FD_115310 | JGI IMG/M metagenome (GOLD analysis project Ga0163162, IMG submission 115310) | Switchgrass rhizosphere microbial communities from Kellogg Biological Station, Michigan, USA - S5-5 metaG | ecosystem: Host-associated > Plants > Roots > Rhizosphere > Soil | place: USA... | reverse complement strand
GGCCCTTATCGGTGGCTGGCATGGTCGTATTTAAACGTGATTGTGCTATTGGTAATTCTTCACGGAAAGGATTACTATGCACTTGGTGCCTATCCCGCTCTTTATGCTTTTGGCGGCTACAGGTTGGAACAACTGACGCAATTGCGCTGGCGCTGGACACGGTACGTGATGATAACAGTTTCGCTGCTCTTCGGTCTGCTGATTCTTCCGCTGATGCTTCCAGTTGCGAAACCAGGTGAGCTCGCTGCGTATTTTAAAAGAAGTCATTTGAACGAAGGTGGTGGTTTCACTTGGGAAGATTTAAAACTGCATCCGTTGCCGCAAGATTATGCTGATATGATGGGATGGAAAGAAATGGCGGAAAAAACAGCAGCGGCCTATCACCATCTTTCCCCGGAAATGCAACAGCAAACCATGATTTATTGCCGGGGCTATTATTTTGCAGGCGCCCTCAACTATTACGGTCCGGCACTTAAACTGCCCGAAGTATACAGCGATCATGCCTCCTTCCTGCTTTGGATGCCCGACAGGTATAATATCAAGCACCTGATGATCGTAGCACACAATATTCCCGAACCCGACGACAAAGTGTTTCAACAATTTGAAAAACTATCGTTACTCGATTCACTACAAAATCCACTGGCAAGGGAAAACGGGGTGAGAATTATGTTTTTTGAGAATGGGAACGACAGCTTGAATTCCATCCTGGATACAGGTGTTGCCCGATTGAAAGCTGTTTACAAACGATAAAGTCCTCACGCAAAGGCGCAGCGTTAATGCACCGTTCGGTACGGGCGGGCATGAAGGTCTGGATCGAGAAAAATCAGTATTTTACCTTCCTTTTCAAAATCACTCTCCTCATGTTACTATTGGGAATTGACCTGGGCACGTCTTCAATAAAGGTTTCTGTAGTAGACGCCCAATCGCAGTCCTGCCTTGTTTCGGTTCAATATCCCGATTCAGAAACGCCGATTGAAACGCCGCATCCGGGATGGGCTGAGCAATCGCCGGATATGTGGTGGGACCATGTACAACAGGCTATTAAAAAAGCCAATGCTTCCGGCAAATACAACCCCGCTGATATCGGCGCCATTGGCATCGCCTATCAAATGCATGGTCTGGTGATGGTCGACAAAAATCAAAATGTATTGCGGCCTTCCATCATTTGGTGCGATAGCCGCGCGGTAGAAATTGGCGACAAGGCCTTCGCCGCAATCGGAGAAGAAAAATGTTTATCACACCTGTTGAATTCGCCTGGCAACTTTACCGCATCGAAATTAGCCTGGGTAAAAGCCAATGAGCCCGCCGTTTATGAGAAGGCTGATAAAATCATGCTGCCCGGCGATTATATCTCCATGAAATTAACCGGCGAAATCAATTCCAGCATCTCGGCTTTGTCGGAAGGCATATTCTGGGATTTTGCGGAAGATCGCATTTCCCGCGACGTATTGTCGTATTATGGAATTGATGAAAACCTGTTGCCTGCCGTGCAGCCATTATTCAGCTCGCACGGACAACTGAAAGAAGCTGTAGCCAATTCACTTTCTCTCCGGCCCGGCATTCCGGTATCATACAAAGCGGGGGACCAACCGAACAACGCGCTTAGTCTGAATGTGCTGAATCCCGGTGAAGTGGCGGCAACGGCCGGTACTTCGGGTGTCATTTATGGTGTAAGCGATAAACTGGCCTATGACCCCCAATCGCGCGTAAACAGTTTCGCGCACGTGAACTATATGCCTGGCGATAAAAGAATCGGCATATTACTATGCATCAATGGTACCGGCATCATGAATCGATGGATTCGTTCCATCACGGGCTCAACGCTATCCTATCCTGAAATAAACCTGGAAGCTGCTTCGGTGCAGGCTGGTTCAGCGGGCTTGCAAATTTTGCCCTTTGGCAATGGCGCCGAAAGAATGCTGAACAACAAAATGCCAGGAGCAAGTATGCGCGGACTGGACCTGAATGTACACAGCAGGGCACATTTGTACCGCGCCGTACAGGAGGGGTTGGTATTTTCATTCCGCTATGGATTGGACATCCTGCGCGAAAACGGCATGCAGCCAAAAGTAATCAGGGCGGGTAGCGCCAACATGTTTCTGAGCGACCTCTTCACCAATATTTTCGTGAATACCACCGGCACACCCGTAGAACTGTTCAATGGAGATGGTAGCGTAGGTGCAGCGCTGGGCGGCGGCATCGGCGCGGGTATTTTCAAAGAACCCCGCGAAGCCTTCCAGCACTTTACACCGCTTAAGATGGTAGAACCGAACGGGAAACTGGAATACGAAGAATTTTACCAAAATTGGAAGCGGGTTCTGCAGCGGGAAATTGCCTGACAAAAACAGGCCTATTTAGTATATTTACCTCCCAACCAAATTTTCAACACCACATTTTTTCACGACGAAAAAAATAAGCAATGTCAAATGTAATTACTGGCGACAAAGAATATTTCAAAGGAATTGGTCAGATCAAGTTTGAAGGTCCTGATTCAGACAATCCACTGGCCTTCCGTTATTATGATGAGAAGCGTGTAGTGGGTGGAAAACCCATGAAAGAAATACTGCGTTTTGCCTGCGCCTATTGGCATTCATTCGTAGGCAATGGTGGCGACCCCTTTGGTGAACCCACACATATATATCCCTGGAATGAAAAATCAGACCCGGTTGCGCGGGCGAAGGATAAAATGGACGCGGCATTCGAGTTCATGACAAAAATTAATTTGCCGTTTTATTGCTTTCACGATGTGGATGTGGTGGATTATGGAAATGACGTAGCTGAAAATGAAAAAAGACTTGAGGCGCTGGTGCAATACGCCAAAGGCAAACAAAAAGCAAGTGGCATAAAACTGCTGTGGGGTACAGCCAACCTGTTCTCGAACAGAAGGTATATGAACGGTGCGGCAACCAATCCGGATTTTCATGTATTGGCGCATGCGGGTGCGCAGGTGAAAGCGGCACTGGACGCCACCATCTCGTTGGGTGGCGAGAACTATGTGTTCTGGGGCGGAAGAGAAGGTTATATGAGTTTGCTGAACACCAACATGAAGCGTGAGCAGGAACACCTGGCTGCCTTCCTTCATACCGCCAAAGACTACGCGCGAAAAAATGGATTCAAAGGTGTGTTCTTTATTGAACCCAAACCCTGCGAACCCAGCAAGCACCAATACGATTACGATGCCGCAACAGTGATTAGCTTCCTGCGTCAATATAACCTGATGGAAGATTTTAAATTGAATATAGAAGTGAACCACGCCACCCTGGCGGGACATACTTTCCAGCATGAATTGCAGGTAGCCGGCGACGCGGGATTGTTGGGATCCATCGACGCGAATCGCGGCGACTATCAAAATGGATGGGATACGGACCAATTCCCGAATAATGTGATGGAATTGACAGAAGCGATGCTGGTCATTCTTGAAGTGGGTGGATTCAAAGGTGGTGGCATAAATTTCGACGCCAAACGCAGGCGCAACAGCACCGACCCGGAAGACCTGTTCCTGGCACATATCGGCGGCATGGACTGCTTCGCGAAAGCATTGATTGCAGCAAACGAGATCCTTTCAAAATCGCATTACAAAAAATTCAGAACCGAACGATATGCTTCTTTCGACAAGGGAAAAGGAAAAGAATTTGAACAGGGTAAGCTAACACTCGAAGATTTGCGCGCCTATGCGATTGCAGAGGGCGAACCGCAAACCCGCAGCGGAAAACAGGAATGGCTTGAAAACCTGGTAAACCGTTATTGCTAAGCGTGTTTTCGTTTAAATAATTCTTTACATTTACGACGCCGTGTTTCTCAAGAAGCGCGGCGTTTTTCATTCATCGCCGTATAAAAAAAAGCCCATGCATTCCCTCCAGCGTCCGGACCTGATTGTATTCCTGGTTTATTTTGTATTGGTTACCGGATACGGATGGTGGGTGTACCGTCGCAAGAAGAATACAGCAACCACATCCAAGGATTATTTTCTGGCGGAAGGTTCCCTTACCTGGTGGGCCATAGGAGCGTCGTTGATTGCTTCTAATATTTCCGCTGAACAATTCATCGGCCTGAGTGGGGATGGATTTTTTGCCGGCATGGCGGTGGCGGTATATGAATGGCTGGCCGCACTCTCACTGGTTATCATCGCGGTTTGGTTCATTCCTGTATATCTGAAAAATAAGATATACACCATGCCGCAGTTTCTGAAAACGCGATACAATGAATCCGTAAGCCTTATCATGACGGTCTTCTGGCTCTTCCTGTATATTCTCGTTAATCTCACTTCAATTCTCTACCTCGGCGCCAAAGCCATTAACGGACTGGTGGGCGGTGAATACCTGCACATCATTATGATTGGACTGGCGCTGTTTGCCTTACTGATTACCATCGGCGGAATGCGTGTAATTGGCTATACCGATGTGATACAGGTGGCCGTGCTGATCATTGGTGGATTGGCCACTACCTATCTCGCACTGACAACAGTGAGCGAAAAATTCAATCTGGGCAAAGACGTATTTGCCGGTTTTGGCAAATTGATGAAGGATGCACCGGACCACTTCCACATGATGTTTAAGAAGCCTACGGAATCGTCCTCGCAATACGACGTCCAGCGATACGTGATATTACCAGGGATCGCGATGTATTTCGCCGGACAATGGATTACCAATCTGAACTATTGGGGTTGCAACCAGTACATCACGCAGCGCGCGTTAGGCGCTGATTTAAAAACCGCGCGTACCGGTATTCTCTTCGCCGGGTTTCTGAAAATTCTAATGCCGGTGATCGTGATGTTGCCTGGCATCGCCGCATGGGTATTGTATAAGAATGGACACCTGCCGCAAATGGACGCCAACTTCGCTTCGCTTACGCAGGCCCATCCCGACCTTGATAAAAGCCAACACCTTTACAAAATAAAAGACGACGCCTATTCCGCCGTACTGAATTTTCTGCCGACAGGATTGAAAGGCCTCTCCCTGGCGGCGCTTACCGCGGCCATTGTGGCTTCACTTGCAGGAAAGGCCAATAGCATTTCCACCATTTTCACACTCGACATCTATAAGAAGTTTATTAAGAAGGATGCCGATGAAAAAAAGCTCGTGCGCATGGGCCGGATGGTGATTGTGCTGGCGATGGTGCTGAGTATATTTTTTACCTGGAATGATCTGTTGGGCATTGGCGGAGAAGGTGGCTTTACCTTCATTCAGAAATACACTGGATTTATTTCACCCGGCATTTTCGCGCTATTTATTTTGGGCATGTTCTGGAAAAGAACAACCGGCGCGGCTGCTGTTGCGGGCATCCTGGTAGGCTTTGGCGTTTCCGTGGTGTTTAACAATTATGCGGTAAACTGGTTTGGCCACGATACCCTGTTGTACACTGCCTTTGAAGTGATCAAATACGACTCATTTAATGTGTTGCAGCACAGTTGGGAAATTCCATTCCTGATTACCATGGGATGGTCCTTTTTCTTTACCGTGCTGGTTATGTTCGCAATCAGTTTGGCGGGGCCGAAAATCAATCCAAAACATTTTGAGCTGGACAAGGCCATGTTCAAACTGGATCCGGTACATCTCACGCTGATCATTTGCATATTGCTTATTCTGATGGCGATTTACGCGCGCTTCTGGTAACGAAGACTTCACGCTAAGGCGCAGGGTTTCGCAAAGTCGCAAGTTTACTAGCGTATTTGTACCTTTAGGATAACTGTCCTTCCCCTACCTTCTTCATTCAGATTTAAAGCGCAGCGTCATGAAAAAAATTCTTCTTGCTTTCGACGGACATCATTTCAGTGAAGGCGCATTTCAAATGGCCCGCTATATCAATAACCAGGAACCCTGCCTGATAACCGGTGTGTTCCTGAGTCCGGTCGACTACCGCGAAGTGATTGGTTACAGCGGTATGGGCATCGGGGCGCCCGTGGTAGTGCCCATGATTGAACATGATGAAAAGGTAATTGAAAGAAATATCAAGCACTTCGAAACCCTGTGCCAGGAAAACAGGATGGAATTCCGGGTGCACAAAGACACGCATGTTTTCGCGCTGTCGGAGCTTGCTACGGAAACGCGGTTCGCAGATGTACTCATCATCGGCAGCGAACTTTTTTACGAAAATATCGACAAGGGCCAACCCAACGATTACCTGAAGAAGACGCTGCATTACGCCGAATGCCCTGTGATACTGGTACCGGAAGATTTCGCTCCGCCTTCCAGTTTGATTATTGCATATGACGGCAAGGGATCTTCGGTATATGCCATCAAACAATTTTCCTACCTGTTTCCGACCTTGAAAAAATTAAAAACCCTGGTGGTAAGTTTTGAACCGGACGGTAGTGATGTTCCCCGGAAAGAATACATAACGGAGCTGGCTACCCGACATTACCCCGACATCAGTTTTCAATCCTTCGATATCGAACCGAGGGATTTCGGTACCTGGGTTAGCGAAAAGAGAGGCGTATTGCTGATTACGGGTGCTTTTGGAAGAGGCGAACTGCCATCGCTGTTTAAAAAGAGTTTTGCCACCCAGGTAATCCAGGAACATCGAATTCCCCTCTTTATCGCGCATCGTTAACAGCATGCAATTTTTAGTCTTTGCCGTTCCGCATTGTATTTTACCTTAGGTTTACAGCAATAATTCATGCATGCCTCATTCGGAGATAAAATTCCTGGAAGGTCCCCAATCCCGCTGGCAAGATTTTAAATACCTGATCAAGATCATGATGGATTATATCCGGGGATTCAGGGCACTTCATTTCGTAGGACCCTGTATTACCATCTTCGGTTCCGCCCGTTTCAAAGAAGATCATGAATATTACCAGCTGGCGCGGAAAGTGGCCAGTGAAGTGGCATTGCTCGGATTTACCGTTATGACCGGTGGCGGTCCGGGTATTATGGAAGCCGCCAACCGCGGCGCAAAAGAAGTGGGTGGCCGCTCGGTGGGATGCAATATTGTACTGCCGATGGAGCAAAAGCCAAATCCCTATCTCGACCGATGGGTAAACCTCAATTATTTCATGGTGAGAAAATCCCTGCTCATCAAATATTCCTATGGTTTTATCGTCATGCCGGGTGGGTTCGGTACGCTGGATGAATTTTTCGAGGCCCTTACACTCATTCAAACTCGAAAGATCAGCGACTTTCCCATCATCATTTTTTCCAAAGAATTCCACAAAGACCTCATTAAGTATATCGAGTACATGAAAGCAAAGGCGACGATCTCGCAGGAAGACCTGCAGCAATTTCTCGTCACCGACTCCATCGACGAAGCCATCCAATTAATTAAGGAGGAAAGTATCGGCAGGTATGGCTTAAAACCCAAACGACCCAGGCCGCTTCCCTGGTTGTTTGAAAGGAAGGTATTTTAGGCACGAAGAGTGATGTTAAACCGCCGAGTCCCTTCGCCGGATTTCACGCAAAAGGCTTTATTTGGCGCAAGCGTCCCGCTTGTGCCACACCTTGCATCATTTGGTGCAAGCGTCCCGCTTGCACCATACGCTGTTCTGGTTAAATAATACAACCGCCGAGTCCCTTCGCCTTCGGCGAAGTAGACTCAGCGGGGATAGAAAAAAATCACTTGGCGCGGACATTTGTCCGTGTCTCGCCCTTATTTGGCGCAAGCGTCCCGCTTGCACCATGCGCTGTTCTGGTTAAATAATACAACCGCCGAGTCCCTTCGCCGGATTTCACGCAAAAGGCGCAAAAGTCTTTGCATCTTTGCCCGCCCGAACGTACCGTTCGGTACGGGCGGGCGTGAACTCCGCCTTCGCTAAAGGGGTGAAATCCCAATCTTCAGAATGTAGACAGAATGCTCGTCTAGTTTAGCGTAACAAAAAAGACTGGCCGAGACTCATGAAAGGACTCTTGTTTCTGCTTTTACTGCCGATCCAACTATTTTCACAGGGTCACAACCTGGAATACTTTGTGACTTTTGCGAGAAATAGCAGTCCATTATTAAAAGATTACCAGGGGCAGATACAGGCCGGACAGGTGGATAGTCAACTGATTGCAGCAACCTATAAGCCGCAGGTAAACGGCAACAGCAACAACTATTATGCTCCTGTAATAAACGGATACGGATATGACAATGCCATCACAAACGGCGGACAGCTCTCAGCTTTGGTACAAGCCCGTAAAACCTTTGTCGGCAAGAATAACCTGGAATCTCAATATGAATCAATTCGCATTCAGAACAGAGCCATTGGAAATACTTCCGCAATCGCAGAAAATGATCTTCGCAAAACAGTCACTGCCCAATACATCGTAGTCTATGGCGATATGGTGAGCCTGAATTTTAATCGGGAGATCTTGACCCTCTTAGAAAAAGAAGATGCGATTCTAAAATCGCTGACACAAAATAACACCTACAACCAGGCCGACTATCTCACCTTCCATGTTTCCCTGCAGCAACAACAATTATTTGCCAAACAGTCTGACATTCAATTCAGGAACGATTACGCCATTTTGAATTATTTATGCGGGATTGTCGACACTTCATCTGCATCCATCGCTGACCCCGACCTGCAGTTAAAAACCTTCCCAAATGTGTACAATTCCATCTATTACCAACAATTTAGCCTGGATAGCCTTCGCTTTCTAAACCAGGCTTCGCTGATCCACTACAGCTACAGGCCGAAGTTAGACGCCTTTGCAGATGCGGGGTATAACTCATCGCTCGCCTACCAGGGCTATAAAAACTTCGGAACCAGTTTCGGGATGTCATTGATCGTTCCCATTTATGACGGTAAGCAGAGAAAATTAAAGCTCAACAAAATTGGCATTGCGGAAAAAACGCGAACCGCATACCGGGATTTCTTCTTAAAACAATATGATCAGCAAATTGCTCAACTGATGCAACAATTGAAAGCAACCGAATCACTGATCGAAGAAATAAATGGCCAGATAAAATATTCAAACAGACTGATAGAAGTAAATGGCAAATTGTTGGAAACAGGGAATATCCGGATCACAGATTTCATTATTGCAATCAATACATATTTAAACGCAAGGAATCTGCTTAATCAGAACTATGTTAATCGCCTGCAAATTATCAACCAGATCAATTACTGGCAGTAGTCACAAAACCAGATTCATGAATAAACTCTTTTCTTCGATAATCATCATTGCCCTTTTTTACCTCCTCGCCTGCAAGGGGAAGACAGGCGCTGCCGAAGAAACAACTGTCGAAACAAAAACACCGGTTACCGTTGAAAATATCGAATTTACCGACCTCAGCGATTCAATTGAATTAAATGCAACATCCACTTTCCTGCAAAATAATTATGTAAAAACCACCGCCACAGGCTACGTGAAATCGGTCACGGCCAAACTGGGGCAATTTGTAAAGTCCGGTGAACCATTGTTTGGCATCGTTACCAAAGAGTCGCTCGTAATCGGCAACTCAATTTCCTCCCTGGACACTTCCTTCAAATTCACCGGGAAAAACACCATCAGAGCCACCGCCAGCGGATTTATCACGCAACTCAATCACCAAACCGGCGATTATGTGCAGGATGGTGAGCAACTCGCAGTGATCAGCGACATGAACAGTTTTGCGTTCATGCTGAATTTACCGTATGAACTTCGCTCACTCGTATTGAACCAAAATAAGGTGGACTTGACGCTCCCGGACGGAACGAAATTAACCGGCACCGTTGCATTCGTAATGCCAACGGTTGATTCGCTCACGCAAACACAGCCGGTGGTTATTAAAGTAAATTCAAAAACACCGATACCACAAAACCTCATCGCCAGGGTGAAGGTTCTCAAACAAACGGTGCACAATGCACAAATCCTTCCCAAATCGGCAATTCTCTCAGATGAATCACAATCAGAATTTTGGGTCATGAAGCTGATTGATTCAACCACTGCCGTGAAAATAAAAATAGAAAAGGGCCTGGAGCTGAAGGGAAAGATTGAAATTTCGAAACCCATTTTTACCCAATCGGACCTCTTTGTAACGAGTGGCAATTACGGTTTACCAGATACAGCCCACGTAATTGTGGAGAAACAGCAATGACATGAAGCAATTCTTTGTCTCATATAAAAATCCGGTTGCCGCCATAATCGCCATCATTATTATCGGCGGGATGTATGTATATGGACAATTAAAAACATCGCTATTCCCGGAGATTACTTTTCCCAAGATCAAGATCATTGCCGACGCGGGTTTACAGCCGGTAGACAAAATGATGGTAACGGTAACGAAGCCGCTCGAAAACGCCATCAAACAAGTTCCCGACCTACTGTCAATCAGAACCACCACAAGCCGGGGAACCTGCGAAATCGCTGCTTTCATGGACTGGAACAGCAACATTGACCTGGCGAAACAACAGATTGAATCAAAAATTGCGCAGGTCGGAAACGCGCTCCCTCCCGGCGTTCAGGTCACCGTCGAAAAAATGAATCCTTCGATCCTGCCTGTCATGGGCTATTCGATAGAAACCACCGGCAACAAGTCAGCAATTGATATGAAGCAGCTGGCCTTGTACACCATAAAACCTTTCTTATCTCAGGTGCAGGGGGTATCCGAGGTTCGCATCATTGGTGGGAAACAAAAGGAATACTGGCTCACCTTGAACCAACAGAAAATGAGTACCCTCGGTGTTACACCTGAGTCACTTTCCAACACGCTTGCCCAAACCAACTTTATCCGATCGAACGGCTATTTGTCCGACTACAATCAATTATACCTGACCGTCACTGACGCAACGGTGCGCACCCTGGAACAGTTGCAGAATATTGTGGTCAGCAACAACGGCGTTAGGGTTGTTCAATTAAAAGAGATTGCCGATGTATCTGTTCAGGAAGCAGTTGAATATACCCGGATTAATGCCAATGGAAGGGAAAGTATACTTATCGCTATCATTAAACAACCCAATGCAAACCTGATCGATCTTTCGACCGGCATGGAGCAGAAGGTGAGGGAACTCCAATCCATCCTTCCGAAGAATGTACAACTCAAGCCCTACTATATACAGGCCGATTTTGTAAATGATTCGATTCACAGTGTGACAGACAGTTTATGGGTTGGATTATTGCTGGCGATTCTGGTGGCCATTGTCTTCCTGCGATCGGTTAAGGCCAGCGCGACCATTCTTCTAACTATTCCAGTTACAGTATGTCTTACGCTGATCATTGTTTACGCAGTTGGATACTCGTTCAATATCATGACGCTTGGCGCAATTGCCGCATCCATTGGATTAATCATCGACGATGCGATTGTCGTCATGGAGCAGATTCAAAGAACACATGAAGAACATCCTGAAGAAGATTCACCCAGGCTGGTGTCCAAAGCGATTACGTACCTGCTACCGGCAATGATAGGCTCGTCACTTAGCACGATTGTTATTTTCATTCCGTTCGAATTAATGAGCGGTGTTGCAGGCGCCTATTTTAAAGTGCTTACCAACACGATGATCATAACGCTCACCTGTTCCTTCTTTGTAACCTGGGTAGCGCTGCCCGTGATATACCTTTTACTCTCTAAAAAGAAGAGATCAGCTAAGGCCAAACCCATCCAGCAAGCCCATCACCTTAAGCAGCAACGGTGGGTTTCATTTTTCATTCGAAAACCTTATATCAGCTTCCTGGTGATTTTAGGTCTGGCCCTTGGCATCTATCTCATTGTTCCAAAACTTGAAACCGGCTTTCTTCCCGAAATGGATGAAGGCAGTGTTGTTCTCGATTACGCATCCCCACCCGGCACTTCCCTCACAGAAACAGATAGAATTTTACGACAGGTTGAAAAAATAATTATCTCTGTTCCGGAGGTATCGAGTTATTCCAGGCGCACGGGAACACAGATGGGCTTCTTCATTACGGAGCCCAACACAGGTGATTATCTTATTCAACTTAAAAAGAAAAGGGACAGGTCCACCGAAGACGTCATCTCAGATATCAGGAAACAGGTCGAATCCTCACAGCCTGCATTACGGATCGATTTCGGCCAGGTGATTGGAGATATGCTGGGCGATTTGATGACCTCCGTGCAACCCATATCAATAAAAATATTTGGGAATGATATTAAAAAACTGGAAGGGCTTTCCCAACAGGTAGCCGAACAGATTCAAAAAGTGGAAGGAACCGCCGACGTTTTTGATGGCATTGTAATAGCCGGGCCATCGGTTAATATTGAACCCGATTATAACCGGCTGTCTCAATTTGGAATTAACCCTTCCAATTTGCAATTTCAAATACAGACCAGGCTCGAAGGCAATGTGGTTGGAAATATTTTAGAGCGAGAACAACTCTCCCCAGTCCGGATTGTATATCCCGATAGTCGGTCAGCAACTGTAACTGACCTTGGGAATATCCAGGTTTTTCTTCCCTCGGGAAAGCTCCGGCCTGTTACGGATCTTGCACAAGTAACAACGACTGCGGGCGCCGCCGAAATCAAAAGAGAAAACCTCCAGGCCATGGGCGAAGTAACGGCGCGCCTTGAAAACCGCGATTTGGGAAGTGTGATGAAAGATATCCAAAGTGCTATCGCCAGTCACGTTTCACTACCCCAGGGATACCATATTGAATATGGCGGAGCTTTTGCAGAGCAGCAAAAATCATTCAGCGAATTGTTGATGATCCTTTTGGCATCAAGCCTCCTGGTCTTTACTGTTATCTTATTTCTGTTTCGTGATTTTCGGGTTTCCCTGCTTATTATTTTGTTGGCTATGCTAGGTATATCCGGAAGTTACTTTGCGTTGTATTTAACCAATACGCCGCTGAATGTGGGAAGTTATACAGGCCTGATCATGATTGTAGGGATTATTGGTGAGAATGCGATTTTCACTTATTTGCAATTCAGGGAATCCATGCAGGAACGAAACGTGAATGATTCAATCGTATATGCCATTTCAACAAGGCTTCGGCCAAAATTAATGACGGCGTTTGGAGCAATCATCGCCTTGTTGCCACTCGCCCTCGGAATCGGCGCCGGCGCTCAGTTGCACCAACCACTGGCAATAGCGGTTATTGGAGGATTTATTACCGCACTTCCCATATTGCTAATCGTGTTTCCTTCAATGTTACGCCTGTTGTTTTTAGGGCCAAATTCCACACAAAGGCGCTGAGGTCCTTGACAAAACTTCCTGCCTTTGCCCGCCCGAACGTACCGTTCGGTACGGGCGGGCGTGAAGTCACACCAACCCACTCACCAACTCCTGCATAGCTGCCTTCGTGAATGGCCAGGTGGGCAAAGAATGAATTATACCCAGCTCCTGTTTAAGGCTGGATTCATTGTCCAGGAAACGAAACAGATCGAAAGCCTTGTTCTTTTCAAACAATCTTGTAAATATTTCTCTGCCGCCTGGTTTTTGTCTGCCCAGAATATTTAATAACACGCTGTCGTAAAATTGAAACCGCGCAGCATCTTTCGGGAATGATTTGATTTTTCCTTTGCTGTGGCAAAGTGTATCTGCAATGGCTTGCGATTGTTTTTGGATGAATTGGAAAGTATAGCCTGTGCTGGCCTTGGTTTGTCCGCCTGCCGTGCCGATATTCCAAATGCCCCGATGATTAACTGGAAAAGGATGGTTCGTCATAGGAATAACACCAAACTCTTTTTCCACTACCCGGACATTTTTCAATGCGGTGAACCGGTCGATGTATTGCTGAATTCGCAGGTCGTATTCATTGGGTTCGAGCAGTTGTGGCGTGAACTGGGTATACTCAATCAATGCGCGTCGCCCGGTAATGGGAAGAAAGTAAACGAAAGAAAGTCCTTCTTTCTGTTCTACGCGGAAATCCATGAACAATGCTTCATCCGGATTGAACTGGTTCTCGCTGGTTTCTACCCACCAGCCTTTGAAATGTTGAAGCAGGTAATGGCGATTTTGCCTTTTTTCCGGCGCGGGGTAAATGGAGTTGAATGCCATGGCGGATGGAAATTGCTTTTCGCCTTCACTGGTTTCAAGCACCACATTGCCATCCTTCTTGTACCATTTCTTCAGCTCCCAGTATTCAACATGAACATTAGGGTGCCGGCCGATTTCTTCAAAACAATAATTGTAGAAATCCAGCGAGCGTATCATCTTGTACTGGTAGGGCTGAATTTGCAGGGGTCCTGAAAAATCCGGACTTTCAAATCTAAGCCGGTCCCATTTCTTACAAACAACATCTTCAAAAAATCCGGGCCGCTGTTCCCAAAAACACCAGGTGCGATCATTTGACTGCTTGGGCGATTTGTCCACCAGCAGCAGGCTCCTGTTGTTAAGCGCGCCGCTGCGCATCATGCGCATCAAAAGGCTGAGCCCGGCGCAACCCGCACCGATAATGATATAATCGTATTTAGTCAAAAGGGAGAATGAGGATCAGGATTTGGAAGCCTGGGTTTGTCTGTCTTTTCTAATCTTTTCCCAGTATTTTTTATGAACCAATAACATTCCGAACGATTCGCCATCGTACCTGTCCAGGTGTTTGTGATGCATTTTATGCGCCCACCGAATGGCGCGCACATAGGAATTATTTGAGCGGGTAAATAATTTGAATCGCTGGTGAATGATGATGTCGTGAACCAGGAAATATGCAGCACCATACATCGCTACGCCGGCACCTATCGACACCAGCCAATACACATGATAAATGGTGCCCAATAAAATGCAAAGGAAACTGGGAATGGCAAAGATGACAAAAAACGCGTCGTTCTTTTCAAAGAAACCCGGTCCTTTTTGGTGATGATCTTCATGCAGGTACCACAGGAACCCATGCATGATATATTTGTGGGTGAGCCATGTTATTCCTTCCATGATAAGAAAGGTTCCTAACGCAATGCCAACATAAATAATCCAACTCATAACATCAGGTGCAAGAATAAAAAAAACAGGAACTGAATGACTATCAAATGTACTGCAAATTGATTTCCCTTTCTAAAATCTGACTGCTCGTATAAGGTGATCAAAACCAGGCCCATTCCCATCCAGCACACACTGTTTAACAGCGCAGGACCGCTATTGTTCAACCATTCCCAATATCCCATCTCCATCGCCGGCTTCTCCATAACACGGTCAAATATTACAAATCCTATGACCCCGGCAATTGTTTTGAGCGTACTGATCAACCATGGCCGCTGCCGTTGAACCCGCTGCCCGGGAAATTTGGCGATCATTACCTCGCATTTGTCGATCAATGCGCCCATGCAAAATCCGATCACAAACCAATTCAATCCAATCAACAGGGGTACCTGCATAAATCGCGGTCCCAATACTTTACCATACCGGTATTCGCCGAATAGCCAGCCCGTGCGGGTGCCGATCACTTCAACCAGCATACCAAGCGCAAAAGCCACTACCAGGAAAAGATAGAATGACCGGGCGCCTTGGGCCTGTGTCCAGACCAATAACAGGAACATGAGGAATAAATTCAGTGCAGTCGCGGAAAGGAACAGCGGCCGGTTGATCCACACAAGTCCGATGGCACCTGCCACGTGAAAGAGCAGGGCTACTGCTGTTGCAATCCACACCCTTTGCTGTGCCCACTTACCACTGTATTTTAATTCCAATACACTCATCTCGTCAGATTCGATTTCGTTGGATATCTTTTTCCACCAGGTCCGATACAATTTTCGCACTCTTTAAACAGAGTGGGATGCCTCCGCCAGGGTGCACCGTTCCTCCACAAAAATAAAGTCCGGCAAATTGAGAACTGAAATTTGGATGCCGGCCAAATGCCGACAGGGCCGAATTAGAACTGGCGCCATAAATGGAGCCCCGGTAAGCGAAATCTCTTTTTTCCAAATCGGACGGGTCCATAACCGATTCCGAAATGATGTGCTTCCTGACCTGTTCATTCAACATCCTTTCTAATTTTTTTATCACCATTTCCCGAAGCCTTTCTTTTTCCACCCCCCAGTTTTGGCGAATATTAACTGGGGCGTTAACCATCACAAACCAGTTTTCACAGTTTTGTGGTGCGTGCCCGGGTTCGGTTTTGGAACTGATATTGACATAAATGGTGGGGTCGTCCGGCAAATGATATTGATTAAAAATCTGTTCGAATTCTTTTTTATAGTCGCTGCTGAAAAAAACATTGTGCAAATCCAGGGCCGGGTAGGTTCTGTTCATTCCCCAGTAAAACACAACGGCACCGCTACTCCCCTCCTTTCTTTCCAGTTTGCCGGCGCGGCTTTCGTCATGTAACAGGTGCCTGTATACCCAATGTATATCGGCGTTGGCTACAACGATATCCGCTTCGTGCGAAGTTTCACCAACCCGCACACCACGAGCCGAATGGCCTTCGCGCAAAATTTCCCGGACGGCGCTGTCGAAATGAAATACCACGCCTCTTTTTAAGGCCAATTCATATAATGCGGTGACGATGGCGAACATGCCGCCGCACACTGCAAAAACTCCCTGGTTGTGCTCCAGGTGTGAGATAAGGCTTAGCATGGCCGGCGCCGCATAGGGATTACTGCCACTGTAGGTGGCAAATCGATTGAAGATTTGCCTGGTTTCTGCTTTTTTAAAACACCGGCGATTCCAATTGGCCAGGCTGCTGAATAAGTAAGCCGGCTTTACTACCAATAAGCCTCTAAGCGTGGCCTTATTCAACCAGGTGGTGGCAGAGTGTAATGAATGATTGATAAAAACAGAAGCCAACCGGTTATAAAGAATTTGTGCTGAAGCGAGATATTTTGTTACAGCGCCGGGATCCTCTTTTAGTTTTTCTTTCAATTCGCCCGAGAATTTTTCGGCGGAAGAAAAGCCATTCACACACATTCCGCTCTCAAAAAAATAACGGCAGGCGATGGGAACAGCCGAGCAGGAAAATTCGCTGCCAGTGGGTTCGCCGGCCAGTTGAAATAACTCCCATATATTTTCCGGTTGAACAAAGAGCGATGGACCAGTATCGAAACGAAATCCATCTTTTTCAAGGACGCCCAGTTTACCCCCGGGACCATCATTTTTTTCGAACACCACAACGGCGTGGCCGGCTACTGCCAAACGAATGGCAGCTGCGAGTCCGGCGACACCGCTTCCGATAATTGCAACCTTGCGCGGCCGCATGGAAATTAATTGTGGGGATGATTTTGCATATAGGCTTCCAATTTTGGAAACGCGATGCGGAACCAGGGTGTATATTTTTGGGGATGGGATGAAAGCGACTGATCGATGGAATCCATCGATTTAAAGCAGTAATCTTTCACTTCTTCCACATTGGCGATAATGGGACCGTCGTACACGCCAATATACACATGATCGAATTCGTATTCGGTGAGACCGTTTTCGAACCCGGCTTTGTAAATGAACTGAAAAGCCTCGCGCAGGTCGGTATAAAATCCCATTTCTTCCTGCAGCCGGCGTTCAGCAGCCGCCATGGTTTCTTCGCCAGGCGCCGGATGACTGCAACAGGCATTCGTCCACAATCCACCGCTATGGTACTTATTGATCGCTCGCTGGTGCAATAACATTTCTCCCTTGCTGTTAAAAATAAAAATACTGAAGGCGCGGTGCAGGATGGCCCTGCGATGCGCTTCCATCTTCTCCATTTTTCCAATGGCCTCATTTTGCTCGTTCACCAAAATAACTTCCTGTTCCATGTAAGGATTCATAGTTCAACGGGTTTTCTTAACCGATCATGCGCAATTGATTTTTCACGCCCGCCCTCACCAGTATCATGGCCTTCCGGTAATTCGGAATTCGGATGCGCTGCTCCATGATATGACAGGGTTTTGTTTTCTTTATTTTCCTGAACAGTGACAAATAATATTTATAGGCAACGTAAACACCGAAACGCGCTTTTAGCGGCAATTGCAGAATACCCTCGTAAGCCATTGCAAAATCTTTGGCAATGTTCTCTTCGATATCCAATTTCTTGCAGGCCGTGAAATTTTCGAAATCAACGCCCGGAAAATAGCTCCGGTTCAATTGCTGGTAATCGGCCTTCACGTCGCGCAGGAAATTCACTTTCTGGAAAGCGGCGCCGAGGGCACGGGCATAGGGTACCAGTTTTTCATAATTATCACGGTTGCCCTCACAAAAAACATACAAACACATTAACCCCACAACTTCAGCACTGCCGTAAATATATTCTGAGAAACCCAGTTCATCATACTCCTGGCGGTTAAGATCGAATTCCATGCTGCGGAAAAATCCGTCAATCAAATGAGGCTCGATACGGTATTTGTTCACCGTCATTTGAAAGCTGTTAATAATGGGATTTAAACTAATTCGTTCACCCAGGGCCCGATAGGTTTCAGCCTTAAATCTCGCAAGAAGTCCGGCCTTGTCGTAGCCGTGAAAACTATCCACGATCTCATCTGCGAAGCGCACAAATCCGTAAATGTTGAATATGGGCTGTCGAAGATCGTGGTGCAATAGCCGGATGGCGCTGCAGAACGAAGTGCTGTACTTCTCGGTGGTATACCGGCTACATCGCTCCGAAACTTCATGAAACAGTTCAATCATCGGCTATGTATTAAAGTTGAATTTACAAGATTATCCGAAATGTTTTACCACTTGTTTAGCCACCACCTCTCCACTGATTAGACTAGGTGGCACACCCGGCCCCGGAACCGTGAGCTGACCCGTAAAAAACAGGTTTTTCACTTTGCGACTTCTGCAGCTCGGCTTCAAAATAGCCGTCTGTTTAAGGGTATTGGCCAACCCATAAGCATTGCCTTTGAAAGAATTGTATTGTTCTACAAAGTCTGACACAGCAAAGGATTTCTTAAAAATGATCGCATCTGTTAATTTCTCACCGGTCCTCTCCTCAAAGCGACGTATAAGGATATTAAAATATTCTTCTCTCACTTCTTCTGTATCGCCCGTCAATCCAGCCGAAAGCGGCACCAGGAAGAAAAGATTTTCACAACCGGTTGGGGCCGAATGCGCATCAGTAATGGAAGTGATACTCACATAAAAAAGCGGATGCGTCGGCCATCGACGGCTTTTATAAATTTCATCGGCATGCGCCTGGAAGGGAACGTCGAAAAACAGTGAATGGTGCAAAACGTTTTTCAATTTCTTGTTAAGGCCCACATAAAATATTAAACAGCTTGGCGCCATCTCCCTGTTGCTCCAATATTCGGGAGAGTACACGCGGTGAGTTGCCGGTAATAATTCCTGTTCGATGAAATGGTAGTCAGCGCCGCCAATCACTACGTCGGCCTCATACCGGCTTCCGTCATCGCTTATTACCGTTTTTGCAGCATTGTTATGTATCGTAATCTGTTTCACATTTTTAGAAAAATGAAATTGCACACCCAGTTCCAAAGCCAGTGTATACATGGCTTTCACGATGCTGTACATGCCGCCTTCGGGATACCAGGTACCACCTTTCATGTCGGCATAATTCATTAAACTATATAGTGCGGGTGTGTGTTCAGGTAAAGCGCCGAGGAAGAGTACGGGGAATTCAACCAATTGTTGAAGTCGCGGATCCTTGAAATATTTTTTAACGTGGGAAGAAATGGAATTGAAAACGTCCAGTTTGAAAATGCCGCGCATCAATTCCCAATCTAAAAATTCGAACAGGGAAAGTCCGGGTTTGAAAACCAATTTTTGAATACCAACGCGGTATTTATAATCGGCTTCTGCAAGAAACCGGTCGAGCTTTTCGCCGGCTCCGGGTTCCATGGTTTCAAAAAGCTTTTTCAATTCGCCATAACCCGCGGGAACGTCGGAAAACCCCTCCTGCCAATAAACGCGATAAGACGGATCCAACCGCTGGAGGGGATAGTAGTCGCTCACTTTTTTGCCGAATTGTGCAAAAAATCTTTCAAAAACATCGGGCATCCAATACCAGGAAGGTCCCATATCGAATGTAAATCCATCTGCGATCAGTTGGCGGGCCCGGCCTCCGGGACTGTCGTGCTTTTCGAGTACGGTTGTCTCCCATCCGGCTTTCGCCATAAATGACGCGGCAGATAGTCCGGCAAAGCCACTTCCAATTATCAGGACTTTTTTGCTCAACGGCGATTGTTGTTAAAATCTGCCGACCTGCGCCTTCAGGAGTTTGCGCGCAAAATGAATGCGACTTTTAATGGTTCCCAGGGGTTCGTTCAGCATATCGGCAATTTCGTGGTATTTGTACCCATCAAAGTAAAGTATGAAGGGTTTTTTAAAGATTTCTGGTAGTTTATAAATCGCCGCGTAAATATCCTTCAGGCTCAACCTGCTTTCGGCGAGGTTGGAAGCGGTTACCTGGTTGTAGTCAAGCAGGTAGTCATTGCCACTGTGATCGAAAATCGTATTCTGTTTTGCCCTCCTGCGGTAATTATTAATGAAAATATTCCGCATAATGGTATACAGCCAGGCCTTCAAATTGGTGCCCACACTGTATTTTTCCTTATTTGCCAGGGCCCTGAAAAGGGTCTCCTGCATAAGGTCCTTGGCCGATTCCTGGTCTCGCGTGAGGGTAATGGCAAAAGGCTTCAAAAAATCGGCGTTCCTGATCAACGCCTGGTTAAATTCCAAACTCGACATGGTCAATCTGTTTAAGTGTCAGCATGCGTAAGTTAAACAAACTTGGTTTTTCCACCAAAAAATTAACAAAAACCAGGTCGGAACATTCTTCAGGTCCTGGTGCCCTGGAGGCTATATTTGCCACAAAGGCACAAGACACTAAGGCAATTAAAAGCTGTAGAATTTTCCGATTCCCGGGAACAAAAGAATTATAACCTGCAATTATCGTGCACGGGCAATTTGACCGGTGCCTAGACGGCGTTAATAAATGCCATCACCTCGTTAAAATCCTGCTTGTACTCGACAGTGGCGTGTTTGGTTGCCGTGCTTTTGTTGACGATTCGGCCTGATATAACCTGGGGAAGCTGGGGGTATTGCAGGGCAATTCGATGGATGTATTTTTCCATCTGTGCCCATCGCACGGTAGAAGTAAGGTGGGTATAGAGATAGTCGGGCTTTTTTATTTTAATAACATATTCCAGGTCGGGAAGGGGTACATCCGCACCGAGATAAATCAGTTGAACGCCCTTGCACTTAAACAGGAAGCTGACGAACAGCAATCCCAGTTCGTGGTGTTCACCGGCCGGCAGGTACAACATAACGGTGCAGGGTACCTGAAAATGGGCATTCGCTTTTTCGATGCCTACGATCAGCTTCTGCCGAATGGCATTGGAGATAAGGTGCTCCTGGGCCGGACTGATGCTGTTTGTAAGCCATAGCACGCCGATGCGCTCAAGAAAGGGGAAGATAATGCGCAGGATGGTTTTTTCAATCCCCCGGGCCCGGATCTGTTCATCCAAAATGTCTTCAAAACTTTCGATGTCAAGGTCCACCATGGCGTGGATCATGTCGTTGCTCACCTTATCGTGCAGCGCATCACCATGTGTAAGCGAAAGGATTTTTTCCTTTAGCCCATCTTCCGACATGCGGTCGATGAGGGAGATTTTGAAACCATATTTGTTCAGCAGCGCGATATTCAAAATGCGCTTGAGCTCTTCATTGCTGTAGTACCTGATATTGGTGGAAGTTCGTTTGGGTTTGAGTAATCCGAAACGCTGTTCCCATACGCGGATAGTATGGGCTTTTATACCGGAAAGATTTTCGAGATCCTTGATGGTAAATGAGTCCATGGCCCATGTTAACACAGAACCGGCGCTTTTGTTCACAAAGCGACCGTCAAAATCTAAACAAAGTGGGGAAATTCAGCTCCTGGGAGGGTACCGTTATTAAGCGGGCTGACCGGTAATGCGGCTAAGGAGCTGTTTGTACAGGAGAAGGGTATTTTCAACCTGTTTTTGGAAGGGATGGCGGGTTTTTACATATTCCCTTCCGCGGGAACCCATTTTGTGGGCTTCTGATTTGTTCTTCACCAGCCATTCGAGCTTTTCTGCGAAAAGTTGTGTATCGAAATCCTTTAACAGGAAACCTGTTTCTTCATCTACCATCGTGTCGCCCGTGCCGCCCACATCAATGGCTACGATGGGCTTTCCGGCAGCCTGTGCTTCCAGCAAAGAAACCGGGGTGCCTTCGTTGAAGGACGTAAGTGTAATGATGTCCAAACCAGCCATCACTTCATCAATTTCGCGAATCCATGAAGTAAATACCAATCTGCCTCTGCCCGGTAATTGCGGGATGGAAACCGGATCTAGCATGAGTGCGTTGGCTTCAGATTCGAGTTTTTTGCGAAGCCGGCCATCGCCAATAATGAAAAATTTCACGTCGTCCGCCAAATTGTTTTTCAAAATCGAGGCCACCTTCAAAAAGAAGCCATGGTTCTTCACCTTTACAATGCGACCTACCAGGCCAATGGCCGATTCATCGTCCAACACACCATACTTCTTCCTGAATTTCATTCGCTTCACTTCCTGGTTACATTCAAACGGTGCCGCATCCAATCCCAATGGAATCACATGCACTTTTTCACCCGGCGTAATCCGGTAGTGATCAGCAATCTCCTTTTTCTGCGAGTCGCTTAACACAATGATGGCCGTCGTTTTTCGTGCGAGCCATCGCTCGGCACCAATGAAGAACCGGCTAGCTACCGGATTGTAATAGGAATGAAAAACATGGCCATGGTAAGTGTGCACAATTACAGGTACGCCTTGCCGGTAGGCAGCGAGCCGCCCAAGGAATCCCGGCTTGGCGCCATGGGTATGCAAAATATCGGGTTGCTCCTTTTGAATAATCTTCTTCAGCTCGCGATAGGCTCCCCAATCCCGAAAAATATTCAACGACCTGCGCATGCTTGGAACGATAATGTGCCTGATGTCGCGAATGTTGTTGAGCAAATAATCTGCGGCTGCTTCATCCTTCACTTTCGCCCCCGAAACCAGGCATACCTCATGCTCACCAGCAAGCGCGCGAGCCAGTTGAACGGTATCAGCGGGTGCGCCGCCAATGACGATCCTGTTCAATATTATTAAAACCTTTGCCAACAAAAATTATAAACTGGGGTTCAGCAGAGACCTGGTTCCAATGATTCGTGCCACTTGTTCCGCGAGTTCGGGAGAATGAAGATGGCCCAAGTGTTTTTCGTGATGCAGATCAGAACCCAGCAGATCTACATAATCTTTTTTGAGCAGGTATTGTGCGACTTCTGCGGCTGGTTTGCCATAATAACCCACCAGGGAAAGCAGGTTGACTTGAAAAAGACAGCCTGTTTGTTTGAGTTCGTCGTATACCTTTCGATTATAGTGCAAATAGGAATATCTTTCGGGATGTGCAATTATGGGCCGGTATCCGCTTATTTGCATGGCGAAAATTTTTTCTTTAAAATCCAGCGGAGGACTTGCGAATGAAAATTCCACCAGCACCATATTGTCTTTAACAGGAAGTAGTGGGATCTCTTTTTCCAACAAGTTTGAGAAATGATCGTCGAGCATGTATTCAGCGGCAGCACTGAAATCAACCTCAATCCCTTCTTCCACCAACGTCCGTCGAACAGTTTCAGCTCCGGTCAGGATGGTTTCTCTGGCATTCGGATATAATTCTCCCATCACATGCGGAGTGGAGATGATTTTTTTGTACCCCAAATCCATCATGCCCCTGATTAAGGTCAGGGACGTTTCGAGGTTTGGTGCACCATCATCGATACCTGGCACCAGGTGGCAATGCATGTCGGCCCTTAACCCGGATAGTCCGCCTGGAATTGCTTTGGGAGTTTTCTTTTTAAAAATGGAAAACACGTGAAGAATGCTGAATTGACTTATCAATTTTCATTTGTCGCCTACCATCTGGCCAACCCCTGCAGCATAATGCTCATAAACCATCTGAATGCCTGGCTCCAATCCAATCTTCGCCGTCCATCCAAGGGCGTGCAATTTGGTGACGTCCATTAATTTTCTGGGTGTGCCATCAGGTTTGGTTAAATCATGCACGATCTCGCCCTGATAGCCAACAATTTTACAGATGAGTTTCGCAAGCTCCCCAATTTCTATATCCACACCCGTTCCCACATTTAGAAAACCAGGTTCATCGAAGGATTGCATAAGGAAGTAGCAAGCCTCTGCCAGATCTCGAACATGCATAAACTCTCTCCTGGGCTTGCCTGTTCCCCAAATTACCACCTGGGGATCATTTCTAAGCTTGGCTTCATGAAATTTCCTGATCATGGCGGGCAACACGTGCGAGGTATTCAAATCATAATTGTCGTTGTCGCCATATAAATTGGTGGGCATTGCGGAAATAAAGTGGGAACCATATTGGGAGCGGTAAGCATCGCACATTTTGATGCCGGCGATTTTCGCAATAGCATAGGGTTCATTGGTAGACTCCAGCAACCCGGTGAGCAAGTAATCCTCCCGTAGTGGTTGAGGCGCCATTTTAGGATAGATACAGGAAGATCCAAGGAACATCAACTTTTCCACACCGGTTTTCCAGGCATTGTGAATGATGTTGTTTTGAATCATGATATTATCATAAATAAATTCGGCGCGATAAGTGTTATTGGCCAGGATACCCCCTACTTTGGCGGCTGCCAGGAAAACGTATTGCGGTCTTTCCAATGCAAAAAAATCTTCTACAGCACGCTGGTCGCGAAGATCTAATTCTTTGGAGCTGCGAACTACGAAATTGGTGAAGCCTTCGTCTTTTAATTTCTGGAGAATGGCCGATCCAACCATACCACGATGGCCTGCTATGTAGATTTTGTCAGTCTTGTTCATTAATTGGTGGATTGGGTTGATTGGGTTGATGGGGTTGATTAAGTTGATTGGGCAAAATGAACCTTGCGATCAATCAACTTAATCAACCCCATCAACCCAATCAACCATTACTCAAACTGATTCTTGATGGTATATCCCGATTCCTTCAACAGCTTTTCCTTCTGGAATAATTCCAAATCGGCCTGCACCATTTCCTTTACGAGCATGGGCAAAGTGTACTTTGGCTTCCAGCCCAGTTTGTTTTGAGCCTTGGTGGCATCACCAATCAGAAGGTCTACTTCTGTGGGTCGGAAATACTTTGGATCCACACACACCACTTCCTTACCTACTGCTGGACTATAATTCTTGTTGCTGGTTGATTTGATGAATCCTTTTTCATTTTCGCCTTCCCCCTTAAATACAATTTCGATTCCCATTTCGGCAAATGCCATCTTCACAAAATCTCTCACTGTGGTCGTCACGCCAGTTGCGATTACATAGTCTTCTGCCTTTTCCTGTTGGAGTATGAGCCACATGGCTTCTACGTAATCCTTGGCATGTCCCCAGTCGCGTTTTGCATCGAGATTTCCGAGATAGAGTTTGTCCTGGAGTCCGAGACCGATTTTGGCCGCAGCCCGGGTAATCTTTCTGGTTACAAAGGTCTCTCCGCGTAATGGAGATTCATGGTTAAAAAGGATGCCATTGGCGGCAAACATATTATAAGCCTCCCTGTAGTTAACAGTTATCCAATACCCATAAATTTTGGCAACAGCATAAGGTGATCGCGGGTAGAAAGGTGTCCGTTCCGATTGGGGCGTTTCTTGCACCAATCCATACAATTCGGAGGTTGATGCCTGGTATACTCTTGTCTTTTCGGTAAGGCCTAACAATCGAACGGCTTCCAATATGCGCAATGTACCGATCCCATCGGCATTGGCGGTATATTCGGGAGTTTCAAAACTCACTTTCACGTGGCTTTGGGCGGCCAGATTATAGATTTCATCCGGCTGCACTTCCTGGATAATACGGATGAGGTTGGTTGAATCTGTAAGGTCACCATAGTGGAGAAAGAATTTCACGTCAGATTCATGCGGATCATGATATAGGTTATCAATGCGATCTGTATTAAACAATGAACTTCTTCTTTTTATGCCGTGCACGACATATCCCTTTCGAAGCAGAAAATCGCTCAGGTATGCTCCGTCCTGTCCTGTAACGCCCGTAACTAATGCAACTTTATTGGTGTTCATTTTATCAAAAATTGAAATATCTTTCTAAATGGTTTTAAATATAATGTAAAAAAATAAGGTTTTAAATCGTTTAATTCCCATGCCAAATGGTCTTCCCTGTTCGCTCTGAAACGGTTTCTGAGGGATGCATTGCTCATACCCCCCGTTCTCATTTTAACAAGCGTTTTCGGGATATATTCAAATTTGAAATTATTCTTTAGGAACACCCTTAACAGAAATTCATAATCTGCCGCGCTTCGCAGGCTTTGGTTAAAATTTCCAACAGCATCGTATACACGACGCCTGAGAAAGACGGTAGGATGGGGAGGCATCCATCCCCAATAAAAGGAACGGGCAGTGAATTTTCCCGATTTCCATGTTCTGCTTACTTTGTTCAATTCCGAAGGCGATACATATTGCAGGTCGGCATAACAACCATCAACAGTTTCATCTTCAAACACTTTTGCCACTGTGGCAAGTACTTGCTGATCAATGTACAAATCGTCTGAATTAAGAATGCCAATAATATCACCGGAAGCAAGGGACAGACCCTTATTCATGGCATGATATATTCCCTGGTCCTTGGCTGAAATCATCCTGTTGACGTGCGGAAATTCAGACACGATTTTCAGGGTGTCGTCGGTTGAATGGCCGTCAATAATAATGTGCTCAATATTTTTATAGTTCTGTTGAGCAATACTTTCAAGGGTATCCCTGATTGTCACTGCACTGTTATAAGATGGGGTAATTATGGATACCAATAATTTTGTCATTGGGATAAGCCATGATTCAACACCAAAAATATGGCAAGCGAAGCTATTAATAAAGCGACGATAGATACCCAGACCGGCCAATTGCCAGAAGATTTTTGAAATGTATTTGTGTTGCCGATTTGCAAACTGGCGTCTGTCCTTTGGCCGGGTTCAATTTGAACTGCTACGGCCACTGCAGCAGTGGGGCTGTGGGAAATAGAAATCTCGAATCCCGGATACACCGGCTTCCCATCAGGTAAATGATCAATTTCTAAACTCGAAAAAATCGCTTTACGATAGCGACTATCAGCCTTCACTATGGCTTCTTTGGCTGCAAACAAACCTGCCAGGGAGGCATATGGATCTGCTTTTAGAATGCAATAGGCCAATTCGGAAGGCGAGAAATTCATTTTGTAGAATTCATGTTCCCTAAAATCATGGGTGCGTGGAAGTGCAGAAATTTCTTCAATATCTATTCCAATGCCGCTAACCTTTTGTGAAGCCAACACGCCATTCCCGCTAAAGGGAATGGACTGCTGAACCAGAAAATTATCTCCATCTACAGCTTCCGATCCATTGATCCGGCGCAAAAGGGCACCATAGTTGTCGATGTCCTGGTAGTTGTTCACTACAATGCCAGCATCAGCAAGCTTGGCGTACATCCTGTGCAACACAATAGAGCCTTTCAATACTGAACGGTTAATAGGAGTTGACTCCCGAATTTCATCCGGGCTAAGGTGGATAAACCCTCCAATAATTTCCTTTAATTGCTCTTCCATGAAATAGATGCTTGCCTGGTTAAAACCCCTTTAAACAAGACTGGCAAAGATACCCTTCCGTACCCTGTGGTGTGATGCATTTTACGAATCCAATATTGCCTAAATCTTCTTTAAGTGAATTGCCACATTTTGAACAGCTGATATCCTGCATCAACGTGGGATAATTTCTAGCCTGGTAGGATTCAATCCGCTGTTTCAATTCACGCAGAAATTGGGCCGCCAGCTTTCCTTCGGTTACGCGATGGTCAAATGTTACACTCAGTGTACAGCGGTTAAATCGCTCATCAATGGCAGATATGCCCAGGATGGCACTATTCATCATGTTCACCAGCGGCCTGAAAAAACTAACGCCTTCGGCGGACAGGTCTGTGATGGTGAAACTGATATCGGTCAGGTCCTCCAAACTAAGCGTTTCATCCAGATAACGATTGGAAACATTCATTATAGACTGTTCCACTTCAGTAATTGAGAGTTGAGTTGAGTTTGGAACCTTCAACACCTTTAGGCCCTTTTCCATGTCAACGGCAAAACCAACCTGCACATCCTTGTATATGGCGATTCCATCTTCTGTAGCATAAGCATTAAGCAAGGGATATTTTTCCAGAAGCCTGCTGGCCTCATAAATAATTACCGGCAGCAGGGAATTCTTGAGGTATTGTAAAGAAGGGTTGATAAATGTAAAGATGCCGGCGGTTTCTACCGTAGTATTGATGGTGCTGGTGAGCCCCGTTGATTGCACCTCGGAGAGGTATTCAATTTCCCTTCTTTTGTTGGAAGAGAGTTTCTCGACGATCACCCTGGTAGCATCCACGGTGACTTCCATTCGCTTAGACCCTCTGGTCTCTTTGCCTACAGATCCCTTTGCTTTCCTTTTACTTCCTATACCTAACAAATCCTCTACATCTGTTTTACTTACAAAATCCTTTCCGCCAAAAGCGGTAGGCGCAAGTCCGTGGCTTTGCATCAGGCGCATGGCCTCAGCGGAAAAAATAGTTTCGCCTTCCCATGCCTTCATTTCCGTCGGCTCAATTCCATTTCCTGCCTGTACTTGTCCGTGTTGCTTTTGAGATGGAATTGGCGTAGCAGTTATTTCATCCGGACTATCATGTATCCTTACAATAATATCATTTACTTCATAATCGCTGCCCAGGTCACAAAGAAATTCCACAAATCCTTCGGCTGTAGCCTCAAGGTCGTAAGTGGTTTTGGACGTTTCAAAAACCAGCAGATTATCTCCCGGTTTAACTTTTTGTCCATTGATAAAATTCATTTCTACGACAGTCAAACTTGTGTCGTTTACCGCGAGCAGGGGCACTTTTATTTCCTGGATTACTGCCATCAGTTGAGAAATTCTTTTAGTTCAGCAATAATTCTTGCTTTATCAGGAAGTACAATATTTTCCAGGGATTTTACGGAAGGTATAGGCACGGGAAAGGCTGCAATTCTTTTCACTTTAATCGGAACTTCTGCAATTTCCATTACTGCAGCCACCAGTTCACTTCCAATACCTGCATAAGGTGTTCCTTCCTCAATAGTAACCAATCGTCCGGTCAACGAAGCCGAAGCCGCGACGAGGTCAATCGGCAGGTGAGAAATTAAAGTGGGTACTATCAATTCTGGTTTGAGGTCTGTATGTTGGAATATTTCCTCCAGGCATGCCGACACCAATTCAGCCATACCGCCATAGGCCACCAGGGTAACCGTAGCAGCGGATCTTGCAGGCTTGATCCTAATCACCGGATAGGCATCGTTATTGGCTTCATAAATGAAATTCTTTGCTGGATGCTGAAGGATTTTCTTCCCGTAGTCTGTTTTGTTTTCTATCACTAATACGGGATGTTGTTCTTTATAAACTGCCTGATACAGGATGGCAGGATCCATAAATATATTTAGCGCTACTGTTTTGATATTGTCGATGCCCACAAGGAATTTATCCAGCGTTTGGGAATGTGTGGGGCCGTAACCTCGTCGCGCGCCCATAGGAGTTCTGATCACCACCGGACAGCTCACTTTTTTATTGAACATGTGGTGGAACTTTGAGGCATGGTTAACAATCTGATCAAATGCCAGCGTAATGAAGTCTCCAAACATGATTTCGGCAAATGGCTTGAATCCATTCAGCGCCAGTCCGTTTGAAATTCCTGTGATGGCAGATTCGGAAATCGGTGTGGAGAAAACCCTGGCGGGTCGGAGGTCGGACAGGTCTTTGGTAACTTTAAAAGCGCCGCCATAGGGAGAAAGAATATCTTCTCCCAAAAAAACCGATCGATCATCTAATTCGATGATCTCCTTAAAGAATTTATTGATGAGCTCTACCTGGCGTTTGTT